>Ga0207419_1002304_pt1 | contig 12794 bp, 11 predicted proteins | sample ElkSloMetagenome_4_FD_184723 | JGI IMG/M metagenome (GOLD analysis project Ga0207419, IMG submission 184723) | Hot spring microbial communities from Elkhorn Slough, Monterey Bay, USA - MD2A (version 2) | ecosystem: Environmental > Aquatic > Marine > Intertidal zone > Estuary: Microbial mat ... | reverse complement strand
TCTTGCCTTTGGCAAATCGCACCAGGCAGGAAACGGCGCTCGCCGAAGCCACGCCGGCTGATCCCGCAAAGACACCGTCGCGCCCGGGCAGAATTATTCGGAGGTTCCCTAGCAATAAAAGCCATATAAATATAAAATCCGATGCAGTGATGAATTCAACCATCGGGAGGTAGCCGATGAGGAGTCAGGTCAACGAACCTCTCGCGGCATTGCTCATTGTCCTTGCCGCATTCAGCGTTGCTCAGGCAAACGCCGGCAGATGGCCTGACACGGAGACCGTCGATCCCGTCACTAGCGCCTTCGTCGATCACGATCCGAACTCGGATCTGGAGATCGATTATGCCGAGTGGACCGATTTTCTTCGCAAGACGACCATGGATCTTGGGAGCTCGCCAGCTCGCCTGAGCCGTGGTGAGGGCCTGAGCTGGACCGGCACCCGGATCTCCTTTGGCAATACGGCCTCCACCCGCCTGGAAGGCAATCGCGTCACCGTTGATCTCTTCACCGAGGCGCACGTCGATTTCGTCAGGGGCTACCGCGCCGGCCTGATGTCGCTGCCGGCGAGGCAGCCGCTGGCGACGCTGAACCGGGACGAGCAGCTCGCCTATTGGCTCAATCTCTACAACGCGCGGGTCATGGAGCTGGTTGTTGCCCGCGACACGCTGCTCGAAACCGCCCAACCACTGCGCAACGCGCCGGGCGAGACGGACGAGGATGAGTGGGCGAGGGTGAGTCTGGATGTCGCCGGGCAACCCCTTTCTCTGCGGGATATCGAGACGAAGATTCTGTTTCCGCTCTGGGACGACCCGCTCGTTCTGTACGGTCTCTGGCAAGGCGCGATCGGGGGACCTAGCCTGCGCATCGAAGCCTACGACGGCGATCGGGTCTGGTCGCAGCTGCGAAATAATGCACGCGAGTTCATCAATTCCAATCGTGGAACGCTGCCGCGCGGCGACACGCTCAGGGTGTCTATGATCTACGCCTGGGGCTCGGCGCTTTTCGATGATGAAGGTTCGCTGCGCCAGCATTTGCGCGAATTCCTGCGCGCACCGTTCTCCCAGGGCTTCGAGGACACCAGTCGGATTGCCTTCGATCTCTACGACTGGCACATCGCCGATCTATCCGGCGGCACGCGCAGTCGCGCGGACTGGCGGAGCATGGCCGGGCTGACGACGCTGGACAGAAATCTCGAGCCCGTCAACCAGAGCGGCAGCTTCTCCGCCGCCACCCTCGAGCTGCTGCGAGAAATCGACACGCTGAAGGGTCGCGGCGACCGCAAGCCCGTGGTCCGCATCGTCGATATCGACTGTGGTGACGAAGGCGAGGAGTGCCCTTCCCCCGCCGAATCAGATGACGGAGAGAACTGACGCGAGCCTGCGGCACGCCCCGCGCTCCGGGTCGCTACGTTCAGGACGTTCGATGACCCGGTTGACCTGCGAGCGCAATCAGGCCATCGTGCAGCAGGACTTTTCTTGAGAGAGGATGTATGAAGCGAGCGCTGCTGTTTTTTTTGATGGCCGGGTTTCCCCTGCTTGCCGGGGCTGAATCGAATCTGCCGGACGCGCCGCACATCTACGTGCAGGGAAAAGCCAGTACGGCGCTGGAACCGGAGCTGCTGATTCTCTCCGGGCAGATCATCGGCGAGGATAACGAGGTCACCGTCGCTTCCCAGGCGGTCGAGGACCAGTCGGCCGCGCTCGTGGTGCTGATGGAATCGCTCGGCGTCGATCGGGGAGACGTGCGCGCGTCGATGCCGGTGGTCGAGCAGGTGTTTGAATACCAGGATAGAAAGAACGTCCTGGTCGGGTATCGAGTCCGGCGCGACGTCGAGATTCGGCTGTCGGACATGGATCAATATCACCTCGACTATGCCGAGATCATCCGCGCTGGCGTACTGGCCTCAGTCCGCGCTCGTTTTTCCGTGCGTGATCCGGACGCCGCGACCGATCAGGCGCAGCTGGCCGCCATCGACGATGCCCGGGCTCGCGCCCGGCGTTTGGCCGAGCGTTCCGGCTCGTCCCTGGGTGACATTCACTCGATCACGGAATTCGATCTGCGTCGCGTGGAACGACCACTACTGACGCCGGCGCGCCAGTTTTCCGAGTCCGCCATGGGGCAGGGCGGTGACGGCCTCTACACGAGCGCGACACGGATGGACGCCGCACCCCCGATCTTCGAGCCCGAGGCCCTGACCGCCGAGGCGACGGTGTTCGTCGTGTTCTTGCTGAGGAACTGATTCACCCCAGACGCTGCTCAATCATTGCTCGCGACCCATCACGCGCGGTGGCATCCCTTCGACCTGCGCCGATCAGTGCTTGGTGAGGCGCGCGCCGGCTGAATTCACCGGGCTGACCCAGCCCTCGGCTAGCAGATCTGCTTGCGCAAAGGCCTCGATCATGGCCTGGCGTGCCGCAGTAGCCTGCGTTTGATCGTTAAACCAACCGAACACGCTGGGCCCAGCGCCCGAAATCGAAGCGCCGAGGGCGCCGTGGTCGAGGGCGGCCTGTTTGACCTGCTCGAAGCCAGGAACCAGTGGCGCGCGGCGCGGCTCGACGAGGACGTCGGCGAGGCCGGCGCGGATCAGGTCCAGGTCGCCGGTCTGACAGCCGAGTAGGAACTGGGCGAGGAGGGCATTCTGCTTGACGATGGTGGCGATCTCGAAGGGCTTGGCCAGGGTCTCGCGGGCCCGGCGAGTTTCGACAATGTGGTCCGGGTGGACAACGGCCGACCACAGGCCGTCCGGCACCGGAATCCGGACCAGGCGCTCGAGCGTGGCCAGGACCAGGCCGCCGAGCAGCTGCGGGCCGACGTTGTCGCCGTGCATGGACCCGCTGGCTACGGACTCGCCGGCCAGAGCGAAGGGGTAGAGCGCCTCGACCTCCAGCGGCTGATCCAAGAGTGCGTTGGTCGCCACCAGCGCGGCGGTGGCCGAGGCCGCGGAACCGCCCAGTCCCGACCCCAAGGGAATCCCCTTCTCTATCCTCAGGGCAATGCCGAAGTCGACTTTTAGATAGCCCAGCAATGCAATGACTGCGCGGCCGGCCGTGTTGCGGTCCGGAGCGGTGGGCAAGTCGGTGATGACCCCTTCGATGGACTCGATGACCACGCCCGGCTCGTCGCTTCGACGCGCGGACACCCTATCGCCCGGGCCGTCGATCGCGTGCCCCAGGAGATCGAAGCCGACGCCAACATTGCCGACGCTGGCCGGCGCAAAGGCCGTGACCTGATCCGGCGAGGTCTCGCTCACAGGCGCGCCCCGAGGTGCGAGGCCACGCGCAGCAGATCGGCGAAGACGCCGGCGGCGGTGACGGCCGGGCCCGCGCCGGGGCCCTGGACGATGAGCGGGTTGTCACAGTAGCGGTCGGTGGTAAAGGCCACCACGTTATCGGTCAGAGCCAGATGGACAAAGGGATGGTCGCGGGGCAGCGACTTCAGCGCGACGGTCGCCTGGCCATCCGCGTCGAGGCGAGCGACGAAGCGCAGTACTTCATCGCGCTCCCGGGCTTCGTCGAGGCGCTGCGCCATCGTTGCATCATGGGCCTTGAGTCCGTCAAGGAAGGCGTCCACGTCGGCCTCCTCGAGGTCGGACGGGGCCAGGGACTCGACGCTGACCTGATCGAGGCCGATGTTCAAGCCCATTTCGCGACCCAGGATGACCAGCTTTCGCGCCACGTCCATGCCCGACAGGTCGTCGCGGGGATCGGGTTCCGTGTAGCCGGCCTGCTGGGCTTCGCGAACCAGGTCGGCAAACGACATGTCCGCCTCGTAGCGGTTGAAGAGGTAGGCCAGGGTGCCGGAGAAGATGCCCTCGATGCGCTGAACTCGATCGCCGGTGTCGATCAGGTCGCGCAGGGTCTGGATGACCGGCAGGCCGGCACCGACCGTGGCTTCGTAGCGCCAGGCGCTCAGGCCGACCTGCGCCGCTTCGCGAATCGATCGATGGCGCGCGTCATCACCGCTGCCGGCATGCTTGTTGGGCGTGATGACGTGGATGCCGCGCGCCAGCCAGTCGGCGTAGCGATCGGCGACTTCGTTACTCGCGGTGCAGTCGATGATGGCCGCGTGCGGCAGATGCTGCTGCTCGAGGTGGGCGACGAGGGAATCAAGGTCGATCTCGCTGTCCTGCTCAGAGAGGGGCAGGTCGATCGTCTCGGTCGTCGCCGAAGTCGGGAACAGGCGCATGCGGCGTGAACCGGCGACGGCGAACAGGCGCAGATCGAGCTGGGTGTTCGCCTTGAGCCGGTCGGCGGCGTCAGCGAGCTGGGTCAGCAGTTCGCGGCCGACCTGGCCGGGCCCGATCAGCCCCAGGGCGATCGTTTGCTCCGATAGATAGAAGCCGGCGTGGACGGCGCGCAGCGCGCGTTCGGCCTGGGCCTCGTCGACGGCCACGCTGATGTTGCGCTCCGAGGCGCCTTGGGCGATCGCGCGCACGTTGACGTTAGCCCGGGCCAGCGCGGCGAATAGGCGCGCGGCGACGCCCGGTCGCCCGGTCATGCCGTCGCCGACAATGGCGAGCAGGCGAATGTTCGGGAGCGTGTAGATGCGCTGGATCTGGCCGTGGCGCAGCTCCCGCTCGAAGACATCATCGAGCTCGTGGCAGGCAGCGCCGGCCTGGCTGCCCGGCACAGCCAGGCAGATCGAGTGTTCCGACGAGCCCTGCGAAATCATGGCGACCGAGATCGACTTCGCGTGCAGGGCCGAGAACACGCGCTCGGCGGTGCCGGGCACGCCGATCATGCCCGCGCCCTCGATAGTGATCAGCGTCATGTCGGCCATGCCAGAGAGGCCTTTGACCGGGGGCTCCGGATGGCCGGTCTGATCGATGCGCGTGCCTGGGCAATCCGCGTTGAAGGTATTACGCACGTAGACAGGCAGATTCGATTCCAGCGCCGGCGAGAGCGCCTGAGGGTGAATCACGCGCGCGCCGAAATAGGCGAGCTCGAAGGCCTCGCGGTAGGAGAGCTGGTCGAGCAGGAAGGCATCGGGGACTTGCGTGGGGTCGGCGGAGAGCAGCCCATCGACGTTGGTCCAGATGTGGATTTCTTCTGCGCCGAACAGGCGCCCGAAAATGGTTGCCGAGTAGTCCGAGCCATTTCGCCCGAGCGTCGAAATGCGGCCGTCGTTGCGGCGGCAGACAAAGCCGGTGATGACATAGCGATCGCTCGGATGAGCGGTGCGAAAGGCGTCGACGCGCTGCTGGCTGGCGTCCCAGTCAACGGCCACCATCATCGCGGTTGGGCGGACCCGCAACACGTCGCGGGCATCGAGAAATTCCACGGCCTGATCGAGCGCGTTGAATCGCCCGCAGAGGAGTTCGGCGCAGCACACCTCGCCGAGGCCGGAAATCAGCTCCACCGCCTCGGTCGGTGCCGAGCGCATCAAGCCGAGGCTGTCGAGGAGCTGTTTCAGCAGACCGAAGCGCTGGCTGAGAGCGGCCTTGACGGCCTCGGCGCAGCCGTGAGCGCCGCAGAGTTCGTCGGCGGTGTCGAGGTGGCGCTGATGCAGCGCGGCCAGGCGCTCTTGCCAGCCCGCGTTCTGCTGCGCGGCGTCCTGGGCAAGCCCGATCAGTGCGTTGGTGACGCCAGCCATGGCAGAAACCACCACCACTTGCGCCTCGTCCTCGCGGGCCAGCAGCAGGTCCGCCACGCGGGCGATACAGGGCGCATCAGCCAGTGACGAGCCGCCGAATTTGTGTGCAATCAGTGCCATGGTCTACAGCCGCGATCAAAGTTCCTGATGGTAGCGACTTCTGCGCCTCGATGGCAGCTCAGACCACCAGGAGAACGACTGCGAAGACGAGGATGGCCGATAGGACAGCCGCCGCGGCCGGGCGCCAGCCCAGCAGACGCAGATCACCGTAGCGGATCGTCAGCGCCAGGGCGGCCATGGCCATGGCGAAGGCAAAAACGCTGAGCCTGCTGATCACCCCAATCAGGCTATTCCAGGCCTCGTTGTCGACGCCGAGGAGCAGATCGCCGAGGCTGCGCAGGCCGCAGAGCGCGATGAAGCCGACGATGAACATGGGAAACGGGACCCGCGTATCGCCGGTCTCGGTTCGACGCTGCGCGATCCAGATCAGACCGGGAATCACGATCAGCATCAGGCTGTTGCGCAGAAGCTTGGTGACCGTGGCTGCATCGAGCGCTCCGACACCCGCCCAGCCCTGCTCATAGAGCGAAGCGGCGGCGGTGACCTGAGCCGTGTCGTGGATGGCCGCGCCCAGCACCAGGCCGATGCGTTCGGGATCGGCAATCAGGGCGTGCAGCAGGGGCGGATAGACGATCGTTGCGGTCAGCCCGATCAGCGCGATGCAGGCCACGGCATAGCAGGTCTCTTCGCGCCGCGCCTTGAGACCCGGTGCCGTGGCAGCGATCGCCGAGGCCCCGCAGATGGCCGTACCCACGGCGAGCAGCGCCGACAGCCGCCAGTGGGCGCCGCTGAGGCGAACGAGCAGCCCGGTGACCAGCAGACCGCATGCGACCGCCGCCAGCACCAGCGGCAGGGCGTCCAGGCCCAGACGGGCCAGGTCGGAGAGACTCAGACGCAGGCCGATCAGTGCGACGGCCCACTTCAGTATCGGCCCTCGGGCCAGGTCCAGCCCAGGCGTCCATTGCGGTCTGTTCGAGGCGATCGGCGCAAGGGCCAGACCCGCCAGTACCGCCAGCAGCATGGCGCTAAGGGGTAGCTGGCCTAGCCAGCCGGGGAGCGATCGGGCGCCGATGACGGCGCCGGTGGCGCCAGCAGCGATCAGGACCGCCACGACCAGGCCGGGCAGGACGGTCTGAGGAACTGGCTTTTCTCTGGCCTCCATCATCGAGTAGGGCTGCTTCCTGTTGGGGTTCGAGCGCTATCGAGAGACCGCGTCCGATCACCCGTCCGGGCTATGATAATGGGAATTGTTGGACAAGGAGCGCGACGTACCCGGCGCCGCATAAGTCGGGCGAGCCGAAAGCTTTCGATCGTCGCAGCGGCGATCGGCAAAAATGCCAGCTCATGCCAACGGCAGAAATCAAATAACAAGAACTCAAAAAAGGAGTCTCGATGGAAAGCAAGCAGGATATCGTCAGCAACTGGCTGCCGCGGTATACGGGCACGGAGCTTGAGGGCTTCGGAAAGTATATTCTTCTTACCAATTTCGATAACTACGTCGAAAAATTTGCTCGGTTGCACGACGTGGAGGTGCGCGGTAAGGACAAGGCGATGCGCAACGCCACCCACGATGGCATCAGCATGATCAATTTCGGCATGGGCAGCGCTAACGCGGCGACCATCATGGACCTGCTGAGCGCGATCGGGCCGAAGGCGGTGCTGTTTCTAGGCAAGTGCGGAGGCCTGAAGAAAAAGAACCGACTCGGCGATCTGATCCTGCCGATTGCCGCGATTCGGGGGGAGGGCACATCAAACGACTATTTTCCCCCCGAAGTCCCGTCACTGCCGGCCTTTACCCTGCAGCGCGCCGTTTCTTCGACGATCCGCGACCACGATCTGGACTACTGGACCGGGACGGTCTACACGACGAATCGGCGCGTCTGGGAGCACGATAAGGCCTTCAAGAAATACCTGCGCAGGACTCGGTGCATGGCCATCGACATGGAAACCGCGACGATCTTCCTGACCGGTTTCGCCAATTCCATCCCGACCGGGGCCCTGCTGCTGGTTTCCGATCAGCCGATGGTTCCCGACGGCGTCAAAACCGACGCTTCCGACCGCGTCATTACCCAAAACTACGTCGATGCACAAATCAACATCGGCATCGACGCTCTCAAGGAAATTCGCAACGAAGGCCGCTCGGTCAAGCACCTGCGGTTTGATTGATGTGAAAGAAGGCTCAAGGCTCAAGGCTCAAGGCTCAAGGCGAGACGACAAGGTCTCAGGTCGAAGGTTGCAGATTTCAGGAGAAAGCGAAAGCTGTCACTATCCTGCGCAAACCGCAAACCGCAAACCGCAAACCGCAAACCGGAAACCGGAAACTCCACCCCTGCCGTTAGTCCCATTTACTCCTGGCTTCCACGCATGGCAATTTGTTGTTTTCGTTGTAGGAACTGGAGAAGGTGATGGGCCAGACACGTCGAGACTTATTGAAGCTGAGCGGCCTGGGGCTTGGGGCAGTGGCCTTGTCCGGTCTCGGGGCCCGGGTGATGGCCCAGGGGCAGGTCGGTCAAGCCGAGCGTCCGCTGAACATCCTGATCCTTGGAGGCACGGGGTTTACCGGTCCCTTTCAGGTGCGCTACGCGCTGGCTCGCGGGCATCGGGTGACGATCTTCAACCGCGGCAACCGATCCCTGGACTGGCCTGGCCCGGTCGAAGAGCTGGTCGGTGATCGCAACGACGGCAATCTCGATGCACTCGAGGACCGCCAGTGGGATGTCTGTATCGACAACCCGACCACGCTGCCCTTCTGGGTCCGCGATGCGGGTGAGGTCCTTCAGGGCAACGTCGGCCACTTCCTGTTTACCTCGACCCTGTCGGTCTATGCCTCGAACGCCGTTGTCGGTGCGGACGAGACGGCCGAGACGCTTGCCTACACGGGCGACGATGCGATGGCCGAGACCCTGGAGACGCTGCGCGCCAACATGGGGCTCTACGGTCCGCTCAAGGCCGAGTCCGAGCGCGAGGTCGCGCGCTGGTTTCCGGACCAGCACACGATCATTCGTCCGACTCTGATCGTCGGCCCGGGCGATCGTACCGATCGGTTCACCTACTGGCCGCTGCGGATGGCGCGCGGCGGACAGGTGCTGGCCCCCGGTGACGGCAATGACCCGGTCCAGATCATCGATGCGCGCGATCTGGCTGAATTCACGATCCGCATGGCCGAAGCGCAGGCCGGTGGGGCCTACAACGCGGCCGGTCCCGATTATGAGTTGACCTTCGAAGCGATGCTCTACGGCATTCGCGCGGTCACCGGCGTGGCCGCTGAACTGAACTGGGCGCCGGCGGAATTTCTGGCGGAGCAAGGTATCAATCCCTGGTCCGACATGCCGGTCTGGATTCCCAGCGCGGGCGAATACGCCGGCTTCAGCACCCGGTCGAACGCGAAAGCTCTCGCCGCGGGTCTGAGTTTCAGGCCGCTCGCCGACACCGTAGCCGCGACGCTGGAGTGGTTTCGCGAGCAGCCCGAAGCGCGCCAGTCAGAAATCAGTGCCGGCTTGGATGCCGAGCGTGAGGCCGAGGCGCTGGCAGCCTTACGATCCGGGCCATGAAGACCTTCGGACTGTTGGTCGGTTGGTGCATCCTCTTCGTCCTGGCCTGGCCGCTTGCTTTATTAGTGCTGATTATCTGGCCGCTGGTCTGGCTGATCAGCCTGCCGTTTCGGCTGCTGGGGATCGCTTTCGAAGGCGTGTTCGAGCTTCTGCGTGGAATTATTCTACTGCCGGCACGACTGTTGGGTCAGCGCCCCAGACCGGGCTAAGCTTTCTCGAATATCAGCCGCTAATGGTCGGTCGAGCCCGCTATCTGATGGTCGAACCCTCGTCGTCAGTGATGGATAGGTTCTAAGGATCCCGATCCCGAGCCTCGGATTCGAGCCAGCGGATGGGTCCGTACCAGGCCGTGGCGGCCTGGCCGGCATTGTCGCAATCGGTCATGATCGCCAGCGCATCGATGTGTTCCGGATCGATGCCGTGGAAGCGCTGGAAATCCTCGCGAACGTTGCGTCGTTCCGTGAGCCAATTGCCGAGCTTCTCTTCCCCGGACCGCACGGCAACCATCATGAACTGGCCGGCGAACGCATTTTCCCAGCTGGTTCCCTGGGCCTGCGAGCTTGCCCAGACGTAGTTGATCGCACGGCTGCGGAAGGAGGGCCAGCGCTCGGCCACGACGTAGAGGCGAGCCGGATAGTCGTCGCCCTTCTTCGTGGTCTCGTCCAGGCCGGAGTAGATTGAGTCTACCCGCCAGCGCCATTCGAGAATCGGCTGATCACCCAGGCGATGTTCGCGCTGGAGCACTAGCCCGGAGGCGGTCTGCTGGCTGCAGTCTGCGCGAACGGCGTATTCCTTGCCCGCATCGTCACTGCCGGATGCAAGACGATAACTGGTCGTTCCCTCGAAAGAACGCGTTGACCACTCGATGATGTCGGTGGGCTCATGCACCTGGCCCGTCGCAGGCAGGGACAGCGAAAGAACGCAAGTCAACACCGCAGCTCTCATGCTAGGTCAGCCTTCCAGAGTTGTCTGGCGATATTGAGATCCTCGGAAGGGCACGGTTTCTTGGTTGCTGCGTCGTTGACCCATCAGGTGGCTCCCGTGCGATGGAGCTTGCGGCGAGCGCTCGCAAAGGAGAGCTGGGCGATCCCGAAGAACAACAGGTCGACGCCGAAAAAGATGCCCAGGAGCCAGAACGCTGACCCGGGCAGGGCGACGAGAACAAAGATGCCGAGGACCGTCGATAAGACACCCGAAGTCAGCAGCCAGCCCCATCCTTTGGCCGGCTTGTGCGAGAGGGCAGCAGCGACTTTGAACGCCCCGCCAAAAAGGAAAAACATTGCGATGACGATCGTCAGTGTGATCATGCCCTGGAGCGGATAGAGAAGGAGTAGCAGGCCTGCGATGATCGCCATCACGCCAAAAACAATGCCCAGTGTGATCCCTCGGCGAGGACGTTCAACGGCCAGGCGAACGAGTTCGAGAGCCCCGACGATTAGCAGCAAACCCCCGAACAGCATCTCAAGACCCAGCGACATCCACATTGGAAAGATGAGCGCGACGGATGCGAGCAGGATTGAGACTACCCCAATGCCTGTCAGCCAGGCATTTCCAGGCGGCGTCGAGCTCGAGATTTTTGACGGTTGCTCGTTCATGGTGAAAATGACCCTCGTTCCAAAATGACGGAAGACGCTAACAAACATGTTGTGCTGGCTCGTTGATCTATGTAAATCGGGTCTATGTGAATCGGATCTATCTAAATCGGATCCATGCGAATCCGATCCATGCAAATCGGTTGATCCGCGACTATTGAAGCGTCTGAGAACTTAAATGACTGCGGTCAGCACGTTCTACAACCAGACGCTAACAATGCCGATGAAAAAGAACTTCATCCGAGCTTGACGGAGGAAAGTCTCAGGACGGCGAAGACGGTCGGCGCGAGGCTTTGAGGGTCGGCCCTGCGGCCCGTTCTTGTCGTGATGCAGGGTTCTTTCGTCCCTGCCCTGCTAAGCTTTGCGCAGGTATGGTTGATACAGGACAGCCTGCCGCTCGCAGTCGCCACTCTCGAGCGCAGCGTCGATGATGCGCTCAAGCAGTGCCGCCCTGCGCGGCGATGATCTGGTACTGGAGCCAAACGCCGAGTCCTGCGTCAGGGCTGACCGATCGGGTGCGGTCAATTGTCTTTCTTGATGTATCTTCCGCTAGACTCGCAGTCCTCAGTGCAGGTAAGGTCTCGGCGGAATCAGGTGCAATGGGACGTGCGGGCCCGGCTTGGGCGCTGGTTACAAGGGGGAGTCGAATTATGTTACGCGGGCTGAATGCGAAGCTGGAACAAGGTTGGCTACGGGTCGGGCCCAAGCTGCTTGAAGCGTTGTCCGACCCGTGATTCTCTCTCGCCTCAGCCGAGCCGTGCGCGAGCAGAACTGGTTCGCGGTCGTTCTGGAATTCGTGATCGTCGTATCCGGCGTGCTGTTGGCGTTTCAGGTCTCCACCTGGAGTCAGGAGGCCGCGGATCGCGCCTACGCCCGAGACATCCTCGCTCGCCTGCACGGCGAACTCCGCGCGATCAGCAACGTCCGTGCGATGACCATCGATCGATTCACCGAGCAGTTGCAGCACCTGATCGCAGCGCGCCCGATCGTGATGGGCATGGTTGAAACCGACGAACTCACCCAGGACCAGTGCAGCATCATTGCATCCGCGAGTCTCTACGTTGGCAACGCCCCGGATTCTTTCCCCTCACTGGATGAGCTGATAACGTCCGGCGCCCTGGAGAGCATCCGCTCGGAAGACCTTCGCAAAGCGGCTATGGAGCTGTATTCCAAACGCAGCGCGGTGCGGACTTCCGCCGCTGAGAGTCTCAACCGCGTGACGGATCTCGCGATCGACTATCCGGACGCGGTTCAGAGGATTCTGATCCCCGATCCCGAAGAAGATGATGACGGATGGGATATCAGCGCCGCCTGCAATCTGGCTGCCATGCGCGCCTCGAAGGGGTTCCAGGCCGCGTTCCTGGCAAACTTCAACGCCTATCGAGGCCGTGTGGAGTTTGTCCTTCTGTTCCTTGATGACGCCATAGAGACCCTGCGCGAAGCGCTCGAGGCCGAGCTGGACCTGCCGACAGAAGACGTCGCGGAGCCCGCATCATGATCCTCGACAACATCTCCCGCGCGCTGAAGGAACAGAACTGGCTGGCGGCCGGGATCGAGTTCGTCATCGTGATCTTCGGGGTGGTGATCGGGTTTCAGATCAACGCGTGGAACGAGGGCCGGCTGGAACGCCAGCTCGAAGGTGAGTATTTTTATCGGCTTGAGGTCGAACTGTCGGCGGTCATCGAAGACCTGAATAACGCGCAAGCGGCGATGGACGCCTATTTCAATTGGATTACTCTGTTCCTCGAGGGTGTCGAGGAAAGCGACCCGGAAAAAGCGCAGGCCGGGTCGTGGGGCCTGAACGCGATCACGAGCGTCGAGCTGGTCAGCCTGGAACCCGCGGCGTTGCGTGAAATGATCAGCGCCGGGAATCTGACCATCGTTCAAAACAGGGAATTACGGTCTGACCTTGCCTCGATTCCTCAATTACAGAGCCGGTCGCAGGCAAAGCTGGAGCAGATGGCCATGGACCTGTCAACGGCCGCCCAGGAGATTTCCCAAC
>Ga0207419_1002303_pt1 | contig 12797 bp, 12 predicted proteins | sample ElkSloMetagenome_4_FD_184723 | JGI IMG/M metagenome (GOLD analysis project Ga0207419, IMG submission 184723) | Hot spring microbial communities from Elkhorn Slough, Monterey Bay, USA - MD2A (version 2) | ecosystem: Environmental > Aquatic > Marine > Intertidal zone > Estuary: Microbial mat ... | reverse complement strand
ATTTTCTTGTGTATTCCAGTGCTCTCCGCGATTAATTTTTACTTCAAGCATAGCAATGTCTGGGTCTCCTTTTCCTTTTTCAAACCAGGCCTCTACTACAGAATTCCAATAGCGATCTATTAGATCTGCATCTTCAGTTAGTTTTGCTTTGCCGGTTAAGGAGACAAATACGTTGCTATTTGGATCGCTGAAAGTGAGACAAATGTCATTGTCTTTATTTATTTCATAGACTTTAGCGTCTTTTTTGGGGGTATAGAAATAAAGTGTGCCATCATAAGCATCTTGGACAAGATGCATAGGCCTTGCGCGCATGCCATGATGTCCTTCAATTTCTGAAGTGACGAGCATGCCCACTTTTATATCTTTTATCAAATCCCAAATTAATTTTTTGTGTTCTGGACTAGACATATTTTTTAATTAATTTTTTTTGAAATAACAGGTATAAGGGCTCAATAGTTCATGATGAATAATTCAAGAACTCCCAATCCCCATTGAAAATAATCTGCTATCTCGGTTCTTAAAATAGCGTTCTATTCTTCGCTCAATTTTATGATTGAGAACTTTATTATGCCTACAAAAAATGCTCCACCAACAATATTTCCGAAGATTGACCAGATGAGAACTCTGGCCGTTTCTGAGAACGTTACCTGGCCGAGCAAGAGAGATGAGAATAATTCAACAGAACCCACAATACAGTGGTGAAGCTTAGCCATACCGATAATTGTGGTGATAAAAAAAACGATGGTAATACGGCTGAATGTTTCACGGCTGGTGGTGAGCAGCCAGCCAAGGAGCCCCATCATCCAACCCGCTAGAATAGCACTTCCAAAGATCACCAAAGAATCTGCTTGTGTAATTTTATCACTGAAATAGGAAAAAGCTTCCACACTCATTACTTCCATTTGCGGCCCAATCCAAATCAATGCACTTGAAAATACAAGAGAACCGAGCAGATTTCCTCCAAGAACAATTCCCCACATTCCTATCAATCTGGAAAAGCCAATATTCTTATTTAGAAAAGGCAGAATGGCCTGAGCTGTTTGCTCTGTAAAGAGCTGAGTTCTTCCAATGATTACGAAAATAAAACCCAAAGGGTAACCTAGAGAGACAAATAGATGGAGGATACTTTCGGGTAAATAGGGCTCAAGATCCGTGTATAAAACACCCATAAGTAGGAGGCTGAACCCAATTTCCAGTCCGGCTGTGAATGCACTCAGCAAGAGGCCTGTATTATTAGAGCGGTACTCTATTAAACCCTGAACGAGTTGTTCACGGAAAACCTTTTTCTGTGATTTTGGTGATTCTTTAGATTCCGATTCTTTATCTGATACCATTCAGGGCTAAAATTGCTAATAATTCAGAACATTAGCTAGCGCCTTGTGCCTTTTTGAATGTTTCAGTATGATCATGATAATAGCCGTAACTGGAACTGCCACAACTAAACCGATCAGGCCCATAAAAGGACCAAATACGAGCAGAGCAACAATACAGGTCAAAGGATTCAGGTTAACACTATTGCCCAGTATGAAAGGAGAAATTACATTGTTTTCAAGGGTTTGGATTACTATATACATTCCAGCCACTACCAGTGGGTAAGTAAATGAATCTTTAGTAACAAAGGCGACCATTATTGGTATCAGAGCACCAACGAAAGTTCCAACATAAGGCACCACCGTTAAAAGCGCCGACATCACTCCTAACAATAAGGCAAACTTTATCCCTATAATCCAAAGCCCTAAAGTGGCCAAAGTGGCGATAATAAAAACAACCAGTGCCATACCAGACAAGTACTGTTGAATCATAGATTTTGACTCTTTCCCAATTTTTACAAAATCCTGATCGCTAAAGTCATCTGCCCATTTAATTAATCCTTTGAATTTATTCCTGTAGAATAACGTAAAGAAAGATATTACAGGAATAAGAACCGCACCGGTGATAATGGCTGAAGTTGACGAAAATGCAGATGTAAAAAAGCTCGACTTGACTTCGGGATCATCAGGCATCAAAGTTTCGAGGTCAGAAATGTATTCGAACTTTTCGGGTACTATGCTCGTCGGGAGCTTATTTGAGAGTTGGTTGAGTTTCTTGATAATTTCTTGTTCAAAATCTCCGTATTGCGTACTCAAATCTGCCAACTGAGAGATCATTACTGCACCGATACCAAGCCCGAGCACAACGAGAAGCAGAATAGGTAGAAAAACGGAAAAAAATGAACCTAAACCTATTTTTTGAAGCCTTTCTACAAGCGGAGTAAGTGCCAAAGAAAGCAGTGCTGAAAATATCAATAATGATGCTACATTCTTAAAAAGATAAATTCCCGCCAAGGTAAGCGCAATTATGATGTACCACTTAAAAGTTCGATCTAAATTGAAATTTTCCTTATTTGTCATCGGTAAGTTTTGCGATATACAATCTAGGTAAACAAAAAGCAATCCTAAATTTAGGCTTGATCAACTCCAGATATAACAAGTATTTAAATAGAGTTTAATCTTTTACTTGTTGAATTTTATACCCAAAGCTGTGATGTTTTCGTGCAATTATTATACACACAGGTTCCTAAGGTACAGCTGTGGGAATTTTCTTTAAAGTAAGCCCCAAAGGGGATTTCGCCAAATATTTTCAGCAATCATTGGTCAAACGTGGAGTGATAATTTCATATGAAGTAAGAAAATATCAAGCATGAAAAAACTATTAACACTATTACTATTTATTTCTTTTACAACTATGCAAGCGCAACAACTTGGAGTAAAAGGGGGATTAACCTTTGGAGATCTGAACATAGAAGATTTTGAAACCAAAAACAGAATTGGTTATCACGTAGGTGGATTTATTACCCTGCCAATAACTGATAACTTCTCCTTTCAGCCTGAAATTCTTTATTCAGCACGGGGAACGAAAGCCACCTACGATATTTTTGATCTGGAAGGAGAGTCAACCCTTAAAACCAATTACATAGATATTCCTTTGCAGGGTGTCATTCACATTGGTGATCTTATTCAGATTCAGGGTGGCCCCTATTTAGGTATTCTGAGTAATACAGAGTTTGAAACCTCGGGAGATCTCGGCGATGATGCAGAAGATCTCGACAATGACAATTTCAAGAGTACAGATTTTGGACTAACCATCGGTGCCACGGTAAATATTGGTGTTCTCCAGGTGGGTGGAATGTATTATTACGGATTACAGGAAATTCAAGATTCTGAAGTAAGTAAAGCTTTATTGGGAAATGCCAAACACAGATACCTTCAGCTATTTGTAGGTCTTAGAATTGGCGACAACGAATGATTAATCTTTGTTTTCAGGATTATTTTCTCTCAGAGAACCATAATTCTCAGCGTAAACGTAAGTGAATTGAGCTCCAAAGAATAAAATAAGGCAGGAGTAAGATACCCATAACAGGAGCAAGACAACTGAACCGGCTGCGCCATAGGTGGAGTCTGGTTCAGCTTCTCCGAAATAGAAGGCTAAAAGTCCTTTACCCAGATCAAATAAAAGAGCTGTGAGCAAGCCTCCTACCCAGACAGATTTCCAATGGATGGGCTTATGCGGCAAGTATCTGAACAAGAGCGAAAATAATAGCCATACAAAGCCTGTGGATATCACAAAATCCAATACCTGAGCAGTAACGACATAAACATCTGGAAATATAGATTTCAGTTTTTCATTTAAGGCACTAAGCAAACTACTCACTACTAAGCTAATCAAGAGAAGAAAACCCAATACGAGTACAAATCCAAAACTTAAAACGCGATCTTTTACAATTTGCCAAAAACCTTCTGACGAATCTTCGGAAGCATTCCAAATTTTATCTAGTGATATTTGAAGGTGGAAAAATACTCCCGTGGCTCCAAAAATCAGTGTAGCGATACCAATTACTTTATTCAGCAGATTTCCATCTTGAATTCTAGCACTTTCAATCATGCTTTCAACAGATTGAGCTGTTTCCTTTCCAAAGGCGCTTGAAAACTCACCTGTCAATTTGCCTTCTAAAATTTCTGTGCCCCATATATTTTCCACCACGAATATCACGATAATTAAAAGCGCTGGTAAGGATAGAATGGCATAATATGCCACTATGGCACTTAACCGGAAAGGGTCAGACTCATTCCAAAGTATAAATGTTCGTTTTAATAGCTTCGGAACATCTTTAATTTTGAATTTGTGTTTTTGTGTACTGCTCATTTTGAGAAATTTTCTCCCCAGGTTGTAGATATATTAACTTGATTATTACGCATTTGAAGTAGTCGACAAAAGGCATATCGGTCTATTTATCAATATATTAACTAATTTTTAGAAACAGGTCTGGCTTTTGCTTTATACTTAGAAACCAAACAAAACCAACTACTATGTTAACCTGGATCATTGTATTTTTAATCTGTGCAGTTGTTTTTGGTATCCTCGGATTTGGGGGTATTTCAAAAGGATTTGCCAAAATTGCCAAAATTTTATTTTACATTTTTTTAATTGTTCTGGCTGTTAGTCTTATCTCACATTTGTTATGATAAGAACTGCCACGTAAAATTTAAAGACCGGCTTTGTAAGGCCGGTTTTTTTATGCTTAAAATAAATATATCACAATACCTGCCATCAGCCAGATATAAGATAAAATTGCCACCCACTTAAAGACCTTTTCGAGTATTGGGCTCTTCATGGCCATCTCTTTATGGTGTTTCACATATTTTCCTTTGACCAGTCCCAAAAAAGCCAAAATACCCGTAATAAGTAAAAAAACTAAGTTCAGATAGAAGGTATAATCAATCTCAAAATGATCTGATTCAAGAATGCCAGAATCTGAAATTGTAGGTAGCATGTCCAAAATATCTAATCCGTAATGAAGGGCGAGTGAAGTAAAAATAAGAGACAAAAATAGAAGGGCAAGAATAAACAAGGCCATTTTCCATCCGTAGTATCGGGCATTGATTCTCAGAACAGGAAACACTACCAAATCACTAAAAATAAAAGCCATGACACCGGCAAAACTCACACCTTTATCAAACAATAATGCGGCTAAAGGAATATTACCCATAGAGCCGATAAATGTTAAAAAGGCCGCAACCGGTCCAACTAATGTATGTTCTAGCAGTGTGAGAAATGAAAATGAAGCCTGACCCGTGCCCGAATTAATGAACAAACTTTGAAAGAAAGAATCTGGAACGAAGACAGAAATTATACCTGCTATTGTAAACCCGATAGTCACGTCTTTCCATACCATTTTCCACTCCATGATATATTGTTTCCCCACTTTTGCCCAGGCTTCTTCTGATTTCAATTTCTCAAGAACTCCGGAATCCGCGCTATTAGATTCAATTCCCTCGCCCTGAACCTTGTGCCTGGCATTCTCAATTAAACTCCTTGGTTTTATCAGCCATACCAGTAGCCAGGAAATAAGAATAAGCAGAATGCCTCCTAAATATTCTCCTACTACAAACTGCCAACCCAGAAATATGGAGATAACAATACCTAGCTCAATAACCAGATTAGTAGATGACAAAAGAAATGCCAGAGCTGAAATGAAACTCGCACCTTTTTTAAATAATGATTTGGTAGATGCCAATGCCGAAAAACTACAAGAACTGCTGATAAATCCGAAAAAAGTTCCGAGCAATACACTCTTCAGATTACTTTCTCCCATGGTTTTCTTCATTTGAGAATGAGTAATGAAAATCTGTATCATTGAACTGATGGCATAACCCAAAATAAAAGCCCAGAGCGCCATCCAAAAAAAACCTAACGAAGTGTAAGCGGCTTCACCCCAATTGACTAGAAATTGCGACATCAATTTTTGGTTTAATAATTATCTAATTTCTATTCTCGGGTAATCATTGGCCAGCAAGTAATTCTGTGTACAATGCCTGGTGGTCTGAGCACGTTTCAAAAGGCTCTTGTTTTTCACATCTGATGCCGGGCGAATACATGATATGATCTAACCTTCTGGGACCATTTTTTAATCCCAGACCAAACCGCATTAAGGTGTGAAATATCTTTTTTGATTTTAACTTTTCGTAGAATTTGGGAGAGGGAAAGCTCCGCTCTGAATAGTACTGTATGTTTCTATTCCTGAGGCTAGAATTTTTAAGTGAAAGGTTGAAGTCTCCAGCGGCAATGACATCCATACCCTTTGAAACGAGGCTGTCTATATAATCAAATACCGTCTTTATTTGTGCTTTTCTAATCATCCCGTTAAATGGTGATCCTTGCACGCCAATAACTACAAAATTCATTTGCTTGAAGTGAAGAGCACAAAATCGCCCGCCTGGAAACTGCTGAATATCGATACTGAGCTCTTCTGATGCAAGCCTGGATGCAACCAGGGTATTGCGTTCAAATACTCCATTCGGGTTTGGATCGCAACCCGTAGCTCTGTAACTGTATCCATTTTCTTTGAGTATTTCAAGGCTCCTGCTCTCCGGCTTTCCGACAATCACTTCATTAACAACAATTATATCTGGGTTTTTATGCTCAATGATAGATTCAATAGGATGATTTCCAGATCTGAGCTTTTGAAACTTTCGCATTAGCTTATCAGATCCACGAAAGACATCGAAGTGTAATTTTAACCATTGCCAGGGAGTTAAAAGCGATACATCTACACCATCAAAAAAGGTGTTGACGGTCGCTATTTTTATTATATCGATTCCCTGCAAATTTTTATTCATCGTTTCCATTTAGAGCTGACTCACTCTTCCAATCTACTGAAGCGAGATCTTTAGAAAGCATTTTACCACCTTTAATTCCAAAATCAAGTGTGCGTATAGGAAATGGAATTGTAATGTCGTTTTCATCAAAGGCTTTTTTAAGTGCCTTCAACGCTTCATTTCTTGTATCTATGAACTTTCGGTGATCCTGATTGTACTCCATCCAGACGTTAAGTTCAAAATTAATAGAACTCGAACCAAATTCCGTCCAAAATAAAGAAACATCTTCATCTTCAAGCTTACTTGGTACATTATCCATAGCCTTGATCGCTACCTTTTCTACTTTTTCCAAGTCGTCACCATAGCTCACACCACATGACAACTGAAGCCGGCGCTTACCCTCTTCTGTGAAGTTGACAAAATATTCTTGAAACAGCATTTTATTTGGAACATAGACATGTTGGCCATCAAATAGTCTAATTTTTGTGACTCTGAGATTTATATCAATAACATTTCCCATGTGTCCGGTAGTGGTCTTAATGATATCTCCAATTCTGAATGGTTGTTTAAAAGAGATATAAATACCAGACATAAAGTTTGCTGCAGTATCCTGAAATGCAAATCCTAAGGCCAGACCCACTATCCCCATTCCAGCCAGGATGGAAGAAATGGTCTTTTCAAGGTTCATCACACTTAAGGCCAGCATGCCACCCAAGATGAAAACAATGATGAATAAAACTCTCCTAACAAAGCCGGCTATAGTTTTATTTCCACCAAATTTGATTGTGTACTTTTCTACAATGCTTCCTATGATTTTTGCAGCAAAATAGGCAAGTATCAAAATGATTATTGCCAATACCATATTCGGCAGTAAATCAATCAGCGCATTACCCCACTCGCTGAGTTTATCATATGCCGAGTTTACAACCTTATCTAAACCAAGATCCATTTTGTTTTTACATGCCTTAAAGAAAATATCACGCCAATATGCTGATTAGGCTTTATTTATGTCATGCCCGATCTATAGTTCCAGCGTATTATTTGGAATACTCAAGGGGTGAGAGTATTTCTATCCCAAGAAGATAAAATCAGGTAAAGTATAATTCTGACAAAGACTATTGAAATGTGGATTTTTTTCTACAACTCAAGAATTCAAAATTCTACACCAGTGTTTTGATATACCATCTTCCCAGTATTAACTCATTATGATCAAGAGCTTTCATATGAATTTAAAAGGCTGATAAGTAATCTCTCTTCTTGAGCAAGATTGTTTTGTTGAGTTCCCTCAATCCTGGGAAGTTTTATTTTTTTCTCGAGTAGTTCATTTATAGCTGGATGGATATAAGCATCTTGACAAACTCTGCTTGTATGCCCCATTTTTTGGCCTACCGCCTTGACTACATCTTCTGGATTATCTTTTCTTTTTTTTCTTAAAGAGAACTCCAGTGCAAGAACGTTTGCACCCCATGTTCTGAAATCTTTTGCTGTGAATCGATGATTGCCAAAATCAAACTGGCTCAAATATTTGTTAATATCTGCAGCTGATAATCTACAGCTCTGACCATCTGAATCTCGATATGAAAAAAGGTATGTGCTTTCTACTTCAAAGGCCTTTTTTAGATGGTCACTAATCTTTTGGTCCGTCAGTTGAATAAATCGTTTTTGACCCGTCTTTGCCTTATATTCTAGTGAAACTTCACCTTTAGAAAAATTCAAATGGCGATTCTTTAGAGTTGTCAATCCATGCGTACCATTTTCGTTTAGATAATGCAGGTGGCCAACTCTTATATAGATATTGTCGAGGATTTCAAGTGCGACACCCAAGGCGTATTTTTTTGAAGCTGTAGGCTTCTTTAAAAGTCTTTGATTTCTCGCTCGTATTTCAGGAAGAACCTTTCCAAATAAATTAAGTTTTGAATACTTCTTGGCTTCTCTTTCTTCTAAATATGAATCACTGTAGATATATTGCTTTCTATTTTTTTTATCTCTCCCATGTGCGAGTAGTTTGCCAGATTTACTCTCGTTAATCCAGACTGATTTCCATGAAGGAGGAATGGCTAAAGATTTAAAATAGTCTATTTTTTCTTTGTCCTTAATCCGCTCCCCGTTGCAGTTAAAGTATGAAAAACCCCGCCCCCATTTAATTCGAGTGTAACCTGTAGAGTGGAGATTCATTACACAACTCTTAAAGAAAGATTAAGCCACCACAGTTTGCACAAAATAATTTGATTTCTCTCCTTTGATTCACCTGGAAATATTAGGCTAGGATGCATCATAAGCTCATTTCTCTGTATCTCGCTTTTAGAATCATAAACAAGCCATAGCCAATCAAACCTAGCGCAATAATTCCCAACCAGATAGTTCCACCTTCATTTTGTAAAAATTGAAAAGCTTCTTTGGTTCCTCCGGCCTTTTCAGAGCTGTGTGTAAGACCCGCTTTAAATGTGAAAAATGCTATGATGGCAATTACAACCCCTCTAGATGTATAGCCAAACCTACCTGCTTTCAGTAATAAGCCTCTTACTTTTTCATCCAATTTTGTTTCTTTAATTTTATCCTTGAATTTTCCGCTGTAAGCTCTATAGGCTTGCCAAATTGCTTTACCCGCGAATATTAATGCTACCGCAAAAACGAGATACTTCCCAAAATCTTGATTGAGAAGTGTGGCAATTAGTGACTCTTTTCCTCCGGATGAACTCCCCCCAGCATTAAAGATCATTTTGATTGCGCTGTAAGCTAGGAAACCGTAGAATAGTCCGCTCGAAAAATATCCCACTCTGCGGAAAACTCCCTTAAAATCTGAACCTTTATCTTCTGGATCAGCAAAGGTTTGGTACATTCTCCAAAAAACATAAGCTAGTAATCCAACGGTAATTAACACCAATAAAATTTGACCCAAAGTATTATCGGAGAACGCCTGAAGGGCTCCTTTACTACCTGTAGTTTTACCTCCTACTCCAAACGCTGCCATAGCGGACAGTCCGCCAACAAGGATATATACCACACCCTTTGAACCTATTCCAAAGCGAGAGAGTGTTTCTTTTTTCTTATCGTTATGAGCTGATTCAATATTCATTCTTGTTCAATTTTTGGTTAAATTCTATCTGCTTATCACGATAAAGGCATGGATGATTCCAGGTACAATACCCAGAATTGTAAGGAGAAGGTTAATCCAGAAAGCCGAAGATAGACCATAACTTAGAGCTACCGCCAGCGGAGGAATTAAGATTGCGAGTATTATTTGCAAAATGCTCATGGTTTCAAATTTTTTTCTTGATATACCCACTAGAAGCATAAACCATGCTGCGCCAGAAAAGCATACCATACAAAGGTTTCATTGATATTCAGTTGGGTAAATAATTCTACACAATATGGATTAACAGATACATAATAATTTGCGGTGCTTGACCCAGATTGTTTTTGACCTACATTCTTCCTATTATCTATGAATATTTGAATATTCCAGAGTCATTTCTCGAGACTTTAGCATTAAGTGACATGCTTCTGAAAATGATCATTAGGATGAAGCTCAGAATGAAGAAATTGACTTTTGTTCTTTGTTGTTAGGCATTATCTTCAAAATAACTTGCGCGTAATAGATTGGTATAAGAATTGAGCAACAATAAATAAGTTATAGACCAATTTCATTAAGAACTTGATTAGGCGGCATTTAAAAAAACAGGATCAAAAAGCTGCTTGTATAGCGCTCTAGATGTGTGGAGAATCTTTCAGTATGGACGGTTTCCATTTTTTCAGAGCTTCCAAACATTTTTTTGGGAATTTGAGCCACACTTATGTAAACATCAGTACATGATGTTCTGTCTAATAGTTTTTAAGATATCGGTTAAAACTGATTAAAATATCAATTGTATCATGAACAAATATCTTGCAACTGCCGTGGTGATTGCCTCTGGAGCTATCGTAAAAAAAGCTTTAGATAAATCTTATGAAAAAATTTCCGATAAGCCAGCTCCAAAAAATCCAGAAGACCCGAGTTACTCCGTGGGAGAAGTTTTCGCTTACGCTCTTCTGGCGTCTACTTTATCTGCATTAACAACTACAGCTATCAGAGCCGTTATCCATAAAAATGATTAACCACTAATAAGTTGTAGGATTTCCAGAGAAAATGATCTATTGATTTCTGTTAAACTCTCCTATCGATTTTCCGATTACAAATTGAAATGAAATTTTCCAATGATCAATTTGTTTCGCACCATAAGAGAGCACTTTACTTTTAAACAAGGCTGTAATACAAGTGAGAAATTCTTTAAAAAATTTATTTCTTAGCCCCCCAAATTAAAATCAACTAAAGAAAGCGGCTTAAGTGTATGGTGATTTAATAAAGGTCTTTGGGAGTGTATAATTTTGCGCTCGAGTTCTGAGAAGCAGTGCTAAGATGCTTGCGTAATCCTGAATTAGGCTTTAGATAATTTGTTAGAGAACAGAATTTCATGGGCAATTTGAAATCCGTCAAACAGTTAAAGGTCAGTAGTTTCAATAAGAAAGACAAAATGAACATACTCCGAATTCAAAAATTTCTTTCCCTGTAAATAGAAAAACTCAATCATTATCGGATAGAGCCTTAATAGATTCATCTAATCGCATGGTATATGCTTCTACAAACGCATTTTTAAATAAATTCCAAACAGACTCAGAAACATCAGGGTCTTGAGCTTTCAGCGTTCCAGAAATTGGGATTTTTGAAGCTATCTGATCCTTTTTATTATTCTCTAAGATTCCGGTTCCTACTTCAACTATTTCTTCGTATACTTTATCTATCAACCCATCAGATGAATCTGCTGGAGCGATTTTGAGATTTTTGATTATGGGTTTTGAGTAACCATCAATTTTACCATCCTTTGCGTGCATTTCCATGAATAAATGGAAAGTTCCTTTTTCCATATCAAGACCAGCCTTTGACTCAGTTATTTCATTAAATCGTACGATGTCAAGGTTTTCTAATTCGAAATCTATATCAAAATTGGGTGGATCAACCAGGTAGTTTAAATCAGCATCTAGAGAACTGACCATTCCGTCAGCATTACTTGATTTGAATAAAACATGTGCTGGAAGTTTCTGGCCAGGTTGATGAACGTTTCTTAAATTTTCTGCTTTTAAATATATGCTGTCAAGCGAAATAGATATTTTAGGTTCCGTTGTAGGATCTTTATAGCTAACAGATCCAGACTTAACTTCGAGAATATTTATGTGAATGGGATTAAATGATTGAATCTCCTTAATTAATTCTGCTCTAGAACTCTTTACATCATCTTCTTCAACTTTTGCTCGTTTCACAAAATTTATATCGAGATCAGTAAAGTAAACTTCACCTACGAACTTCCCATCAAATATTGACCGCCATTCAATAGAGAAGTCAAGCATTTCCAAATTCACTAATGGTATTGTATCGCTCAGAGACTGCTCTTCAATGAGCCTAAGATCATGTATCCTAAAACCCCCTCGGTACAATGCCAAATCTACATCTTCTACGCTACCGTGATATCCATCAATGGAACTTAACTGTTTGTTGATACGATTTTTTAGAAGAGATGGTAGAATAGCTCGCACTACAATCAGTATAAATACCACAATAAATATCCACTTTAATTTTTTCATGCTATTAAATATTCCACTATCGTGCCATTCTATTTTTGGTACGATCTTTTCTGCTTATTATGTATAGCACATATATTTCAGATGAAAAAAATACTGGTTGTAGATGACGAAAAGGATATAGGCCTTTTAATGAAATTAATTTTGAAGGCTGTGAATATTGATGTGGTATATGTGCCCAATCTAGCAGAAGCCGAATATGCCCTTGACAATCATGATTTTGAGTCGGTCTTTTTAGATCTCAATCTGAAAGGCGAATTAGGTTTAGATTTAATTCCTGCCATAAAACAACAAGATGAGTCTACTGATATTTTCATTATCACAGCCCAAAAAGATCAGAAATTACTAAACAAAGTAAAAAAGGCAGAAATTAGAGAGCTTATTGAGAAGCCACTTACAAGAGAAAAAATATTTAAGGCAATTCAACTGTGAAATTATTTCAACAATACATGTAGATTTAACACAACAATTATATAAATGCAAAAAATTCTTGTCGTCGATGACGAAGTTGATATTTGTTTGCTTCTCGAAAAGTTCTTAGGAAGAAAG
>Ga0207419_1002301_pt1 | contig 12798 bp, 11 predicted proteins | sample ElkSloMetagenome_4_FD_184723 | JGI IMG/M metagenome (GOLD analysis project Ga0207419, IMG submission 184723) | Hot spring microbial communities from Elkhorn Slough, Monterey Bay, USA - MD2A (version 2) | ecosystem: Environmental > Aquatic > Marine > Intertidal zone > Estuary: Microbial mat ... | reverse complement strand
CGGATGACCCCGCAACCAAATTTGAACTAAAAAAAGCCCCGACTTGATCGGGGCTTTTACGTTGTCTGGTTATTCATCGATTCCCTATACCCCCATCGAGTACTGCTTCGCCACCGTATCACCTTGGTAATCCTTATCGAAAGCCGCGCAAATATTCCGTACAAAGTACTTCCCCGTCTCAGTTACTTTGACAGAATGAAAAGACGCTTCAATTAATCCATCCGCCTTGGCCTCATCCAATAAGGGCATACAATTTTCCATGTAAGCCTGTTCCCACGCCGGAGCAGCATCCCAAGAAGTTCCGTGTTGGCAAGTAAGATTCAAAATGTGCTTTCGAATAACTTTCTCCAATTCACCGAGAATATGTCCCTTCATCACGGGGATTTCTCCTTTTTGTACTTGCTCAATATATCCTTCGACAGACTTCACATTTTGGGCGAAAGCCGAAACAATATCACTGATGGAACTCACTCCGAGACCAATAAGAAAATCAGTCCGCAGATCAGTGTAGCCCATAAAATTTCGGTGCATTTTACCCTCTTCGTAGGCGCGGTAAAGAGAATCTTCGGGAAGCGCAAAATGATCGAATCCGATGGGATGATATCCCGCTTCCATCAACCGTTCGCGTCCTTTTACAAAAAGGTTGAGCTTTTCTTCACCTTGCGGTAAATCATTTTCGTCGTAAGCGCGCTGACCGGGACGTTTCCACGGCACGTGAGCGTAGCTGTAAAAAGCAATTCTATCCGGCTTAAGACGAATGACTTCATTCACAGCATTCATCACACCCGCTTCGGTCTGGAAAGGCAAACCATAAACCAAATCAAAATTCACCGAACGGTATCCCAATTTTCTCGCTTGAGCGGTTACTCTCTCCACCTCCTCAGGTGTTTGACGGCGGTTGATTGCTTCTTGAACTTTCGGGTCAAAATCCTGTACTCCGAGGCTCAACCGATCAAAACCAATGGAAGCCAAAACAGAAAGATGTTCTTCGGTGGTATTGGCGGGATGCGCTTCAAAGCTGAATGAGGCGTCTTCCGTTACTTCGGCTTTCGCCAAAATGCCTTCGATCAGTCGCTTCAACTCCGAAGGAGCAAAGAAAGTCGGGGTTCCTCCTCCGAGGTGGATTTCTCGAACCCTTGGCTTATCGCCAAAAATGGCGAGGTACTGTGTCCACTCCGAAATAAGTGCGTCGACATAAGGCGCTTCAACTGCGTGATTGACCGTGATTCGCGTGTTGCATCCACAGTAGGTGCAAAGACTTTCACAATAAGGAAGGTGAATATATAGCGAGAGACCAGCCTGATTGGCTTTCGCAAAATCAGTTTGAATCAAGTCGAGGTAAGCCCTCTTGGTAAAGGATTCAGCATTCCAATTGGGTACCGTCGGGTAACTGGTATACCTCGGAACCGCAACGTTGTATTTTTCAATTAATCGCTCCATTATTGACAGGCGTTTGTCGTTTGAACTGTCGTCCCCAATTCGGGGCTCACGTATGGAATTCCCAATCCCAGACCGCGTAAGATGAAAAGTAAGGCCACAACAGTGGCTAGAACGGGTGCTAACTTTCGAAATCTCGCTTTGAACAGGCTGCCAAATTTTCGACCCGAAAAGGCAACTGCAAGCAAAGCGGGTGTCGTTCCCAAACCGAATAGCGCCATGAAGGCCGCACCTTCTATGGGATCGTAACTCACCAAGGCTCCGGCTAAAGCAAGGTAGACAAAGCCACAAGGCAAGAGTCCATTGAAAAAACCCAAGCCGAGCAGTGCTCCCGGGCGATTGGTCTTAATTCGTTTGGCCATAAAACCCGTGACTTTTGATTGCAGTCGCGTTACTCCGCCGCCCATTCCATTGAAGAGCTTGGGCAGCCAGATGAATGCGACCATGAACAGCCCGACAGCCAGTGACAAACCTTGTTGTATTCCTGCGAGGTTCAGGCCGTAGCCCATCGTTCCGAAAAGAAATCCCAAGAGGGCGTAAGAAGAGATTCGACCAAAGTGATAAAGGAAATAGTTTCCGAATTGAGAGACCGAAGAGCCACTACCGACAGGAATAGCCATAGCGATGGGTCCGCACATGCCCACGCAGTGCAAACTTCCCGCAAAGCCCAATCCCAATGCCGGTAGAAAAATCATAGTACCAATTCTTGTTCTTTGTAAAAAGTCTTTCCTTCCATTTCAAAGGTCACTTGCACTTTGTATCGACCGTGCTTTCCCTTCGAGGAAATTTCCATCTCGCTGGAATTTGCACCCATGATGATCGGGTGAGTCTCATCCATTTTTTGATCGTCAGGTTTGTAAAATGTCACTTCACCCGATACGGTTTGGCTTGCCGGCAAGTGATCGAAAAGTAGTTTCAACTTTCCGTCTACCATTTTCACTTCAACGTCGATATTAGCTTGAGCCAAATTCTGACCGGCATTAATTTTATCTTGATAAGCCAGTTCTTTGGCATAGTAATCCTCTGTCACCAGATCGTTATCGTAGTTGGTACTCATGACAAGCATCCCGATCATAAAGGCTACAAACAGCCCGTAAACAATTGCAATTTTATGTCCCCAGTTCATAATTCTTAATTTAAAGTGGTCCCATTATTCTCATCTTAATCTTCTCGAGCAATTCTCCGTTTTGGTCGTAGATTGCCACTTTGGTCTCTACCTTTCCCTTGTCAAACCTTTCGGGATCGGCACTCAGAAAAAAGGCCCCTTCAGCAACTTCTTGCATGGCTACGCTAGGCGCATCGCCAATCATGCTGATGTTGAATCCCTCTTCCAGCGGTTCGATTTTCAATTCGAGGTCTGAGTTCGTTTTGTTGATGATCTTGTAGCTGTAAAGATTACTGATCGACCCGTCGTCATTCTGCTGGTATAGCATCCCCGGTGTTCTGAGAATGATCGCTTCTACCTCGGTACGCGTAGCCAAAAGAGTGACTACTACCGCAACCAACACAGCGAGCAATGCAGTGTATGCTTTGGCTCTGGTAGAAAACTTGAACGGTTTCCTCGTGGCGATTTGCTCCTCGCTGGTGTAGCGTATTAAGCCTTTCGGCAAATTGACCGCTTCCATCATTTCGTCGCAGGCATCAATACAAGCCGTGCAGTTGATACACTCCAGTTGCGTTCCGTTTCTGATATCGATTCCCGTAGGGCAAACGTGCACGCAATGGCCGCAATCAATGCAGTCGCCTTTACCTACTTCGCTTCGGTCTTCATTTTTCCGAATTTTACCTCGGGTTTCTCCCCTGCCATAATCGTAGGCTACCACTACGGATTGACGGTCGAGCATCGCTCCTTGAAGTCTTCCGTAAGGACAAACCGCAATGCAGACTTGCTCTCTGAAAAAGGCGAAAACACCGTAAAATACTCCCGAAAAAACAGTGATCGCCGCCAATCCGCCTATATGAGCGGTAACGGGCTCTGTAACAATGTCAATTAAAGCATCACTTCCGATAATGTAAGCCAAGAAGGTATTGGCAATCAAAAAAGAGATGGCAAAGAAGATGACGTGCTTGAGTACGCGCTTTCTGATTTTCTCTTTGGTCCAGCCTGACTTTTTGAGTCTCATCTGTTCCTTCCATGTACCGTCGATTGCATATTCTATTTTACGGAAAACGTGCTCCATAAAAATTGTTTGGGGGCAAACCCAGCCACAAAACAATCGGCCATAAACGACGGTGAAGAGGGTGACGAATATGACCAATGTGATCATAGCCAAAACGAACAGGTGAAAATCTTGCGGCCAGAAAATCTGACCAAGGATGATAAATTTTCTCTCTAATAGATTGAATTGCAACAGCGGCTGCCCGTCAATTCGGACAAAGGGTGCGAGGAACAAAAAGGCCAGCAAAACGTAGCTGACCCATGTTCTCCATTTGGTAAAATAACCCGCAGGCTTTTTGGGAAAGAGCCATTTTCTCTTTCCCTCTTCATCGATGGTTCCAAGGCTATCTCTGAAACTCTTTTCTTGATATACTTTTTCTACTTCCATTAAAGCGCGGCCGTTTGGGCCTCTTCTTCACTAATTTCTTCTTCAACTTCGGGAACATCTTGACCGGTAGAGTCCGCAGGAGTAGCGCTCTCGTTGGGTGCAACCCATAATTCTCCTTGTGGATCTTTGGGAGCAGCCGGCGTAGTACCTTCAAGGGTTTTGACATAGCTGGCTACTTGAGCCATTTCGACGGGTCTCAGCTGCGATTCCCAAGAGATCATCCCCTTTGTAGGGAATCCATATTTCACGGCGGTGAAGACATCGACGATAGAACCTCCGTGAATCCAGTAAGGATCAGTAAGATTCGGTCCTACTCCCCCACCCCCATCAGCCGCATGGCACTGCATACAATTCTCTTTGAATATGGCCTGACCTGCTTTTAAATCTGCCGGTATGGTCAACATTGCAACATTGTTTTCGTCTACCAGATTTTTGGCGGCAGCCAAGTAGGCCTCATGGGCTTCTTCAGCCTGCTGAACCTCTGCCAGATATTCTTCTTCCTGAGAAAGACCGTAGGGTAAAACATGCTGATAAATCAGATATACAAACCCGAAGGCAATGGTAGCATAGAACATCCACACCCACCAAGGCGGAAGATTGTTGTCCAACTCGCGGATGCCATCGTACTCGTGATCCATCATGATCTCGTGCTCTCTGTCCAACGGAACGGCATCGGTTAGAGCATGCATCACTTGACTCGGCTCTGCCACCGTCTCCTCCTCGGGTTCTTTTTCCAACTCGGGCATTAACATGGCAACCGTGTTTTTCAACAGCTTCGTCATGTAAAGGAATGCCATGAGCAAGACGATGTTGACAATGAGCAAAAGCAAGGTATTTGCATCTTGAAAAAAATCGGGAAAAGCAGGCGGCTCAGCGCGAACAGCTTCTTCCTGCGCATTGACGATTGAAGCCAATCCCATAAAACCCATCACTAGGATGACTGCTTTCGCTCCGGTGTTCTCTTTCAGTTGCTTGAGTTTTACAAAATAATCCGTGTTTCGCGTCAATCGCTTGATGATCCCTCCTACGCTTAGGATAGCAATCAATTGGATGACGGCAATAACTGCCAGCGCCATATTGGGTCCATCCATCAAACTTGATCCCGATTCGGGTTCGGCGGCGGCCATGGGCAATGAAGTCAAAAGTACCGCTGCGACCATCAATACATTCTTTTTCTTAATCATTGGAATTCAGTTTTGATGTTGAACTATTTTCATCGGATTCAAAAGGAAGTGCTCCCATCGTTTCTACATGAGACTTGCTCAAGCGCTTCACGTATATCAACAAACCGATGAAGAAGGAGAAGAAAATCAAGAAGGAAATGATGGGGAAGATTTCTATTCCCACTATCGTATCCATGGTGTGTTTTATGAATTTCAACATGGTTATTGTTTTTCAGCGGTTTTTGATTCGTCTGCCATAGCGATGTCGGTGCCCAACCTTTGAAGGTATGCGATAAGGGCAACCAACTCGGTATTCGGATCAGCTTCAATCTCGTCGCCTTTGAGGCTTTTCACAATTTGCATTTGCTGCTTAAGAACATCATCATTGGCAATAAGCTCGTAGCCTTCAGGATAAGGAACACCCAGCGTCCGCATGGCGTTGATCTTAGCCACGGTGGTAGAGGTATCGACATTGTGGTCTAGAAGAAATCCGTAGACCGGCATAATCGAGTTGGGCGACATTCGCTCCGGCTCAATCATGTGATTGTAGTGCCAGGAGTCGGGGTATTTTCCTCCTACACGGTGTAGGTCGGGCCCGGTGCGTTTCGACCCCCAAAGGAATGGGTGATCGTAGACGAATTCTCCCGCTTTGGAATACTCGCCGTAGCGCTCGGTTTCGTGTCTGAACGGGCGTACCATTTGCGAGTGGCAGTTGTTACAGCCTTCTTGGATGTACACATCCCTACCGTGAAGTTCGAGAGGTGTATAAGGTTTCACCGAAGAAATGGTTGGAATATTGGATTTCACCAAGAAAGTCGGAACCATTTCAATCGCCCCACCAATGAGGATTACGATAAGCGATAGAACCAAAAGCTTAACAGGCTTGCGCTCAATCGGACGGTGCCAGTGTTCTTTCGGGCCGGCATATTCGCCTTCGAGAGCCGGAGCCTCGGCTGCCTCTTCTTTCTGGAAGCTACCTTGCTTAATGGTCACCCGCAAGTTGTAAATCATCACTAAAGTTCCCGTCAGGTATAAGGTACCTCCGATTGCTCTCATGAAGTACATGGGCAAAATCTGAGTTACCGTTTCAAGGAAGTTACCGTAAACCAAGAATCCATCTTTGCTGAACTCTTGCCACATGGCCCACTGGGTAAATCCAGCCCAGTAAAGAGGTAGAGCATAGAATACAATGCCAAGGGTTCCCAACCAGAAGTGAACGTTGGCCAATTTCACAGAGTGAAGTTTGGTTTGCCACATCTTTGGCACCAGCCAGTAGAGCATACCGAAGGTGAGAAATCCGTTCCATCCCAATCCACCGATGTGAACGTGCGCAATGGTCCAGTCGGTAAAGTGACTGATGGCATTGATGCTCTTGATAGAGAGCATCGGCCCTTCGAAGGTGGACATACCGTAAGCGGTCACGGCCACCACCATAAATTTCAATACCGGACTTTCTCGCACTTTATCCCAAGCACCTCTCAAAGTGAGAAGTCCGTTGAGCATACCTCCCCAGCTCGGAGCGATGAGCATGATGGAGAATACCGTACCCAAACTTTGCGCCCAATCGGGAAGCGAAGTGTAAAGCAAGTGGTGAGGACCCGCCCAGATGTAAAGGAAAATCAAGGCCCAAAAGTGAATGATGGACAGTCGGTAAGAGTAAACAGGTCGATTTGCAGCTTTGGGAATGAAGTAATACATCAATCCCAGATAGGGAGTAGTTAAGAAGAAAGCTACAGCATTGTGACCGTACCACCATTGCACCAAGGCATCCTGAACTCCCGCATACCAAGAGTAGGATTTCGTCAAAGAGATAGGAAGTTCAAATGAATTTACGATATGCAAAACCGCTACCGTAACGAAGGTGGCGATGTAGAACCAAATGGCTACGTAGAGGTGTCTTTCGCGACGCTTGATGATGGTCATCATCATATTTAATCCAAAAACGACCCAAATCAGCGCGATGGCAATGTCGATTGGCCACTCCAATTCTGCGTATTCCTTTGAAGTAGTTAAACCAAGCGGCAGCGAAACGGCAGCAGCTACGATAATGAGCTGCCAACCCCAGAAATTAATTTTGGAAAGGGTATCGCTCCACATTCTCGCCTTGAGCAGTCGCTGGAGCGAATAGTAAACTCCGGTAAAGATTCCGTTACCTACAAATGCAAAAATGATGGCATTGGTATGCAGCGGCCTGATCCGACCGAAAGTGGTGTATTCCAACCCCATGGAGAGGCTAGGATATACCAATGAAAAAGCGGCATAAATGCCGACCAACATTCCTACAACTCCCCAAAGGATGGTGGCGTAGGCAAAGAGCTTAACGATTTGATTATCGTAATAAAACTTTTCAAGCTTCATATCTCGTCTTAATTTGAAGTATTATCGTTTGAACCTGATTTTGTTTCTGAGTCGAAGAGCATCCTTACCGAAGGGGTAAAGTCATCGTCGTATTGCTTGGACTTTACAGCCCAGAGGAAGGAGACCAAAAAAATTATCGCCACTACCAAGCTGATTCCGATGAGTAAAAAGAGTGCTTCCATTGAGTTTATTTTTGATCGATACAAAAGAACTGCATGCGGCTCCTGATTTTTATGATGTGCGTCATAAGTAAAACTGACTTTTATCAGGTTTTACCTCTTGCCCCTTGACTGAATTTATTTCTGTAAAGAAGAGTTGTTCTTAAAGTGACAAACCCAACAACCGTTATCGAGCTGATTGGCATCAGGATAGCGGCAATAACGGGAGTAAGCACTCCCTGAACCGCGAAGAATAATCCGATACCGTTGTATAAAAATGACAGAACGAAGCTGAGTCGAACGGTCTTTAAAACCTCTTTGGAATAGTCGAAGAATTCGGGTAGCTGATGAAAACCTTCCGAGGAAAGAATGGCATCCGAGGCGGGGGCAAAACGGAAAATATCATCGGCTACGGAAATACCCAGATCGCTTTCTTTTAAAGCGGCTGCATCATTGAGTCCGTCACCGATCATGGCCGTAACGGCGCCTTGTCGGCGAAGCTTGGCTACAAACTCCCTCTTCTGATGCGGAAGTTGATTGAACAGCAAACCGTGCTTTTGATCAAATACTTCTTGCATCCGTTCTTTCTCGGAGTCGTTGTCGCCACTAAGCAGGTAAAGCGAATAAAACTTTTTCAAGCTTTTGATCAGGCGATCCAAATTGGTTCGGTATTCCTTCTGAATCGAGAAACTCGCCACAGTTTCGCCGTTTCGGCTGAAGTAGACGGTACTGGCGTTTATGGTTTTTTTATTCAATATTTCGTTACCGACAAAGTCAGCAGATCCCAGTCGGTATTGATCACCCGCAAATTCGGCTTGGAGGCCTTTCCCCTTCACTTCCGTGAAATGCAAAATTTCGGGAAGGGTCTGATCAGCCGCTTTCATTGATTTTGCAATCATTCGACTCAAAGGATGACCCGATTGTGCTGCCATCGCGGCAGCGACCGCTTTGCCGAGGGGAGTGAGATCGAATGCCTCGACTTGGACCTTCGAATCAGATCCGCGTGTCAGTGTTCCCGTTTTGTCAAATACAATGTGGCTCACCTCGGCCATGCGACCCAGTGCGGCGGCATTCTTCAGGTATAGCCCTTTCCTGCCCGCCAACCTGATGGCATTGCCGTAGGCAAAAGGAAAACTCAGTGCCAAGGCACAGGGACAGGCGACGATCAAAACGGCACTGACGGCATTCAAGACTAAAGTCGGATCGAATACCATCCAAAAAATCCCTGCTGAAAAAGCAATGAAAAGAATCACATAGGTAAATACCTTTCCCACTCGATCGGCAAAGCTCTCCAGCTCGTGTTCCTCTTCTTGGTTTCCATCTGAGTTCCAAAGGCCCGTGAGGTAACTTTGGTCAACTGATTTGGTGGCTTCCAGAATGACGGAAGCACCCGTTTGCCGACCTCCGGCGTAAAGCGCTTCACCACTTTGAACCTTCACGGCATCACTTTCACCGCTTACAAAACTGTAATCGATATGAGCAGCTCCCTCAATTAGGGTGGAATCTACGGGGATGAGCTCTCTGCTTCTCACTCGAAACCGGTCTCCCTGCTTGATGTGCTCGATCCCGATTGATTTCTCCTCCTCACCTTCTACGAGTTGAACCGAGATGGGAAAATAGGACTTAAAGTCGCGCTCGAAAGAGAGGCTATCGTACGTTTTTTGTTGAAACCATTTCCCGACAAGGAGGAAAAAAACCAATGCCGAAAGGCTGTCCATGTATCCGCCACCACCCTCGAAGAAGATCTCGTAAGTGCTGCGCAAGAAGATCGCGAGAATTCCCATGGAAATAGGCACGTCCATATTGATGACCCTCCTGACCACGGCTCTCCAAGCGGAGCGCAAGTAATCGCTGGCAGAATAAACCAGCACGGGAAGCGCCAAGGCAAAATTGAGGTATCCGAAAAACGAACGGTACTGAATGGTCAGCTCCTCGCCGATGGCGAGATACTCGGGAAAACTGAGGAGCATGATGTTTCCGAAGCAAAATCCCGCGACTCCAATTTGAGTAATGAGCTTGAAATTGCCTCGATGGGTCTTTTGCTTGGAGGTGCTCTCCAAGTTTAGTTCGGGCTCGTAGCCAATGGCAGCGAGTTGCTCGACCAAGCGGCGAAGTGAAACGATTTGCGGGTCGTAAGTAAATGCGGCTTCACGCTTGACGAAGTTTACGCGCGACTCAATCACTCCGGGCACCAGTTTGCGAAAATTCTCAATAAGCCAGATACAACTTGCGCAGTGCATGGCAGGCAATTTCAAAGAAACTTTGGCCAGTTTATCGCTTTTGAACGAGAGCAATTTCTCCTGAATACTTTCGTCATTCAGGTAGGCAAACTTCTCAGAAGCAGCGGCCCTTAGGGTCTTTATGCCAGGGTTATCCGCGTAGTCATAGTAGCCCTCCAAGTCACAGGATTGAAGAAGCTCATAGACGCTTTTGCAGCCATGGCAACAAAAGTCTTTTTCTTGAAAACGAGTATGATCTGACTCGCAGGGATCACCACAATGAAAACAGGCGACCTCTTCTCTTACTTCTCTTCTCTTCATCAGGCAGTCATTGCGGGAAAGAACAGGGTGCTTTGGTTATCGAAAAATGGTTTAAATGCTTCGTCCTCTCCGTATTTAGATAGGAGATAGTTGATATTGCTTACCACGACGGTATGAAAGTCGTATCGAATGGGTTTGAGAAGCTTTCCCGTGATGGGCTCTTCTACTTTTAAAACCCCGACATTGTTGCTGTATTGATTTAAGTAATCCAACAAAAGTCTTTCCTCTTCGGAACTAAGATTTTCCTCTCCACTTTCAATAGAGAGCCAATTCACGTCGGGATTTCCCGAAAGTTTCGGGAAAATCTGAAAAAACTGTTTTACACCCTGAATGGATTGCCGGGAACCATCTGTGATGAGCAAGATATTTGAGATGAAATTAAACTCTTCAGGCACTGCGATAGATGCGCAGGAATTTGCGGGAAAATCATGGCCAATCGCTAAAAACTGAAGGACTGATTTCTCCACTACAAGCAGATCGGAAAAGGCTGCCATGCTAAAGAGTCGTTCTTGATTACCATTCACCAGATGGTCAATGCGTAAGGGGATAGATTTTGAAAAACAAATGGAACTGATATCATCCAGAATTTCCTCGTGGGCCATCATTTCTCCCGGCTCATCATCAAGAATACATAGCCTGATGCTGACGTTGTCTCCCGCGACGAAACCGTTCACGAACCGCATTATCCCCTTACCCGAGGATTTTGCAGATAGGGCCAATAAAATTTTTTTGTCGGTCATAGGTGGGACTATTACTTAGCAATTACGAAAGTCGCTATTCCGTTTAGCCCTAATTATGACCTCAGTCAGTTCAAAACATGATAAATATCAGGATTGATCAGCGTCGTGATGCGAGTAGTAAGCCTTCGGTATCCAGTATCCGAATTTTTCGACCTTGTGTCTCAATGAGGTTTTCTTTTTTGAACTCATTCAACAGTCGAATAAGGGACTCTGTAGCAGTTCCTACGATATTGGCCAAGTCTTCTCGAGTCAGGTTTATTTCGATTTCTCCTTCCTGCTCGTGTTCGATACCATACGTATCTTTCAACATCAAAAGGCTTAATGCAGCTCTTTGACGAACGCTACGCTGAGCCATCTCGGTCATTTTAGAGGCCATGACCCCATTTTCCTCGCAAACCGCTTTTAGAATGTCGTTGTGAAATGAGCCCCCTGGTTTTAACAATTCCAAAAAATCCTCCTTTGGCACAAAACAAACAACGCAATCATCAAGCGCTTCCGCAGATAGCGTGTAATGTTGCGCGGAGATGAGTGCTTTATAGCCCAAGAGATCTCCCGAGGCAGAAATCTTAATTATCTGCTCTTTCCCATCTATACCTAAACGATAGACTTTGATTCTTCCTCTATTGACACAAAAAACTCCCAGCGGGCGGGTACCTTCATGAAAGAGCACTTGTCCTTTCTTGTACTTGGTGCAAGTTTTGGCAGTGTCAACGGTAGCCAGTTCTTTTTCGGAAAGAGACCCGAAAAGTGATCTGTGATGGGATTGGCAAAATTCACATGCCAAAGATTTATGAGTAGCTATTTGTGAACTCGACATATCTACAATTATTCTGCTTCGTTCGTATATAGAAAACTTATGCTACAATAATAAGAATAGAGAGATATATAAACAAATCTATGGTTTGACTCTGTCGAGATTTATTCTTTACTCTTGTGTCCCAAAAATGAATTAAGTAGTTTTTCTAAAAGGTATTTCCATTGTTGATTTAAATCCTTGTGCAGCATGATTTCAAATGGATTTCTCATCAGGAAATTTCAACTCTTTTTCATCTTTATCTCCAGATGAAATGGGACTGATCGTACGAAGCGATAGCGCGTGTGCTTTATCTCAAAGAATCATCATGCTTCTCAAGCGACCTCGGACTCTATACCCGAATTCCCTGAAGTATATCTTGATTCAGGGAGGTTTTTGAGGTAGAGGCCATGGGTTTTCGCCAAAGCCTAATAATGATAATTAAAATAATTGTTGAGCACGACGCGCTATTAAACCGATACCGAAAACAAAATCGGGCTGAAAGACTTCTGACTTATTCGAATGACGGAAAAATTCGAGTTAGCTCAGCACGATGGTTTTCGGGAGAACTGACGGCAGATAACCTCAACGAGACCGACCTAAATGCAATGTTGATCCCGAGATGCGGAACAAAAAACCATGCGAATAATTGGCTTTACTAATGAAAACTCTATGGGCGTATTCCACGGCCAAGTTCCCATAATCCAATGCAATATTGACAAGTCAAAAATAAAAACGCCCTCGGATTTGAGGGCGTTCAAATTTGTATGAAGAAATGTACTATTTCTTAACTTTCTTTGACTTTACCGGCTGCTTAAAATATTTAGGCTTTACCATGTCTTCCTTACCGAGATATGTCCAATTAATCTCTTCTCCATAGGTGCTTATGACCGTATTGATATCTTCAAGAGATGTGTCCAAAACTCGGTCCGTAAATCGGTCCATATTCTCCCAACTACCCTGAATCTCACTTACTCCCAATGACATACTGATAGAAGAGTTCGTCTCTTGACCCATGTAGTAATTTGTAAGAAAGGACTGTTTAGTCCCCTGCAACTCTTTA
>Ga0207419_1002300_pt1 | contig 12801 bp, 10 predicted proteins | sample ElkSloMetagenome_4_FD_184723 | JGI IMG/M metagenome (GOLD analysis project Ga0207419, IMG submission 184723) | Hot spring microbial communities from Elkhorn Slough, Monterey Bay, USA - MD2A (version 2) | ecosystem: Environmental > Aquatic > Marine > Intertidal zone > Estuary: Microbial mat ... | reverse complement strand
TTGGCATGATTAAAGCAGCGCGGGAACGGGTCAAAGATTGGTCAATTAAAAGCAATGACTGGTCAACGATACAGGAGAGTGTTCAGCGTGTCTATAAACGAGGGGATAAAGCATTAATTGTAGCCTTTAATCAGCCTAGCGTTGAGAATTTTCACGATTGGCGCAAGCGGGTAAAATACCTTTGGTATCACCTGCGACTGCTTAAATTAGTATGGTCAGATTTAATGGCAGAAATGGCATCACAGACGAAACAATTAGCCGATTATCTAGGGGATGACCATGATTTAGCGATGTTGCGTCAGCTACTGGAACAGGAACCCGAACTAGGCTGCGATCGCACTCAACTAGACGCCCTAATTGGCTTAATTGACCGCCGCCGACTCCAATTGCAGCAGTCAGCATACTGTTTAGGACAGCGCATTTATGCAGAGAAACCAGGAGTCTTCGTTGAGCGGATCGGCGTATACTGGCAGATTTGGCGATCGGAACGTGAGCAACCCAGTTCGCAGTTGCGCTTGTAGTTGCGATGCGAGCGCCATCAACGCATGGCTGAGAGGAACTTACCGATCATTAATCCACTTCCAATGGACCAATCCCCTTCTGTGTGGTAAAATGCTTTAACTCCTCCACCAACTTACTATCATTCGACGCCGTTCTCGCCCCCGCCTGGGCTGCCCAGTGTTTCAGCGCTTCAATTTGCTCCCGTGCGATCGCGGCAAGTGGTACCGTTTCTTCTATCGCCCGCACAATATCCTCTGTGGTAAAATCTCGCCGTTGTCCATTCACCACCGTACCATAAGCTCGATGCATGGCATCAATAATCACCTGTTCAATCTCTGCCCCACTAAAATCCTTCCCCTGTCGTGCTAATCTAGCTAAATCAAAATCTCGTAACCGAGAAGGGCGTAAGGGTTGCAAATGTACCTTAAAGATATCCTTGCGTTCGGCTTCCGTGGGCAAATTCAAAAAGAAGATTTCATCAAATCTGCCTTTTCGCAATAACTCAGCGGGCAAAATCTGCACATTATTCGCCGTCGCCACAATAAAAACGGGACTCGTCTTTTCCTGCATCCAGGTAATCAGCGTACCAAATACCCGTCTGGATGTACCCGAATCCCCATCAACGCCAGCACCAATATTACCAAACGCCTTATCAATCTCATCAATCCATAATACACAAGGTGCGATCGCTTCACTAATTTGAATCATCTGGCGCACCCGACTTTCACTTTCCCCGACAATCCCGCCAAATAATCGCCCGGTGTCTAACCGCAATAAGGGCAAACGCCATTCATGGGCAATGGTTTTCGCGGATAGCGATTTCCCGGTTCCCTGAATTCCCACCAGTAAAATTCCCTTAGGATTGGGAATTCCATAGCGTCGCGCTTCTTCCGTAAACGCATCTTGACGCATCCGTACCCATTGCTTGAGATTCTCCAATCCACCGACATTTTTTAACGATTCCTGGGCGGTGAAAAAGTCTAAAATTCCCGTTTGGCGAATGGCTTGTTTTTTCTCCCCTAATACGCCATCAATATCTGTTTCATTCACCTGTTGTTTGGCGGCTAATGCCTTTGCCAATACCCGGGCAATTCTGGCACGACTCAATCCCTGACAAGCTTTAACTAATTGTTCCCGCGCTAATCCAGATACATTTAAGTTTTCTGGTTTGACCAGAATATTAATCAGATAATCAATTTCCTGGGAATTAGGCAAGGGAAAATCAATAACCGTAACTTCCTCACTCAATTCTGCTGGCACTTCTAAGGTATGACTGGTGAGGATTAAGGTTTTGCGAGAACGCTTAAGTTCCTTGGTTAGATTCTTCAATTCTCGGATCACGGGCGCATTGCGATCGCTCTGAGGATTTTTTAAGATAAAATGTAGATCCCGGAGGACAAATAAGCTATTTTCCTGAGGATCAGTCTTGCGAATCCGATGCAGCGCCCCCATCACTGAACCCTTATCCGCCCCATTATCCTCCCATCCCCGCACAATATCCCAGAGTAAAACTTGGCGTTCGGGTTGAGATTGTACAGCAACTGAATGTAATACTTCTTCCACGGGTTCTTCTTCAACCGCCACGATATAAAGTAACGGATAACGCGCCCGGATCATTAAATCTAATTGTTCGATTAAGGTTTGATGGGGATTAAAGGTATTAGTCATTTGTCAAAACACTGATTTCACGGATTTATTGTCTAGATGGAGTAGGGAGGTGGGAGCTTATTCACACTGATTACACAGAAAAGTTTGTTCTCTCATCTTGACAGTGTAATTAGGAGTTTAACGTCATGATTAAACCCGCCCCTACCCAATTTTTCTTAATTTATCGTAATCACTAAATCCAATGGGAAAATCGGTATGCTCATCATAATCGGCATTGTCTAGATTAGCATCGGTCAGCTTAACTCCTTTTAGTTTAGCGCCCCTCAAGTTGGCGTCACTCAAGTCTGCTCCCATTAGATTTGCGCCAACCAGATTAGCTTCGGTAAAATTAGCTTGGCTTATATTAGCGTTACTCAGGTTTGCCCAACTGATAATCCCTTGAGTCAGATTTGCCTCTTGCAGGTTAGCATTACTTAAATCTGCCCCTCTGAGATTTGCCTCTGTGAGTTCAGCTTGACTGAGGTTTGTCTCCTTTAGGGAAACACCAGTTAGGTTAACATGGCTGAGATTTGCCTGACTGAGTTCTACACCGTTTAGAATAGTTTGGTTGAAGTTCGCGCCTTTAAGGATTGCTCCGGTTAAATCGACTCGATTAAGATAGGCTCCACTGAGATTAGCATCACTTAAATCAATCTCGCTCAAGATTTCCCACTGCAAACAAATCCCACTTAAATTCGCTCTTGAGAACGCCCGATGTCCGGCTTCGTAACGGTTGAGGAGTTCCTTGGCTAATCGGATACTGTACTGAGTTAAGGCTGATTCGGCTTGAGTGGTGGCGTGTTTTTCTAGGAGAGAATAAGCAGTTTGGTGAATCTCCCACACTTCATCATCTAAGGCTTGAATAAGTATCGCTATGCCCTTTTGCCGATAATTCAGGGCGTTATGGAGGGCGGCAATTTTGGCATTCAGGGATAGGGGAGAGGATGAGGGGTTCTGATTCAACTGCTGTTTTACGGCTTCAATTCCGCCTAATACAGCGTCTCCTCTGGAGATTGAACCGCCCAAAACCACATCAGTGGCTTGAGGTTGATCTGGATAAGCTGTCATAGATAACAAAATAAGGGCACGATACTACCGTACCCTTTTTATGCTGTTCAGGGTTCATTGCTATTAACAATTAGCCCTAAACCTCTATACTAATAGACAATTTATGTCAAGAGTTCCGACTCTAGTCAATCGCATCCGCCGTATCTTCTAATGCTCGCTGCGCTGATTTACTGGCTTTACTTGCTTTATCTTGCACAACATCGGCTGTATCTTCTGCGGCGCGTTTCGTCTTTTTGGCTATATTTTCACCCGTCTCTTGTACCTTGTCTTTCGTGTCTGCGGCTGAACGTTTGGCAGACTTAGCTACATCTTCAGCAACATCTTCAGTTTTTTCCTTTGCCTCTTTTGCCGAACGCTTGGCAGACTTGCTTACATCTTCAGCCGCATCTGTTGTATTGTCTTTGAGATTTTCAACACCCCTCTGAGTTCCCTCAGTCACACCCTCAGTGAGATTAGTAGCTGACTCTTTCACATCTTTGCCGAGTCGCTCAACTCGTTTATTCAGCGGCGCTCCTTCTTGATAATTCTCGATAAACTTTTCAGGAGTATCCGCCTTCTTCTCTAGATTTTTCTCGGCGTTTTTAATTAATTTGTCCGCATTATCCTTTGCCTGACGAGACGTTTTCGGAGAATCAATCCCCTGATAGTCCTTCGCTCCGCCTGTAGGCGTGAGAACTTCAGTAACATTTTTGGTTACATCGTCAGCCGTCTTCGCTGATACTCCACTATTGCATCCTGTACTGATGAATACAAAGATACCCGCTAAAGCCACGGTTAATAATTGAGTAAACCGTTTATTTTTTAGCCAATCTATCATTCTGCTCATAAAAAAAATCTCCTTACTTTTATTGTCAGTGAATTATCCTAAGTCTAAAGCCGTCACCGTTCTCAGCTTAATCGAGCTAATTCAGGTTGCTCTACCGAGTTGTTTGATACGTTTAACCTACGGCTGACATCAGGATTTAGAGACATATTGTTCTCTGTGTAACTGTCTCCCCCCTTCTTGTAGGGGTTATTCGTACCTCCAGCTTGAACCGGAGGATTTTCTGGACGCCCACTGTCTACCACTGTACTACTACACGCCGTACCAATCAGTAGCATCACGCAGGCTAAAGCCAGTGTTAATATCTGTCGCCAAATCTCAGTCAGTCGTTTCACGCTATACTCCTAAGCGATATGCACCTCACGATTGCCTAGCTTATCACTATCCAGGCGATCGCTATCTCTAGCCAAGGTGACATTCTACTTTATCCTGGAAGCGACTCGTCTCTAACTGAAGACAGAGAAAAATCATTTGCACTCTTCAGGAGCGTCTCTTCTCTTCTGCCCCCCTGCACCCCATCTAAACCGAAAACTTCTCGATCTACTGATTTTCGGGTTTCTCTTCCAAATTAACATAGTCCCGAAGCTGAGAAAACACTCGGTAAGCATCTAGCTGAAATTCGGAACTTGTAGTATTATCCATTTTGATCAGATTATATTGGACATTTTCCGTATGAATGGCAAAGGTAATTTTAAACACTTCAAAAAATGTAATCACCCAACGACAGTCCTCTTCCGAATAATTGGTGTAATATTGAATTAATTTAGCAATGCAAGTTTCTAGATGATTACGCGAGTTCGGACAAATCATAATGATTTTCAGCAAGAGCATCGCTAAGGTTAAGTGATGACCTTGAGACATGAGTAAAATAAACAGGGGTGACGGCTCATCCTGATTTTCAGTGGTTAAATATTCAATTAAGCGGTTACAGGTTCTCAGGAGTAATGCCGCCTCTATGGTTGTATCATGGTAATCTTTGTAGAGATCATTTAATTTCTCAGTTAAGGTTTGATTTAAGGATTTAACTAGCTCTTTCTTTTTAACCGAAAATATCAGATAGTTTTGTAAACTTTTCTTAAATCGTTTATAGTTAAAATCTTTGGTTTGTTCTAAAAATATATTAGCGACATTTTTATAGTTAAACATTCCATGCTTAACTACGATTTTTTTAATTAGATCAACAACTTTATCCCCTAAACCTGTAGGATTATTGTAAATAGGTTTCCGACAAATTGCGGATTTAGAGTGCGCCGTATACATTGCCAAATCAAACTTGAACTGATCTTTGAGTTTTTTTGACAAGATTCTCGCCGCTTCACGTTGCTCCACGGGGTTGTTCAGATTTGTATACTGGGGAACGAGTAGATAAGAGATATAACGGTTACTCCAATGACCTGGATCTGAAGTTACTTGTTGAGTAATAAATAATTGAAGTTCGTGATAGTCTTGACTGTTAATGAAATTTAACAGCCATGCTCTTTGACGGCTTAATGTTTGCGATAATGTTTTTCGCGTCAGTTTTACATCAGAAAATAGGGATACTAAGTCTTGGCTAGCCGTAAAATTTCTTGAGATGTACCAATTATTAATAACAATATAACAGGAACGTTTAAGGGTATTTGTAAATTCTTTTTCATCGTTAGCAAAAAGTATTTCTGATAAAGCGTTAATCGCTTCTGGATTACCTTCTGATGCATTGTAGTCAATAAATAACCATTTAAATTCTTGCAAAACGGTTTCTGGCGGTTGCTGTTTAACCGTATCTAGCAAAAATTGATAGATAACATCCTGTGCCTGCTGAAGAGGGAATCCTAGCTGGTTGGATTGAGTACGAGACTCAGTATGACGAGTATCTAAGATAACTTCCCTGATCATGAAAATCCAAGAGGACGCTCACGCCCTTACTGAAGGTCTAATAGTAGCAAGTTGATGACACCCTGCGTCAAGGCTACCGCTCATCGACGTGTTCAGCTTGACGACCTCACAATTGATATTGACATAAATTCATCATATATATTTTCGCGAAAATATATAGGGGTTGCTGAATAAGTCTTGTGGTGAGGCGAGGGAACAGGGAACGGGGAACAGGGAACAGTAAAGAATGTCCTCAATACTGTTCGGTTAAGGGGAGCGGGGGAAGCAGGGGGAGCGGGGGAAGCAGGGGAAGCATGTAGAGACGTTGCATGCAACGTCTCTTAGCAGGGGGAGAATAATGCTTAAGTCAGCGAGGCGAACGTTTATAGCGAAGACAGCGCTTACTACATACAAACCTTTAAGACTGATCCGACTCAGATTTCATCCGGTTAATTTCCCGTTGTAATTCTTCGAGTTGACGCTGTAATCGTTGGGCTTCCTGGTTTTGCTGCGCTTGGGATGGCACATTGACTGATCCTTCGTCGGTTACTCGTCGATAATTGCCCTGACGAATTTGACGATAGTCTTCTGATTTGACCCAATCTCGCAGATAGCGCAAGCGTTCAACCGGAAAAGGATGGGTAAGAAACGAACCATTCCCACCGTTGTATAATAAAAACTTATAAACTTGATTAAGACTATCTTGGTCAAGGTCTTGAAATCGATCGGATTGGCGGATAAATTCATCAAGGCTGCACTCATGACCATAAGCATGAGAACCCCCCGATAGTTTCATCATTGTTTTCATGACGATATTGATATCATCGATGACCAATAAAGCCGCCCGATCTGACGATAACTCTGCTTTCCGCCGCCATTCATAAAAGGCAAAGAGTAAACCACTGGTGACAATATTGCCGATACCAAAGGTTAAATCTCCCAGAAATGCCGCCGCACCCATCGCCCAGATTCCCATCTGAATTAAAATCGTGTGACCGCATTTGATATGTCCCAGTTCATGTGCCAACACGGTGCGAATTTCGACTTCAGTGAGTAAGTCTAATAATCCTGTGTTCAACACGATATAGGGATGATCCTGTCCTAAGGCATAACTGTTCACTTGGGGATTTTGACTGACAAATAGGGTGGGTTCGGGATGGATATCTAAATCCCGTACACATTCGCGAAATAAGCTGTAAATTGTGGAATATTGGCGCGGTCCCACCTGGATACTGTTGCCCATCAGATAGACGAATTGGGGACGTTCGTAGATAAATTCGACGAATTTGCGGGCAACCAAGTTAAATCCAGGAACACTCCGTAGGGCATCCTCGGCTTGTTGGTCAAGAGGGTGTCGGAAGGCGTCGCTAGAAATTCCAGGATAGGTGGGCATAGGGACGTTGAGGCTGAAACGTGAAAGTTTGTCTTTCTATCCTAGCGATTTGTAGAGACGTTGCATGCAACGTCTCTACTGGCATTTAACCTCTAGTTTTGGCTGACCAAACGCGAGTGGGTAATCCCCAAATGTAGATAAAGCCTTCAGCGGCTTTGTGATCAAACTGATCTTCAGAGGTATAGGTTGCCAGTTCTGGGGTATAGAGGGAATTGCTAGACGCTCGTCCGACAATCGTGGCATTCCCTTTAAAGAATTTCACCCGCACGCTTCCGGAGACTTGCTCCTGAGTTTGTTGAATGAACGCATCTAGAGCATCTTTTAGGGGAGAGTACCATAACCCCTGGTAAATAAGCTGGCTATAGGTGTCTTCAATCCCTCGCTTATACTGGCTGACATCAGATGTCAACGTGAGGCTTTCTAAGTCCCGATGGGCATGGATTAAGGTTAATAGAGCCGGAACTTCATAAATCTCTCTAGATTTAATGCCGACAACCCGATTCTCAATCATATCAATCCGCCCCACCCCATGATTTCCGGCGACTTGGTTAAGCTGAGTAATCAGGGCGACGGGTTCAAGGGCTTGACCATTTAACGAGATCGGAAGTCCTCGCTCAAAGCCAATATCCACGTATTCTGGATCATTGGGAGTATCCGCGATCGCTTTGGTCATCAGATAGATTTCTTCCGGCGGTTCAGCCATGGGATCTTCGAGAATCCCCGCCTCAATACTGCGACCCAGCAAATTCCGGTCAATACTATAAGGAGACGACTTTTTCACTGGAGAGGGAATCCCGAACCGTTCCCCATACGCGATCGTATCTTCCCGGCTCAACCCCCACTCCCTCGCGGGTGCGAGAACTTTCAAGTTGGGGTCGAGCGCCGTAATCGACACATCAAACCGCACCTGGTCATTCCCTTTACCTGTGCAACCGTGAGCCACGGCATCTGCACCATACTTGTGGGCAGCTTCGACCAATAATTTAGCAATCAGCGGACGCGCTAGCGCCGTGGACAAGGGATAGCGATTTTCATACAGCGCATTTGCCTGAATCGCGGGAAAGGCATAATCGGTGACAAACCGTTCAGTCGCGTCCGCCACCAGAGACTCGGCTGCGCCCGATGTCAAGGCTTTTTCTTTGATCGGTTCTAACTCATCACCTTGACCTAAATCGGCGGCTAGCGTGATCACCTCCTTCACACCCCATTCCTCTTTGAGATAAGGGATACAAACGGAAGTATCGACGCCACCTGAGTAGGCTAGTACAACTTTTTCAGCACGACCCATGAATTTCTCACCCTGGGAAACAACCAGGACATCATTGTGACAGATCCCGTCTCTAAATCAAAGATTATGAGACGCACCATGGCGTGTCTATTCATTCGAGGAAGCATGACCTCAGCCTATTCGAGTGGAGGGGAGAGTGAGTAATTACTCTTCAGAATCCCCCGCATTCTATGCGCGGGGAGTCGTCAAGGCTTAACATAGAACGTCCATGGTAAGGGTTGATCAAAATCAACGCCGGATTCTCCGTCTGTCGCTATCATGGAATTCACTTCTAAGACAGACTGATTGGATGAGCTAGCCACACCCACACGCTTACTTAGTGCAGGATGAATGGAAATACCTGCTGTAGGGTGAAGCGCTAGCGCCGTTTGGTCTGCTAGGAAGGACATATCGAACCGAACCAGTGCAACGGTGTCAGATTGATTTATTAGGGTAGCATCTGGGCAACTATTCACAGGCAAGCCTGGTCGGTGATGTAAACCGATGTTACCGTCAACCATGACCAATTGGTCAGCTATTTATCCCTATACCCCTCATATCCTGCTTGTCTGGCTGGGGGTTTTTGCCTTAGTCGCCCTACTCACTGGGTTAATCTCCATGGGGATACGTCAGTCCCTCTCACATTTATGTCAACGGTCTAAAGCCTTGACAAATTCCCTCAACTCTGATTCAGAGTTGCGTGCCTTATTTGAGGCGATGACGGAACTAATTTTCGTCAAAGATCGCCAAGGACGTTATCTGAAAATTGTCTCAGCAAATCCAGATTTGTTAGGTCAACCGGTTGAAGCGATGCTGGGCAAAACGGAGTATGATCTTTTGGCGCGATCGCAGGCGGATCAGTTTGTCGGGTATATTCACCAAGCCCTCGATAGCCAACAGACGGTTCAGGTTGAGTATCGTCTCACCTTAACGGATCGAACCGTTTGGTTTTCCGCCAGTATTTCACCCATCTCAAAAGACTCTGTTCTCTGGGTAGCGCGGGATATTACCGAACATAAACAAACCCTGGAAGCCTTGCGAGCCAGTGAAGCGCAGTATCGAGATTTAGTCGAAACCCCCAATTGCATTATTTTGCGGTGGGATGTTCAGGGGCAAATTAAATTCATTAATCGTTATGGTCAGACATTTTTTGGCTACGATAACGATCAACTACTCAATTGTTCTCTGGTGGGAACTCTCGTCCCGAATACACCGCGATCGCAACGGATGCTGTCTGTTTTGATTCGAGCTATCCGCAAACGTCCAGAACGCTATCGGATCAGAACCGTGGAAACCATTCATAAGACGGGGAAAACGGTTTGGGTTACCTGGGCAAATAAACCAATTTTCAATGAGGAGGGTGAATTAATTGAAGTTCTCTCAATTGGCACGGATGTGACAGAACGCAAGCAAGCTGAAGCCGCCTTGAGAGAAAAAGAGGAATATTTACGATTAGTTATCGATAATATCCCGCAACAAGTCTTTTGGAAAGATATCAACTTAGTCTTTCTCGGTTGCAATAAAAAGTGGGCAAAGACAGCCGGGTTAGACAATCCAGAGGTTGTGGTGGGTAAAACAGACTATGATTTACTGCCCAGTCGAGACATTGCTGAACTCTACCGCCAGCAAGATGCGCGGGTGATGAGTCGGAATCAAGCCGAATTTCATGTTGTCGAAACCAAACAAAAACCCCCCGTTGATGGACAAACGGTTTGGCTGGATGTGAGTAAAATTCCCATCCATGATGCCCAAGGTAAAGTCGTTGGCGTTTTAGGGGTATTAGAAGATATCACCCAGCGTATTCAAGTTGAGAAACAGCGCCTCCAAGCGGAAGCTGACTTGCGGGCGGAACAGGAAAAGTCGGAACGCCTGTTATTAAATATTTTGCCAGAGGCGATCGCCGAGCAGTTGAAACAAAATCACAGTACCTTAGGCAAGTACCATGGGGAAGCCCTAATCGCTGAGCAATTCGACGATGTGACGATTTTGTTTGCGGATATTGTTGGGTTTACACCCCTATCAAGCCGAATGCCACCGACGGAATTGGTTCAATTACTCGGAACCATTATCTCCACGTTCGACTTACTGTCTGAGGAGTATGGGTTGGAGAAGATTAAAACCATTGGTGATGCTTATATGGTTGCCTGTGGTCTACCCTTACCCAGATTCGATCATACTGAAGCGATCGCGGATATGGCATTAGAGATGCAACGGGTGATTACTCAATTTCACATGGATACCGGAGAAGCATTTCAACTGCGAATTGGCATTAATACCGGACCGGTGATTGCTGGAGTCATCGGGATGAAAAAGTTTATTTACGATCTGTGGGGAGATACGGTAAATGTCGCCTCGCGGATGGAATCTCAAGGAACTTCTGGGGGAATTCAAGTCACTCAGGCAACTTACGAGCGGTTAAAGGATCAATATGTGTTGGAAAAACGCGGGATTATTGAGGTGAAGGGAAAAGGAGAAATGCTTACCTATTGGCTAACAGGAAAAGCATGAAATAGTTTTGACCCTTCACTGCGGAAAGAGGGCATGGCGTGTGAGTATGTAGGGGCGGGTTTCACTATTATCGTTCTTCCCTGTTCCCCAGAAGATGCCCTCTAGGGGTATTGCGAATTATTACAAAAACTTGTTGGATTTAATTGGGTATAGTATGAAAACCGCCAAAGGTCATCAATGAGGAAACCAATAATCATTTTCACAAGTCTGATGGTTTTGACAACTGGGACGCTAGTTGGCTGTTCCCAGACTGAAACCACCAGCGACACTCAGACACAAACAGAAACTCAGAGTGCAACTCAGGCAAGTCAAGGGAGTGGAACCCTGGAAATCCGGGCGAATGGAGAGGATTTTGTCCGCCAAGGTTTTATATCAAAAGATGGATGGCAAATTGCCTTTGACCATGTTTATGTCAACTTAGCCGATATCACCGCTTATCAAAGTGACCCGCCGTTCAATGCTGAGGCGGGTAGCAAAGTGCAAGCGAAAGAAAAAGTGGTTCTTGACAAAACCCACACCGTTGATTTAGCCGCAGGTGGGGAAGATGCCGAACCGATTCTCGTCGAAGACGTTGCCGATGCCCCTGCCGGACAATATAATGCTTTATCCTGGAAAATGGTCAAAGCTGATCAGGGACTGGCTGAAGGTCAAACCCTGGTAATGATAGGGACAGCCGAGAAAGACGGACAAACCATTGACTTTACCGTTGCCCTAAATCAGCCCTTAGAATTTGTCTGTGGGGAGTTTGTGGGCGACGAACGCAAGGGAATTCTCGCTCAAGGGGATACCGCAGACTTGGAAGCCACGTTCCACTTTGATCACCTCTTTGGTGATGCAGGCGCACCCGCTGATGATGAGATTAATACTGGTGCGTTGGGGTTTGAACCGCTAGCGACTCTAGCCAACGATGGCACACTAGAGTTAGACCAACAGCAGCTAAAGTCAGAACTCTCCCCAGAAGAATACCAGAAACTTCAGGAAATTCTTCCCAGTTTAGGTCACGTTGGTGAGGGTCACTGTGAAGAAATCCAAACTGTTGCCAACGAATCGAGTTAAATTGGTCATTGGTTATTTGTCTTATGTCATTTGGCGATAAGGAAAATTATAACGAATGATAAAGAGTAGTTATGGTTACCAACTGGGTTTCAATCGTTTCTATGACATTAAGAAAATGTGAGCGATGAAGAGGAAATTTTTAGTCCCCCTTATCCTAATGTTAGTGATGAGCTGGTCAGCTAAAGCTACAGCTCATGGTGCCAAGATTAACTATGAAACTACCCAGGCGATTAAAATTGATGCGGCTTTTGATAACGGCGAACCCATGTCCAATGCCCAAGTTACGGTTTACTCTCCCCAAGATCCTTCTACTCCTTGGTTGCAAGGAACCACCGACGAAAAGGGTAGCTTTGTCTTTGCTCCCGATCGCTCACAACCGGGAGAATGGGCAGTTCAGGTTCGCCAAGCGGGTCACGGAGATTTGATTACTATTTCTATGGGTGAGGATCAATCAGCAACAGAGAACACCGCCGATAGTCAAGTGATGAGTATTCAATCCACGAATGACTCCTTCACACCCATCCAAATTGTGGTGATGTCAGTTGCGGTGATCTGGGGTTTTGTCGGTACAGCACTCTATTTTGCCCAAGGAACAAAACAGGCTAAGTAGGTGGTCACAATTAGGTTAGAATTGTTCATTGTTCATTGTCAAAAAATCAACAATTAGATCAGGCGGGTTTTGAA
>Ga0207419_1002299_pt1 | contig 12802 bp, 18 predicted proteins | sample ElkSloMetagenome_4_FD_184723 | JGI IMG/M metagenome (GOLD analysis project Ga0207419, IMG submission 184723) | Hot spring microbial communities from Elkhorn Slough, Monterey Bay, USA - MD2A (version 2) | ecosystem: Environmental > Aquatic > Marine > Intertidal zone > Estuary: Microbial mat ... | reverse complement strand
CCCCCGCCCCCGCCCCCTCCGCCGCCGCAGGCCGCAAGCGCGGCGCAGGCGAGCGCGGCCAGCGCGCCGCGGCCCGCCTTGCCCGTCGGGGTGCAGCGCCAGCGCACCGGGGCGCGCGGGTCGGGAGTGGGGGCGACCGGGCTGCGACCGATGTCAGGATGGCCGACGTCAGGACGGGCGGTGCCAGGACGGGCGGTGTCAGGACGGGCGGTCATGGAGTCCCCTCTTACGGTTGCGGGGTGGATTTTCGATGAACAGTCTCGCGCGACGGTAGCAGCCTCGCGCGCGCCCGTCGCTCGCCTTTGCCGCCAAACCGGTTGTGTCTCCCGCACAGCCCTCTCCCGGCGCGCGTCGCCCTTAGCGATCCAAGGCGCTTGCCCAGCCCCGCCCGCCCGGCTAGCAGCCCAGCCGACAGCGCGAAGCGGAGGCTCCATGACCTACACTCTCATCACCCAGATCGAGGAAGCGTGGGAACACCGCGCCGACATCACCCCCGGCAGCGAAATCCGCGGCGCGGTGAGCGATGCGCTCGAACTGCTCGACAGCGGGGAGGCGCGCGTCGCCGAGTCCGACGGCAGCGGCGGCTGGAAAGTCAACCAGTGGCTCAAGAAGGCGGTGCTGCTGTCCTTCCGCCTCCAGGACAACCGCCTGATCGAGCACGGTTCGGGCGGGGCGGCAGCCTTCGACAAGGTGCCGAGCAAGTTCGCCGGCTGGGGCGAGCGGCGCTTTCGCGAATGCGGTTTTCGCGTCGTCCCCGGCGCGGTCGCGCGGCGCGGCAGCCATATTGCCAAGGGCGTCGTCCTGATGCCGAGCTTCGTCAATATCGGCGCCTATGTCGACGAAGGCACGATGGTCGACACCTGGGCGACGGTCGGGTCCTGCGCGCAGATCGGCAAGAACGTGCACATCTCGGGCGGCGCGGGGATCGGCGGGGTGCTCGAACCGCTGCAGGCCGACCCCGTCATCATCGGCGACGGCGCCTTCATCGGTGCGCGCTCCGAAGTCGCCGAAGGCGTGCGCGTGGGCGAAGGCGCGGTGCTTTCGATGGGCGTCTATCTCGGCGCATCGACCAAGATCGTGAACCGCGAAACCGGCGAAATCCATCGCGGCGAAGTGCCGCCCTATGCCGTCGTCGTTCCCGGCTCGCTCCCCGGCAAGCCCCTGCCCGACGGCAGCCCCGGCCCGTCGCTCTATTGCGCGGTGATCGTCAAGACGGTGGACGCGCAGACCCGCTCCAAGACCGGGATCAACGAGCTCCTGCGCGACTGAGGGCCTTTTTCCCGGGGGCTCCTCCGCCGCCCCGCCAGCCCCTTACGCCGCTGTTGCGTGTCCTCTTTTCGGAACGGGCCAGCCGCGCTTCCGTTGGTTCGATGAGACATTCACCCGAGGGAGGGCAGGCCCATGGCCGATACCGACAACAACAACAACCAAGGCGTCCGTATCGAGGATGACGCCGCACGCGCAGGCGAGACGTCCGGGCGGGCGCGCTGGATCCTCATCATCTCGACCCTGATCGCGATCGTCGCGATGAGCATCGCGTGGATCATCCCCGCCTTGCAGGAAGGCGATGTCGAAAGCGCCGAACTCGCCACCGAGCGCGCCGAGGAATTGCGCGAGGACGGGGTCGAGGAGCAGAACATCCCGGCGGTCCCGGCGACGCAGCCGAGCGCGCCCGAATCGACGGTCGAGGAATCAGTCACGGGCGAATGACGCACGAGCGGAGAGAGAGATGAGCAACAGCTTCCAAACCGGCCAGTACGTCAAGTGGAACTGGGGCGATGGCGAAGGCCAGGGACAGGTCGAGGACCGCTTCGAACGCGAGGTGACCCGCACCCTCAAGGGCTCGGAAATCACCAGGAACGGCGATGCCGACAACCCGGCCTACCTCGTCAAACAGGAGGACGGCGACCGCGTGCTGAAGCGCGGCAGCGAACTCGAGGACTGAGACCGCTCCTGATGGATGCGGACCGACGCGACGAGGTCTACCGGACCTTGCTCACTCGGCTTTCGGGATGAGCGTTTCGATCGGCGGCTCGTCCCGCACGCTCGCGGCGTAACGCTGCGCCTGGCGCAGGACTCGCACCGCGTTGCGGCTCGCGATCATCTCCAGCTCGGCCTGCGAATAACCCCGACGGGCAAGCTCGGCGAAGAGCGCGGGATATCCGGTCACGTCCTCGAAACCCTCCGGTCCCATCGGCATGCCGTCGAAATCGCCGCCGATCCCGATCGATTCGATCCCTGCGACCTCGCGGACATGGTCGATATGGTCGGCCATGTGCTCGATCCCGGTGGCGGGTTCGGGATTGGCCGCGTCCCATTCCTCCATCGCCGTCTCGATCCTGAACGGCTGGCCCTGGAACAGCGATTCCTGCCGCGCCTGTTCGGCCGCGCGGGTCGCGAACCACTGGCGGCGTTCCTCGTTGAGATAGCCGGGCAGCGCGACCACCATGACTATCCCGCCATTGTACGGCAGCCGGCGCAGAACGCTGTCGGGCACGTTCCGTGGATGGCCGTTGACGGCGCGCGCGCCCGAATGGCTGAAGATCACCGGAGCCTTCGCCACCTCGAGCGCGTCGACCATCGCCTCCTCGCTGACATGGGAGAGGTCGACAAGCATGCCCAGCCGGTTCATCTCGCGCACCACGTCCATGCCGAATTTGGTGAGGCCGCCATGTTCGGGCGTGTCGGTCGCGCTGTCGGCCCACGGCGTGTTCTTGTTATGGGTGAGCGTCATGTAACGTACGCCGAGATCGTGCATCTGCCTCAGCACGGCAAGGCTCGACCCGATCGAATGACCGCCCTCCATACCCATGAGCGAGGCGATGCGCCCGGCACGAAAGGCGTTTTCGACATCGTCGGCGCTGCGGGCGAAGACGAGTTCGTCATACCGGTCGATCAGGCGGCGCGTGACGTCGATCTGTTCGAGCGTCATCTGCACCGCTTCCGCCTCGCTGAGGGAGGTGGGGACATAGACCGACCAGAACTGCGCGCCGACCCTGCCCTCTGCCAGCCGGGCGAGGTCGGTCTGCATGGTGCGGCCCTGCGGATGGGTTTCCCCGGTCGCGCTGGTGTCGGTAAAGTCGAAATTGGACAATTGGTTGTCGAATCGCGCCCGCAGCTGGATCGGCACGTCGTTGTGCCCGTCGAAGACCGGCGCCATTTCCAGCGCGGCGTTGGCGGTCTCGACCGCGGCATCGAACACTGTCTCGGCGCGCTTCGCCTCGGGCCCGGTGGTCCGCGGCCCCGGATCTGCGGGGCGCGTATCCTGCGCGATGGCCGGCAAGGCGGCCCCTGCAAGCAGAAAGGCAAGGAGCGGGCGGGCGGCGAGTTGCATCATGGCGGGCTCTTTCTCTAGAGGCTGCGCCGAAAGGAATTTCCATGACGCAAGCCGGGTCCGCCCCGATCAATAGCGCCGAGGCGATAATCGAACAATTGCAGCTTCAGCCGCATCCCGAAGGCGGCTGGTACCGCGAGACATGGCGCAGCGGAGCGCAGCCGGGTACGGATGGCGCGCGCGCGGCCGGGACGGCGATCCTGTTCCTGCTGAAAGCGGGCGAGGCCTCGCACTGGCACCGGGTCGATGCCGAGGAACTGTGGATCTGGCAGGCGGGTGATCCGCTCGAACTGGGCCTCGCCGAGGGGGACTTCGCGCAGCCGACGAGCGTGCGGCTGGGTGCCGATGTCGCGAATGGAGAGGCGCCGCAGGGCGTGGTGCCGACCGGGCACTGGCAACGGGCCCGCCCGCTCACGCCCGAAAGCGGCGCGCAGGGCTTCTCGCTCATTTCCTGCGTGGTGGTGCCGGGATTCGATTTCGCGGGCTTCGAACTGGCCCCGCTGGGCTGGGAACCGGGCGAGGGCGCGCCGACAGCGCAGTGACCGCGCGCGCATGACCGCCGAAGCGGCCATTCTAGCGCTGCTGGAAGAGCGCGCCCCCGGCAGGACGATCTGCCCGACCGAGGCCGCGAAAGCGCTCGCCGGGGCGGGCGGCGACTGGCGCGCCCGGATGAACGAGGTCCACATAGGCGTAGATACCCTGCTCGAAGCGGGCGAAATCGCGCTGTCGTGGAAAGGGGAGCCGCTCGGCCAGCGGCGCGGAGCCTATCGCATCGCGCGCCGCTGACCGGTCAGGGCTTCAGCTGAGGTGCTTGGACACCGCCGCCGTCATCTTGAACATCGAGATCTGGTCCTTCCCGATCACCGCGCCAAGCTTGGCGTCGGGATTGATCTGGCGCTTGTCCTTCTGATCCTGAAGGTTGTTCGCCTTGATGTATTCCCAGACCTTCGAGGTGACCTGGGCGCGGGTCATCGGACCCTTGCCGACCACCGCTTCGAGGTCCCCCGAAAGCTGCACCGGTTTCTGTAGCGCGTTATTGCCAGCCATCATCCTTCTCCTTTTATCATGGCAGGTAAGTCAAAAGTCGTCATCCGCCGGGGCGTAGTCGTCGGCGGGTGTCCCGGTGAAAGGCGCGTTGAGGACGGCACAGGCCGTCACCGATCCTGCGAGCGCCTTGATGATGTCCTCGCGCGTGGCGCCGGGCATGGTGGTCAATGGCAGGTCCGTGGCAAAGGCCTGGAACACGTAATGCCGCGTCTCGCCCAGCGGCGGGTTGGGCAACAGCCATTCCGAATTGCCAAGAGCATTCTTGCCCGTGCGCGGCGGGGTTTCGCCTTCAAGCAGCTTGCCCTTCTGCCCGGGCAGGCCCCAGACGAGCCAGTGGCATTGCGGCTCGACCGCGTCACTCGAGGCGTCCTCGGCGACGATCACGATTTCTTGGCTGCCCGGCGGCGGCGCGGTCCATTCGAGCGGCGGGGCGACCGCGTCCTCCTCCTTGGCGGTGAAGCACGGGTCGAGCTGGTCCCCGGCGGCGAATGCCGGGCTCGACAGCGCAAAGCCGCCCTTCGCGAGCGTGCGCTCGTCCCCCAGCCGCGCGATGGCAAGGCCGCCGTGGCGCGCGCCCGAAGGCAGTTTCGATGCGATCCATTGGGGCAATTCGGTCATGACTCGGTCGCTCTCATTCCTTCCTGCTAGTGCGGTTGACCCCCCGATAGTAGAGAGGGCCGGGCCTTTTTGCCCCGGTTTCTGCGGAAAACTCGCCGGACCGGGGCTCGAAAAGGGGCCAAGAGCCCACGGGATGCATCCCGATCGCCGCCGAAACGCCCGCGCCGCCTTGCCCTAGCGCCCCCTTCATTGCATGAAGAAAGCGGATTCGCACCCCCGCGGATCCGTCCAAGCTATCGTTCCTGCAGTCCTTTTTTCCGGAGTCGCACATCCCATGAAGATCGGTCGCACCGCGCTTACCGCCACGCTCGCGCTCGCCCTCGCAGCTTGCGGCGGCGGCGGATCGAACCCGCCGCCGACCTCCGGCGGGCCGAGCCCCACGCCGACACCGACCCCGACGACCGCGGCCTGCACCGCGGCGGAGGAAATCGACTACGCCAATGCGGTCCTGAACGAATGGTATCTCTTCCCCGACCTGCTCGACGACACGGTCGACCCGGCGGCCTTCAACGACGTGCAGGACTTCCTCGACGCACGCGTCGCCCCGGCGCGTGCGCAGGACATCGACCGCGGCTTCACCTTCGCCACCTCGATCGAGGAAGAGAACGAGCTCATCAATTCCGGATCGAGCGCGGGCTTCGGCGTGCGGCTTGCCTATGACACGGTGAACAACCGCGTCCTCGCGCTCGAAGCCTTCGAGAACGGCAACGGTTTCGCCGCCGGGATCGACCGCGGAACCGAACTGCTGGCGATCGGCACGACGACGACCAATCTCCAGCTCGTCAGCAACCTGATGGCGAGCGGCGGGCCGCAGGCCGTGATCAACGCGCTCGGCCCGTCCGATCCGGGCGTGACGCGCGTCCTGCGCTTCCGCACCGCGGACGGCACGGTGATCGAGCAGAGCGTGGCCAAGAGCGAGTTCTCGCTCGACCCGATTTCGGACCGCTACGGGGTGCAGATCATCCAGGACGGGGCGAAGAAGGTCGGCTATCTCAACCTTCGCACCTTCATCGTGCGCGATGCCTCGGCCCAGCTCGAGGACGCCTTCGACCTCTTCCGCGGCGAGGGCGTCACCGAGCTCATCATCGATTTCCGCTATAATGGCGGCGGGCTGGTAGATGTCGCCGATACGCTCGGCGACCTGCTCGGCCGGGGCCGCTTGGGCGACGTGTGGAGCCGCACCGTGCTGCGCCCGTCGAAATCCGCCGACAACGAAACCGAGTTCTTCGATTTCGAGGACGAAGCGATCCAGCCAACCAAGATCGCCTTCATCGGGCGCGGCGGGACCGCCTCGGCGAGCGAGCTCGTCATCAATTCCATGGTCCCCTATCTCGGCAATAATGTCGCGCTGGTCGGCACCAACACCTTCGGCAAGCCGGTCGGCCAGTTCGGCTTCGATCTCGAGCGGTGCGACCTGCGCGTACGCGCGGTGACGTTCAGGACCGTCAATGCCGACGATGAAGGCGACTATTTCTCGGGCCTCGCATCGACCGTGCCAAACACCTGCGCGGCGCCGGACGACATCTTCGAGCCGCTCGGCGATCCGGCCGAGGATTCGGTCGCAGCCGCGCTCGATTTCCTCGCCGGGCGCAGCTGCAACCCGATTGCCGCACAGTCCGACAAGGGCATTGCCGGGGCTAGCGCGGAAAGCCAGCGCGCGATGGTGCCGCTCGGCGATACGCGGCGCATGCTCCAGCCGCGCAGGCCCAATCCTGCGCAGTTCGAGATTCCGGGTCTTTTCTAGGACGCCTTAATCGATCGGTTCGCCTCGGTCGCGCCCGCAATTGCAGCGGTCGCAGCGGGTAATCGCGGCGGCGATCACGTCGTCGGCGCTCGCGGGCTTGGCGATGAGATCGGCATCGAGCCGGCGGATGCGTTCGTCATGGCGATCGAGATCGCCCGAATGGAGCAAATAGGGAATGCCGAGCCGGCCCAGTTCCTCGGCCACCGGCAGGCAGGTCTCGCCGCCCGCGAGGCTGACATCGAGCACCGCCACATCGACCCCGCCAAGCGTCGCCAGCCGTTCGAGCGCCCCCGCGCAGTTCGACGCGGGCACGGCATCGCAGCCAAGATCCTCGGCCGCGAATTCGAGATCCATGAGGATGATCGGTTCGTCTTCGAGGAGGAGGATCTTGCAGACACCGGCCATCAGATCGCGCGCGCCGGGACCGTGATCGTCGCGGTCAGTCCGCTCTCCTTCCATTCGCGCTCGATCCGCCCGCGCGCCGTGGCGAGCATGCGGTCGACGATCGCGGTGCCGGTCCCGGCCTCTATCCGCCTCGCATCGACTGCCGGGCCGCCGCTTTCCTCCCAGCGGATGACGAGCGTCGTGTCGCCCTCGCCGGATTCCCATGCGACGCGGACCCGGCCATCGGGATCGGTCCAGGCGCCATGCTTCATCGCATTGGCGGCCATTTCATGGAGGATCATGCCGACGATGGAGATGATCGCAAAGGGCATGCGGGCGTTCTCGCCCTCGAGCGTCAGCCGCCCCGATCCATGGTCGTAGGGAGTGAGCACGGCACGGATCGCTCCGCCGATATCGATGCTGCCCGACGATGCATCGTCGAGCGTGGTTTCATAGGCGCGGCCCAGCGCCTGGATGCGGGCATTGATCTCCGCCGCCTCGGACTGGATGCCTCGCATCCGTCCGGTAACGTTGACGATACCGGAAATCACCGCGAACATGTTCTTCATCCGGTGCGAAAGCTCGCGCGCCATTTCGCGCGCGTGCTGTTCCTCCGCCCGCGCGGCGCGCACGTCGGACACGTCCCACTGGCTGCCGAAAAAATAGACGAGTTCGCCCGCATCGTTGTAGATCGGGCCGAGATGGAGCGCGTTCCAGAAGGTCGTGCCGTTCTTGCGATAATTGAGCAGTTCGACCACGACCACGTCCTCGTTCGCGATCGCCTCGCGGATGCGGGCGACGGGTTCGGGATCTGTCTTTGGTCCCTGCAGGAAGCGGCAGTTCCGGCCGAGAACTTCCTCTTCCGAATAGCCCGTCAGCTGGCGAAAGGCGCGGTTGGCGAAGACGATCGGATGGTCGGGTGCATGCGGATCTGACAGGCAGATCGCCATGCGGGTTTGGGCCATGGCCTGTTCGAACAGGACCCCCGATGCGCCCGAGAAACGATCCCCCGTCTCGCCGGCACGAAACCGGTCGGGCGCGTCGTCGAAGCGCATGAGCGCCTGCTGGCTCAGCCTGGGTTCGCTTTGGTCGTCAGTGCTCACGTATCTTCCATCCCACGGTCTCGGCGCCGGAGCGAATGTCGGCGCTGTGACCCGAACATAGGTTGCTTTTCTACAACGGCAAATTCGGGCGCTCGGTTCCGATAGGGATCAAGTCATTGATCGGGATACATTTTTCCTGCGACGCATTCGCATCAAGCACAGCCAGCGTCAGAGATCGCCCCCGCGTGAAAGCAGGAAAGCGAGGAAACCGACCGCGAACAGAGCGTCGATCACCACCGCGCTCGCCACCAGCAGCGATCCGTCCGCGCCGAAACCCTGCGGCGCGAACAGGGCTGCGGTCCCGACCTTGGCGATGACGCCCGCCCACAGCACCGGGGCGAGCCGTTCGGGATCGCGCGCGGCCTGGAGGTAGACGATCCCGAAAGCGAAGACGAACAGCCCGATCAGCCGCGCATCGAAGCTGGCGGCGGGAGATAGCATGCCGAGCAGGCCGACCACGAAATTGAACGCGGCGGCAAGCCACAGGAAGAGCCGCCAGCCCTGCCCCACCGGGCGGCGCCCGATCGGCGCTCCGAGACGGCCTTTGTTCATGGCGCGGCGGGCCCGGTAAAGCCCTGCGTATCGGTGAAGGCGCAGCCCGCAAGGTCGCGCTCTCCCACCTCGGCGGTGGCGGTGAAGGGATAGGTGCGATCGCTCATCCCGTCGCTGCATTCGCCCGGCGTGATGGTGACGGTGACGCCATCGCCGCTATCGAGCGTGCCGGTAAAGCCGAGCCCGTTATTCCCGGCGAACCGTTCGACCGCGAAGCGCTGCCCATCGATGTTCTCGGGCGTGGAATAGGCGGCCGCGCCTTCGGCCTGGTCGATCGTCATGCCCCAGAACGGTTCGGTCCCGGTGACTTCGATCACTTCGCCTTCGCCGATCCCAGAAAAGGGTTCGGTATCGCGGTCGATCGCGTCCCCGTCCCCACCCCCGCAGGCGGCGAGCGTGAGGCCAGCGGCGATCCCGACCAGGCCGGCTCGGGGGGCGTGCGACATCGTGTTCTCTCTCCTTGGCGCGGACATCGGTCTAATGAGTCCGCCGCCCATATGCAAAAGGCGGACCCGCGAGGGCCCGCCTTTCCACAATATTCCGGATGAACCGAAGCTTATTCAGGCATCAGCACCGTGTCGATGACGTGGATCACGCCGTTCGAGGCCTCGACATCGGTCGCGGTCACGGTCGCGGTGTTGCCCGCGGCATCGGTGATCATCACCTGCCCGTCGACCAGAGTCGCGGTGAAGGTGCCGCCACCGACCGTCTCGACCACGAGGCCTTCTTCGCCCGCATCCTCGATCGCGCTGGTCACGGCGGCGGCATCCATCGCGCCTTCGACGACGTGATAGGTGAGGATCGACTTCAGCTTGTCGGTTTCCTCGGTGGTGAGCGTCTCGACCGTGCCCTCGGGCAGCTTGGCGAAGGCTTCGTCAGTCGGCGCGAAGACGGTGAACGGCCCTTCGCCCGACAGCGTCTCGCCCAGTTCCGCCGCGCCCACGGCGGCGACGAGCGTGGTAAAGTTGCCATCGCCTTCGGCCACTTCGGGGATCGTGCCCGGCGCGGTCGCGTCTTCGGCCATGGCGGTTTCATCGGCCATCATGTCATCGGTTTCGGCAGCTTCCTCGGCGCAGGCGGCAAGGCCCAGCGCAATGGCGGAAGCGAGCGTGATCTTGAGCATTTTCATCGGGATAGCTCCTTGAATTGCATTCGTGGATGCGCGCTCATCGGCGCGCGGCTAGTGGACGGGCCGGCGCGTCATCCAGCCCCCCTCATCGCGCCAATGCATGAGGTCGCACAGGCGTTCCATCTTTTTGCCACAATTTACCCGTCACGCGCGGTGAACCGCTGCGGTTCGCGCCGGAAACCGCCCGCGCGCCGGAACCCGAACGGGGGCGCGCGGTTGCAAGCGGCATGGACTGGACCCCGACCCGCACCCGTGCGCTCGACCGCCTCGCCCGTTTCCTGCCGAGCGCGGGGACCGATTACGCCGAGACCCGCGGCTTCGACGACGGCCCCGTGGGCGAGGCGCCGGGCGAGCGTGGCCGCGCCAATGTCTCGCAATTGTCGCCCTGGCTCCATGCCGGGCTGATCTGCGAGGCCGAGGTGATCGAGGCCGTGCTGCGCCAGCACAGCCCGCGAGAAGCGGCGAGCTTCGTCTCCGAGGTGTTCTGGCGGGTCTATTTCAAGGGCTGGCTCGAACAGCGGCCGGGCGTGTGGGACAGCTTCCGGACCACGCGCGAGGCGGCTTTCGACAGGATCGATGCGAATGCGGGCCTGCGCACCGCCTACGAGGAAGCGACCGACGGGCGCACCGGCATCCCCGCTTTCGATACATGGGCGCACGAACTGGTCAAACACGGATATCTCCACAACCATGCGCGCATGTGGTTCGCGAGCATCTGGATCTTCACGCTGAAGCTCGATTGGGAACTGGGCGCGGATTTCTTCCTGCGGCACCTGCGCGACGGCGATGCGGCCTCGAACACGCTGTCATGGCGCTGGGTCGCGGGACTGCACACGCAGGGCAAGACCTATGCGGCGCGGGCCGACAACATCGCCCGCTACACCGCCAACCGGCCGGGCGGGCCGCTTGCCGCGCAAGACCTCGCCGACGAGGCCGAGCCGCTGACCGAGGCGCGCGAACATGGTCGCCAGCCGCTCGATCTCCCCGGTCCCGTCGCCCCCGAGGCGCTGGCCGAACCTTATGCGCTTCTCCTCCATGACGAGGCGGCGAGCCATGTCCCGCTCGCCCTGCCCGCCGCGCCTTCGCTGGTGATCGGCGCGGCCCGGCCCGAATCCCGTTCGCCGCGCGCCGTCGGCGGCCCCGCAGCGCAATTCGCGCGCGGGGCGGTGGCCGACGGGATGGAGGATGCGCGCCGAGCCTTCGAATGCGAGGGCGTTTTGTGGGAGGAAGGTGGCGATCTTGGCGCGATCCTCGCCGAAGCGGGAATCGACCGTGTCGCCTGTCCCTATCTGCCGGCCGGCTGGACGCGCGATGCACTGATGGAGCAGCTCGGCCCGCTGGCGCGGGAGGGTCGGTTGATCTGGTTGCTCGGCGACCTCGCGCGTGCGACCTGGCCGCATGCGCGGGCCGGGTTCTTCCGGGTCAAGAAGGAGATCGAGCCGATCCTCGGCGAACTCGGCATCACCGGCGCCAATCCGCCCGAAGGCCTGCCGGGCTAGGGCCTTTCCCATCGCCGCGGCGCGCATCCGCCGCTGGCGGGCGGGCTGGCGCGCTGGCTGATGCTTTCCGCCGCGATTTTCAGGCCAAAGACTGGACAGGGGCGCGACCGGAGGCGGCCCCTGATCGCCGCGGCGCGCTTACAGCACCTTGTCCGGGCGCGGTTCGTGCCTGTGCTTCTCGCCCTTGCCGAAATGCCGTTCGAGCCGCTGGGCGAGCGTGTTCGCGGCCTTGCGCGCGGCGTCGTCGACCTTTGCCGCCTTTTCGGTCACCCCAATCGGCTTTCCGCCGCGCGGGCGGGCCTCGATCGTGCAATGCTTGTCGTCCCCGCCATGCTTTGAGCCGTTCTCGTCGGCCACATGGACCTCGACGCGCGTCAGCCGTTCCTCGTAGCGGGCGAGCTTCTGGCGGACCATCGCCTCGATCCGCTCGGCGACATTTTCGGTCCCCATGACGGAACTGTTGGAATTGAACTGGAACTGCATCGCGGCTTTCTCCTCTCTTTTCTCTTGTCGGTCAGCCTATCGGACGACTGCCCTGACCTGCAAGCTGGGAAATGAACCCGGGATTGCCAGAGGAGAGAGTGAGAAAGAGCGGAACGCGGGCCCGCGCGCGGCGCAATCGGCTCACGCAAAGCGAGCCTTTCGGCAGGCTCAATCCTGGGAGGCCGCCTCGGCTGCTTCGGCCGCTTCGGCTTCGCGCCGGGCGGTGCGTTCGGCATCGGCCTTCTCGCGTTCGAGAGCCGTCTTGCGTGCCTGTTCGGCAAGGCCGCGCCAGGTCTTTTCCGAGCGCAATTCGCGCTGGCGGACATTTTCGAGCTCCGCCTTCTTCGCGGCCTCGGCCGCGGCATCGGCGCGTTCGGTGTAGAATTCGTAGGTCTGGGCCATCGAGGGGCCTCCTGTCGTTTGGCGGGGCGGCAGCGCGCCCGAAGGGAAAGGGCGATAGAGAGGGGGCGCGCGCGGCCTCGCAATGCGAGACCGCGCGCGCCGGCCCTTCGCCTTAGTCCGCCGCGACGAGGTTGATCGCGCTTTCCTTGCCGTTGCGGCCGACTTCGACCTCGTAATTGAGGCGCTGTTCGCGATCGAGCGTCTGCATGCCGGCGGCATGAACGGCGGTGATGTGGACGAAGCTGTCGCCCGAACCGTCGTCGGGCTGGATGAAGCCATAGCCCTTGTCGGTGTTGAAGAATTTCACGGTGCCAGTCTTGGCCATAAGTCGTTCCTTTCGAAGAACGTTGGTGTTGCCCGCCCCGCGACGCGCGGGGCCGGTTGTGCGTCAAATCGTTCAGGGGAAAGGAAGTCGTCGTCTGGTTTACGCCGGGGGCCAGTTGCGCATGCGCAGTAGGCCAGGCGGCGAGTCAAGCGCGAAGTCCGTCGCAAATTCCGACGTCAGCG
>Ga0207419_1002298_pt1 | contig 12803 bp, 12 predicted proteins | sample ElkSloMetagenome_4_FD_184723 | JGI IMG/M metagenome (GOLD analysis project Ga0207419, IMG submission 184723) | Hot spring microbial communities from Elkhorn Slough, Monterey Bay, USA - MD2A (version 2) | ecosystem: Environmental > Aquatic > Marine > Intertidal zone > Estuary: Microbial mat ... | reverse complement strand
AAATGCAAGAGGGCCTAAAAAACTTTGCTGGTTTAAAGGAAATGGTAGCGCAGTCTATGCGCTTGATCGCTGCCTACTTAAATATGGAAGAAGAAGATTTAGAGCCAGCGAGCCTTGAGCAAGTAAACTCTCCCGATGAGCGCATTAAGCGTGCTGTTTCGGTCATAGACTATGCCTTAGAAAATGATTTGAACATGGAGTATTTAGAAGAAGCCATAGAGTATTTTGAAAACCAGATAAAATACTACCTCAATAAAGAATTTAACCCAAGGTCTATAGTAGGTGATGATTATGACGATTTGAGTGATCGCGTTTACGGCAATCCTGATGTTGCAGGCCCTGATGCAGATCACGGAACACACGTAGCAGGCATTATAGCGGCCAACCGCGATAATAAACTTGGTATGAAAGGCGTGGCGAATGATGTAAAAATTATGGCCATAAGGGCAGTACCTGATGGTGATGAGCACGATAAAGACGTAGCCAATGCCATTCGCTATGCGGTGGACAACGGCGCAGATATCATTAACATGAGCTTTGGTAAAAGTTATTCGCCGCAAAAAGCCTATGTAGACGAAGCCGTATTGTATGCAGAAGAGAAAGGCGTTTTGTTGGTGCATGCCGCTGGCAACGACAGTAAAAATTTAGATGATGCCAATAACTTCCCCACCAAAGATTTAGACAACCGTAGAAAAGACGCCAAAAACTGGTTGGAGATAGGCGCTTCTTCTTGGGGCGATGCGACAAACTTTGTAGGTGAGTTTTCTAATTATGGTAAAAAATCAGTAGACGTTTTTGCTCCAGGTGTAGACATATACTCAACCATGCCCGGTTCTGAATACGAAGAGCAAAACGGAACTAGTATGGCTGCCCCGGTTACTTCCGGTGTGGCAGCACTGCTTATGTCTTACTATCCAGAATTGGATGCGGTACAGGTAAAAGATGTTATTATGAAATCTGCCTCTAGGTTTGATGCCATGAAGGTGAACAAGCCTGGGCAACCGGAGGAAGAAGGCGCAGAGGACATGATTGTTTTTGAGGAATTGTCAGTTTCTGGAGGCATAATCAATGCCTATGAGGCGGTAAAACTGGCTGAATCTATGACCATGAAAAAGAGTAGGAGGTAAAATTATTCAGGCTCGCGTTAAAAAAAACAGCCCATGACTTTCTAGAGCTCATGGGCTGTTTTTTATATGGAGATTTATAAACTTTTACATCCCAGAGGCTACTAATTGCCCAGGTTTTTCTATTATTAATAATACAGTTTCATCGTTAGAAGAAGCACTTCCATTTTGCTTGCTGTTCTTTACATAAGTAATCTTACTTTCAATTTTCTTATTAATTGTATTCACTACAATAGTATACTGACCCAAGTCAAGTTCAGTCTCATATGGAGTTTTTAGCCCTTTTTCACTAAAAGTGAATATTTTGCCATCTGTGGTTCTGCCAAAAATCATTATATCAAATTTTGCTTCGCCCTTTTTTAAAGACTTTACAGTTAGTTTATTAAAAGAAGTTGGTTTATCATAGGTAAATTTTAGAGAGAAACCTGTTAGGATAAATAGTAAAGAAAATGATAGAAAAGCAAGGCTAAATTTTTGGAAGAGCGGCTTCATATGGGAAGAGTTTAGTAATAAAAAAAATACTTTTCCATAATTTAGGTAAAAAAGTAACATAAAACTACTTCATTCCTAGCTTTTTCTTCAACTCGTCCAATGCATCTTGGTCTTTAATTTTCTTTACCGTGTTTTCCATTTCTTGCTCGGCTCTAATTTTCTTGGCCTCCTCAATAGGGTCTTCCACTTTTTCAGCCGAGCTTTCAGCCGAGCTTTCATCCGAGCTTTCAGCCGATTGATTTTCAGTATTCTTTGGATCATTATTTTCTTCTGGCTTTACTTCGCTCTTTAAGTCCTCGTACAAATCGCTGATAATTTCCCTTGCACTTACTTTTTGCTGCATGCGCTCTAACATGGCCACTGTGCGCTCTTCCAAATCAGAAATATGGTTGGGTTCTGGATACTCCTTTTTATCTACAGAGGCCAGTTCGTCCAATAGCTTTTGATTCGCCTTTATTTGCTCTTGCGTTTTAGACTCTGCCTCATTGAGTTTTTCTGCCACTTTAGGCTTTAGATTTTCCTTTTTCTCGAGAAACTCATTGATCGCTTTAAGGTCGTTTTTTAGAGCCGTTGTTTGGGATTCTAGGGAATTTATACTTTGTTCCAGTCTTTTTTTTATGGCTTCTACTTCTTCTTGTGTCATAAAATGTTAGCTTTTAAAACTCATAAATGCTTTTTTGATATGCTCAAAAGCTTCTTTGAGTTCTGCGGTAAAATTTTCGAAACGGTCTTCGGCAATATCCTTGTTTTTATCGATTTTAGTCTTTATTTCCTCTACTTCTTTTTTCAAATCACTACGCCATTTTTCAAGATCTTGCCCTTTTTTTTCGGCATAGGCTTTTTGCACTGAGAACTCCATTTCCATTTTTTCTAGCAAATGACTGTAACGCTCTTTGGCCTCTTTTTTAAATTCTTCCTCGGTTTCTTTGTAAAGGTCTTCGAGGTTGTCTCGCAAATTTTTAGTTCTGGTTTCGGCCTCGTCGAACTCATTGTAAGAAAAATTATAATCGGCATTGAGTAAATCCATTAAGGCCTTGCCTTCTTTCTCTAAGTCATCAAATTTTTGAGAGCCTTCTTTGCCTAACTCTTTGGCGTGCTCTCGAACTTTTTCTATGTTTTTATTGAGTTCGTCCCTTCTTTTTTCAAAGGTATCTTTGGCTTCTTTAGTGCCTAAATTGAGTTGTACCTCTAACGTTTCGAGGTTTCTTTTTACGCGTTCTAGTGCTTGCTCTAAATTTTTATTTTTCATGTTCTTAGTGTTTTAGCTCAGTTAATACTTTATAATAATAACACAGTTTTTTGAAAAGAGGCTGCGTTTTTCAAGAGAAAAGATAAATAAATTTTGTCAGGAAGGAAACAGGTTGCCCATTTCAATGGCAAGGTATTGTAAAGTCACTAATAGGATACACAGTTTTGTTGTAGGAATAGTGCCACCATTCTGAGGTAATGCTTTTAAAGCCTCCTTTTTCCATAGTGCTTTTTAATAAGGTTCTGTTTTCCAGTACTTTTTTTGGCAAGTCGTTAAATGCATGGTGGGCTTTTTTTCCAAAATAATCGTAATTGGTACCCATTTCTAAGGGTTGGCCACTTTTCAAAGTGTAGAGTGAAAGGTCTACTGCGTTGCCTCTATTGTGCATAGAGCCTTTGGCCGGATCGGCCACATAAACTGGATTAGGCACAATTGCCCACATTTTTTGCTGCACGCTAAGTGGTCTATAGCAATCGAAAAGCACAATGCCCAACCCTTTTTTTTTGAGTTCTAAAGCGATTTTTGCCAAAGCTGCGGAGACTTCTTTTCTTAGCAAGCAATCGGCGCACTCATAAAGTTGGGTATTTGTAAAATTATTGGTGGTGGCATACCTGATGTCCAACTTATAACCGAGCGGATAGGCTTGGAGCGATACAAAGGCAGAGTCGGGCTCATCCTTAAAAGGGAAAATAGAAATTGTGTCTTTTTGAGGAAAACTATTTTTGGGCATACTTTGAGCAGAGTCTTTGATACTCTGATTGTCTGACTCTGCTAGAATTGTACTGTTATTTTTAGACTTTTCTGAACCGCAAGAGACTAAAAAAGTAATGGCGATAAGGAATAGAGTTTTGGCTATGTTTTGGAGCATGTTTCGGTAATTTGTCTCGTAAAGGTGAGGCATAAAATATTAATTCTTGACAACAAAAAAACCTCTAAAAGCGCTGAATATGTTTTGGGCATTACAAATGCCCTTCTAGATGCATCCTCATTACAAATGAGGGCGACTAGAATAGGGACGATTGGCTTCAACTTTACGACGTCCCGACTTTTACAAACTATAAACGGATAAAATCAAACCGCAAACTTCACTTATAGCTTTTTAAGCATATTTATCGTGTGGTTCAACATCTCATCGGTAAAATCTAAATGGGTGACCATGCGCACGTGTACTGGACTAAAAGTGATGCATTTTACTCCGTTGTCGGCCAGTCTGTCCACAACTTCCTGTGAGTTCTTTACCTTAAAAATCACGATGTTGGTTTCAACAGGGTAGATGTCTTCAACAAAAGCGCATTGCTTTAACACTTCTGCCAAGGTTTTCGCTCTTTCGTGATCATCTCGCAATCGGTTAATGTGGTTATCTAGGGCGAAATTGCCTGCAGCGGCCAAAATACCTGCTTGGCGCATGCCGCCGCCCATTACTTTTCTTAACCTTAATACCTTTTGTTTTGGGAAACCATTGAACAATAACAAAGAGCCAACAGGCGCCCCCAAACCTTTAGAAAGGCAAATTGAAATGGTATCGAAGTATTTGCCGTATTCTTTTGGGTCTTCGCCAGTTTCTACCAAAGCATTGAACAAGCGAGCGCCATCTAGGTGTAAATTAAGCCTATTATCTTTACAAAACTCTGCAATGGGCTCGATTTCATCTAAAGTATAAATGGCACCGCCGCCTTTGTTCATGGTATTTTCTAGCGCTACCAACTTGCTTATCGGCTTGTGTATATCATCAGGGTTAATGGCCAATTTTATAGAGGCCACATCGATTTTACCTCTTTCCCCTTTTAACAGCTTGCTAGTAACAAAAGAATTGTAGGCCATGCCGCCGCCCTCGTACAAATAAATATGCGCATTTTCATGGCAGATCACCTCATCTTGAGGTTGGGTAAGGAGTCGGATGCCTATTTGGTTGGTCATGGTACCTGAGGGGCAAAATAGTGCATTTTCCATACCCAACATATTGGCGGCTTTTTCTTCTAAGGCGTTCACTGTAGGATCTTCCCCAAAAACATCGTCGCCTACTTCTGCTTGCATCATGTAAGCCAGCATTTCTTTTGTAGGTTTGGTAACCGTATCGCTCCTTAGGTCAGCTGTAATCATGTATTTTGATGTATGGTTGTAAAGTTGTTGAGTTGAGAAGTTGAGGTTGATTCAATCTTTTCTCCAAAATCTAAATTCCAAGTTCTACAAACTATACTATCCTCTTAAATGATAAGCTTTAGGCTGTACAAAAGCCCTGATACCTTGGTGCGAAAGTGTACTGCCCAGCCCAGAGTTTTTTCTGCCCGACCATGGCGAAGTCGGGGAAACCCTATCGCAACAGTTCCAATAAACTGTACCCGCATTCACCTGATCCAAGATATTTTTTGCCCTGTTTTCATTAGATGAGAAAACAGCTGCGGTAAGTCCAAAAGAGGTGTTGTTCATTAAAGCGATGGCTTCTTCATCGTCTTCTACTTTTTGTATGCCTACCAGAGGGCCAAAAGTTTCATCTACCATTAAGCTCATGTGGTGATTTACATCGGTCAAAACAGTAGGCTCAAAATAATTACCTTTCGATTCTAGGCTTTCATCACCCGTTAAAAGTCTGGCTCCTTTGTCTAGTGCATCATTCACTTGGAACAACAAAAAGTCGAGCTGTTCTTTTCTTGCGAGTGGGCCCATGTCCGTATCTTCTCTTGTGGGGTCTCCTACTCTAAGTAGCTCAACCACTTTTACAAATTCATCCACAAAACGATTATATATTTTTTCGTGCACATAAATTCGTTCAACAGCACAGCAACTTTGTCCTGCATTATAAAATTTGCCCTCTACGGCCATGGCTGCATTTTTTGCGATATCTTCCACATCATCTGTTACATAAAGAGGGTCTTTTCCGCCGAGCTCCATTTGTAGCGACACCATTTTGGGTGCAACTTCAGAAGCTATTTTCTGTCCGGTATGGTAAGAACCCGTAAAAAAGTAACCATTGAGCGGTATCTTTAACAATGCTTCTCCCGTAGTCTTTCCTCCAGTTACTGCTTTAAATACATTCTCGGGCACACCTGCTTGGTGCATCAATTTTTCAATTTTAAGTCCGGTAAGTGTGGCATGCTCAGAAGGCTTATAGAAAACTGCATTACCACAGATAAGTGCAGGGATAAATACATTGTAGCCCACATTGTATGGGTAATTCCACGCAGAAATATTACCGATTACACCGAGCGGCTCATACACGGTCTTTTCTTTGGTTTTACCACTTTTGCTATTCCATTCTTCTTTGAGCCACTTTTCTGTTTGCTTTGCAAAAAACTCTATTCTATTGTGGGCGCCTAAAATTTCGTTGCGCGCCTGTTTAATGGGCTTGCCCATTTCAGCGGTGAGTGTTGCTGCGAGCTCCTCCACCGATTCTTTAATAAGTTCGCCAAATTTTTCAATAGCCTTAACCCTCTCTGAGAGCGGGATGTCGTGCCAAATTTTTTGACCGTTGAGCAATTCGAGATAGATGCTTCTTACATCTTCTGATGAATACTCTTTTACTTGATCGATAACTTCTTCGGTGGCGGGGTTAATAATTTTCATCTTAGTATTAAAAAGTGGGTTTTTAATTGGATAAAAAATTGAAATAGCACTGTGTGTGTAATTAAGCTCGAAATTAAGTACCTGATGGTGTAAATAAAAATTTGAGGTCAATCTTAACAATTCAGGCAGGGTAAAAGCACTTTGATAAATGTTTAATAAGAATTTTAGCAAGATAAGTAAGGCCAGGTTTATAAAGCCACAGTGTAAAGTGCAACAAGCACTGCGCTTATTCGCAAATGATGAAATTGCTCTTTATTTTTGGGTCAGACCTTAATTCAACGGCGATGACAGAAAAGGAAGCACAAGATAAGATCAAATCACTTTCGGCCAAAATACACCATCTCAATGAGCAGTATTACCTGCAAGATACCTCAGAAGTATCTGATTACGAGTTTGATATGCTGTTAGAGGAATTGGTGGCACTAGAGAAAGAGTTCCCCGAACTGGCCTTGTCAGACTCTCCGAGTAAGAGAGTAGGTGGGACCGTTACCAAAAACTTTAACACGGTAAAGCATCGCTATCCCATGCTTTCTCTGGGAAACACCTACAGCGAAGAGGAACTGAAAGAATTTGACAAGCGTATTGCGAAATTACTGCCAGATGAAAAGTTTGAATACACCTGTGAGTTAAAGTTTGATGGTGTGGCGCTAAGTCTGACCTACGAAAATGGTAGCCTGCTAAGAGCAGTAACAAGGGGCGATGGTGTACAAGGGGATGAAATAACAGAAAATGCCAAAACCATTATGGACATCCCTTTAAGGATACAAGGCAATGATTTACCTCCTACGTTTGAAGTTCGTGGCGAGGTATTTCTTACTAAACAGCGCTTTGCTGAATTGAATAAAGAAATTGCCGCCGAAAACCAGCAACGGGAAAAAGAAGGAAAGAGGCCGATTAAATTACTGGCCAACCCGAGAAATGCGGCTTCAGGTACTTTAAAAATGCAAGACTCCTCTGTAGTGGCCAAAAGAAAGTTGGGCTTTTTTGCCTATTCTTTGGTTTGGGATAATATGCCGATTGAGTCTCATTCAGATGCATTGAAACAGTTAGAGGAATGGAAATTCAACGTTTCAGATACTTACAAAAAATGTAGCGACATTGAAGAGACCATTACTTTTATCAAAGATTTTGAAAAGAAAAGAGCAGATTTTCCTGTAGAGACAGACGGTATCGTACTCAAGGTAAATAGCTTTATCCAGCAAGAGCAACTGGGCTTTACTGCAAAAAGCCCGCGATGGGCAATAGCTTACAAATACAAGGCAGAAAGTGCCAACACGATATTGAAAGAAGTTACCTACCAAGTAGGCAGAACAGGCGCAGTTACTCCGGTAGCCAATCTAGAGCCAGTCCTTTTAGCAGGTACCACAGTAAAAAGGGCCAGTTTGCACAATGCCAATGAAGTAGAGCGATTAGGTTTACACCTTAACGATACGGTTTATATAGAAAAGGGCGGTGAGATCATTCCAAAGATTACTGGGGTAAACTTAGCCGCAAGGCCAGAAAATGCCGAGAAAATCCATTTTATTGAGCAATGCCCCGATTGCGGCACACAACTAGAAAGGAAAGAAGGGGAAGCCGCGCATTACTGCCCCAACGTTACGGGTTGCCCTACTCAGATCAAAGGTCGTATTGAGCATTTTATCCAAAGAAAGGCCATGAATGTGGAGTCGCTAGGGCCTGAGACCATAGAACAATTGTACGAGAAAGGTTATCTGAAGCACCCCGGCGATTTGTACAAGTTGACAAAAGAGCAACTTTTACAGCTTGAGCGTTTCGGAGAAAAATCTGCCGATAATTTGTTGGATGGCTTAGAGAAATCGAAGGAGATTGCTTTTCCAAGAGTATTGTTTGCCTTGGGCATTCGGTTTGTTGGGGCTACGGTGGCAGAAAAACTGGCCATGCATTTTAAAAATATAGAGGCTTTGGCCAAGGCCGATGTTGAGGCATTGGTAGCCGTTTATGAGATTGGAGAGCGGATTGCCGAGAGTTTGGTGAGCTATTTTAGCATAGCGCAAAATAGAGAAGTGATTCAATCTTTAAAAGAGGAAGGCTTGCAATTCGAAATTAAAGAAGAAAATATACCGAGTGAGGAGGAAGCTGTTCTGCAAGGTAAGACTTTCTTGGTTTCTGGTGTGTTTAGTAATTTTGAACGCGATGCACTTAAAGCCCTGATCAAACAAAAGGGCGGTAAAGTGCTTTCAGCAGTATCGGGTAATCTAGATTATTTGATAGCCGGTGAAAAAGCAGGAGGAAGTAAGCTCAAAAAGGCAGAAGCCCTTTCTATTAAGGTAATTTCAGAAGAAGAATTTTTATCTTTACTAAAACAGTAGACAATTAGACCACAATTACCGTTTTAAGGTTTTTTGATAAAAGCATTTTAGACCTTAATCATCTGCTGTAGAATTTTTTAGTGTATGAGTTCAATCAAAGAATCAATAAAGGAGTTTTTTCTCAAAAGGAAATTAGAAAAAGCCATTAAGGGCAACTCGGCTGATAGGTACTCAGTGCCGTTTGCGCGTGCCAAAAGTGTAGGCATTTATTTTAATACAGACAATGCTCAATACAGCAAGCAAATCAATGAGTTTGTAAAAGGGCTCAAGAAAGAGGGCAAGCAAGTAGAGGCGGTTACCTACCTCAACGATAGTCAGGATAATCCGTATGATTTTCCTTACCATGTGCTAAAAGATGAAAACATTAATCTGTTTGGAGAGATTCAAGCCAAAAAAATCAACCAATTCATCAACACGCCTTTCGATTACCTTTTCTGCATTAGCGATGATTTGAACTTGCCAGTAAAATATTTACTAGCAGCAAGTAAGGCCAAATGTAGAGTTGGCTTGCATGCAGAAAACAATGAGCTACTTTTTGATTTTATGATGAGTGGCAGCAAAAAAGGAGATTTGAAAGAATTTATAAAGAATATTTTACGCTATACCAGCCACTTTGCAAAAGAAATGGCATAAAAAAAAGAGACTGTTTTACGAGTCTCTTTCTTTATGATTTTTTTAGCTTAACCGTTCTTTTTCTCCTGTATTTCAACACGAATATCTTGAGCGAGAGATTTTAAGTCTTGCATACCTTTTCTTACACGAGTACCAGCTGCTTGATTGCCCTTTTCATAAAATTTTGAGATGTCCTCTTCTAATGAAGAAATCAATTCTTTAAGCTTTGTGTATTTTTCCATTGGATGTTGAAATTATAATTAATTATACTTGATTTACCTTTTGCAAAATAGAAAAATATCGTACAACAATAAAAGTAAAGAAGTATATTTTACAATTCGTTACTAATATTTCTCTTTTGTTTTGTATTAAAGCAAGAATAAATAGCACTCATATAAGTTACGAAAATGAGTGTTTTATTACATGGATATTTACTAATTATTGTCTAAAAAGAAAAAATGCATTTTTAGGCGGAAATGCCAGAAATATATGTATTGGAAGGTAATTTATATACATTTAACATGAAGCTTCGATAACCGTTTATAATTATAAATTATTAGAGGTAAAGTTGTACGCCCAAAAGTGATTTCGTGCGAGTAAACAGACTTTCATTATTATTCATATGCCAAGTAAGTACCCTCTTCAAACCATTATAAATATTGCTGAAATTTGCGCAAAGCATCATATCGAAAATTCCGTTCTTTCACCGGGTTCTAGATGTGCCCCTTTGTTGATCGCTTTTTCTTCCCATCCCAACATACAATGTTATTCTGTTTCTGATGAACGTTCGGCTGCATACATTGCTTTAGGAATGGCACAAGCCACCAAAAAACCCGTGGTTTTGGTGTGCACCTCAGGTACAGCAGCAGCCAACTATTTGCCAGCCATTACAGAAGCGCATTACCAGCAAGTACCCTTGTTGGTGCTTACTGCTGATCGCCCGCCCGAGTGGATCGATCAGCAAGATGGCCAAACCATTAGGCAGCAAGGTATCTTTGGTTCTTACGTAAAGAAGGGTTTTCAATTTCCTGTAAATTTTGCACATGAAGATGCTATTTGGCATAGCGAGCGTATTGTGAATGAAGCCGTGTTGCTATCACAAGAAGGGCAAAAGGGACCCGTACACATCAATATCCCAATCAGAGAACCTTTCTATCCTGAAAAAAATGCCAAGATTGAATTTGGTAAGCCTAAGATTATTCAAGAGAGTACGAGAGGTTTTCAATTACCTAAAAATGAGATTGAGATACTAAAACAAGGAATCACTCAATTTAATAAAATCTTAATTGTAAAAGGGCAAAGTGAGCACGACGCAGAACTGGGTGCTTTGCTTAAAATGTTAAATGTGCCAGTAGTGGTTGATGTAATATCTAATGAGCACTTATTAAGCAATGGCATCAAACACCAAGATGCTTTTTTAGGCAGGGATTTTAAAGGAAAGGCCGATTTACAACCCGATTTGCTGATTACTTTTGGTAAGTCTGTGATATCGAAACAACTCAAGCTTTTTCTAAGAAAGGACAAAAGATTGGTTCATTGGCATATTCAACCCTATGGTGAAGTGGCGGATACCTTCCAATCCCTACAACAAGTGATAAGGATTTCGCCACTTGACTTTTTCAAAGTATTGAGTTCTGTTTTAAAGAAAAAAGGAACGGCCTATTTACAAAAATGGCAGCGTGTTGACTCAACTACTAAATCGTACATCAATAAATTCTTTGAAACCCAAGCTTTCAATGAGTTTTCTGTGATAAAGACTTTTTTACAAAAAATACCGGGCAATTCTGTGTTGCATTTGGCCAATAGTATGGCAGTGCGCTATGCTAATTTTATAGGTTTAGACAAAGATGTTAAAGTGTTTTCTAACCGAGGAACAAGCGGTATTGATGGTTGTTTGAGTACGGCGGTGGGGCATGCTGCCTCTAATGAGAAAACCCACTATGTAATTACGGGTGATCTTGCCTTCTTCTATGATGCCAATTCGCTTTGGAACACCTTGCCCAAAAACAATCTCCGAATTTTATTGATAAATAACTTTGGTGGTGCCATTTTCGGAATGATTCCTGGCCCTGCTAACACTGATGCGTACCAAGATTACTTTGTAACGGAGCAAAGTAAAACTGCTGAACAGATTGCCGAGATGCACCAATTGGCATATCATCCGGTAAATAACAAAGAACGATTAGCTGAAATTATACCTCAATTTACCTCAACCAAACAAGATAGTGCCCAAATAGTAGAAGTAATGAGTAGTGAGAAAGAAGCAATAGAGACTGTGCAACAATTTAGAGCAGGTTTGCAGGCTCATCTTGACAAGAGTTTATGAGTTTTGTTTTAACCATGAATCAGCAATATCTAAAGAGAGCAAATTTTTAAAAAAGCTAGCTAATGCAAGCTATCTTATTATTTTTGCATCAACCTGAAGGCCGCGTAGTACAATGGATAGTATATGGGTTTCCGGAGCCTAGGATGCAGGTTCGATTCCTGCCGCGGCTACTATTCTTCTCCCAAACATTTCTCCTTATTTATATAACAAAAGTGCACCTTAATACACTTTTTATAATATTTGATATATATTTGCTCATTAATATATCAAAAAGAGCAACATAATGCACTTTCAAGCTTTGATACAGACCATCAAACAAAGGAGGGAATCTTTAAAAGTTACCCAAGAAACACTGGCAGAACTCTCTGGGGTAGGCCTGAGGACTTTAAAGCAGTTCGAAAGTGGCAAAGGAAATCCTACACTTTTGACCTTGCAAAAATTGGCAGATGTGTTAGGGCTAGAAGTTGTTTTGAAAGTTAAGGAAATTGATACTCAGTAGAGTAACTCTTCTATGTTGATTGATTGTACAAAAACTATGTAGTAATCCAACAGCCAAAATCCACAACCCAACATCTAACCAAGATGAGAGAAGCCATTATTTTATATAAAGATGAAGAAGCTGCTAATCTAACCCAACACGATGATGGTACTTTTACTTTCAGTTATCTTGATACTTGGTTTCTCAATCCTAATAAACCAGCAATTAGTCTTTCTTTCCCCAAAAGTCAGCAACATTATCATTCTAAATATCTGTTTCCTTTTTTCTATAACATGCTGCCCGAGGGCTCTAACAAACAAGTGGCATGCAAGCACAATAGAATAGATACCAACGATTATTTTGGTTTATTAATGGTAGTGGCCAAGCATGATACCATAGGTGCTGTACGAGTAATCAAAGTGGTTTAATGGATATGATGAAAATAGAAAATTGCCCAGGTACTTTGGCAAAAGGTTACGATACCTACAGCAAAACCTGCTTGAATAGGGTTTTCTTTGGTAGAAAAGTGCACCATATTCTGCCTTACGATTCTCCCGCTACCAATCCCCAATCAGATGAGCTTTTTGAAGAAAACAGGAAAAGGATTTCAATTTCAGGGGTACAAGAAAAA
>Ga0207419_1002295_pt1 | contig 12809 bp, 6 predicted proteins | sample ElkSloMetagenome_4_FD_184723 | JGI IMG/M metagenome (GOLD analysis project Ga0207419, IMG submission 184723) | Hot spring microbial communities from Elkhorn Slough, Monterey Bay, USA - MD2A (version 2) | ecosystem: Environmental > Aquatic > Marine > Intertidal zone > Estuary: Microbial mat ... | reverse complement strand
CGGAATGCGCCACTTCTGGAAACGGCTGGGTTCGGGGCGGTTATATCAGGTTCCCGTAGAATTAGGGTGGCTGACAGCGCCGCTTCCGGAAAATCAACTCAATCCATTCCCGATGTGGATGTGATCCCATAGATTGGTTATAACCCATTCTGAAAAATGATCCACTTGATTTATTAAGAATGATGTAGAACTATTGAGTTTGCTGCCTATGTCGTTAATAATATTCGGTAAAAAAATAAATAGTGTAATCACGTTTACCGCTTGTGTGATCCGCAAAATTCAATACAATTGGAGATCCTAACGAATGAAAGACTGGGACGTAACAGCCTTAAGAGAATGGCATAAATCAAACTCTAGTCCTGCCAAATCCACACTATCCCCAAAACCGAAAAAACATCCCTGTGACTACGAGACATTTGCCAATCAGTTACTCAAACAATCTAGACTCCTTTCCCAACTGATTGCCAGCTCATGGCTAGATGGTGACAAGGCAAAGCAGATCCGGGAAATATTCAACAAGGCGACGGGACACGATGATTCAGAATTGAGGCAGTTGTTGACCGGAAAGAAACCAAACTTGTGGGAACACTGTATTTTTGATGATGAGGAAATAGACTTGTATGAATTCAAAATTAGTTGGAATTCGTTTGAGGGGAAATTAAGTGAAAATGCACAGGTATTAAAAGAACAAAAGCCTCCTTACTTTACAATAACCTTGCCTTATCCTCCACGTCCTGCCCTCGGTGATTTTACCGTAACTTACGAACAAATAGAAGAATGGGCAACCTCAACAATTGAAGAAGAGAATGGTGTAATCAAAAATCCCTTTCCTTCTTATCCCTATATTCCATGCTCATCTTGCTAATACAGTAAGGCATAAAGTTACCCAGGTTCCAAACTAGCTGAATCGAGTCATGAAAGCAGTAATAGTTTAACGACCTGTATTTTCCAATCAAGTGAATCCCTCGTCTGAAGGATGGGGGATTTCATGTCAGTAGCATTCCATTTGAGATTTGAGATTTGGATTCTATAACGTTCAGTATATCGTCGCCAATTAAAGAATCAGAAATTATGCTTAACGGATATCAAATTATTGATGCAGATGCTCATGTATTCGAGCCGCAAGACCTTTGGCATAATTACCTAGAACCAGGGTTAAAGCGGTTTGCCCTAACGTCACCCAATATAACGATTCAGGGTGAAAAAATTTACAGCAAAATTTCTAATGACGTTCACAATTATGCCGTAAGAAATATTGGACACAATCACCCCACAGGTGCCATACCCAATGGTTTTGACTCAGAATCTCAAGTTAGGGCAATGATGCAGATGGGAGTTGATATCTCATTTCTCTATCCCAGCCTGGGATTGTGGGTGATGGGAATCGATAGCATGACACCGCAACTGGCTGGAGCATTTACCAGAGCCTATAATAATTGGTTACATGACTTTTGTAGCTATAACCCGCAAATTCTCAAAGGGGTGGGAGCAATCAATTTACACGATCCCGAAGAGATGCTTCCTGAATTGCACCGAGTTGTAGCGTTTGGTTGGAATGCCGTTTTTTTGCGCTCCAACCCCGTTAAGGGACGACTACTGAGCGATCCAGCCTACGAACCATTTTGGACAGAGTGCGAAGCGTTAGGGGTAGCGGTGGGGATTCATGAAAGTGGCAGTCACAGTCGTTTACCAACCACTGGTGCGGATCGGTTTAACACCCGTTTTGGGATGCACGCCTGCTCTCATCCGATGGAACAGATGATGGCATTGTTAGCGCTGATTGAAGGGGGGGTGTTAGAGCGTCACCCTAACCTGAGAGTCGGCTTTCTCGAATCTGGCTGTGGTTGGCTACTCTATTGGCTGTGGCGTCTGGATGAAGAGTATGAGGAGTTAGGTTGGGAAGTGAAGAATAACGTTACAATGAAGCCGTCCGAGTACTTCCGTCGCCAGTGCTTTATCACGATAGAGCCTTCTGAGCCTTATCTGGATCGGGTTATTCAGGATATTGGCGTCGATAACTTGCTCTTTGGTTCTGACTACCCTCACATGGATCACAAGCAGGATATTGTGGCAAGAGCCGTGGCACTTCAGGAACAACTGGGTGAGGAAACGGTGCGAAAGATTCTTTGGCATAACCCTATTCGTTTTTATGGATTGTAGCTATTTTAGTGATTCACTGAATTATGGCTAAAAGAGAAAAAAGCACGACAATGTATTGGGTAATATAGAAAACCATAAAATAACAGTCCAACTAAATAACACTTACTTCTGTTAAAAAAAATGAACTTCACGACTGACTATCAAATTCTTGCCAAAATATACGAAAGCAATAATTCATTAGTCTATCGAGCGATTCTTCCCAAAAATCATCAACCCATTATCCTGAAGATTCTTAAAGAAGACTATCCCACTCCAGCAGAACTAAATCGATACAAGCAAGAATATGAAATAACCTGTTCCTTAAATCTGGAGGGTGTGGTTAAAGCGTACAACTTACAGCGATATCAAAATAGCATGATTATGCTATTGGAAGATTTTGGTGGGGAATCCTTAAAGAAATGGATGACAGAATTCCAATTGAATCTGAAAGATTTTCTTGATATTGCTATAAAAATAACTGAGGGCTTGGGCGGAATTCACGCTGCCAACATCATCCACAAAGATATTAATCCATCAAATATTGTTTATAACCCAAAAACAGGACAATTAAAAATTATCGATTTTGGAATGTCTTCTGTTTTATCGCGGGAGAATCCAGCCATTCGTAATCCGGATCATCTGGAAGGAACTTTAGCCTATATTTCCCCAGAGCAAACAGGCAGAATGAATCGGGTGATTGATTACCGCACTGATTTTTATTCTCTGGGGGTTACTTTATACGAACTTCTCACCTATCAACTTCCGTTTAAAGCGACTGATGCGATGGAGTTAGTGCATTGTCATATCGCTAAACAACCGATTCCACCTCATCGCTTGAGAGGAGGAGCAAATCAACCAAAGAATAGGGGGATCAACGAGATTCCTAAAACGGTTTCTGATATCGTCATGAAACTGATGGCAAAAACGGCAGAGGATCGCTATCAAAGTACTTGGGGGCTAAAAGCCGATTTAGAAACCTGTTTAAATCAATTGCAAACTCAAAAGGCGATTTTAGAGTTCACTCTCGGTCAGCAAGATATTTCAGATAAGTTTAAAATCCCGCAAAAACTCTATGGTCGGGAAACAGAAATCAAGAAACTGATAGCAACCTTTAATCAAGTGAGCCAAGGCACAAGTCAAATAATGCTTGTGGCGGGCTATTCAGGTGTTGGAAAGTCAGCATTAGTGAATGAAATTCATAAACCTATCGTGCGACAGCATGGGTATTTTATTTCCGGTAAATTTGATCAGTTTAAGCGGAATATTCCCTATGCTTCTCTAATTCAAGCTTTCCAAGAATTGATGCGGCACTTGTTGACAGAAAGTGAAGCGCGTCTGCAAGCTTGGAGGCAGAAACTGCTAGCCGCACTGGGAAGCAATGGGAAGGTGATTACTGATGTTATTCCTGAAGTCGAAATAATTATTGGTAAACAGCCACCCGTGCCGCAACTCGGTTCAACTGAGTCCCAAAATAGATTTAATTTAGTCTTTAAAAATTTTATTGGTGTTTTCACTAAAAAAGAACATCCTTTAGTTATTTTTATGGACGATTTACAGTGGGCAGATTCTGCTTCTTTAAAGTTAATTCAGTTGTTAATGACTGAACCCGATATCCAATATTTACTCATAATTGGGGCATATCGAGATAATGAAGTCAGCGCCACACATCCTTTGATGTTCACCTTAGAGGAAATTGAGAATCATAATATAAATGTGAATACTATTACTCTTAAGCCTTTAACAATAGACTGTGTTAATCAATTAATTTCTGATACGTTACACTCTTCGCAAGATGCAGCTAAACCTTTAGCTAATTTACTTTTAAACAAGACTAATGGCAACCCGTTTTTCTTGACTCAATTGCTTGAAAATTTATATCAAAAAAATATATTTTTATTCGATTCAAATACGGGATCATGGCAGTGGAATATTAATCAAATTCAAGCTGTAGAAATAACTGATAATGTTGTTAAACTAATGGTCAGTAAAATTAAACGATTAGATGAGCCAACCCAAACTGTATTAAAATTGGCAGCCTGTATCGGCAACCGATTTAATTTAGATATTCTCTCCGTCGTCAACTCCAAATCGTTGTCAGATACGGCTAACGAGCTGTGGTCAGCCATACAAGAAGGGTTAATTATTCCGTTAAGTGATGATTACAAAATACCCCTGCTTTGGCAGAAAGAAACCGAGTTAATTGACTCTGGAAAACCAGCCTCCTCTCTCTTTTCGGCTCAGAAACATTCTATATTTTATAAATTTTTGCATGACCGAGTTCAACAAGCGGCTTATGCTCTGATTCCCGATAACCATAAAAAAGAAGTTCATGTCAAAATTGGTCAATTATTGCTAGCGAACGTTAAAGAAAATGAACTCGATGAAAATATTTTTGCCATTGTTAACCAGTTAAATATAGGAGCTGAATTAATTAACGAGCAGTCAGATAGAGATGAGTTGGCTCAATTAAATCTGATGGCTGGGAAGAAAGCCAGAGAAGCAACAGCTTATGAATCGGCTGTTCGGTACTTAAAGATAGGGTTAGATATCCTCTCATCAGATGGCTGGGAACGTCAGTATGACTTAACACTGGAACTGCATATAGAAACGATTAAATCCCAATACCTCTGTACCCAATTTGAGCAAGCACACAAGCTTTCTGCGGTTGTTCTACAACATACTAAAACGCTGATTTATCAAGCTAAAGTGTATGAAATAAAGCTTCAATCCTACTACTCGCAACTGCAGTTCCAGTCAGCGATAGATACGGGACTTGAGATTTTAGCGAAATTGGGAATAGTTTTGCCCCAACAACCAAGCCAAAGGCGAATAAAAAAAGAACATAATGCATTCAAGTTACTTTTAGGCGATAAGCGGATTAAAGACTTAGCTAATCTACCCGAAATGACGGCTGCTCCCAAACTGGCAGCAATGAGAATCTTACTCGCGATCGCTTCACCTACTTATATTACTAATTCACCCTTGTTTGCGATGGTTGCTCATAGTTTAGTGACTCTCTGTATCAAGTATGGAAATTCTAGTTTAGCTGTTGGAGCTTATATTCAGTATGCTCTCTATCTATCCGGAATCGAAGGTTATAAAGAAGATGCTTATCATTTTGGTCAGTTGTCTTTGCAGTTACTGGAAAAGTTTAATGCCCAACAATTTACAGCAAGAGTTCCCCTGATCTATAATACTCAGATTAAACATTGGAAAGAACATACTAAAACTACCATAGAACCGTTACGAGAGGGCTTAAATACCGGATTAGAACATGGGGATTTGGAGTATGCTGGCATGGCTGCAAATTCCTATTGCGCCAATCTATTCTTTATTGGTAAGAATTTGGATGACGTAGAACAACAGACCGCAAACTATACTGAATTAATGGTCAAGTTAAAGCTGGTCTATTCTATACAATATTCCCAGGTTTTTCATCAAACTGTATTAAATTTACTCAATACCTCTATAAAGCAATTAAATTTGATTGGCACAGCTTTTAATGAGACTCAATCTATCCCTCAATTAATAGAAGGAAAAAATTACTGTACATTATGCCATTTGTATGCTAATAAAGCACTATTGTCTTTTTTATTTAAACATTATCGGCAGGTCATTGAAAATATTAGCTTAGGTCAATCATACGCCAGCTCTGCGGCTGGAATGATAGCCCTCGTTCAGCTTAATTTTTATGAGTCAATGGGCAATTTAGGGTTATACTTTAAAGACCAGAGTTTAGACAAAAAACAGTTAATCAATAAAATTAATATAAATCAAAAGCGTCTGAAAAAATGGGCAGCTCATTGTCCAGAAAATTATCAGCACAAATATGATTTAGTAGCAGCCGAAAAGTCGCGAGTTTTGGGTAAACAAATCCCAGCCATGGAACATTACGATCGCGCGATTCGTGGTGCTAGGGAACAAGGCTTTATCCATGAAGAAGCCATCGCTTATGAACGGGCGGCGGAGTTCTATTTCTCCCTAAGTAGAGACGAAATCGGTCAACTCTACCTGAAAAACGCCCACCATTGCTACACGCGCTGGGGTGCTAAAGCTAAAGTCAAAGCCTTGGAAGCGGACTATCCGCAAATCTTAGTCGGTGGAACCCATCGAACTGATGGTAAAGGGATTAGCACCCGAATTTCTACATCGGGGGGTAATGCTCAAGCTTTGGATTTGTCAACGGTGATGAAAGCTTCGCAAACCCTCACCAGTGAAATTCTGCTGGATAAGGTACTGGCGAAACTGATGAATATTGCCATAGAGAATGCAGGCGCACAAAAAGGCTTTCTAATTTTACAATCCCAAATTGAGCCAGAGACTGAGCCAGGGAAATGGGTAATTGAAGCCGAAGGTATCGTGGATTCAGAAGCCGTTAATATTTTGCGATCGCGTCCTGTAGATACGGTCGATCCTGACACCCAATTGCCCCTGCTGTCAACCGCTATCATCAACTACGTCATCCACACCAAGGAGAATATTGTCCTCAATGACGCCACCCATGAAGGACAATTTACCCGCGATTCCTATATCGTCACCACTCACCCCAAATCCATCCTCTGCACCCCCCTCCTCAATCAAGGCAAACTGACAGGTATTATTTACTTAGAAAATAACCTCGCCACCGACGCCTTTACACCCGAACGAGTCGAAACCTTAAAAATTCTATCCGCCCAAGCCGCTATCTCTATCGAAAATTCCCGCCTTTACCAACAACTCGAAGCCTACAGCCGCAATCTAGAAATTAAAGTTGATGAAAGAACCCAGGAACTCCAAGACAAAAATCAGGAACTCTCCGTCACCCTGAAAAAACTCAAAGCCACCCAAGACCAAATTATTGCCCAAGAGAAACTCGCCTCCCTCGGTGCATTAACCGCCGGGATTGCCCATGAAATTAAAAATCCCTTAAACTTTGTCAATAACTTCGCCGAACTATCGGCTGAGTTAACCGAAGAACTCTTAGAAGAACTCGATAGTCAAAAAGAACGATTAGACCCAGAAAGCACCGAATACATCGAAGAAATACTCAGTGACTTAGAGCAAAACGTGAAAAAAATCAACGAACATGGCAAACGCGCCGACAACATTGTGCGCGGGATGTTGATGCATTCACGGAGTCAAGGGAACGAACGCCAACTCATCGATATCAACACCCTTTTAGCCGAATATGTTAATCTGGCATATCACGGAATGCGTGCTAAAGATTCCTCATTCAACATCACCATTGAAACCCACTATGACCCCACGATTGGTCAAATTAATATTGTGCCGCAGAATATCAGTCGCGTCTTTCTCAATGTGATCAATAATGCCTGTTATGCAGCCCATGACAAGAAAAAAGCCATTGGTGCAGACTTTACTCCCACACTCTCCGTGACGACCAAAAATCTAGGCGATACCATTGAAATTCGGATTCGAGATAATGGCAATGGCATCCCATCGGACATTCGAGATAAAATATTCAACCCATTCTTTACCACCAAACCCACAGGTCAAGGAACAGGTTTGGGATTATCCATTAGTCACGATATCATTGTGGGAGAGCATCAAGGGGAGATTCAGGTAGCAACCGAAATTGGGACATATACCGAGTTTAAGCTTATTTTGCCGCGATAATAGTAGCCAGGGCGCGTCTATCATGGCGCGTCTTGAACAGTGTACTGTAGGGGCGACCCGCTGTACATTAGTGTCAACTTAAGCTCAACCCCTCACCCACGCCAGCCCTCACCCCCAGCCCCTCTCCCAAGCTTGGGAGGGGAATCTCCAAAGGGATGAGGGGGAAAATGCCGAACAGTTTATGTCATTCCTGATGAATTGAGAGAAAAAAATGATGAAAGTCATGGTAGTCGATGATGAAAAAGATGTTTTGTTGTTGTTTCGACAGCGATTTAGAAAAGAGATTAGACAAGGCAAGATTGAATTTCACTTTGCCTTTTCAGCCAAGGAAGCCCTCTACTATCTAGAAATGGAAAGTAAAAAAGAAAATTGTATTGTCTTGATTCTATCCGATATTAATATGCCAGAGATAAATGGCTTGGATTTACTTAAAACCATCAAAGCCAATTTTCCCAATTTAAAAGTTTTTATGATTACGGCTTACGGCGACGACGAAAACTATCGCCTTTCCCAAGAATACGGAGCCGATGATTATATTCATAAACCCGTTGACTTTGACCAACTCAAAGAAAAAATCTTTAATTTATCCACAACTTAGCCGACTAGAAAGCAATGCCAGCAAAAATACTGGTTGTCGATGATGAACTCGACATAGAACCCCTAATCCGTCAAAAATTTAGAAAAAAGATTCGGCGCAAAGAACTCCAGTTTAGTTTTGCCTGCAATGGTTTAGACGCTCTAGAAAAGTTACAGGTTAACTCCGATATTGATATGGTTTTAACCGATATTAATATGCCCAAAATGGATGGGCTAGCCTTGCTGATGAAACTGGCGGCGGACTATCCAGGGATTAAAACAGTCATCCTGTCCGCTTATGGGGATATGAACAATATTCGAGCAGCGATGAACTTAGGAGCATTTGACTTTCTCACCAAACCGATTGATTTTCAAGACTTAGAAATTACCACGTACAAAACCCTAAACCATGTCCAGCAAATCAAACAAGCGTTAGCCCAAGAAAACTATCTCAAGCGGTTAGAAACTGAAAACCTCCGCCTCAGTACCGAACTCGATATTACCCGACGACTGCAACAGATGCTGTTGCCCACAGAGACAGAACTGGGTCAAATTCAGGGACTCGATATCGCTGGGTATATGCAACCCGCCGATGAAATCGGGGGAGACTATTACGACGTACTACAACACAATGGCAGGGTGAAAATTGGCATCGGCGATATCACGGGTCATGGATTAGCCAGTGGTGTCCTGATGCTGATGGTACAAACGGCGGTGCGGACATTGCTGGTCAATAATGAGACAAACACCGTTAACTTTTTCAGTACCCTCAACCAAACGATTTACCACAACCTACAACGGATGCGCTGCGACAAGAACTTAAGCCTCGTCTTAATTGACTATCATCAGGGGACTCTGACGGTGAGTGGACAACATGAACAAATGATTGTGCTACGCTCCAATGGTACGGTTGAGCGAATTGATACGATTGATTTAGGCTTCCCGATTGGTTTGGCAGAGGCGATTGCCGACTTTGTAGCGGAAGCGACTGTACAGTTGTATCCCGGTGATGGAGTTGTCCTTTATACCGACGGGATTACTGAAGCCGAAGATATGAATGGGGTGCAATATGGACTAGAACGGCTGTGTCAAGTTTTAAGCAACAACTGGCACAAGTCAGCCCACGAGATTAAACAGGCAGTGATTGACCAAGTGTGGCAGCATATTGGAAACCAGAAAGTTCATGATGATATCACCTTACTTATTCTTAAGCAGCAGTGATTGGGTATTGGTCTTTTGTCTTGGGTTGAAAAATTATTACACTCCGTTGGGGGCGGGTTTAATCACATTAGGGTGAACAGCAAACGTTAATGGTTAAACCCGCCCCTACATCCTGCTCCCAGACGCGCCATGGCGCGTCTCTACAGTCCATCCTTATCAGGCAAAAACAATGCCAGCAAAAATACTGGTTGTCGATGATGAACCTGATTTAAAACTCCTAATCCGCCAGAAGTTTAGAAAAAAAATTCGGCGTCAGGAACTCCTGTTTATTTTCGCCCAGAATGGTGTAGATGCTTTGGAAAAACTGCACGCCCAACCGGATATTGATATGGTTTTAACCGATATCAATATGCCCGAAATGGATGGGTTAACCTTACTGACACACCTCGCCCAAGATTATCCCACCACTAAAGCTGTGATTCTTTCTGCCTATGGGGATATGGAAAATATCCGCAAAGCCATGAATTTGGGGGCGTTTGATTTCCTGACTAAACCCATTGATTTCCAAGATTTAGACATTACCACCCATAAAACCCTAAACCATGTGCAACAGCTCAAAGCCGCGCAACAGCAGGAGTATTTGGCACAACGGGCGCAAGCCGACTTATTAGAAAATCTACGCCAAGAAGTAATTGAGCGCAAGCGCATCCAAGAGGCGTTACGGGCGAGTGAGAGACAGTTGGCACAATTTCTAGAAGCTGTACCCGTAGGCTTATTTGTCGTTGATGCTGAGGGTCAATCCCACTATGCAAACCAACGGGCGCAACAACTTGTAGGTAAAAGCATGATACCGGGTGCAACGGTTGAAGAATTGTCCCAAGTTTATCAAATCTACGTCGCGGGAACCCATCAACTCTACCCCACCGAGGAAAACCCCATCGTACGAGCCTTACGGGGGGAACAAGTCACCGTGGATAATCTGGAAATTCATCGTGGGGATCAAGTGATTCCCTTGGAAGTCTGGGCAACTCCCATCTATAATCAACAGGGTGAAATTGTTTATGCGATCGCGGCTTTTCAAGATATCAGTCTCCACAAGCAAGCTGAAGCGGAACGGCTTCAGTTTACCCAAACCTTAGAACAACAGAATGCGGCGTTGCAGCGCCTAGACCAACTCAAAGATGAGTTTTTAGCCAATACCTCCCACGAACTACGGACTCCCCTGAATGGCATTATTGGTATTACTGAATCCCTCATCGATGGGGCGGCGGGTTCCCTATCTCCCGTGCAAATCGCGAATCTGGCAATGGTTGTTTCCAGTGGGAAGCGCCTGCAAAGTCTAATTAATGATATTTTGGATTTCGCCAAACTGAAAAACCACGATATCGAATTACACCGCAAATCGGTGGACTTTCGCCAAATAACGGAAGTGGTAATTACCCTATCTCGCCCCCTGATTAGGGGCAAATCTATCGACTTAAACAATGAAATACCCGCAGATTTTTCTGGCATTGATGGCGACGAAAATCGGTTACAACAAATCATGTACAATCTGGTGGGAAATGCAATTAAGTTTACCGAATCAGGTTCCATTACCGTGTCAGCCACCCAGCAACAAAACATGGCAGAAGTAACGGTGGCAGATACGGGAATTGGTATTTCCCCGAATAAATTCGAGGATATTTTTAAATCCTTTGAGCAACTTAACGCCTCGGTTTCCCATTCCTCCAGGGGGACAGGATTAGGATTAAGTATTACCAAACAACTGATTGAACTTCACGGCGGTAGGATTCGCGTTGAGTCAGAAGTCGGTCAAGGTTCGCGATTTATTTTCACGCTTCCTCTCAGTTTCCAAGCGATTGCATCTTCATCAGAATATAGAACGGACATCACCAAAGTGCGGGACTATAGTAATCCTTTTCCCAGTGAACCGTTGCCCCTGATGTCTAAAACGGGCGAGTTCACGATTTTGGTGGTGGACGATGAACCGATTAATTTGCAGGTGGTGACTAATCACTTATCTGTACAGAATTATGCCATTGTTCAAGCCACCAGTGGGATAGAAGCTTTAGCCAAAATTGAGCAAGGATTTAAACCGGATCTGGTAATTCTAGATATTATGATGCCCAAAATGTCAGGCTACGAAGTCTGCCAAAAAATTCGCCAACGCTTCCCAGCCACTGAAGTACCAATTATTATGTTGACGGCGAAGGAACAAGTCTCAGATTTAGTGGAAGGGTTGAGTCTGGGAGCGAATGATTATTTAACTAAACCGATTTCTAAGCATGAATTGATTGCCCGGATTAAAACCCATCTTTATCTGGCGAAAATCAATAATGCTTATGGGCGCTTTGTTCCCCAGGAATTTCTCCGCTTTTTGGGCTATGAAAGCATTGTGGATGTGCGCTTGGGGGATCAGGTGCAGCAGGAGATGTCGATTATGTTTGCGGATATTCGTAACTTTACGACTCTATCAGAAAGTATGTCTCCCCAGGAGAATTTTAACTTTCTCAATTCTTATTTAAAACAAGTGGGACCGATTATCCGTAAGCATCAGGGGTTTATTGATAAATACATTGGCGATGCAATCATGGCACTGTTTCCCCAGACTGCTGATGATGGCTTAAAAGCGGCGATTGAAATCCAAAAACAAGTGACACGTTATAACCGCGATCGCGAAAAAGCAGGGTATCCTTCAATTACTATTGGAATTGGCTTACATACAGGCAGTTTAATGCTAGGAACCATTGGTGAACAGCAGCGCATGGAAACTACAGTAATTTCTGATACGGTTAACCTAGCGTCACGCTTAGAAGATTTGACCAAAGTTTACGGGGCATCAATTTTAATTAGTGGTTATACGTTGTTTTGTTTAGAGGATCAAAGTCAGTATCATTATCGATTTATCGGTCAGGTGCAGGTTAAAGGCAAAAAACAATTGGTTCCAGTCTTTGAAGTTTTTGATGCAGAACCGGAGTATATCATTCAATTAAAAGAAAATACTAAAACTACATTTGAAGCAGGAATCGTTAATTTTAATCAAAATAAAATTGATGTAGCCTTGAGAATATTTGAACATATTATAGCAATTAATTGGCGCGATAGAGCGGCGCTTAATTACATTAAACTTTGTAAAATGACACGACCACAATAGAGTTAAGTAGAGGGCTTGCTTTTCCCGGCATCTGGCTGAATTAGGAAGTGTAGGGGCGGATTTAGGGACTATTGTAGGGGCGGGTTTAGGGACAATTGTAGGGGCGGGTTTAGGGACTATTGTCAGCTATTGCTGAAATAACGGAACAACAAAACCCGCCCTA
>Ga0207419_1002294_pt1 | contig 12816 bp, 8 predicted proteins | sample ElkSloMetagenome_4_FD_184723 | JGI IMG/M metagenome (GOLD analysis project Ga0207419, IMG submission 184723) | Hot spring microbial communities from Elkhorn Slough, Monterey Bay, USA - MD2A (version 2) | ecosystem: Environmental > Aquatic > Marine > Intertidal zone > Estuary: Microbial mat ... | reverse complement strand
CTTGACTAATCCAAGAGGCATCGGGGGCGCGAATTGCACTATTGGGTAAAGTAAATGCGGTGGAAGAATCAAAAACTTTTCCGGGTTTGTCTGCATTGCGCCACCAAAGACATAATTCGGTTGTTATATTGATGTTTTGTTCTCCAGTTTGCCAGCCTGTGGGGGGATTCACTATTAGTTCTCCTTGGGCTGTTCTTTCGAGTTGTAAATCGCGATTGTTGGCGGCTAAAGTGGCAAATTGATCTGGGGTGATGTAGAGTTTTAAGTGTCTGGGTAAATTGAGTATGAGGATTTCGCTTGGAGATTTGGCTGGGGTTTGTATCATGTTAATTTCTGTAATATGGCGCTACGATTGTGGTTTTGAATATCAAGAATAGGCTTAAAGTTAGAGATGGTGGGCGATGCCCACCCAGCCCTTTCAAGGTGGTAGGCTTTGCGCTCGATTCTACCTGTTTGAGAGGGGGGAGAGGGGGAAGAGGGGGAGGAGTGGGAAGAAAAAAACTGTGCTTTCATCTTCAAGGTGGTGATTAAGTGGTAATGATGTGAGCGCCAATGACCACAAAATAGGGCGAATGAGAGTTATTCTCGCCTGCTGAAAATTACACCTTGACAGGGGTGGCGATGCCCACCCTACGGAATATACTAAGTTTATTTTTACACCTAGTTTTTAATCAAGGTAGTGCCGTGACACATCTTAAACGGTGGGTTACGGCGGATAGCCAAATTACAGTCATAGCTTATGTTTTAGCCGCCTAACCCACCCTACGTTAAAGCCTCATTTTAGCTGTGTCACGCCAGTAGAGCCTTGTTTTTTCGTTCCCAGGTTGAACCTAGGAACGAGAGGGAAAGGATTATTTTGGGGGGTTGAGGGATGCGATCGCGGTTTTGATAATCTCGTAGTAAGGGGATTGAGTCACATCGACGGTTTGGGCGTTGTCGCGGCTGGTTCCGAGTAGTCCGGTTCGCTGACCTTTGGTGACGGCTAGGACTTTGCCTTGGGGATTTTTGATTCTGAGTTCGTTTTCGACGAGATGACAGTGATAAGGGCGACCTTGGTATTCAAAGGCGGCTTTTTGAGGGGTAGCAGCAGGGGAAGAAGGGGGTTCGCTGCTAGGACGCATTCCGACGATTTCGAGTTCGATGTTTACGGTGTCGTTCCAGTGGTTTTCGCGGAGTTTGTAGGCGATATCAAGGAAGGGGGGCAGGGGGAAAGATTCGCCGGAACGCCACGCGATCGCCTTCATTTTATGATATTCTCCCTCAAGATGTTGAGCGACGGTTAATTTAAGGTGATTTTTGCCGACAATTTTCTGCTCGACGACTTGCACATTGGGAGTCCAGAATACGGGTTCGGCGTTACCAATCCCCCAAGGATGTAAGCCATCAATACTTTTAAAAAAGTGATGATTGAGTTGATTGAATTGGGCTTGAGCATCAATTTTGACTAAGGGTTTGATGTGTTCGGGTTCGAGGTGTTGGTGAGCAAATTCAGTTAATCTTTGCTGAAATTTGTTTAAGTTAACAGCCGCTAAATTAAATCCTCCTGCGGCTTTGTGTCCGCCATATTTGCCGATAATGTCATCACAAAATACTAAGGCTTGATGGACGTTAAATTCAGGAATACCGCGAGCCGAACCGCGAATGATTGAGGTGTCTTTTTCTTCGTAAGTGCCAATAAAAACGGGCGCACCGTAACGTTCAACGAGGCGAGAAGCGACAATACCTATTACGCCGTGATGCCAATCGGGTTGGACAATGACTAAAACTCGATGTTTTTGGTAGTCGTAAAAACTGGCACATACGTCATCTTCTTTGGGTTCGTTTTCGATCAGTAGGATGGCTTCGGTACAAATTTCTTCGCAAAGATTTTGGCGCTTTTTGTTAGTTTGTTCGCAGACCATCGCTTGTTGTAAAGCAAAGCCAGAGTCATCGGTGGTTAATAGTTCAATGACGGCTTGGGGGTCGCCAATGCGGCCAATGGCGTTGATTCTGGGGCCGAGTTTGAAGCCAATATCATCGGGTCTTAAGGCTTTTTGTTGGTCGTCTACGCCGGCGACTTTCATTAACTCTTGAATCCCAACTAATTCGGAGTTGGGTAAGCGTCGTAAACCCCGTTTTAGCCAGCGTCGATTTACGCCGGTGAGGGGGGCTAAGTCGGCAATAGTTCCGAGGGTAAATAGTTCTAGAAGGGGGTAAGTTAAGCCTTTATTTGAGTTGAGTTTTTGGGCTAAGGTAATGGCTAAAATATATGCAACGCCAACGCCTGCTACACTGCGATAAGGAGAGTCTTCGCGGATGAGTTTGGGGTTGAGAATTGCGTCTGCGGGGGGAATTTTTAGGGCTAAGTCGTGGTGATCGGTGATAATAACGGTGAGGCCGAGTTCGATGGCTAATGCGACGGGATCGTAAGCTGTAATGCCGTTATCGACGGTGAGAATGAGTCCAACTCCGGCTTCGGCCAACTCGTAGACCATGCGCTCATTGATGCCGTAACCGTCCTTCATACGGCTAGGAATGGCATAATCGACATCTGCACCCAAATGGCGCAAAGCGCGGATGAGAAGGGCGGTACTGGTCATGCCATCGGCATCGTAATCGCCACAGATGGCAATTTTTTCACCTTCTGCGATCGCACTTTGTAGCAATTCGACACTTTTGGCTAAGTCGGGAAACTCGTCTAGGGGTGGGGGTAGGGCTTCGCTTTCGGGGTCAATATAGGCTTGGGCCTTTTCGGGGGTATCGATACCGCGATTGGCCATGACTTGCGCGATTAATGGCAAAACCCCGGTTTCTGCGATGAGTTGCGCGACAGTTTGCGGTTGAGTTTCGGCTATATACCAGCGTTGGTCAGGAAGTGGATGAGTCATGCGATCGCGACAGCATAATTTCTTGTCCAACTACCTTATCATGCGATCGCGCGGGGGAAATCGTCCCATCAGAAAAAAACAGAAATTCATGCCAGAATTGTCAACAGATTATTAATTATCAATTATTTGTTGAACCGTCAATTCTAACTCAGGAAAAGCCAAAGACTTAACTCGATCGTCTCCTCGAAATTGCATCACTTCATACTCTCCATCAATCATTTGATAAACCGAAAGCGTCGGAGATTTAGGATTGCCAATAAAACGCCGTCCCCCCAAACCCAAATAGTCTACAATCCAATATTCTGGTATTCCCATTAACTCATAATCTCCTGCCTTCTTTAAATAATCGTTCTGCCAGTTTGTACTAACGACTTCTACGACCAAACGAACCGAACTCCCCAGGGTAATAACAGACTCCTTTTGCCAACGGGGTTCCTTGCTTAACTCCCCTTTATCTAGCACAATGATATCGGGTTGATAACCTGATTGAGTATCCAGTGGTTTTAGCAAACAATCACCAGGGACAGAGTAAGGTAACTGCATCCGTCTTATTTCAAAATAAATTTCACCCGTAATAAATCCGGTAATATTAGAGTGTTTTCCTGTCCCTAAAGGCATTTCGGTAATTCTACCGTTATATAATTCATACTTACAGGGAGCATCCTCTGGATACCAAGCTACAAATTCATCGAAGGAAATAGGTTTACTAAGCGCTTGAGTCATAACTCTTTTATTATTATCAATGACTACACTAACAATTACTGAAGCCTTGAAGATTGTAACTCAATCTGATATCAAAGCAGCACAAACCCGACTGCAAAATGTTGCCCACCGTACCCCCGTTTTAACCTCGCGCTTGGTTAATGAACAAACGCGATCGCAAGTTTTTTTCAAGTGTGAAAACTTCCAGCGTACCGGATCGTTTAAATTCCGGGGGGCATATAATGCTTTAGCGCAACTAAGCGACGTACAAAAGCAAAAAGGAGTATTAACTTTTTCGTCAGGAAATCACGCTCAAGCGGTTGCTTTAGCGGGTCAATTGTTAGGCATTACCACAACAATTATTATGCCCAAAGATGCTCCTGAAGTTAAAATTTCGGCAACGCGCAGTTATGGGGCTGAGGTGATTTTATACGATCGCGCTGAAGCTACCCGCGAACAACTTTCCCAAGAAATATGTGCAGAACGGGGCTTAACTTTGATTCCCCCTTATAATCATCCTCATATTATCGCCGGACAAGGCACAACCGCCCTTGAATTGATTGAAGAAGTGGGGGAACTCGATGTATTGTTGGTGTGTTGTGGGGGTGGGGGGTTGCTGTCGGGATGCGCGATCGCGACTAAATCCCGTTTTCCCCATTGTCGCATTATTGGGGTAGAACCGGAAGCGGGAGACGACGCAACCCGATCATTTCACAGCCAAACTCTGCAAACTGTTCATAATCCTGATACTATTGCCGATGGTGCGAGAACCCCCAGTTTAGGCAGTCTTACTTTTCCGTTAATTCTGCACTACGTTGATGATATGGTGACGGTTTCTGATGCTGCTTTAATACGGACTTTATTGTTTTTAGCCCAACGGCTTAAAATTGTAACCGAACCGACGGGGGTATTAGCGGCTGCGGCGTTACTCGAAGGAGTTGTTATGGCTCAAAATCAGCGCGTCGGGGTGATTATCAGTGGCGGTAATACACAGTTAACAATGTACAATTAACAATGTATAATTAACAATTAATAATGTACAATTAACAATTATTAATGCACAATTTTTAGTTATTAATGGCAACTAATAACCAATAACTAATAACCAATAACCAGTCGTGACAAGTTAAGGTTTTGGTTTGATTGTCAAGTTTCTCGTAGGGGCGGGGAAACCCGGTCCAAGTTTACGTTTTAGCGACGCGATAATAACATCCTTTCGTCCTAACCCTAAAGTTGAGATTGGGCTTGAGACCTGTTCCCCGATACAAAGGTTTAGAATGTTTTTGACATGGGGATTGTGTAGCCTAACTTGTCACCAATAATGTACAATTTATAATGTACAATTAACAATGCACAATTATTAATTAATAATGTACAATTTACAATTTCTAGTTGTTCGTGGTAATCAATAACAAACAACAAACAACCAATAACAAACAACCAACAACAAACAACCAACAACAAATAACAAATGACTAACATTAACAGTATTTATACAGACGGCGCTTGTATTGGTAATCCTGGCCCCGGAGGTTGGGGAGTCGTGGCCAACTACAGCGATAATTCTGTCGCTGAATGGGGAGGGGCTGCGATGGAAACGACGAATAACCGGATGGAAATGCAAGCGGCGATCGCGGCGTTAGAAATTGTCAAAGCCAGTCAACCGGGTCAACCGATTACTCTTTGTACCGATAGCGAATATGTGATCAAAGGCATTACTCAATGGATTAAAGGCTGGAAAAAGCGGAATTGGAAAAATTCTAAAGGCGATCCGGTGTTGAATCAGGATTTGTGGCAGACTTTAGACGGGCTAAACCATAGCCAGGTGAAATGGCAGCACGTTCGGGGTCACAGTGGCGATCGCGACAATGAACGCTGTGATACCATTGCGCGGGGCTTTGCTCAAAATACACCGCCCATCTTGCGTCAACCCCAAAACCAGGAGATCGCGGTATCTTTGAATAAAAAACCGACAGCTAACGTAGCAGGATTATCAGATTCAAATCCACAAAAAACGGTACGTTACAAAGAGAAACAGCAAAACACTCTTACCTCCCAATTACCAACAATGACGAATAACTCACTGGTTCAACCCACAGACGACTTACAACTTCCCCGCGAAGTGCGAGTCAATCAACTGCGTAATTTAATCGAATCGTTACGCATTGCTGACGAAATCGCGGGGAAAGGCTATCTGATCAGCAGTTCTGAGTTAGCCGATCTCATGGATGTCAATGCGAGTGCTGTCACCAGTCGCGGCGATCACTGGCCTTGGCGTAACTGGGTCGTCTCGCGGGTGCGTCGAGAAGGCAATCAAATTTTGTGGCAATTAGAGCGTGTTGATTAATTAAAATTCTCAAACCCCTTATTCCCATTCAATTATTGTTGAGGTGTGCGATCGTCAAGGTAATAAAAATTTTTCGACCGCGATGTAACCAAAACATTATCAAAATTTGTATAGATCGGGGAGTTTGGCCACTCCCTTTTTTATTGGGAGCGATCGAACAAAGCGCTATAGTTGAACGCAAAGGAACCGCTAAATTGAAGTGAAAGACATCAGCGATGGCATCGAATCAAGTTCGCTTGTTGTTCGGGAAAACCGAGAACAAAAAAGCCAATCAGCTACATCAAGCCCTCGCTGCGGTTGATACGGTGCAATATCAACTGATTGAGGGCGATCGCGCCACTCATTCCCCGGTAGCGGCGTATCTTGTGAATACTGCCACTGAAAATCTAGACGATTGGCTCAAAAATGCCGCATCTGTGCCGATTATCGCCCTTTGCGACACAGTGGCTCAAGGTCGAGCCGCTTTAGCCCAAGGAGCGCGAGATTATTGGTGTTGGCAGGAAATTAGCCCGTCGTTGTGCGAGCGATCGCTACGGTTGATTTTACAGCCTGAACCCCCGCAACCCCTATCCTCTTGTTCTTTTTACCCGAGCGATCGCACCGCCTCAGAAACCGAGCGCTTACTACAAGCAATCGCCAATACCACGCCCCAACTGCTGTATTTATACGATGTCAATCAAGGCGGTTATGTCTACATTAATGACCGCATCAAAACGATGTTGGGCTATGAAGTGGCAGAAGTATTGCAACAGGGAGACGGCTTTTTTCGCGATCGCTTACATCCCGATCGCAATTCTTCGCAGCAAGATTGTCGCGATTATTTTGCCCAAATTGACCGTAACGAAGTCGTTGAACTCGAATATCGCATTCAGCATAAAAACGGCTCTTGGCGGTGGTGGCGATCGCAAGAAGTCGTATTCAATCGCAACGGGGACGGAACAATCGCCCAGATTCTCGGCACTGCCCAAGACATCACCCCCCATAAATCCATTGAAACACAACTATGGCACAGCGAATCCCGCTTACACGCCATTGTTGCCAACTTGAGCGACGGTATTTTGATTGTTAATCGCCAAGGGGTGGTTTGTTTTGTCAATCCGGCTGCCTTGCGCTTGTTTAATCAATCTACCGAAAATTTAGTGGGTCGCGAGTTTGGTTTGCCTCTGCTGACCCGTAATACCACCGAAATCAACATTGCCCGCGAAGATGGCAGTATTGGTACCGGGGAAATTAGCGTCGCGATCGCCCAGTGGGACGGCGATTTAGTTTATGTCGTCTGTGCGCGAGACATTACTGCTCGTCGTCAAGCGGAGGACACCTTACGGGAAAGCGAGGAGCGTTTTCGTCAATTAGCCGAGCATTTACAAGCGGTGTTTTGGTTAGCAGATTTTGAAAACGACCAGATTTTATATGTCAGTCCCGCTTATGAAAAGATTTGGGGACAATCGAGCGATCATTTAAAACTCCCCGATCAGTGGCTAGACCCAGTATTGCCCGAAGACCGCGAGATTATTTTACAAGGTCGCGATCGCCATTTAGAAGGCCAAGAAGTCGAACTCGAATATCGCATTATGCGCCCAGACGGAGAAATTCGCTGGATTGGCGATCGCGCCTTTCCCATTCTCGATCGTCGCGGTCGCATTCTCCGGGCTACAGGCATTGCCCAAGACATCACCGAACGCAAACAGGCAGAAATTGCCCTGCGAGATAGTGAGGAGCGTTGGCGAGCTTTATTTGAACAAGCGGCGGTGGGCATTTTTGTGGTGAACTTGGCCGGGCGCTTCGAGCAAGTGAATCAAAAGTTCTGCGATTTGGTGGGCTACACGGCGGCGGAGTTGCTGAAGTTGGATTATGCCGATATTGATTCAGACAGTCATGAACCAGAAGCTCAAAAACGCTGGCAATCTCTAATCAACGCCAAAGTGTCTACCTATTCTATCGAGAAAGCTTACAAAACCAAGAATAATAACCGAATTTGGGTCAATATTGCTTTATCCTTGGTGTGTAATGCCCAAAATGAGCCGTTATATGCTCTCGGAGCCGTGACCGATCTCAGCGATCGCCAACGGGCCGAAATCGCCCTGCACCAACAAGTTTATCGCGAGCGATTATTAACCAAAATTGCTCAAAATATCCACAGTTCAGTAGATTTAGATGAAATCTTAAACTCAACGGTAAATGATGCTCGAATGCTTCTGAATGCTGACCGCGCATTAATCTTTCGTCTGATGCCGACCCAAGAAGGGATGGTCAGCCACGAATCAGTACGAGAGGGCTTGGCTTCTACCCTGGGATTGCGGTTTGCAGATGATACGTTTCCCCCCGATAGTTACGAACGTTATCGTCAGGGCAAACCCCGCATTATTGATGATGTCCAGAGGGATAAAACCGCCCGTTGTTTACGGGGGTATTTACAGGAATTTCAGGTAAAATCCCGCCTATCTGTGCCGATTGTGGTAGGGGAGAGCTTGTGGGGCGTGTTGATCGTCCATCAATGCCGTCATCTCCGCCAATGGCAAACTTGGGAGGTCAATTTGCTGTCTCAGGTCGGGATTCAAGTCGCGATCGCCATCCAACAAACTCAACTCTACGACCGCCTCAAAAACGAGCTACAAGAGCGTCGTCGCGCCACCGTACAACTCGAACAAGCCAAGGAAATGGCCGATGCGGCCAATCGGGCTAAAAGCGAGTTTTTAGCCAATATGAGTCACGAACTCCGCACTCCCCTCAACGCTATTTTAGGCTTTACCCAACTGCTCGACCGCGCCGCCCAACAACTCCCGGCTCATGCGTCGCCAATTTTACCCCAACAACAAGAATACATTGAAATTATCAAGCGGTCGGGGGAGCATCTTTTGGCGTTAATTAACGATATTTTGGACTTATCCAAGATAGAAGCGGGCAGAATGCCACTCAACCCCGAAAAGTTTGATTTGTGGCAACTGCTCGACCGTATTGAAGAAATGTTTAGTTTCAAAGCGGCCAGTAAGGATTTAGAATTGCGAGTGGAGCGATCGCCCGATCTGCCCCAATTTATCGAAACCGATGCCAAAAAGCTCCATTCGATTTTGATTAACTTATTGGGGAATGCCGTTAAGTTTACCGAAAGGGGTCAAGTGATACTGCGGGCTACGGCTCAAAGATATACTATCGATTCCCAAGCCCTACAACTTGACTTTGAAATCGAAGATACGGGTATTGGCATTAAACCCGAAGAATTGTCTTTGATTTTTAATGCCTTTGCCCAAAGCCACAACGCCAAGCCCCTCACTAGCTCGTTACGCGATCGCTCCACGGAAGGAACAGGCTTAGGATTGGCCATTAGCGATCATTTTGTCCGCTTGCTGGGAGGAGAAATGAGCGTCCGCAGTGAGTGGGAACAGGGATCGGTATTTCGCTTTAATATTCCTTGTAACTGCATCGAGAACCTGGAAACCAATGGGGCCCCAGTTCAACAATACGCCGTCGCGATCGCGGGCGCAGCCCCAAAACATCGCATCGCCTTGGTTGAAGATGAAATGAGCAATCGTCAGTTACTGGTAAGCTTGCTTGAACCCCTGGGCTTTGTGACGCGATCGGCAGTGAATGGCTTAGAAGCGATAGAACTCTGGCAACAATGGCAACCGCACCTAATTTTAATGGATATGCGAATGCCCGTTTTAGACGGCTACCAAGCCATGCGCCACATTCGGCAACTCGAACAGCAACAGTCCCACCGCCCTCCTGTGCCGATTATCGGCTTGACTGCCAGTGTTTTTCAAACCCAACAAGAAAAACTCAGTGACTTGGGCTGCAACGACTGGATTGTGAAGCCTTTTTCAGAAGCCGAACTCTTGGGGAAAATTGCCAATTGTTTAGACATCAAATATCAATATGCTGTACAATTTCCTCAAAAGACAAAACCTACACCTACTCTTGTACCTACCGATCGGGTCAAAGCTGGATTAAATCAAATGTCTGCTCAATGGCGATCGCAACTGCACTGGGCTGCTTTATCTGCCCGTCGTAAAAACATTCACCAATTAATCGCCCAAATTCCCCCAGAGCAAGCCGAAATCGCTGCAACCCTATCAAGCTGGGTCGAGCGTTTGGATTTTGACCGTATCATAGAACTCTTAGAGTAGGTACAGTTATTACTCATGCTTGTTTCCAAACCCCCGAATATTCAAAGCGATATTTTAGTTGTTGATGACCTGCTCGAAAACGGTCAATTACTGCTGCAAATGTTGACTGAAGCCGGGTATGAAGTACGGCAAGCCATCAACGGCAAACAAGCCTTACGCGCTGCTCGCTACGATCCCCCCGACTTGATTTTACTTGACATTCGGATGCCAGACATGAATGGGTATCAAGTCTGCGAAGAACTGAAAAAATCTGACAATACGGCTCATATTCCCGTGATTTTTCTCAGTGCGCTTAACGAAAGTTTGGATAAAGTCAAAGCTTTCTCATTAGGGGGAGCCGATTATATTGCCAAACCCTTTGATGTCACCGAAGTTTTAGCCAGAGTTAACAATCAACTGACGATTGCCAACCAACAAAACCAACTGGCTCAACAAAACCAAGAACTGCAACACCTCAACGCTGAACTGCGCCACACCAACAGCGAACTCGAACAATTTACCTCCATTGTCTCCCACGACTTGCGCCAACCGCTTTCAAGTATCAAAGCGAATATACAGCGATTAATGCTCAAACATTGGCAAGAAGCCACCCCAGGCATTAAAGAACGCATCGAGCGCATCGACGAAATTACCGATCGCATGAACCATTTAATCGAAAATCTCTTGATGTATGCTCAGGTGGGCAGCAACCCCGAAACCGATTATCAGACCGTAGACTGCAATCGTTTGTTGATTCAAGTGTTAAACAACCTACAGCAGGCGATCGCGGATAGTCAAGCCCAACTCAACATCCAAGACTTACCCAGCCTCTACGGGAATCCCATCCAACTGATCGAACTGTTCCAAAACTTGATTGCCAATGCGATTTTCTACAGTGGGGACGCACCCCCCCAAATCGTCATTGCTGCCGAAGTCAAAGCGACAGAAATCCATTTTACCGTGGGCGATCGCGGTATTGGCATTCCTGAAAATGCCTATGAATCCATCTTTCAAGCCTTTAAACGCCTCAACCCCCAAAGTCAAAAACCCGGAACCGGAATCGGTTTAGCCATCTGTCGCAAAATTGTCGAAGCCCACGGGGGCCGAATTTGGCTCGAATCGCAAGTGAATGTGGGAACGACTTTTCATTTCACTTTTCCCCAAACGTTGTCAACCAATCACAACAATTAAGGAACAGTCGCCTTTTTCACGTTATTTCGTTAACAAGCTGCAAAACACGGTTATACAAAGGTTCTGTAACCCAAAATCCAGCTTCACCGATCAACGCATCCAATAAAGGTCTGACCGCCGCGATCGCGCCTTGATTTTTGGCTTCGACTAAGATTCCCAGGATACCTGTGTAAGGGAGATTCAGACGACTTGCGATCGTCCGACCTCGGCGTTCGTCAATCAAGACTCGATCGGCTTGAATTTCGACGGCTAGAGCGATCGCCTCTGCTTCTCCGATATCAAGTTCGTTGCTCAGAGCTTCGACGATTGTGCGATCGCTAACAGTTTGAGTTTGAATCCAGTCAAGGGTTCGTACTTCGGTCGCACCTGCCACAGGAAAATTAGGATCGGTGAGTTCTCGATAAACAGCTTCAGGAATCAGAACCGTTCCGTATATTTGATGAAGAAAACAGATACGATCGATAGCAGCAAGATTGTTAATGGGTGATGTTTGACATCCTCCTCGGCATAAATGCACGAGGATTCTTCACCACGCCCACCCAAAAGGAAGGTCGTTGAATGGGGTTGACGATTCAACGTAGATTGCCTAAAACTAGGTCTTATGCCTACTCCACGCCCGTTTTAAGTCTCGGAATGCCCTCCCGCGACTTAACAAACACAGACAATTATTGTTTTTTGGATTGTTTCGGGGATGACTAATTCATTGCCCTTCCACTATTTCTCCCTTACTGGTTCAGGCTCGGTTTCACAACTTAAGTTGGTATATCGACTGCAAACTGGGGTGGGGATTTCAACCACATTCATAATATCACGAAAGCCGTCCTAGAAGGACGGGGCTTGAAACCCATTATTTTGGGTCACTAACGACAATCACAATCTACCCATGTCCCGTAGGTTTTGAATATCTTGCTCAAAATCTTCCACCCCATAATGTATGGGGATGCTACGACTAGCAAGTAGGTGCTGAAATGCAACCCGGTGTATTCCGGCAAATCGACTAGCTTGGGCAAGTGTAAGCTTCTCACGCTGAAAAAGCATAACCGCAATTTCTTGACGCATTTCAGCCTCAGTCATGCGGGTTACTGTTAAGATTTCGTCAGGGACAACAACACTCATTGCTAAATTCCTTGCTACCTTGACTATTTTACCTTTCCTATACTTTTTTCGGAAAAAACGCAACGTAGAGGTGTAGGGTGGGCAATTGTGCTAAACAACTAATAACCCAACTACAATCCTAAAATCAAACGCGCCACATTGAAATAAATCAACACCCCGGCCACATCAACTGCCGTCGTGATAAAAGGGGCAGACATCAACGCCGGGTCGAGACCCAAAGATCGAAAGAGAAACGGTAACGCCGACCCCGACACCGAAGCCAACACTGAAATCGCCACTAAACTAATCCCCACGGCTAAAGAGACTGCAAGTTCTTCTTGCCAAGAAAAATAGACGATCGCGATCGCGCCGAGTAATGTCCCTAACAATAACCCCGCCAAACCTTCCCGTAACACCACCTTCGCCGGGCCTAACTCGCGAATGGTATTCGTATTCAAGCCGCGAATCACCACCGTAGAAGATTGCGCCCCCACATTCCCCCCCGTCCCCG
>Ga0207419_1002292_pt1 | contig 12822 bp, 12 predicted proteins | sample ElkSloMetagenome_4_FD_184723 | JGI IMG/M metagenome (GOLD analysis project Ga0207419, IMG submission 184723) | Hot spring microbial communities from Elkhorn Slough, Monterey Bay, USA - MD2A (version 2) | ecosystem: Environmental > Aquatic > Marine > Intertidal zone > Estuary: Microbial mat ... | reverse complement strand
AGTCTGCCCATTTTATTTGCATTTTATTTCTTTGCATGAATGTATTTGATATTCCCAAAAATAATATTCTTCACCAGTTTCTTTTTCAAAATCTCTTAGTTCCTTTGCCATTCCTTGCCAGTTGGTTACATCACCGGTTTTTAATTCCTTATTCTCAAATATTGAAGGGAAGTAAGCAAAGGCAATGAAAATAAATAACATTAAATTAATTAAATGCGGTAACGCCTTTTGTTTAAAGATTCTCATTTTATGATAATTGATTCAAAAAATAACTTTCAACTTATAATCCTCACAAATTTAGTATTATTATAACAAATAATATGTTTAGTATATTTAACTTTGTAAGAACACTAAAATAGACTTTTTCCAAAATAAAACCCGATCTAAAACAATTTTATTTATAAATTATGGATATTATACCATATGGCAAACATGAGATAGAAAAAGAAGATATCCAAGCTGTAGTTGATACATTACAATCAGATTTTTTAACTCAAGGACCCAAGATTACAGAATTTGAAGAAAACTTTGCAGCCTATACAGGTGCTGATTTTGCAATTGCTGTTTCAAATGGAACAGCAGCATTGCATCTTTGTGCTATCGCTCTGGGGGTAAAGGCAGGAGTTAAAGTTTTAACCTCTCCTATTACATTCGTGGCTAGTGCCAATTGTATTTTATATGCCGGTGGAGAAGTAGATTTCGTTGATATTGATCCACATAGTTACCTGATAGACTTGCATAAATTAGAAAACAAACTTTCTAAAGCTAAGCCTGGAGAATATAGTGGGATTATTCCAATCGATTTTGCGGGTTATCCGGTAAATTTGGAAGAATTAAAGAACATTGCCAAAAAATACAATCTTTGGATATTAGAAGACGCTTGTCATGCGCCAGGAGGAGCCTTTAAGGATAGTATGAACAGGTATCAGTATTGTGGTAATGGAAATTATTCAGATTTGGCAATTTTTTCTTTTCACCCAGTTAAACATATAGCCACTGGTGAGGGAGGGATGATCACTACAAATAATAAAGACCTGTATGAGAAGCTATTAAGTTTAAGAACTCATGGTATAATAAAGCATACTGACTTGTTGGAAGATTATCACGGCGGATGGTATTATGAAATGCAGAATCTTGGATATAATTACCGTCTATCTGACATACAGGCTTCCTTGGGCATTAGCCAATTGAGAAAAATTCACAAAAATATTAAAAGAAGAAGAGAAATTGCAGAAGTGTATAATAATGGCCTACGTAGTTTAAATATAACATTACCCATTGTGGCAGAAGGGAACCAACATGCTTATCATTTATACATAATTCAAACGAAGGAAAGAAAAGAGTTATACGATTATTTAAGAGCAAATAATATCTTTACCCAAGTCCACTATATTCCTGTTCATATGCAGCCCTATTACCGGAGAAAGGGTTGGAAAATAGGCGACCTCCCTAGTGCAGAAGATTATTACTCCAGGTGCTTAAGTCTACCGATGTATCCATCCCTTACAGCAAATGAGCAGGATTATATCATTGAAAAGATAAAAGCATTTTTTCATGAGTAAAAATATTGCCATAATCCCGGCCAGAGGTGGAAGCAAGCGTGTACCAAAGAAAAATATAAAACTGTTTTTAGGTAAGCCCATAATTGCTTATGCTTTAGAAACAGCCATAAATTCAAATCTATTTGATGAGATAATGGTCTCAACAGATGATTCTGAGATTGCAGGTATTTCAAAAAAGTTTGGCGCAAAAATTCCGTTTATGAGAACGGAGGCGACATCTGATGATCATGCTACTTTAAGTGAAGTTATTGTTGAGATACTTGAAAATTACATGCAGCGGAACATAGAGTTTGAAAACTTATGTTGCATTTTACCCACTTCACCTCTTATATCCTCTACCAATATCAAAAAAGGCTATGAATTGCTTATGAACTCAGAGTTTACAAGTGTTACTCCTGTAATACAATTTTCTTATCCAATTTTACGCTCGTTATCATTTACCAAAAACCATTTTTTGAAAATGAATTGGCCTGAGCATCTTAAAACAAGAAGCCAGGATTTACCTCCTGCATTTCATGATGCAGGTTCTTTTTACTGGGTAAATACAAAAATATTCTTAAAAGAAAACACCTTGTTTACTGAAAGAGGTACTGGCTTAATCCTTTCTGAGAAAGAAGCTCAGGATATTGATACAAATGATGATTGGGAATTGGCCGAAATGAAATATAAATTATTATATGGAGAAAAGAAAGGTCATATTTAGAGCAGATGCCAGTCCCTTAATTGGAATGGGCCATTTTTACAGGACTTTGGCACTATGTGATATGTTGGTCTCGAATTTTAATTGCATTTTTGCTACAATAGTCCAAAATGAAGAACAAAAAGAAATAATTCAAAAGTTTTGCAATGATCTAATTGAGTTATCTGAGGCTACACATTTCGATGATTTCCTAAAAGTTTTATCAGGCAATGAAATTATTGTGCTAGATAATTATTATTTCAATACAAAATATCAGACATCAATTAAAGCTAAAGGTTGCAAACTTGTTTGTATTGATGATATTTATGATAAACATTATGTTGCTGATATAGTAATAAATCATGCGCCTTTATCTCCTTATAATTATTCAACCTCCGTTTATACGCAATTGAAGATTGGTTTTGAGTATGCCTTACTTCGTAAAGAGTTTTACACATTTTTACCAAAGCATAATGATGGAAATTTTCAACATGGATTAATCTGCATGGGAGGAGCCGACATTAAAAACCTTACACTCAACATTTTAAAAGAATTATCAAAGGTAGAGTATGTAAAGAAGATTTCAATAGTAGTTGGCGCTAATTATAAATATTTGAATATTCTAAAAGAAGCTGTAATTTATGAGCAATCCTTTTATAAAAAAGAATTGCACCTTCATGTTAGCATCGGTGCTGGAATAATGAGACAAATAATAAATGAAATAGATTTTGCAATTGTTCCTTCCAGCACAGTACTTTTAGAAGTAATTTCTCAAAACAAACCTGTAATCACAGGGTATTACGTTAAAAATCAGAAAGAAATATCCAATTATCTTTATAACAAATATCCTCAAATTCAAGTTGTTGGAGATCTTCAAAATATAAGTCTACTGGAAAAGCATATTCATCTACTTAGAACTAATATTGAAAAAATCAATCAGCCTGACGATAATAAACTACTTGATGGAAAATCTCCTGAGAGACTGCTAAAGATTTTTAAAAATTTAGATGTGGAGTTTAGAATAACTATCCGTCCGTCACAAGAGAAAGACGTGGATATATATTATTCCTGGGTAAATGAATATGCTGTTAGAAGGTTCTCAATTAATAGACAACCTATTAAATATGAGCAACACCAAACCTGGTTTACAAAAAAGCTTGCTGAACACAATACTTTCATGTATGTCCTCGAAACAGATAATAATATGATCGGACAGGTTAGATTTGACAAAGAGGACAACCTAATTTTTATTGACTTCTCTATAGATAAGAGTTTTAGGGGTAAAGGCTATGGTACTACAATTTTAAAACTGGCACTTGAGGAAATCAACAAGAATAAAGTCTTCAAAAAAACAAAAATCCTTATTGGTAAAGTGAACGCATTAAATATTGCATCTTGTAAAGTTTTTAATAATCTGAGTTTCATGCTTAGCGACAAGGAACGACATAATGATGAAATCTTTAATGTTTACAAAAAAGACATATTATGAATATTGTTATAGCAAACTCAAATCCTACCCTTAATAAATTGATTGAAGAATCCAATATCAAATATCAATTGTTGATTAAACATAAAAATGATCTAAATTATAAGCTTTTAAAAAGCCTGAATCCACAATATATATTTTTCCCTCATTGGTCTTATATTATCCCTGAAGATATCTATACAAATTACACCTGCATAGTTTTCCATATGACTGATCTACCATATGGCCGAGGAGGCAGCCCTTTACAAAATTTAATCGTTTCAGGTCAAGAACAAACCAAAATTTCTGCAATACAGGTCGATAAAGAAATAGATTCTGGGCCTGTATATTTAAAGAGAGATTTATCTCTCTGTGGTACGGCAGAGGAAATATTTATAAGGGCTGGAAAGATAATTCTGAAAATGATGAATGAAATCATAAAGGAGATGCCTGTACCTAAACCACAAAAAGGGGAACCCTTCATTTTTAAAAGAAGAAAGCCCGAAATGAGCAATATATATCATATTGATAATATTGAGGAAATTTATAATCATATTCGGATGTTAGATGCAGAAGGGTATCCCAAAGCATTTATAGAAGGAGAAAACTTTCGTTTCGAATTTTCAAGGGCTTCATTAAAATCAGATAATTCAATACTTGCAGATGTTAGAATATTTAAGAAATAAACAGATTTTGGTTATTGTAGCTCATCCTGACGATGAGTTGCTCGGATGCGGTGCAACCATGCATAAACTCATCTCTGAATATAATTGCTCCATACGAGCTGTAATATTAGGGGAAGGTCTTACTTCTCGTTCTAAAAACAGAAATGTTGACGAATGGCAACAAGCACTTAGTGAACACAAGAATAATATTGAAAATGCAAGAATAAAAATAGGTTATAAATCGACAGGTATGTATGACCTCCCGGATAATCGTTTTGATACCATTGCTCTGCTTGACATAATAAAAATTATCGAAGATGAAAAAGAACTATTTTCACCAGAAATAATTTTCACTCATCATGGCGGCGATTTAAATATAGATCACCAAAAAGTTTTTGAAGCTGTTATAACATCAACCCGACCATTGCCAGAAGAAAAGGTTAAATGTATTATTACTTTTGAGACTCCTTCGGGAACCGAATGGATAGCATCATCTGAGCCAAAACAGTTTGTGCCAAATTTCTTCGTGCAGGTATCAGAAAAGAATATTATGACTAAAATACAAGGTATGGAGAGTTATATCTTTGAAAAGCGAAATTATCCACATCCAAGATCGCCGAAGGCACTAAAAGTATTGGCAGAACGTTATGGAATTATGCTTGGAGGGGGATTTTATGAGGCTTTCCAGATTATACGGATGATTTCTTAACTAGAAATAATAATCTCCTTACCCTAAACCACTCCGATAAAATCAGTCATGCTTTAAATAATGATCAGTGGGAGTAAATTATATGGAAATTGAAAATAAACAGGATATGGAAACAAGACTAAATAAGGAAAAGGTATATATTATTGCGGAATTATCTGCGAACCACTCACAAAATAAAAAGACAGCTATAGAAACCATTAAAGCAGCCAGTAAAGCTGGTGCAGACGCAATAAAATTGCAAACATATACACCAGACACAATGACAATTAACTGCGACAATGAATATTTCCAGATTAGGGATGGAATATGGAAAGGCAAAAACTTATATCATTTATATGAGGAAGCATATACACCATGGGAGTGGCATGAAGAATTATTTGAGACAGCTGCAAATGAAGGAATAGAATGTTTTTCTACTCCATTTGATATATCAGCTGTGGATTTTCTCGAAAAATTAAATAACCCAATTTATAAAGTAGCTTCTTTTGAAATTAAAGATATTGAATTAATTAAATATATTGCCTCTAAGAATAAACCGATTATACTTTCTACAGGTATAGCTGAATTTCAAGATATTCAATTAGCGATAAAAACATGTAGAGAAGCGGGCAATGATAACATTACTTTATTAAAATGTACTTCCGCCTATCCAGCAAAAATTGAGGATGCGAATCTTATTACAATGAAAAACTATAAAAAGACATTTGGAGTAAACATTGGCATATCTGATCATACATTGGGCTTTACCGCACCTATAGTTGCTGTGGCATTAGGGGCAAAAGTGATTGAAAAACATTTTATCCTAGATAGATCGACCGGAGGCCCAGACGCTTCATTTTCTATGAATTTTAATGAGTTTTCTGAGATGGTTAAATATGTGCGGGAGGCTGAAAAAGCTATTGGTAATGTACAATATGAATTAGCAGAAAATTCGAAAAAAAATCTTAAATACGGTAGATCAATATTTGCAGTTGAGGATATTCAACAAGGAGAAAATTTTTCTAAAAATAATATACGTATTATTCGCCCGGGTCATGGATTAGATCCGAAATTCTTTCCTGAAATCATTGGTAAAGTTGCAAGTAAAAATATAAAAAGAGGTGAGCCAGTAAATTTTAGGGCGATTGAAGATTAAACGATTAGGTTAAAATGCAATAAAATATCATTTTTTAATTTTCATTATTACCCACTCATAAAGTCCCTCCAGTCGTTGGTTAAATAAGTCAGAGATTTTAAAGGTATATAACAAGAAAAAATAGAATAATGTAAAGGATAAGCTTTTTATTAGAATATCATTTATATAAAAATCTACGTCCGGCAGCAACGAGGTCAGAAAAAAGGCCAAAGAAGCTAAGAGGAATATTATTATCAGTTTCCAGCTTAAAGGAAAAATCCCAAATTTTTTATATAAAAAAATAAATCGGATTAAATGCGTAACAATATTTGACAACAAAGTTGCCAGCGCAGCTCCGGATATTCCAAATCTAGGTATAAATATCCAGTTTGTAACCATAACAAGCAAGCCCAATATTGCGAGAAGATACGTCTGATACCTGTAATACTCTGAAATAGTCAAAATAATTCCATTAACACCCGAAACCATATTCAGCACTTGTGTTAATCCTATGAAAAAAATAACATACTTCCCCGCCCGGTATGAATCTGGTAAAATAGTATAAATACTATCAAGATTAATCCATATACCAAAAAATAAAAGCAGTCCGAGTATTGTTTGATAGAGGCTTGTATTTATTGATATCTTTTGAAGATAGGCAATATCATTATTTCTCCATGCTTCTGCAATTTGTGTTGATAGAATTCTGTTAGCAGATTTGAAGGGTATAGCAACTAAGCTTGAAAAAAACACTGAAACTGTATATATACCAGTTGCAGATAAGTTTATGAGCGAGTTGACCATTATAATGTCTACTCGGGTAATTAAGTTTCCACTGAAACTGGTTATAATCCCAAATAGGCTAACATCAGTAATTTTTTTTCTAAGTTGAGGTGAATTTTTTAAAAATGAGAATTTAGGTTGTAAGGAAAAATTTTTTTGTTTTATCAATAGTAAAACCAAGGCTATTAGAATAATAAAAACATTTATACTATAAAGAACAATGAACTGAGTAAAAGTTAAAACATTAAAAATGAATAATGCTATCCAAATGGATATAAAAATTCTCTTTACAATATCTTGAAGAAAAGTCCCGAAGGAAGCATTAAATAGTGCCCTGCTATATGTATCAAGTGTTAAAAAGAACAAGTTCCCTATAGTTAGTATGGGTATTAAAAAAAGGTATTCTACAAATAATGGAGAACTTTCAAGATTATTCCTGATCATAATTGGTTTTAGCAGGAAAAATCCTGAAATACTTAAAATTAGACCAACTGTAATAACAATAAGGGTTAATAAGAGAAAGCCATTATGATTGTTTTCATTCGATCTAAAATAAGGAAATAATCTGGTAATTACGTTGTTAAATCCAAGATTAGCAAAAGTTGCATATATAACTGATATAGAAACTAATAGATTAACCAGTCCAACTTGTTCCTCACTTAGATAATTCGGAAATAGTACACCCGTGTTAATAAATCCAATTATGACGCCAACATAGGAATAAATTGTTCCTTTTACTGATTGCCTGACCAGTGTATTATCACCCTGGAGAAGAAATTTTAATCTAAATTTCATTTAATGATAATTATACTTAATAGGGTATAAAAAACTCTTTTTCATTTAAGGTGTCTTTGAGTTCTTTTGGGAGTTGTTTTAGTACATTAATATATTTGGGATCTATCTTCAGAATATGTTTACTAAATGAATCTACGCTATATCCAAATATCTTAGAATAGATTGCAATACTACTTATATCAGTATAAAGAGTTCCTTTACTATTATAAAGGATTACTTCTGGTATGCTATCACTACTAATCTCCTGTAAATCTATTTTTTCTTCAAATTTTTTGAGAAAATCTTTGTATCTATACTCAAACAAAGGATTTGTATAATGTGCAGGGTGTAATTTATAATAGAGCGTTTCTCCTTTAAGTTTGTCTGATAATTGATTGAGGAATAACTCAAGTCCTCGAAAATAGTTTGTATGATTAATAAGTTTTGATTCAATTAAAAAAGAAATTGCCAATAAGTGTTTCATATGCCTATAGGAATTATTAGCCGGCAATTTCACATTTTTTAGAATTAACCTGTTTCTGAATCCCCTAAAACTACTTTCACTAATCCCGATAATTAAATCAAAATCTTTCAAATTAAGAATATCCCTTACGGGATGATGAAAGTATAACATCCGGCAGCTAAGAAATTTTTTAATTACAAATATCTGCATTGGTATTGAATATATGTAATTCCGAAACATAAATGCATATCGTTCTCTTTTGGTTAGGTAAGCTGAAATCCCCTCTTCAATGAAACAGCATTTAATACATTTTCGACTCTTCTGCAGCAATCGCAGAAACAAATGAGATAGCCCGGAAGTATAAAAGTAAAAATTAGTTTTTACCTGTGTGTTTAAAAACTCGTATGTCTTTTTTACAACATGGTTTGTTTTCGGCCATGATTGCCAAAAATAAACAGAAGCATTTATAACATATGATGATGTATCAAGATTTAAAAAAGCATATTTATTATCCGGCATAAAGCTCCGACCAAATAAAAAAATACATTGATCCGGTGTAAGTCCATAATAAGATATAATGTTTAAAGCAACCTGATAAGCAATCCCACTTTGAACGTAAAAAACATGCTTTAAATACTTATTTTGTGAAACTGAAGTTTGGATCAACATTCTTTACGATAAGTTTTCTTAAATCATTTTCATCCAACCATTCATCGTTTGTCCCTGAATTATAACTAAACCCTAAAGGCACCTCCTTGCTTCCCACATAATATTCTTTATATCTTTTTCGCTCATTATCACTTAACATAGGCAAGATGGTATAATACCTTCCCAAATCCAGGGTATTAATAGAATCACTTACTGTTATCATCTCTTCATGCAATTTTTCCCCCGGCCGAATTCCAACATACTCTAATCGTGCATTTGGAGAAATAGCTCGTGCAACTGTTTCTATTCGATAAGAAGGAATTTTTGGAACAAATATTTCTCCCCCCAATGCATTTTCTATCGCCCAAAAAACCATTTCAACTCCTTCATGCAAAGAGATATTGAAGCGCGTCATATCCTTATGGGTTATTGGTAATACTCCATCCTTTGCTTTTGACATAAAGAAAGGAATTACTGATCCACGAGAACCCATTACATTTCCATATCGTACAACAGAAAATCTTAAATTCCGACTTCCCTTAATATTATTAGCAGCAATAAAAAGCTTATCTGATACGAGTTTTGTAGCTCCATATAAATTAATAGGTGCAGCCGCTTTATCAGTGGAAAGAGCCACCACCACCTGAACGTTTTTATCCATAGCTGCATCAATTACATTCTCAGCACCTAATACATTCGTTTTAACAGCTTCCATGGGGTTATATTCTGCAGTTGGAACCTGTTTTAAAGCGGCAGCATGAATTATAACATCAATACCTTCACATGCCCGGCTGAAACGCTGTTTATCGCGAACATCACCAATAAAAAATCGTATTTGAGGAAATTTATCCTTTGGATAGCTTTGCCCCATTTCAAATTGCTTCAACTCATCCCGGCTATATATCACGAGTCTTTTAACTTCAGGATACTTACTCATAATCATTTGAGTAAACATTTTTCCAAAACTTCCGGTTCCTCCGGTTATTAAAACCGACTTGTTATTTAAAGTCATTTCTTTATTTAATTAATTTACCATCCCTTTCAAATGCATCAATATATGAGCCTTTGGTAAGATTATATATTTTAGCTTGCAATTTAATACTATAATCCTTAATTAAAAAATAGCTCCTAAATGAATAATGAAATTTCAATAAAACTTCATGAAGCTTTCTTTTGCCACTACCTTTCTTTGTCATTGGTAATGCTTTTGCGGTATCCTCATCGTAGAAGTGCTTTTGTGTAAGTAAAACCTGGTTATTTTCATCCACCCAAATGTCATTTAACCATGAATGATCAGCACCCAGAAGACCTATCTCCTTAAATCCCAAATTTAAGGCTAGAATTAACGATGGTATCAAAACATTATGAGGCCGGGGCATTCCCAAATTTCTATGCATTAACCAAAAATTAATTTTTTTGAATCCATCAATTGGTGTTGGATTAAAATAGCATATTCTTATATTTTTATTTTCAAATAATGGGTTATATACCTTTCTGTAATTACGGGCCAAATAGGGAAAAAATAATATAATATTCCAGTTTGTATCCTCCTTTAATGCTTTAAATAGAGCATTTCTGTTTTGAATATAATCTTCATTTACACCCTTAATCCAATACTCCGGGGCAACCATAACATGAGCAAAGGGCTTAAGGCTTTTATAATATGGTGTCAAAGGAAAATTGTTTACAGATATAAGGTCATAATTTTTAATATCAGATATTCCATTTATTTGACTAGTTAAGGAGGGACCATTAGCGAGAATTAGCAATGGTTTCTCATGGGTTCTGGAAGGAATTTCTATTTTTAGTTTAGATAGAATTAAAACTTTTATTATTGTGGTACAACTTAAAAATAAATTTTCAAACCATGTGGAAACCCTGGACATATATCTATCTTTTTTATACTTCATAATGAATAAATCCCATCCACGATAACCACATTACCATAGTAAGATACCGTGCTTTTAAAACTTGCCCTTTGCTCACAAACCTTACTCCGATTAGTAATGATGCAATAATTTTTAACATGAAATCAATGTGTTTAAAAAACAGCAGGTATTTAGGTTCTCTTTTTAGACGTAAATACTCAGTATGTCCGTTTAATCTGCTAAGCGCCTTAATAAAATCATGTTCAAGCCGGTATTGCTCAATGTTATGATGAACAACTACATCGGGCGCATAAATTGTTTTTTTCCTTTTTTTCTTCAGTTTTGAGAAAATATATTTATCATCACTACGCAGCGTGAGATCAGTGTTAAAGACTCCTGTTTCCTTAAAAACTGATTTTTTAAATGCCATATTGCATCCTACCGGGTATTTCTTCTTAAATTCTTTAAAGCTGTCACCATCGTCTACCTTAGAAACAAGGCGCTGAATATATTTCGACATCCATTCGGGTTCTTGTCCCCCGGGATATATCGGCAGCACTTTACCTCCTACGGCATCAAATTCCGGGTAATTATCAAATGCATGGAGGAGGCGGGAAACATAGTCTGGCTCAGCTATCGCATCATCATCTATAAAAGCAATCAAGTTCGCCTTAGCTTCCTGTATTCCCCGGTTACGGGCAAAAGACAAACCCTGGCTTGTTTCCACAATATGACGAAAATTTAATTCAGGATGTTTTTGAGCATATTTCTCGCAAATCGCGGCAGTTTTATCCGTGCAATTATTATTGATAACAATCACTTCAAAAGCGCCTGGATTGGCGTCTTGTTTTTTCAGGCTTTCCAATGCATCGGGCAGGTATTTATCTCTGTTGTAAGTGCAAATAACAACTGAAAGTTCAATCATAGTGCTGCGTCAAATAGTTTTTTCATCCCTACTTTATCTTCAAGTATGCCAGACAGATCATTTATTGCAACCCTTTCCTGCCCCATACTTTCCCTGTCTCTGATCGTAACTGTATTATCTTCTTTTGTCTGATGATCGATGGTAATGCAATAAGGTGTTCCGATAGCATCCTGCCGCCTGTAACGTTTCCCAATGGAATCTTTTTCATCGTACTGACAGTTATGGTCAAATTTTAAGTCGTTGATTATCCTGCGGGCAATATCGGGTAAACCATCTTTTTTTACCAGGGGTAATACGGCCAGTTTTATCGGAGCCAAAGCCGGTGGGATATTTAAAACCACACGGGTATCTTTCTGCCCCTTGTCATTAGTGAGTTCTTCCTCATTATAGGCATTAGCCAAAATACTGAGAAACATGCGGTCAAGCCCGATGGAGGTTTCTACAACAAATGGAACATAACTCTTATTTAATTCCGGATCAAAGTACTGGATTTTCCGGCCTGAAAATTTTTCATGACTACCCAAATCAAAATCGGTACGTGAATGAATACCTTCTACTTCGCGAAAACCAAAAGGGAAATTGAATTCTATATCTACTGCAGCATTAGCATAATGCGCCAGCTTATCATGTTCATGAAAGCGGTATTTTTCATCACCCATACCAAGTGCCTTGTGCCACTTCATTCTGGCCTCCCGCCAGTATTCATACCATTTTATTTCTTCACCAGGCCGAACAAAAAACTGCATTTCCATTTGCTCAAATTCACGCATGCGGAAAATAAACTGTCGGGCTACAATCTCATTACGAAAAGCCTTCCCTACCTGGGCAATCCCAAAAGGTAATTTCATCCTGCCTGTTTTTTGCACATTCAGGTAATTCACAAAAATGCCCTGTGCCGTTTCAGGCCGCAGATAAATTTTGCTGGCGTCTTCTGAAACAGAACCTAGTTTTGTATCAAACATCAGGTTGAACTGACGGGCTTCTGTCCAGTTTTTTGTACCCGAAACAGGACAAACAATTTCAGCATCCACAATTATTTGCCGCAGCTCTTCAAGGTTTTCACTTTCCAGTGCTTGTACCATCCGGCTTCGCGTGGCATCAATTTTTTCCTGGTTGTTTTTTACCCTTGGGTTTGTATTCCGGAATTGTTTTTCGTCAAAAGAATCT
>Ga0207419_1002290_pt1 | contig 12832 bp, 9 predicted proteins | sample ElkSloMetagenome_4_FD_184723 | JGI IMG/M metagenome (GOLD analysis project Ga0207419, IMG submission 184723) | Hot spring microbial communities from Elkhorn Slough, Monterey Bay, USA - MD2A (version 2) | ecosystem: Environmental > Aquatic > Marine > Intertidal zone > Estuary: Microbial mat ... | reverse complement strand
TGAGGGGGATTTAAAGGAATTTTGTTATCAGTGTGTATTTTTTGGTCGCCTATATACATAGGTACCTCTACAGGTTGGGCGCGCATTTCAGCGAGTGTTTTTTGGAGTCTGCTTCTCTCAGAAGAGCCCGGAGCGTATGTTAGTATGGGCTCGTTTTTTATTTCTGGTACATTAAAGAATCCTTTAAGCATGCTATTATTTTTTTTGTTAATCTTAATTTTTGCAAAGGTAAGAAAATTATAGAGGAGTAATAAGGAGTGTTTAGAATTTGGGATTTAGAATGAAAAGGTGTGAGTATTTTGCGACTTGAAGTATGAAGCGACCGTGCCTCGGTGGCCGTCTCAAGTCAAACTCTAGGCATTAGTAAACAGATGGCTTCGCTATGCTCGCCATGACGTGATCAGCATGACAGCTTTTTTTATTTTCACTTCAAAAATAAACGTATGAAACTAAGAGAAAAGAACCCAGCTCTATTGTTGATCGACATCCAAAAAGGCATGTTGGAAGAGAAATATTGGGGTGGAAATAGAAATAATGAAGATGCCGAAGAAAAGGCTAGGAAACTACTTAACACTTGGCGAAAATTAAACTTGCCCATTCTTCACATACAACACAGTTCTCAAAACCCACAATCAAAATTGCATGCCTCGCATCCTGGTTTTACCCTTCAAGAAATTGTGCAGCCACTAGCCGAAGAGCCTGTGATTATAAAGCGAGTAAATAGCGCTTTTATCGGTACAGATTTAAAAGAGAGGTTGGATGCTGCCAACATCACCACCCTTGTAGTTGTCGGACTTACGACCAATCATTGCGTTTCAACCACGGTGCGGATGGCAGGCAATTTTGGTTATGAGGTACTATTGGTTTCAGATGCCACCGCCACTTTTGACCGAGTAGGCATTAACGGAGAAAAGTTCTCCGCAGAACTCATCCACCAAACCACTTTGGCAAGCTTACATGAAGAATTTGCCGAGGTGGTAAGTATGGAGGAGGTTTTGAAAAAGATATAAATTCTATCAATATGTAGAATTATCTAGGTTTTATTTTCTTGGCTATAGCTTAGAGCTCGATACGCGTGGATAATTTGCAATCTCTTAAAATATGGCTTTTATTATAGTGGAGTAGTCTTCTATTCAATGAACTACTCATTCTTAGATAGTTGATGATTTGGTTGTTTCAGTATTTTAAACTCTATTCTTCGGTTTTTTTCGCGTCCATTTACTTCTTTATCATTGCTAGCAATGGGTTGAGTTTCTCCATACCCTTTTGCCAATAACCTATCTTTGGCTATTCCATTTTTAACTAGGTAGTCTACAACTGCATTTGCTCTTTTGAGCGATAAAGATTGATTATAGACCGCAGAGCCAAAACTATCGGTATGTCCACCTATCTCTGCTCTTATCGTTTTATTTTGTTTGAGATAAGTTAAAAATGCATTTAGTGCTTCTAGCGATTCAGGTTTTAAGGTAGCTTTGTCAAAGTCAAAATAAATCCTTTCAAAAGAAGATTCCTTAATTGTCTCAATAACATTTTTCTCTAGTTTAACCTTTTCTTTTTGTGCGATAGTGGTATTTTTTACATTTAAGGCGATATCACGCTGATCGAGTTTATCCTCTAATTCTTCTTCAGTTCGATTTTCTTTAAGAGCCATTACCCCTCCTATGTTTTCAGGGCGATAAAATTCAATGGTACTTTCAAACTTGGTTGGATTTTTAAGACTTGTTACAGGACTAATTGTATGGGTATATAGCGTGTCTCTGTCTTTCACCAGTTTAATGTTAAAATCTTGAAATGCTGGAATAGTGCCATGCACTTTCCCCTCTTTATCTGTCACAAATTCATAATTTTTATCGTCGGATTTTATGTAAATCTTAGCATTAGAAAATGGTAAATCATTCGTTTTGTCTATAAGACTGAGTTCTATGTCTATTTCATTGAACAAATAGGCCCTGTAGATATCTTCTCTTCCAAAACCGCCAACTCTACTTGAGGTAAAATAAGCAACTTTATTTTTTACATTAAAAAAGATATCATCACTTACAGAATTAATAGGATAACCCATATTAACGGGGGCACTATACTTTTTAGTAACGGGATTAAAATTACTTCTGAAAATATCGAACCCGCCCATGCTATTGTGCCCCTTTGAGGAGAAGTAAAGTGTGCCGTCTTCATCAATAAAGGGCGAGTCTTCATCATAATTGGTATTGAGCTCGCTTAAAAGCATTGGCTTGCTCCATGCATCATTGTCTAATTTGTGGCTTATAAATAGGTTTAAATCCTTATTTGTACTTTTATAATCGCTACTAAAAATAAGCGTATTCTCATTTGTAGAAATAAACCCATGCGCCTCACGGCTGTCATTTCTATTAATTTCTTTTCCTATCGATTTCAGATTGCCCCACTTTCCGTTTTTACGTTCAACTATAAATAAATCTTCTTTTTTATAAATAATCATTTTAGTATCGTCTTCAAACAACTGAATAGTGGCATCATGCCCCAAGGTTACCACCTCTTTCAGTCTTTCTGCTTTTGCCCAATGGTCATCTTCGTCCATAGTAGAAGATAAAATATCCTCCATATACACCCCTAATCTTTCGGCACCTTTGTTTTCCTTTCGTTTCGTAGTGAAGTGAATGGTACGATGATCTGCAGTAAGTACTGCCGAATATTCTGCAAATTCTGAGTTAATGTTTTCTCCCAGGTTTTCTATTTTGTAGGAGCTTTCCATTGCATAGAAAATTTTTGCTAATCTATTTTTCTTCTCTAGCTCATTAATATCCGCTTGCATAAATTTTTTGAACTTTATGCGGTGTTGTTCTATGTAATGATTTGCCTTATCGAAATGATGGTTTTGGAAGTTAACTAGTGCGAGCCAGTAGTAAATATCTTTTAACTTAAATTCTTCTGGTTCCATTAAAGAAAACCTATTAAGCGCCTTTTCGGGGGAAGACATTCCAAGGTAGCTGATACCTACCAAGTAAGCAGCGTAATAATTAGATTCATCTATTGAGAGTGCTTGTTCAAAGTATTCAACAGCAGCCTCAATGTTGTCGTCTCTAAACTCCTTTTTGCCTTTTTTTATTAGGCTTTTTGCACTTTGAGCATGTATCGTATTAAAAAAAGAAAATACTATGTATAGTAATAGCAAGGGCATTTTTAAGCCCTTTACAGTAATCCCTCTTTTCATTTTAAATGAAAGTTATTTGGTTAAATTGTTAAGTATTTAAAACCTAGTATTGGGTTTTATATTGAATAATTGTAGATAAATCTATGCAAAACGTATAGGGATAATCCTTGCTAAATGCTCTCTAATAAATCCCTCCTTGATGGCACAGGTCTAAACAAAGTGAGATTGCGTGGCGCCCACCTGTGATAAAAAATTTGTTAACAGCTAAGCATGAAGCAGTCTCCCGACTTCGATAAGTATGAGAACAGGGTTGGCAATTAGGATTTAATCAATAAGAGTTACTTCAAAAATATTTCTTTTCATCTGACCTGAACCAACTTAAGCCTAGCATCCATACATTCCTCAACTTTAGCAGAGAAATCTGGTGCATTAGGGTCAATGCCTTCTTTTACTAATAAACTTTCTGCTACAGCTCTTTTAGCTTCATTTTCTGAAAAGGCTACTTCCATAAATTGTAAGTGACTGCCGATCACCCTAAATGTATATTGATTTTTTTGCTTGCTCATTTTGTGTTGTTTAATGTTGGTAAAAATGGTTGTAGCAAAAATAAGCTTTTTACTCCTGTTATTTTTTGCGTTTTGTGTTAACAAAAGAAGTTTACGAACATCTTAAAATTAAGATATCTAGAAGTAGAAAATTATCTACACAGATTTCTGCACGTATAAAGCAAAATGTAAAAAATAACACTGCTAAAAATAAACTGAGCGTTCAGTGTTTTTTTTATGGCTTTGGTTTACATGAGACTATAACTTATTTTTAGGCATACTATTGATTTTTACAAACTGCTGTAGCGAAGCTGGGGTGAAGCTTCGTAACAAACAAAGTATTTTTTTACCATTAAGGAACAAAGTAAATGCTAAAATTAGGTTTATTAGGCTGTGGTATGATTGCCGAGTTAGGGCACTTGCCAGCAATACAGCAAACTCCTGGAATAGTTCTAGAATCAGTTTATGACCCTCGCTGGGAAAGGTCTCTAGAAATGCAAAGGCGCTTTAATGCGAAACATGCCTATCCCAAAGAAGAAGACTTTTGGAATTGCGATTTTGATGCAGTAATAATCTGTACCCCTGCACCACTTCATTTAGAGCATGTAACGAAAGCCGCAAAATATGGCAAGCACATTTTATGTGAAAAGCCTTTGGCTATGACGGTTGGTGAAATCGAAAAAATGATTGAAGTTACCAATGCGGCCAATGTTAAATTATACACAGGTTTTACCTATAGGTTCAGCCCATCGGCTTTGGAGATACATAGGTTGGTGCGGAGTGGGGCAATTGGTGAAGTGAGGTCTTTGAGACTGATTTACCTATGGAATTTACATGGCAAATGGCAATTTGATGCATCTGGAAATATGATACCTAGCAAACTTCGTGTTGGCAGAATGGAAGAGGGTGGGCCAATGGTAGATTGTGGTGTCCATCAAATTGATTTAGCGAGATGGTGGTTAGGTTCAGAAGTAACTTCTCAAAGAGGTATTGGTGTGTGGGTAGAAGATTTTGAAGCTCCTGACCATATGTATTTGCATATGGGGCATGAAAACGGCGCACATACCATGGTTGAAATGAGTTTTTCATATAATGCCGTATCAAAAGAACCGCGAAGTAATTTTCAGTATGAGTTGATTGGAACAGACGGTGTTATTAGGCTAAATCGTGAAGAACACAGCTTTGAACTTCGCAACTCACATGGTACGCAATACCTTCCGTGGCATCCTGAAAAGAATTTTAGGGGTATGTATAACGAGCTTTTATTTGCACTAACCAATCAAGAAGACCGAAATATGCCCTTAGCGAATGATGGTTTAATGGCAACCCAAATTGCACGAAAAGCCACCAATCAAGCAATAGCTAAACGTGAAACAGGCAGCCAGAAAAACCATTCTAAAATGTTAAGGGCCGGAAAGGATGTAAGCAAAAGTCTAATACCTGCTGACAGTGCTGAACCTGCCCCTTAATACAGTCGATTGGGGACCTGTTCGACCCTTACGAGGGTTTTTAAACCCTCGTAAGGATTGAACGGCGAAAGGCACATTTTAAAAAAACAGCGCCAGCGCCGAAACAATCGTGGTGATTACAATGAAGATACGATAGGCTTTTTCAGGTATTTTTCTCACTACAAATAAACCCAATATGGCACCTATAAAAATAACAGGCAGTAAAGTGAGGTCTAACAAGAAGGTTTCTTTGGTAATGGTGCCCCAAAAAATAACATGCAGCGGTATCTTAAAAATATTAATGATGAGAAAGAACCAAGCGCCTGTGCCAATAAATTCATTTTTAGGCAAGCGCATAGCGAGTAGGTAAATGGCCATGAGCGGGCCTGCTGCATTTCCCACCATAGTGGCAAAACCACCGGCCAAACCTGTAAGTCCTGCCAACCACCAATAATCAGGAACAGTAATTTTTCCTTTTCTAGCATTTTGCCAAAGCATGAGCACTATGCTTATGAGCACTAATACAGAGAGTACTTTTTTAAACTGTGCATCGGGTATTTGGTCGCCTACGTAAAGGCCCAATAAAACGCCTGCCACTGTCCATGGCAGTAGCTTCCATAGAAACTGCCAGTTGGCGTGGCGGTTGTAGTATCTAACTGCAATAATATCTGCAAAAACCAAAACGGGCAGTAAAATACCTGTAGAGTCTTTCCCCCCAAAAACCAATGCCAAAGTAGGGATTACGACCAAGCCCATGCCAGCAATACCCATTTTAGAAACGCCTACAAGTAAACCACAGGCAAAGAACAATACCCAGTCAAGCGTACTTAGATCATAAGAGGAGAAAAATTGTGACATAGCCAGCATTTATATTGATGCGAAAAACGCAGCAAAAATGGCAAACTTTGGCTTTGTTGCAAAAAATACAACTTTTCATAAACTCAATCAGTTACTAGCGAAAATTAATCTACTGAAAATGGCCAAAAATCTTAAGCTGAGCAAAACTGATTTTGTACTTGCAAAAATTATATTTATAGCCGCCGGTATATATAATTTAACTTGGGTGACCTACTTTATAAGTCGCCCGGGTTTTGTACAGCAGTACTATGCCTTTCCGGTCTCAGAATATCCTGTAATCTTCGGGTCTCTAAAGATTATTGTAGCGACTTTGGGTATAAGCTATTTTTTTGCGGCCTTTTATACCAAAAAACTTTGGCCATTGGCTGCATTTAGTTGTTTGGCTAAATCTGTAGGGGCGATATTGGCCGTGGTTTTGGTGGAGTTAGGCCTGGCCTATTCAGCTTTCTATTGGCAAGTATTCTTTAATGATATTATTTGGCTGCCGGCCATGGGTTATGTTACTTATCAATTTTTTAAAGCTTGGCAAGACACAACTGTGGGTGATGCACCTTCTTTCCAAGAAGTGCTCGGCCAATTTAAAACGCAAAGTGGTATGTCATTAAAGCAATTGCAGGCTACCCAACCTGTTATGCTTGTTTTTCTCAGGCACTTTGGTTGTACTTTCTGTAAAGAGGCTTTAGGAGACCTGGCTCAACAACGTACTTCCATAGAAAATAAACAAGGTATTAAGTTGGTTTTTGTGCACATGGCCGATGAAGAATACGCAAGTAAATATTTTGCAAACTACAGCCTAGCAGACGCGCCACGCATTAGCGATCCATCTTGTGCTTTATATGAAGTTTTCGACTTGCAAAGGGCCTCTTTCTCTCAAGTTTTTGGCTTAAAATCTTGGCGGCGAGGTGCCAAGGCCTTTTTTGGCAAAGGGCATGGCATAGGCAAGCTAGTAGGCGATGGCTTTAGAATGCCCGGCGTTTTTGTGGTATATCAAGACGAAATATTGCAGGGTTTTAAACACAAAAGCGCTTCTGACGTACCTCCTTACCAAGAATTGGCGAGTTGCCCAATAGCCTAGAATATTAGAAAATATGCAATTTGTTTAGTAAAAGGAAGCCTACCTTCATCAACTCTATTTTAGTGATAAAAATCATAATTTTTTTAGCTCTTCTATCATAAAAAATAATTGATAAAAAGAGTAACTATGGTAGTATAATAAGAAACACCTTATTCACCTTAACCTGTAATACCATGATACAATTACTGAAAATAATCGGATTACCGGGCATTTTATTAACTACCCTAGTTCTTACCTTATTAAGCATTTATTTCATCAATAAATTACTAAAAAAAGAAAAGAGACATGCCCTGAGAAAACACCCAGCAGATAATGTTTTAATGAAAAAATATCCTGGTGTGGATGTAGCAAGTTACAGGCCCATGATTTATAGATTAGGCCTGATCATCGCCCTTATACTCACTATTTCAGTTTTCGAGTTCCCGTTTTACGAAAAAGCCTCACTGGTTGAGCTAAATGGACAAAGTGAAGTGGTAGACGAGATGTTTGAGATTCCTCCTACGGAACAGATACAACCACCGCCTCCTAAAGTAAAAAGCCCACAAATTGTGGCCGTTTCTGATGATAAAGAAATCGAGTATGAAATTGAGATAGATCTTGACACTGAAGCAGATGAAGAAATGGTGGTACAAGAAACCGAGGAAATTATTTTAGAGGAAGTAGAAGAAGAGGAAGAAAAAGCAGATGAGATATTTATGATTGTTGAAGAACCTGCCGAGCCTGTAGGTGGATACCAAGAGTTTTATGCTTATGTAAGCAAAGAATTGGAATACCCAAGAAAAGCCCTAGAGGTAAATGTAAGCGGTAAAGTATACATCAAATTTGTTGTAGATAAAGATGGTTCTTTAAGCAATATTGAAGTTGTAAGAGGTATCGGATTTGGTTGTGATAAAGAAGCTTTGAGAGTACTGGCTAAAGCACCAAAATGGAAACCTGCCAAACAAAGAGGTAAATTGGTAAGGCAGCAAATGGTAATACCGATTCATTTTAAAATGGCAAATATTTAGTAATTGATTCATGCCTATGTGCAGATCGAAAAGTGAATTTTTTAATGAGAGGTTTAAATTGAATTACTGACTTTTTTTCGGATATTAATACCCGCAAATATTTTCAGTAATGGAAGAAAGACCGGAGCTTTTGTTCCGGTTTTTTTTGCTAGATGAATGAGTATCAGTATCTTCAACAACAATTATACTTTAAACAAATTAAACGAGAATGAAATCGAACAAGCAAAAAAGAAGGAGCTTTCTTAAGAAGGCCGGTAGTGCCGTGTTTGCAGCTTCAGCGCTACCTCACTTGGCAAGTGGTACAGAAAATTCTTTAAAAATACCTTTAGAAATACCAAATAGAGAGCGGTATAGCGCCAATGACACCATTCGTTTGGCGGTTATCGGCACAGGCATTATGGGTATGAAAAATTGCGATACTGCCTTAAAAATACCGGGTGTAGAATTGGTAGCCGCATGCGATTTATATCCTGATAGACTTTTGCGCATGCAAGAGTTGTATGGCAAAGACTTGGCTACTACTGCCAAGCATGAAGAAATTCTTGATAGAAAAGATGTGGATGCGGTTATTGTAGCCACGACCGACCACTGGCATGATAAGATTTCTATCGAGGCTTTGCAAAAAGGCAAGGCGGTCTATTGCGAAAAGCCAATGGTACATAAAATTGAAGAGGGGCAAGCCGTAATTGATGCGCAGCGCAAGTCGGGTAAGGTCTTTCAAGTAGGTAGCCAAAGGGTAAGCTCAATTATGTATAAAAAGGCCGCAGAACTCTATAAAAGCGGTGCCATTGGCCAATTAATTTTGGCTGAGACCTGGAACGATAGACAATCGGCTTTGGGGGCTTGGCAATATTCTATGCCGCCCAATGTTAGCGAAAAAGACATAGATTGGAAAAGATATTTGGGTGATGCGCCCGAAGTGCCTTTTGATCCTAAACGCTTTTTCCGTTGGAGAAACTACCAAGACTACGGTACGGGTGTAGCAGGCGACTTGTTTGTACACTTGTTTTCTGGGCTACATGTAGTTCTTGATTCCGAAGGACCTGAGCGTGTGTTTGCCACAGGTGGCTTAAGGTATTGGGAAGACGGCCGAGACGTGCCCGACGTTATCATCGGTTGCTACGATTATCCAGAAACAGCGAAGCATCCCGCATTTAATGTGCAAATGCGTGTAAATTTTGTAGATGGAAGTGGTGGTGGATCTATGTTAAGGCTTGTCGGTTCAGAAGGTGTAATGACTTTAGGTTGGAGCGGCATTACCATTGAAAAAAGTAAAATATCAGAAGCACCAGGCTATGGTGGTTGGGATACCTTTAATACTTATTCTGAAAGTACTAGAAAGGAATATGAAAAGTGGTATGCGGCTACTTATCCCGAAGGAGATCCTATGGTGCAGCCACCTCAAAAACTAGAGTATACCATGCCAAAGGGCTATAGCGATCACTTGGCGCACCATCAAGCGTTTTTCGATGGGATTAGGCATAATAAATCTATTGTAGAAGATGCTGTTTTTGGTTTAAGAGCTGCAGCTCCAGCTTTGGCCGCTAATATCAGTCTGTTTGAGAAACGCATTGTAAAATGGGATCCAAATAAGATGGCGATGGTTTGAATTAATGAGCAGCCCATGATTTTCAGTCCGAGACTCAATTCATGGGCTAAACCACTTGCTTATGACGTGTTTAAAATGTGGGCATTTACTGCAGTTATGGATGTCCTCATTGGCAACTTTTTAAATTAGGTCTTGCTATAACGCTACAAATCAATCATCTTTCAAAGCATCAACTGGATTTTCCATTGCGGCTGTGTAGACTTTATGGCCTATTGTACTCCCCGCAATTAAGAACATAATTGCAATGCCAATAACAAATGATATCGAATTGATATCCATATATTGTTGATAAATACTTGCCATTAAAGCCTCTGTAGAGAAGTAGGCAGCTACCGAGCCCAAAACCGAGGCTATACCAAGTATGATCAAGAATTCTTTATTGATATTATGGGCGATGTTAAAGGCACTAGCGCCTAGTACTTTTCTAATTCCTAATTCTTTAAGTCTTTTAATAATGTTTAAAGAAACCATAGTATAAAGTCCAGTAACCGAAAGCAGGGTAGCAATGATAGATAAGCAAATAAACATCAGTTTGATATTGTCATTTACCACAAAGGCTTCTTCGATATTTTCATTTAAGGAATTGTTGTAATAAGGTTTGTCTGGAATTACCTTGGCCCAAGTGTTTTTTAAAAAATTACTCATTTGTGGAATATCAGCCGCATTTACTTGCATCACTAAGTAATTAAAGTTTTCTTCTTTGGCAGGTCTAAAAAAAGTAGGACGCAACTCTCCCCAAAAACCTCTTAAATAAACATCCTTGGTTACACCTACAATGGTTAAGGGAATGCTATCATTTAGGGTAACTTTAGTGCCGATAGGTTTGCTAATGCCATATTCTTGTAAAAACTGATGGTTTACAATTACTGAACTTTCTAGGTCAGTTGCAGAATTTTCTATAAAATCTCTACCTTCAATTATTTTGGTACTCATGGCACTTAAATAGCCGAACCCTACGTAAAGTCCGTCAATATCTTGTTTTTTATCTTTATAGGCGATGCTTTGTGAGTTCCAGTCCCATGCTATGTGGTTTTGAGAACCCGTGACACTTTTTACCTTGGGGTTTTGAACCAATTCTTTTTTAAGAGCGTGGTATTCCTTCTCTTCATCAAAATAGGTAAATAGCACCTCGTCTTTATTGAATCCTAAGTCGAGGTTACGCTGGTACTCAGCATTTTGCGTGAAAATAACTCCTGAAATAATGGCCATTAACGAGATGCTAAACTGCAAAGTGAGCAAAAAACGAGTAAAACTATTGGTACCACTTAATTTTAGGCTGCCTTTTAATATGCCTGCAGGTTCAAATTTGCTAATAAAGAGTGCGGGATATGCCCCTGCAAAAACAGCAGTGGTAAAAAGTAAAGCGATCAAGAAGCCGAGCAAGCTGTAGTTTTCCGCATAATTGAGCTTTATATCTAGAAAATCCCAAAGCTGGCTGTAAGCAGGCACTAAAAATTCAGCTAAAAACAAACCTACAAGTAGGGCTAGGAAGCATAGCAATAAATTCTCGCCCATGAACTGTAAAATGAGTTGGTATCGCCTACCGCCCATTACTTTTCTGATACCTATTTCTTTGAGTCTTTTAGCTGCAATGGCGATAGAAGTATTTGTAAAATTGAAGCAAGCAATTAAAAGAATAAGTACTGCCATGACGTTTGGCCCTATTACAGCGGGCGATGGTAAGGCTTCCCACAAATAATTGGCATTAGTGTCTTCCATATTGTAGGCCATTTCCATGAAAGGTTCTAAGTAATAAGCGCGAATTTTCCAATCCGGATTAGCTTGGTTTTGCAAAGCCACGTATTTATCTAGTTGGCTAGCAAGGGATTGGTATTTTGCAGGATCTTTAAGTGTAACAAATGTGACTTGTATGAGGCTTTCCCAATCTGTATCGTCAAAATCTCTGAGGGTTACGTAATTTTCAAATCTGGTAAGCGCCTCAAATCTGAAACTTGAGTTGAGCGGTAAGTTTTTAAAAACAGCTCCAATGGTATAATTTTCCTGTTTTCCGCTACCATGCTGTATCAATACGGTTTTACCAATGGGATCTTCATCATTAAAAAAGCGCTTAGCTTGTCTTTCGCTGATCATAATGTATCCACGATTTTTAAACGTGCTTTTGTCACCCTTCACTATTTCAAAAGTAAAGACATCCAAAAAATCTTTATCGGCATAACCAATATCTGTAGGGAAGTAATCATCGCCAAACTTAAAGCTACCGGTTGTTTTCGAGTAGCGAACCTGCTTTTCAACATCATTAATTTCCTCTGCCATAATAGGACCAATTGGCGCAGGAGCAATACCAAATTTGATGCTTTCGCCATTGATATCCCTGTAGCAATTTACCTTAAAAATCTTGTCTTTGTTTTCATGAAATGCATTAAAGTCTTTGTTGAACTCAAAATTTAAGTAAGCGATGATACAACAAGTGATGGCAATTCCTAAACCCAAGATGTTGGTGATTACAAAGAGTTTGTTTTTCCAAAGGCTTCTAAAAGTGATGAGAAGGTAATTTTTTAGCATATTAAAAAGTGGTTTCTTTTATAAATGATGCAGATTCTCAAAAAAGGTTGCTTGGGGATGCATCTATCTAATTGAACATACTCCTTTTTTTAGTAAAGGATATAGATAATATTTTAAGGGGACTTTTCTGGCCATGAACGGAACTTTTTCGGTTTGTCTTGATGATTGTCATATTTTAGGGCCTTGCTGTATTTTATATTCAAGTTTAAAATATTTAAAAATGAATGCAGTAGTAGAAAACGTATACGGCTTCGTAAAGAGATTCCCCCCTTTTTCTTATTTGCCAGATAATGTCCTAGCAAACATTTGTGAGCATATAGAAGTGGTTTATTACAAGGATAACGATGTACTTTTTAAGGAAGGCGAATCGCCAAGACCTTATGTATATATGGTGTACAAAGGAGCTATTGAGCTTACAAAAAATTCAGAATTGCCAACACAAACTAATTACTTAATAGATTTATGTGAAGAAGGCGATTTGTTGGGGCTTCGGGCTTTGCTTTCAAAAGGCCCTTATTTGCTCAATGCTATGGTGCACGAAGAGGCACTACTTTATTGCATGCCTGCTGACAAAATAAAAGAAGCCATGCACAAATACGCAGACTTTGCCAATTACGTGGCCCGACTTTTTTCCAGC
>Ga0207419_1002289_pt1 | contig 12833 bp, 10 predicted proteins | sample ElkSloMetagenome_4_FD_184723 | JGI IMG/M metagenome (GOLD analysis project Ga0207419, IMG submission 184723) | Hot spring microbial communities from Elkhorn Slough, Monterey Bay, USA - MD2A (version 2) | ecosystem: Environmental > Aquatic > Marine > Intertidal zone > Estuary: Microbial mat ... | reverse complement strand
ATATCTAGCTGTTCACGACTCGGTTCTCGGTGAAAATCAGCAGGAAATTGTGCAGGAGCTAGAAACTCAATATCAAACCAAAGAAAAAGAGCAGCAAATCAAGATTCAGGAACTCGAATTAGAAGAAGCTGATTTGAAGATTCAGGCGCGAAATAGTATGTTGGTCGGTTTATCGGGAATCCTGGTTCTTGCAATTGTATCTGGGTTTTTAGGCTACCGCTTCGTTCAGTCTAAAAAAGAAGCAGAATTGCAACGCGCCATAGCTTCTGAGCAGCAAAAACAACTAGACGCCGTACTAAATGCCACAGAGCGAGAAAAGAGAAGAATGGCCCGTGAGCTTCACGATGGTATTGGGCAACAACTATCCAGCATAAAGCTGGGCCTTTCAAATATCTTTAGTCAAACTCAAGGAGTAAGCGAAGAAAGCAAGGCAAAATTTGAAACACTAGAAAAAGTAGTAGACGAATCAGCACGCGATGTTCGAGAACTATCGCATAGAATAATGCCTAAATCTCTCAGTGAATTAGGGCTCGGCCCAGCCCTGAGAGACTCAGTAGAAAAGAGTCTTGGTCTCAACAATATTCACTACAATTACAACGACGATACAAACGGACAGCGCTTTGATAGTCAGATTGAAATAAACATCTACCGCGTGGCGCAAGAGCTAATCAATAATATCCTGAAACACTCTGGAGCAGAAAGAGTGTCTATTGACCTATTTAAAGAAGGTAAAAATCTGATTCTCGCCGTTAAAGACGACGGTAAAGGGTTTGACCCCGTAAAAGATGAAGGACATGGAATGCTCAATATCAAATCTCGTATGAAACAAATTAATGCATCCCTGAAGTTTGAATTTCCGGAAGAAGGTGGGACAGAAACAACTGTTAAAACTCCCATTTCGTGATGCGCGTATTGATTGTTGATGATCATACACTTGTTCAAAGTGGGATTAAAGAACTTGTAAATGATTTAGCTGACTTTCAGGTTATTGGAACCGCTGAGAATGGCAAGCGGGCAATAGAACTGGCGGAAAGTTTCGATATTGAAATTATCTTGATGGATGTTGATATGCCTATAATGAATGGGCTGGAAGCAACAATACAACTCAAGAAATCAAAACCGGAAATCAAAATAATCATTCTCACTATGCACGGCGATCCTTCTCTTATAAAACGCATGATGGAGATTGGTGCTAATGGATTTCTTCTGAAAAACTCGGACCGAGAAGAATTTGAAAACGCTCTGAAAAGGGTTGCCGAAGGCAAAACTTATTTTAGTGGAGATGCAGCACAAGCTGTAATTACGGGCGAAAATGTTACCCCTGGAAACTTTGCCGTTGGCACAGACGCCATTCTCCTATCAAAGCTTACGGAGCGCGAACGCGAGATACTCAAACTCATCGCAAAAGGGCTTTCTAATAAAGAAATTGGAAACGAATTATTTATTTCTCATAGAACGGTAGATTCTCACCGTACAAACCTGATGAAAAAATTGCAGGTTCATAACTCAGCCGCACTTATCAAATTGGCCGTTTCAAACGGTCTGGTATAAAATAGGGTATATACCCCACACGAATAGGACATTCTACCTATTTATAGCTAAGAAGCCTTTCAGAATCTTTGTCGTGTTCAAATAAGTTGGATATGACAACTGAATCTTCATTCTACCCGCACCCGCTCTCTCACAGAGAAACCGAAGTACTCGTTTTAATAGCTAAAGGCTATACGAGTAAGAAAATCGCACTTCTTCTAAATATTGATGAGAGAACGGTTGCTAGTCATAGAAAAAGTATCAGAACTAAGCTTCAGGTAAAAAATGTAGCAGGTATGATCAGGCATGCCATAAAACTCAAACTTATTGATTAATGAAAGCAAAAGATAGCTGCATATTTCTGATGGTTCTTTTCACCTGGCTCTCCATTTCAGGACAGGGAACAAATATGATTTATGAGAAGATTGATGTTTCTCCAGATCCCTATAAATTCCTTCATTCGGACATAGACAATATACCGGGCACTGAAGACTACCTAATATCAGCCACACAGAAATTTCCATTCTATGTAGTCGATAAAGACCTAAACATCAAGTCAACTTATGATGTAGGCAACTGGTATGCAGGATCTCGGTTAAACACATCAAATGACGGCAACTATATCCTCTTACAACAGCTTTTTTATCTGGATTTTTCTCCAAACAAAGATCGGGAAGTAAAGTTTGAAGTTATTGAAACAGCCACCGGCAAGGAAGTTCTGACCATAGATGCAGCACATGACGCAGACTTTCACCCAAACAACCAGGAGCTCATCGTTCTTGAAGGTGATAATCTATACAGCTATAGCCTGATCGGAAAAGGCAAAAAGGTTCTGCTCCCCACTCCCGATGCAACCAATTGTATGGCTTATTCGCCTGACGGTTCAAAAGTGGCGATATCGCATCACGTAGCAGAAGATTACCTGGATGCATACGTCACCAAAAAGAGACAAAAGGATAACTACAAGCTGTACAAGAAATACAGACAATGTGTATCTGTTTATGAAACTGAAAGTTACTCGCTTCTCTACACAGTAGACGAGATGTTTGACATTCCTTACGCTCTCCAGTTCTCACCAGATGGATCTACCCTACTCTGCTACTCAGTTCCCCACACCAAAGTCGTTGCAAAAACTGGAATGACAGGCAGCAAATATATCTCGATCATAAACGCAGAAACCGGAGAAACACTACCCAGGGGCTTTGTGTCAAATGCCATTTACGAACCCGATTTTGAGTTTAGTAATAGCCTGAAACATTTTGCACTGGTCACCATGAATCAGGGAAGATTTCCTGAAATCTGGGTCTGCAGATATGAAGATGCGAGCATCATTGCTCGTTTTGAATTGGCAAAGAGATTATTCGGTGGTCATACCAAGGGTCAGTACCCTGCCGATGACGGGCGTGTCGGAATAGCTTTTTCTCCCGATGATAGTCACCTTTTGATAACAAACGGATCTCTAATATTTAAATGGCAAATACCTTATGAAAATGAGTAAGTACTCACTCTTTCTATTCCTCTTCGTAGTTATGGCCTTCAACCTGAAAGCGCAGAGGCCTTATGTAGAAACAAACGCAGAATTCATTGAGCTGGCCACTCAAGATTTAGATGCACACGTACAGGATGAAAAATTCCTTAAAGAGATGGCTAAGCAAGACATACACGGGAGTTATAAATTTCAAATAACTGTTGGTGACAAAGGTAAGATAACCCACATGAGAGCTTTAGAACGCTCAGAAGATGCTTCTATTAACGGCCAAAATACCCTGAACGACCTCGTCAGGAAATACAAGTTCGAGTTCAAAATTCCCAAAGGAAACTTCTACAATTTTCAGTACACCTTTAAAATACCCTAACCATTAAAATCAAAAACTATGAAAGCAATATCAATCTTCATCATGGGCTTGTTCCTAGCTCTCTCACTCGGAGCTCAAGACGATATGCCCGAAATGTGGTCTACGAAAATGGATCATCAAATAGACTTCTGGGGCTGCGATAACGGCAACTGGGTAGGATACGGATACACCGCATCAAACAAAGACATATCTGTATATGAAAATGAAACCGGAAAGGTAATCTGGACAAAAGATTTCACAGACATTTCTCAAAGACTCAAAAAAGTAGACGGGATTATTACGATTTGGGAAGCGAAGAAAATCTTTCTATTGGATTTAAAGCTGGGTAAGGAACAGGTAGCGGTAATAGATATGCTTACAGGAGAGCTCTTGTGGGAGTCAGACCGATACAAGCTCAAACAGCAGGAGCTGATCACATACGTTAAGGAAGAGAATGGCTTCTTATTCACCTTTAAAAATGAAAACGTTTTTGTTAATGCAGATACCGGAGAAGAACTCTGGAGCACAGCAAAATTCAGAGGTAAAATAGGTAAATACTACTACGAAGATGGATTTCTAACCACAATCAATTTTATTCCGTCCGGCTTAGGAGCCTTGTTCAGCGGATTCAAGAATCAGATTACCAAGATCAATATGAAAACCGGTGAACTGGTTTGGGAAAACACCTATATCGGTAGAGCAGGAAAGAAAATCGTTACCAAGCAATGGCTTTACGGCATTGAAGTTATAGACGATAACGTAATACTCTACCTCAACGGTCTCCAGATATATGATTACAAAACCGGAGCACAAAAATGGAGTGCCGCCTTCGACTATCAGATTCCCGTAAAGGCACCAGGAAATGCGACAGCATTTGGTGTTTACGGAGCACTGCCAGATCCGATAATCACCGACGAGTTTGTCTATGTCTTAGATATGTCGGGTAAAAAAGAACAGCACATCAATAAATACGAGCGCGGAACCGGAAGGTTGGTTTGGAAATCGCAAGAGATAAGCGGTGGCGCCAGAGTTGTGCCGAATATGTACTTAGAAGATGGAAAACTCATTCTACAGATTGGCGGAACCGTAGAAATTCAGGGAGTCTTTAAGCAAAAGGACGCTGAAGGGAATATTTCTTACGTGAGCAAAGTGTATGAAGATAATATTAAACCTTATGGTGTTCAAGCCTTTAGCGATGAAGATGGGAGATTGATCTGGGATTCTGAAAAATTCAAAAAAGGAATTACCAATATGCTGGTGTATGGCGAAGATCTTGTTGTTTGCTCGGGAAAAGAACTTTATAGTCTAAAAATTCACGATGGTTCAGAAAACTACATTGTAGATGTAAAAAATGGTGGTGTTGGAAATGCCGTAGTCATACTGCCTTACGAAGAGATGATTGTTGTAGTTGGTGAGAAAGGGGTATCTACCTTTAAATCATCTGATGGAAGCCTGATAGCAGCGAATAAGTACAAAAGAGCTTCGGTAGTTGACTACACAGATAACATTCTGATTCTCGAAACAGCCAAAAACGATATTGCAGCTTTTGATATTGCCGATAAGTGCAAGTATTGGTCTTATAATGCAAAGAAAGGATCCAGTAATTCGCTCACAACGGACGGAAAGCATGTATATGTCTATGAAAAAAAGAATGTAACCAGACTCCATACTACGGCCAAAAAATAGGGCCGCTCATTTGTGAGCGGCTCTCAAAGGGTCCTTCTGGCTATGGAAGGGCCCTTCTACTTATTAATCCATTCTTTAAAGACTCGCGTTTTTTCCCGACTCAAAACAATGTCCCTGTCATCGCAGCCAATCAATTCAACCCGAACGCGACCATTTGAATAAGTTCTGATCTCATTTACTGATCTCATTCGGACGATGTATTTCCTGTTCAATCGGAAGAAAACTTCCGGATCAAGCATGTTTTCCAATTCTTCTAATGGCAGGTCAAGCAAAAAATTCTTTCCAGCCCGATTCTTGGCATAAGTGCCCTTATTCTCAGAGTAAAAAAATTGAATCTCTTCTGTTGGAATAACTTCTATTCTATCTCCTATTCTCGATACAAAGCGCTTTTTGAATCTAGACCTCAAGTCTTCTTTCAGTATTGCAGTTTGTTGGGGAGCCAGGCTCTCAAGGTGCGCATTATGATACTTTTCCAATGCATTCTTTAGCTCTTCTTCTTCAATCGGCTTGAGAAGATAATGCACGCTGTTGTATTTAAAAGCTCTAATTGCGTATTGGTCGTAAGCGGTAGTGAAAATAATTGGCGTATTAATCTTCACCTTTTCCAAAATTTCAAAGCTCAGGCCATCTGCCAGGTGAATATCCAGAAAAATAAGATCGGGATTTGGGTTAGACTCTAGCCAATGAACTGTATCTGAAATACCTTCCAGGGGCCCGTGAATGAAAACCTTTGGCTCTAGCTTCTTGATAAGCCTGATCAAACGTTTAGCGGCCTGTTCTTCATCTTCTACAAGTAGAAAATTCATTCGGATTGTAGTTTATGGTAAAGTGGTATGGTTACCTTAAAGAAATCTTCTGTAATGTCAGTTTGTATAGACCTACCAGTAAGATGCCTGGTTCTTTCTGAAATATTATTGAGGCCCAGCCCGGTTCCATTGCTTTCCTTTTCGCGTTTCTGTATATTATTCTTTACAATGAGCATATCGTCTTGCTGTACGATCCATATCTGCAATGGATTTTCTCTAGTGGCTGCGTTATGCTTAAAAGCATTTTCTAACAATAATTGAAGTGATAAAGGAGCAATACCGAAATTCTGGGTTTCCGAAACACTTACTTCAAAAAGAAATTTTTCACCGAATCTGGTTTTTTGCAATTCCATATAAGAGTTGGCAAAGCCCAGTTCCGTTTCTAAAGTCACGAACTCTTCATTTTGAACTTCTAAAACGTATCGGTAAATGCGGGCTAGCTGCTCTATAAAGATGTTTGCCTTATCAGCGTCTTCATAAACCAGGTTGCTGAGTACATTAAGAGAATTGAATAAAAAATGGGGGTTAAGTTGATCCTTCAAGCCCTGGTATTGGCTGGTGAGTTTCTCATTTTTAATTTTTTCCGCTTCGATAGCAGATTGCTTCCACTCAACAAGAAACGAGCGGCTGGTAAAGAAAGTGGTTATAGCCAGAGCAATGAAAATAGCGGTCGGAGTTGCTTCAATTATTGGGAGTGCTTCGTAGGTATTTAAAGTAAAATAATCCCAAACTAAGATACTAAAGATTGATGCCAGGGTAAAAGTGGCTATAAATGAATACACTACAACTGCAAAAAGGTCGAAGAACAACCTTTTGACTGGCGATTCAAGCCAGGAAAAATGTTTATCCGAAAAGCGGATGATTTCAGAAATTCCACCGCTTAAAAGGAGTGAAATAAAAAATGAGTAGGCAAAATCATCTAGATTGTCTAGTACTCTGGTGAAGCTAGTAAAACACTCAGGGCAAAAGAATGCTCTCAATATCAGAGCGATAAAAAGATTAATTCTGATGAATGCCCAGATTTGCCTGGGATTGTAACTAAAAACCATCTCGCCTAAATTAGTTTTTTATGTATAGATTTCGGGGATAGATGAATTTCTACCCCCGAATAGATTAAATTATTGTGCGCAAGCAGTCAAAACTTCTTCTGCCACTTCTCTTCCCCATCGGGGCTCAAATCCTTTAGGTTCATATTGCTCAAAGAGTTCAATGCTCTTTTGAGCCATTCCACAAGGTTTTGTGGTCTCAGAGCCAAAAAACTGGGCCGTTCCCAACTCCCAACGCGCCATCATGGCCATAGCCCTGGGATTTGTCTGATCCATTGCCATAGCTTTGCCATAGCTTTGGGCCACCATTGGGCTGTATTTTTGACCGCGGCTGGCGGGATCTATCACCATTTTGGACATTAATGCGTAGCCGCGAAGCACTTCCAACTCACTACTCTGTGGATGTTTTTCTTGTGTTTTTGAAATTCGCTCCAACACATTATCCAGTAGAGCATCCCGTCTTGAGACATCCTGAATAGAGAAGCTGCTTCTGATTTGTGCAAGTACTGCATAATAGTTAGACCATAAATCGCCTTCTGCCTGCATGGCAATGCGATCAAAGTCATTTGATACTGCGTTTAGGTCATCGGGATTTTCGGCATCTGACAGTTTAGCGAGTGCTTCACCCATAGCTTTTTGATAAGCCCCGCTCTGTGCAATAATGTAATTAAATGACAGTAGGGCAATTGCGATTAAAAAGAATTTAGTTTTCATAATTGATTGATTTTAAATAATTAAAGATTGTTTAGTTGATTTGCTTGTTTATCTGAAGAAAGGGTCCAGAAAACTCCGATAAAAACGAATCTATCTGCAGGCTGACCTATAGGCATTGCAGCAAACTGACCGTTAGAATCGGGTTGACTGGCATAGTTATATCCAAATACATTTTCGCGTCCCAGAACATTATTGCATGCCACGTGAATAATCAGGTTTTGCCGAACCAGATAACTCCAGTTAACCGAAAGAGACGCGTAATAGGGAGATTGTGACTCCATTTCACCGGGAAGATTGGGATCGTCATAGGTATACCCAGAATTTGCCGCAAGAGAGATTCCCGCCTGAGACTTCAAATCTTCTATCCAGTATTTTGTGACAACCGAAAAGTTGTGTTCCGGAGCGAAGGAAGGCTGAACCTGGCCTTGAAAGGTTCCAAACTGTCTTCTACTTCGCACATAACTGTAAGTCACCCAATAATCCAGGTTACTTATGCTTTTCCGGTCTCTGAAAAATATATCCAAACCACGCGCAAAACCATCTCCTCGTGCTAAAGCCCCTTGGTCACTGACAATTCCGAATGCTTGGTATTCCTTATTATAAATCTCCAGCCTGAATGTTCTATCAGAACTACCATGCTGAAAACTCAATTGAACATGACTCGCTTCCTGGTCGTGAATACGGTTTCTCATCAAGCGGTAATCATCATTCTGTGGCTGAGAAAACAGGCCTGCTGCGAGAGATAGAGACCCTTTTTCATAAAGACGATAAGCTGCGGCAAGTCGCGGTTCTAACGTCCATACTTGTGTTAGATCAGAATGCGATAAACGCAGTCCGCCTTTCAGCGTAAAGTCATTGGAAGCATACCACTCAAGTTCAGAAAACCCTGCAGATCGAGCTTCTTTGAATCCGCGCTCGCTGTTATAATTGAGATCAATCTCACTGTAATTGCGAAGGAAGGACTCAGCACCAAAACGTATTTTTACCTGATTAGATGGATAGTAGGTCAACTTTTCCTTGATATGAATAAGCGTATTTTCCTGACCATAGTTTTCCGCTCCCAGAGCAAATCGATCTTCGTTCTGACTAATTGAAATACCACCTTCTGAACGCCATTTGTTTCCAAGCTGTCCGGCAAGAGATACATTTCCGAACAGAAAGTCGTTATCAACTGCTGTGAGAGTTCCACGGCCTTCCACCCCGGGATTGGGTCTCCAGAGCTCTAAACTGCTGCTAGAGCCCTGAAAGAAAGCCTTGATGATTCCGCTTTTACCCACATCATGGCGATATACTACCTGTCCAGAATAAGATTTGGGAGCCTGTTCCCAATCAAAATTCTGCTTTATCACTCCCTGGTAGGGTCCGAGATCAAAACCCGCTAATTCAGCTGTAACAGACTGCTTCTTTCCAACAAAGGTGCTGGCTACAGAACCACCAACACTCATCAGAGATATATCTGTCTGGTTGCGAACCGGTTTATCAATACTTTGAAGAGAAAGAACCGATGAAAGAGCATCTCCATACTCAGCGGAGTACCCACCTGTGCTAAAGAAGGTACCTTTGAAGAGAGTTGGATTGAATCTGTTTCTTGTCGGCAGATTAGCGGCAGTTGTACCATAAGCATTACCTACACGCAGTCCATCAAAGAAAATGGCTGTTTCATTTGCATCACCACCCCGCACAAACAACCTTCCATCATTAGCCACGGTAGCGGTACCCGGAAGTGTGTTTAAAGCACCTGTTATATCTCCAACAGCTCCTGCTGTAGTAAGAATATCAATTGGCTTCATCACTACAGATGTTGCCTTTTCATTTACCTCTATCGTACCCGCAGTAATGTTTACGGCACTCAGCTCATTTACGGTTTCTTTAAGGGTTATTTGAATATCCTTGGTTCCGCTGATGACTGGAATCTCCAATTGTTTATAGCCGATGAATGAAGCCACCAGGCTGCAAGTATCGGGTACGTTTAATTTAAAGTACCCTTTATTATCTGTTGAAGTACCGTTAAAAGAATCCTTTACCCAAATATTCACTCCGGGAAGGGAGTCTCCTTTTGCACTCAAAACATAGCCGCTAATCTCATTTTGAGCAAAGCTGCTAATGGAAAGAAGAAGACTGAAAAAGAGAAATGTAAATCGCATGGCTTTAATCATTTACCGGAACAAAGATTAAGCGGCCATACTACCTTTCAAAAAAGACCTTACCGAAGCTACATTTTTGCTGACTGAGTCTACATCATGTCGCAATTCTCGCTATCAAACACTCAAAAGCATACTGAATAGAAATATTAAACATACCATTCAATTAAAAATCATAATTTATTGATTACATGTTTAATATGAACCTTATAATAAAGTCTTATATCAGGTTTTTACGCCGATTTTGGCCTTTCTATGGCGCTGCATTGAAAAGAGTTCAAAGCTAATTCTGGTGAGTATCATCCAGGTCAAAATCAAGAAATTATTTTGCGTCATATCGGCTGCACCGAGACCTACACTCGGGACTAAAACCAATGCAAGACCTTGGAAGAAAAATTCCTTAAAAACAAAATCTTCTCTATCCGCCTTTTTAATTTCTCTCACTTCAAAAACAAAGGCGATTATAATACAAACAAGGCCAACTAGAAGAATCTGACCATTGCCCCCATAAGCGTCGAACCAGCTATAATTTGATATTTGACTCTTCTGGATGTTTAGGGTTTTAGCCCAAAGGGTAAAGCCGATTCCCAAAAACATTCCGCAAAATATAATCACCGCAAACAGGTTCATGAAAAAATGCTTGTAGTCTCCGGTTCTTTTTGAATACATGGCTGAAAATACAATGGCCATAACTACATACTCCAATAGAAGAAAAGAAATTAAAAGGGGAATAGAAGGCTCCTTACCCCAATAGAAGGCCGTTTGTATAGCGTAAACAGCTATTATTATTTTATTCTTCACTCGTCCAAAATAGGCCAAATAAAGAAAAACTACCCACATTTCACGGGCAGCTTTTCCAATTTAGAAGTCAGCTCTAAGTGCTAAGATGAAGTTGCGACCAGGCCCCGAAATGCCAGAGCTATAAGGCCTATATCGCTGATCAGTAAGGTTTTCAATCCCAGCCGTGATGGTAAACGTTTCGGACAAATTGTAAAGCGCTTTGATATTTAAGGTATACCAAGCTGGTGCAAAGGTTTTTCCACTAGAATCAAGCGCATAGATCTCGTCCTTAGCTCGCTCACTGGGCGCCAGATCTTCATGCGATCTTTCCCCTTGAAATTGGGCGTAGAACTCCAGATTCAGCTTCTCATGCTGATAAGATAGCCTGCTAACTCCGAAAAAGGGAGATGCGTGGCGTGAAGGGCTTAGAGAGCCATCTTCTTCTTCGTCTTCACCTACCTGCCAGTTTAAATCGGTATCAAAGCTGAATCCATAAGGCAGCTTCATCTCCAACCCGGCTTGAATTCCATACACATTAGAGCGGGCCGCATTTTGCAGTGCCTGCACCTGGCTCAAATCTCCGTCGTAAAGAATGCTATCCTGTCCGGATAATTGAAAGTTGCGCCGAATCATGGCATTCTCCAATATTGTATAGTAGCCGGTAGCGTATACTTTTACAGAGTTACTGATGACCTTAGCCACTCCTAAATCAATATTATATGCATATTCTGCTTCCAGGTCGGGATTGGGAATCACGACAGATCCTGGCTCAGAATCGAAAACCTTGCCTATGTCGTCTACATTGGGAGCCCTGAAAGCGGTTCCAAAATTTGTTTTGACCACCCATGTGTCAGTTGGTCTGTAAACAGCGCCTAAACTACCCGTGAGCGCGCCATTATTGATCTCCGCTTCTGTAAATGGAAATGGATAGAAATCCAGGTTATTGCTAAAGTCTGAATCCAGGATAAAGTGATTGTACCGCAAACCGGCTTGCACGCTTACCTTCTCTCCCACTCTGTATTCGTCATTTACATAAGCCGCGATAGATGTCCAGCTTGAATTGGGATAGCGCGCAGGACCTGGCATTAAAGCGCCTGTATCGATATTCTCATCGGTACCAACTGAACGCACATCATTCAATACATATTCAACTCCGTAGAAAACAGTGTTCTTGCTACCCGTCGTTTTTGTAAAGTCGGCATTCATCGAATATGCATCCACATACTCTTCTCTAATTTCACGATTGGGGCTATTCAAATCTCGGCTCAATCTACTCTCTTCAAACTCTTGGTAGGCAAGCCTTACAGACATTTCATCGTAAAAACCGGCTTCTGCGCTATGATTGATCCTAAGGTTGTTCATCATCCATTTTTGTGGACCGTAATTCCATTCTGCATAGCGAGCCATGCCATTTCTCGTTCGGTTATGGCGATCAAAACGGCCGTAAGGTGATGTTTCAGAGTAGTGAAAACCATATTCAAAATCCCAGTTTTCGTCAGGCTTGAATCTGACCTTTTGCATCAGGTTAATTTGCGAATAGGCCGAGGGTCGCTGTAAAAGCTCGTCATCCTGTGTTATGATGCGGTCTACGGTATCAATTCTTTGTACATAAGTTCCCTTCAGATAATCGTCGGGGCCGTTGCTTCCCTGCCGCAGGTGGTCATAATCCCACGAACTGAAGCTCGTAACCAGGGCCCACTTCTTCCAGCCAATATTCACATCAAAATGACCGGTCTGTTCGTTGCTCGCTGAAGAATACCGGGCAACTCCCTTACCTGAAATCAAGGGTTTTTCATCGAGCGAAAGTTGTGGAGTTAGCGTTTGAAAGCTCATTACTCCACCAATCGCATCACTCCCGTAAATTACCGATCCGGGACCGAAGAGCACTTCGGTATTCTCCGTGGCAAAGGGATCCAGGCTGATAACATTCTGGATATTTCCACCCCGAAAAATGGCTGTATTCATGCGAACGCCATCAACCGTGTATAGAAGTCGGTTGGTAGAAAACCCGCGAATCATGGGACTTCCCCCACCCTGCTGGCTTTTTTGGATAAAAACCTGTCCGGAAACTCCGAGCAGATCTGCAGCTGTCTGCGGATTTTGAATAGCTACTTCCCGGGGTGAAATTCGGGTGATTTTAGAAGGTATGTTCGCCGTAGATTGTCGCCAGCGCGTTCCGGAAACCACTACTTCATCCAGCTTCATTAAACCTCGATTTAAAGCAATATCAAAGTTTCTGGACTTTAATTCATTCCAGGTAAGAAGGATTTTCTCGTGTCCAAGCGATTGGATAAG
>Ga0207419_1002288_pt1 | contig 12836 bp, 9 predicted proteins | sample ElkSloMetagenome_4_FD_184723 | JGI IMG/M metagenome (GOLD analysis project Ga0207419, IMG submission 184723) | Hot spring microbial communities from Elkhorn Slough, Monterey Bay, USA - MD2A (version 2) | ecosystem: Environmental > Aquatic > Marine > Intertidal zone > Estuary: Microbial mat ... | reverse complement strand
AAACCCGCCGGTCTTCTAGGGCTGCGTGGTATTCGATCTTTACCCCTTCGCGCCAATGTAGGGGCATGAAGACCCGCGCACCTCTGGTAACGCTTCTCGCGTCCCTGGCTTTGAGCACCGTGTGCGCGCCAGTGGCAGCCGAGAGTTATGATGCTCATTCCCGTCTGGCCGATTTCCAGCCTGAGGAAGCGCGCTACCCCCAACCGGACAGTGTCGCCGACGCAATCTATTTCGCCTCGCGCGTCACCTCGGTCGATTATGGCTATCTTCTCGCTCAGGCGCAGCTGGAATCCTCGATGAACCCCAACGCGCAAGCACCCACGTCAAGTGCGAGCGGGCTATTTCAGTTCATCAAAAGCACCTGGATATCCACGCTCGGTCGCCACGCCACGCGCTTTGCGCTTGATCGGTTTGGACAGCACATCGCCCACACATCGAGCGGCCAATATTTCGTGCCCGACAAGGCCATGCGGCGCAAGATACTGGCCTTGCGCTTCGATCCACGTATCGCATCGCTCATGGCCGCATCTCTCGCTGCGGATAATCGCGATCGCCTCAGGCACGCGCTCAATCGGACACCGAAGTCAAGCGAGCTGTATCTTGCTCACTTTCTTGGCGCGAGGGGCGCGATCAGTTTTCTTCTCAATCTAGAGCGTCGGCCCTGGGAAAAGGCGTCGGCGCTGTTCCCGGCTGCTGCACGGGCCAACGCCCGGATATTCTACGAACGAAACGGCAGCCCGCGCAGTCTGGCCTCGGTGATGAACGTGATCCGGTCGAAATTTGAGCGGGCCCGCCGCCACGTCGCCTACCGGTATCCCGTAAACGCGAGTTATGCCCAGCTGTTGGAGGCCTCGCTCCGGCGTGACCATCGACCGCAGCCATATGTAATTGTCGACGAAGATGTTTTCGCGTTGGAGTGGACCACTCGCGCTTCCCCGCAAAATCTGGTGCATCAGCGCGCCGACGCTGAACAATTGCATCTCTGGCCGCTGGACGCATCAATGTAATTCCTGACATACCCCTCCGCCCATGACGATACGCGCCGATCGTCTGGTCGATGTCTCGGCAGGTCTGATGTACGCGGCGGGGCAAAACGCGAGCGGCCCCGTTTTTTCAATGCCGAGAGGCCTCGCCGAACCAGCCCGCAACCGCCTGCATATGCGCCGTATGGGCGATGGCAAGCCCGAGCGCCGCCCAGTTGTTGAAACAGCCTGCCACGCCGTCCACAACACTTTGTTCGGGGAGCTAATACGCAAAGCGGAACGCAGGCAGCTCCCCTTCCCGTCCCTTCCACTGGCGCAGGGCTGCTTAGCCTAGCTGGTCACCCGCTGACGCCCGGATGCGAGCACAAAATCGCCATTGTTGCGCGCTGTGTCCGCGTCGAACACCTCGGTCTGGTGCCGTCCGGCGGCCTTGGCGGCATAAAGTGCGCGATCTGCACATGTGATGAGCGTTCTGAGATCGCTGATGGCGCCGGCCATGGCGATGCCAGCGGAAAAACTAAGCGAGGGGAGCCTTTGCCCCGCATGGATGATTGGCGCTTGCGAAACCTTGTCGCGCAAATCATCGACCATGGTCATGCCTTCATCGCAGGTCATGTTGGAACAGATGATTGCAAATTCTTCCCCACCAAAACGCGCGGGGTAAACGCCTTCCCTGTCAATATCGCTCAAATGCGCGCTCAACACCTTCAAGGCAGTGTCTCCCGCATCGTGACCATGTTCGTCGTTGAACTTCTTGAAGTGATCCACATCAAGCATGACGACAAGCATGGGCTTTTTCGATTTCGTTGTCCTGCGCAATTCGGTTGCCGCCATGTCAAGAAACCAGCGACGGTTCCAAAGCCCGGTCAAAGCGTCTTTCACCGATTTGTGGCGCAATTCGGTTTGCAGGCGCACGATAGCGGTCGCCAGACTGATCTGCTCGACACAGATCTGCGCCAATTGCAGCTTTCTTTCCAAGCGCGCCTGCTCGGCTTCGTTCAGCTGGCCAGCGGGCAAACGGTAAAAATCGAAATGCAAAAGGCCGATCGTGTCGCCGTGCGCAATGATGGGAATGCACGCATAGGCGTTTCGCGGCTCATCGACATGATGGCAGGGAATGGCGATCTCCTGTTTGCCAAAGGCGTAGTCTCTTCCCCGCCTGAGCGCCCAGCAATCATCGGGCTTGAATTGGTGATCCTTTGGCTTTTCAACCCCCCAGCCCCCGGCGTTCTCGAGACAATCGCGCGAATTGGAATAAATATACAAGGTGCCGTTGGCGTGCGGAAATATGTGGGACATGGATTCGCCAATGATGCCCACAAGTTCATCGAGCGACTGGGCCGAGAACAGCCAGCTCGACATCTGGCCGATCAATTGCAGATCGAAATTGTTCTTGCGTTCTTTTTCTGACGCGAGGCAAGCCTGTTGGATCAGGTCCTTATAATGCGTGACATCGCGTTCAATGGACAGAAAATTGGTCAGCTCTCCATTCTCGTCAAAAATCGGGCTGATCGTCAGTTTGATCCAATAGGGATTGCCATTCTTGTGGTAATTTAGGATTTCGGTCGTGATCTCGTCCTGCGCTTTGAGCGCTTCGCGGATTGTGGCGACCGTTGCCGGATCGGTGTCCCGACCCTGAAGCACCGAACCCGGTGTCTTTCCCAACACGTCCTCGATGCCGTAACCCGACATGTCTCGAAAGCGCTCGTTCACCCATACGATTTTGCCTTGCGCATCGGTGCAAACGACGGAATCCGTCGCATGATGGACAATCTGCTCCATCAGTTCAGTTGGACAGGCAAGCATTCAATGTCGCTCCCGCGCTCGATTGGATTTATCCAGCCAAGTTAGCTTTGGAGCATCTCAATTGCATAAGCAGGTAATACGCACATGTTCCCAGCTGTGCGTTTACCAAGTGTTCACCGATAAGGCAGTCCCGCGCTATGGCGCCTCGCGCTCTTAATGCGAATGCGTCGGCGGCTTTGCTTGTGGTGATTGCGAAAGCCTGCGCTTTACCTTCCCGGAAACGCTGCCTCGCACTGAAGGTGTAGCATCTTCACCAGTTCGCGCGATTGCCTTTTTAAGGTCGCCGAGCCGAAACGGTTTCTGAATGAGCTTCTCGCCGTCCAGAGCCGCAATCCCCATGCGGGCAAGAATGGCAGCCGGATAGCCGCTTGTGTAAAGGGCGACCGTGTTCGGACTTTGCCGTTTCACGCATTCGCTCAATTCCTGACCGTTCATCTCACCCGGCAAAACGACATCGGTCAAAAGAAGGGCGAAGCGTTGTTCGTCTCCCAGCAGCTTGAGAGCCTCGCTGGCGTTTTCAACGCACGATACGTTGTAACCTATAAGCTTAAGCTGGGCGCTGAAAAGCTGGCGCAAGTGACTATCGTCTTCCACGACCAGAGCGTTAGGTGCATTCGACATACTTCACCCCGTGTTGCGAGGAGCGCGCGATCAACTAACGCCAACCGTCACGCCTCTGTCCATTCATCCCCAACAACAGTCGCGAAAATGTTAGAAATCCACAGTTTTCTCAAGCAGAAATCTTCTTCTTCGCAGTTAGCATGTAACTTCAATATATTAGCCTAGGGCAATGAAGCGGCAATCTTCGCGATACCGAATAAAAGATTTTCAAAACCGCGAATCGCACCTCGCTGCACACGGTGGCTTTGAGTCTGAGTGTTCGAGGTTAATCTGTCTGATTGGCTTTCCGGACTGAAACCGATCGACAGTCTTGGGTTTGCAGCGCATGCGGCCCCGGTGCTGGCTTCCTGATGCCAACGGACGCTCCTTGTCAAAGGCCTGTTGTGGTCATGGCTACAAACTTGATCAGTTCTGGTGGCAGACTTGCGCCTGAGACATCTTTCGTTCGGCGGATCCGGTATGCGTAATATCCTCGGGCTGCATCCTGACTATTCATCATCCGAAAGCGCTGATGAAACGGCCGTGTAGAGATCAGTCAGGCGGTAAGGCTTACGCAGGAGTTTTCCCGGCGGTGAATTCGAAGCCAACTTCTCGTCTATTGCCGCTCCCGCAAAGCCCGACGAGAACAAGACTTTCATCTCCGGATCAATTTCCGCCGCTTTTTCAGCCAGTTCTACCCCGTTCATACCGCCTGGCATAACGATATCCGTGAGCAGCAGGTCGTAAGGGCCATCTTGTTCGACTTTGGCCAAGCCTTCGGCGCCGGTTGCTGCCTCGCTGACTTGATACCCCGCGCGAGACAGAGCCGTGATGAGATGGGAGCGGATCTCGTCCTTGTCTTCCACGACGAGAATACTGCCGGTCGACCTCTTCGGTTTCTTTTGCAGCGCTGTTTGCCCATCTCGCATCTGATCCGCAGCCTTGCCAGAGGCGGGGAGGTAGAGTTTGATCGTCGTTCCAACATCCAATTCGCTGTAAATCTGAATTGCTCCTCCCGACTGGCGCGCAAAGCCGTAGGCGGAACTGAGCCCCAGGCCTGTGCCCTTGCCCACATCTTTTGTTGTGAAAAAGGGCTCCCGCGCACGCGCCAACGTCTTCTCATCCATGCCCTTCCCATCATCCGTCACATTTATGCAGACGTATCGTCCTGATGGAATCCCGAGGCCATTGCCAAACATCTCGTCCGCAATGGGCGTGTTCTCGCATTCGATGGTAAGGTGGCCAGAGCCATCCATTGCGTCGCGCGCGTTCAGCGCGAAGTTTAGAATGGCCTGTTCAAGTGCGGTCGCATCGCTTGCGATTGGCCAGAGGTCGTCATCAAGATGAATGCTGACTTCAATGCTATTGGTAAGCGATGACTTCACCAAAGGCTCGATCCTATCCATGAACCCTCTCAAGTCCACGACTGTCTTTTTGAGACTCGACGCGCCCGAAAACTCCAGCAAGCGCTTCGTCAGCTGCGATGCGGAATTGGCCGCATTGTCGATGAGATCGACTGCATCTTTATCGGCTTGTATAAGATCAGACATCCGAAGCAATTCGGCATTGCCAATGACAATCATCAAAAGGTTGTTGAAATCGTGTGCGATACCTCCTGTCATATCCCTCAAGGATTCAAGCCCATGATTTCGCGCGACCAATTCATTGATCCGCTTTTCCCGGTCGATATTTCGGATATTGCCTAAAGCGCGGTAGACTACGCCATCATCTCTGCGAAGAAAAGAAGCTTTAATCAGCACATTGGCCCTGCGACCATCGGGGTCCGCGACCTTCGTCTCTTCGGTCCAAACTGTAGCACCAGATCGCAGCGCGTTTTGGAGCGAAGTCATGAACCGGCCTCTGTCCTCCTTGACAACCAGCCGGCTCCATTGGGCCGGTGATATGGTTTTGTTTTGAAGATCGAGGCCGATCTTTTCCGGCCAATTTGGCGTTACCCAATGTCGGTCCTCTTCGAGGTTGAAATCCCAGATCACGTCACTCACGAGTCCAGCGATCAATCGAAAGCGTTCTTCCTGCGCCTGTAACAGTTCCGATGCCTCAATCTCGTCAGTGACGTCACGCGCTATGCCGACGATCCGGCGGTCCCCGCCCTCGTCCTTTACATCCGCAACGATTTGCATGTGCACGTCTTGTCCGTCAGGGCGGTGAAGCAAAACCCTGGTTTGGTATCCCTCCCCGCTTTGAACGGCATTTTCGAACAACCGATCAAACCGTGGCCGGTCTTTCTCGTCAAGAAGCGATATGAATTTATCGGCGGGGGCAGGAAAGGACGCTTTTTCGAGGCCCGTCATTTCAAAGAGTTCGTCAGTCCAATACTGCTTGTCCTCTTGAACTGAATAATCAAATATCCCGATCTTCGAGATGGCTCTCGCAGTCAGAAAATCGCGGTTCAGATCGTCATTCATCTGCATGACTGCCGCCAGATTTTGATCGGTTTCGTGGTCTTTTGTTATATCCCGTGTCGCTCCAACCACTGCCAGGGTACGCCCCTCGTCATTGGTCTGCGCTTCTCCACGTACTTTAAGCCAGCGCACGTTCCCTTTTTCGGTGATGCATCGCGCTTCCGTCTCGAAAGCTGCGCCTTCCTTCACCACCTGACGCATCAATGCGCTGATCTTGTCCCGGTCTTCCTCGACGATTGAAGCCAGCACGTCCAAATTTGCAGGAGGGCCGCGCGATGGATCCCTCTCCAAAATATCGAACATGCCACTTGACCAGAAGACGCGCTCCGCATCCAGATCAATCGCCCATGTGCCGAAATCCGCGATCGTCTCACCAAGTGAGGCCCAGCGGTCCGTGCGTTCTTTCTCGATTTTTCTCCGTTTTCGATCTGTCACATCGCGTTGAACAGAAACATATCCAATAAGGTCGCCATCTTCGCTATGAAGCGGGGTGATCTGCAATTCGACCCAGTACGAAGAACCGTCTTTTTTGTAATTGAGGATAGTTTCAAGAGAAATATCGCCCGCCAGAAGAGTCGCTTTCAGCCGGTCCAGTGTTTTTCGATCGGTGTCCTTCCCGTGAAAGATATGCGGGGTCTTTCCGATGAGCTCTTCGCGCGCGTAACCGGTCAGCTGGCACACCGCCCGATTGACAAACAGCATCTTTGGCCCGGAACCAGATGTGAGGTCGGCATCGGTCACGATAACGTTGTCAAAAGTTTGATCGAGAACCATCTCTGAAAGGCGGTTTTCGCCGAGCCATCGCTTGATCATCGGAAGCCCCTTCCCGTTATGATAACCAGTACGAAGCTACATCGATAAGACGAAACCACCGTCGGTCCAAACAAAAACGCTGGCAACACGCGATGCCGAGATGTTCTGAAGCGAGACGGCATCATTCAGCACCGGGCTGCAAGATTTGAGAACTGGCACGCGATTTCCGGAAGCAGGCATCACATAAATCATCGCAACCACCACCGCTTTCGAAAGCCTTAGACTTATGGGGCCAACCGTGCCGAGCGCCTTCGAAAGCTCGCCCTTGAGCTCGCTTTGAAGCCGATCGGCTAAAGCTTCGGATTGCTTGATGAGCGCTGGATCGACCGCTTAGGTTTTGGTTTCCTGTGCGCACCCTGCAAGACCAATGAGCAGTGCGAGCATGAGTAGGTTCGGCGAGCGTGAGATGTTACTCTTGTTCATTGCCTATCCCTTCAGCCAGAAACGCAGGACCGTCGCGACGATACCGAGAAAAGTGATGCTCGCGAGCCAGATGCCAGCCATCCAGGCAAGCCGTTTCCAAAACGGCGGCTCCTCGGGTTCTGGGGTCTCGAGCATCAGTGATAGCCCTCGTCGCCGACCTTGCCTCTGAATACCCAATAGGCCCACGCGGTGTATGCGATGATCATCGGCAGCGTGATCGCGACGCCAATCAGCATGAAAATCTGGCTGCTCGCGGGGGCAGCTGCATCCCAGATCGTGATGCTGGGCGGCGCGATGAACGGGAACAAGGTCACACCGACCCCGGCCATGCCGAGCAGGAAGAGCGCTACCGAAAGCCAGAAGGGCTGCGAATTGCGATCTTTTGAAAGCGCCCGCCATAGCAGCACGCCGATAATCGTTGACACAACCGGCACGGGCCAGACGAAGTAAATCTCGGGCGCAGTCAGCCAGTGCTCGGCATATTCCGGGTTGAGCTGTATGTTGTAGATACTGACTGAAGCGATGAAAATGAAGGTGAAGAAAGCGCTGAATTTGGCCAGCCGCCTGGCCAAGACCTGCGTTTCACCTTCGAGCTTCCAGACAAGCCACGTCGCGCCTAGAAGGGCATAGCCTGCGACTGTGCCAATACCGGTGAGAAGTGTGTACGGTGTCAGCCAGTCCCAGTTGCCGCCGACATAGGCACGCCCCTCAACCTCAATACCCTGCAAGAGCGCGCCAAGGATCATGCCTTGGGCCATCGCTGCGACGATGCTGCCGCCGGTAAAGGCCGTATCCCAGAGGCGCCGGTGGCCCGGATCGCGCCATCTATACTCGAACGCCACGCCCCGGAAGACGAGACCCAGCAGCATGGCGATGATCAAGGGATAGGTCGCGGGGAGAATTACAGCATAAGCCAACGGAAAGGCTGCAAACAAGCCGCCACCGCCAAGCACAAGCCAGGTTTCATTTCCATCCCATACAGGCGCAATGGAATTCATCGCCTTGTCGCGTTCAGGCCCGACCTTGATCAGCTTGAACAAGATGCCGATACCAAGGTCGAAACCGTCCATGACAACGTAAGCGAAAACGGCAAAGGCGATGATGAACGCCCAGATGACGGTGAGATCAGCGCTGTAAGTCATTCGGCGGGCTCCACAAGCGGACCGGCGCTGATCGAACTGTTCGGATTTTGGCTTGGCCCGGGCGTGATACCCGCGGTGCGGATCGGGCCAGTGTCGCCGCGCTTGACGCCCGCCTCACCGCGCTCCGGTGATTTGCCCATCAGTTTGAGAATGTACCAGACGCCTGCGCCAAACACTGTGAAATAGATCACCACGAATGCCATCAGCGACGCTCCGACGGCAGACGCCTGCAAGGGGCTCGCAGCGTCTGCTGTTCTGAGCGTGCCATAGACGACATAGGGCTGGCGCCCGACCTCCGTCGTAATCCAGCCTGCGAGCACTGCAATCAGGCCTGATGGCGCCATTGCAACAGCAACGCGGTGCAGCCAGCGGTCTTTATAAAGCGTGCCACGATACCGCGTGACAAGGCTCCAGAGCGCAACGCCAAGCATTGCGAAACCGATGCCCACCATGATCCGGAATGACCAGAAGACAATGCCAACGGGCGGCTGCTCATCATCCGGGATCGTATCGAGCCCATCGAGTGGTGCATCAAGATCGTGTTTGAGGATCAGGCTGGAAAGTTTCGGAATGCCGATCGCGTAGTCCAGCTTCTGGTTCTCATCATCGGGGACCCCGAACAGATATAGCGGCGCTCCCTCAGCGTGACTTTCGTAATGACCTTCCATCGCCATCACTTTCTGGGGCTGGTGCTCCAGCGTGTTGATCCCATGCATGTCCCCGGCAACAATCTGGATCGGCACGACAACAGCCGCCATCCACATCGCCATCGAGAACATCTTTCGGCTGTGAGGACTTCGTTTCTCGCCCTTCCGCTCACGCAAGAGGTGAAATGCACCAACACCGCCAACGATGAATGCAGTGGTAAGGTAAGCGGCAAGCACGGTGTGGAAGAGGCGATACGGAAAGCTGGGATTGAAGATGATAGTCAACCAGCTGTCGCCGGGTACGAATTGGCCGTTTGCAGCAATCTCGAACCCCGCCGGCGTTTGCATCCAGCTGTTGACTGACAGAATCCAGAAGGCGCTGAGGAAAGTCCCGCCTGCAACCATGCACGTGGCCGCAAAGTGCAGCTTCTTGCCCACGCGATTCATGCCAAACAGCATCACGCCGAGAAAGCCCGCTTCAAGAAAGAACGCGGTTAGCACCTCATAAGCCATGAGCGGCCCGAGAATTGGCCCTGTGACATCGGAAAACACCGACCAATTGGTGCCGAACTGATAACTCATCACAATCCCGGAGACGACACCCATCGCAAAGCTGATCGCGAAGATTTTCAGCCAGAATTTGTAGAGATCCAGATACATCGCCCGACCGGTCTTGAGCCACAAGCCTTCAAGAACGGCGAGATAGCTGGCTAGCCCGATCGTGAATGCTGGAAAGAAGAAATGGAAGCTGACAGTAAAAGCGAACTGAATGCGCGCGAGAAGCAAGGCGTCGGCCTGTTCAAACATCGTTTAGATCCCTTGGGTCTTCTGGTTGTGTTCAATAATGAATCGGATTGGCTTTGCGTTCGGTTCCAAATTGCAGGCTGTCGCGAAACTCACACGATTTTTGTCGTTCTCAGATATGGCTTGACGGTTGTGAAGCCTTGCGGAAACCGGGCTTTCGCATCGTCGTCGCTGATCGATGGCGGAATGATCACATCGTCGCCGGGCCGCCAGTCGGCGGGGGTCGCGATGGTGCAGCGGTCTGACAGCTGGAGGCAGTCGATCACGCGCAAGATTTCGTCAAAGTTGCGACCAACACTCATCGGATAGGTCATCACCAGACGGATTTTCTTGTCCGGATCAATGATGAAGACTGATCGCACCGCGGCCGTTTCACTTTGATCCGGGTGGATCATGTCATAAAGCCTGGCGATTTTCAGCTCTGGGTCAGCCACGATCGGAAATTCGAGTGTGACGCCCTGGGTTTCATCAACATCCTTGACCCATGCAAGGTGCTCTTCGACCGTGTCGGTTGAGAGGCCCAATGGCTTGACATTGCGATTGTCGAATTCCGCCGCAAGTTTGGCCGTCATGCCCATTTCCGTGGTGCAGACCGGCGTGAAGTCGGCCGGATGACTGAAAAAGAACACCCAGCTGTCGCCAGCCCATCCGTGCAAGTCGATTTCGCCAGTGGTGGTGGCAACGGTAAAATTCGGGGCAGTATCGCCGATGTGTAAACCCATGATTCGTGACTCTTGCGTAAGTGATACCCGAATATCACCTAGGCGCGCTGGCTTCTAATTTAATTAATTCATTACAGTAAGTGCGATATATAAGTCTATTGCGCCCTTAGCAATTGCCAATGAATTTGGGGAAATACGCAAACAAGTATATCGGAAACCTGTAAGTGTTGCGCCAGCCATTCTCAGAAATCCGACCTTTCAGATCAGACCTCTCGCCATGTAGTGGTCCACCGGTTCCGGCGGCTCCCCGGTGTCGAGCATGACTTTCGCAAAGGCGCGATCCTGCGAGAGAAAAACCTCACCATTGAGCTCATCGACAAAGTGCGTCCGTTTCAGGCGATCCATTACCGGCCCTTTGACCTCGGATAGATGCAGCCAGATCCCTCCATCGCCAAGGCGATGATTGATGGCCTCAAGACTTTCGAGGCCAGAGGCATCAATCTCGTTCACCGCACTACACATCAAGATTACGTGCCTCACGGCAGGACGATCGGCGACCTGTTCGAGCACGTATTCTTCGAGCCAGCGGGCGTTGAGATAGGTCAGCGCCTCGTCGATGCGGATTGAAAGGACATGCGGGACGGTGAACACGTCGTGCCGGTCGACATTGCGAAAATGCTCGGTCTCCGGAACGCGCCCGACAATCGCAGCATGCGGGCGACTTGCCCGCCACAGGTAAAGCATCAGGCCGACTGCGACACCGGCAATGACGCCCAGCTCCACACCTGCGAGCAGTGTGATCGCTATCGTCGCGATATGCGCTGCGAAATCCGCTTTTGAATAGCTCCACAATTGCCCGGGGGTCTTCAGATCAACAAGGCTCAGCACCGCTACGATGATTGTAGCGGCCAAAGTCGCGATGGGCAGGTTGAACAGCAGCGGTGTGAGAAACAAGGTCGCAAGCGCGATGCCAACTGCGGTATAAGCTCCCGCAGCCGGAGTTTGAGCGCCCGCATCGAAATTCACTGCCGAACGGGCAAAGCCGCCAGTCACCGGATAGCCGCCCGAAAAGGCGCTGGCGATGTTCGCGGCGCCCAAACCGATCAATTCCTGATCAGGCGCGATGCGCTGGCGGCGCTTGGCCGCGAGGGTTTGGGCAACCGAAACGCTTTCGACAAAGCCGATGATCGAAATCAGGAGCGCTGGCACCCACAGTTTTTCGATCAGGGAGAGGTCGGTGCTTGGCATCGCGAAAGGTGGCAGGCCTTGCGGTATCGCGCCAACCAGGATCACGCCGCGACTATCAAGATCCAGAACGATGACGGCCAGAATCGTCAAAGCGACCGCCACGACCGGCCCGGCTTTCGCCGTCATGTCTGCCGCACGCGAGGAAAGTCCAATACGCATGAGCGCAGGCTTTGCGCCTTTGCGGACCCAAAACAGGAAAAGCGTGGCTGGAATCCCGATTGAGAGGGTCCAGATATTGGTGTCGCCAATTGAGCTGGCGAGTGAGCCCAACATTTCAGGCCAGTTGTCACCGCTCGCCTGAACACCGAGAATATGCTTCAACTGGCTGGTCGCGATCAAGACGCCCGAAGCAGTGATGAAACCACTGATAACCGGGTGCGAGAGCAAATTGGCAAGGAAACCAGCGCGCAGCAGCCCGAGTATCGCCAGCATGACCCCCGACAGCATCGCCAGAGTAATGGCTGCTTCGAGGTATTCAGCAGTCCCCTGCGACGCGACCGCGCCCGCTGCGCTGGCCGTCATCAGGGACACGACCGCCACTGGCCCAACCGCAAGCGTGCGGCTCGTTCCGAATATGGCGTAAAGCACCAAAGGCAGGATCGAGGCATACAATCCAACAACCGGCGGCAAGCCTGCGAGCAAGGCATAGGCAAGGCTCTGCGGGATCAGCATGATGGTGACGATCACCGCCGCCATCAAATCATCCGTCAGGACATTGCGATTGTAACCCCGACCCCATTCAAGGATAGGGAAATAGCGCGATAGCATGTTCATTTTTGCCCCTTTGATCTCTCGCTTATTGCGCGATCAAACCGCCGGGACCCGCAAGCCATTCACGGCCTTTGAGCATCCCGTTCCAGTAAATCCAGGGCAGCGCATCAGCCTTGAGCATCCATGACAGGCGGGCAGGTTTGGTGCCGTCAATGAGCCAGGTTGGGAAGCTTGGCGTAAGCTTGCCGCCATAACCGAACTCAGCGAGGACAATTTTGCCGCGCTCGACCGTGAGCGGACATGAGCCGTAGCCGTCATATCCCGCTCGTGGCCCTTTTCCGTCGAGCTGCTGAAGCAGATTTACGGCAACGACAGGGGCTTGCTTTCGGGCCGCAGCCATCGTTTTGGCATTCGGCATAGATCCGCCATCACCAAGGCCAAACACATTGGGATAACGCACGTGCTGGAGCGTATGCTGATCGACATCTGTAAAGCCGCTCTCTGCTGCAAGCGGGCTGTCGGCGAGGAATTGCGGAGCCACCTGAGGCGGCACGACATGGAGCATGTCGAACTC
>Ga0207419_1002287_pt1 | contig 12836 bp, 12 predicted proteins | sample ElkSloMetagenome_4_FD_184723 | JGI IMG/M metagenome (GOLD analysis project Ga0207419, IMG submission 184723) | Hot spring microbial communities from Elkhorn Slough, Monterey Bay, USA - MD2A (version 2) | ecosystem: Environmental > Aquatic > Marine > Intertidal zone > Estuary: Microbial mat ... | reverse complement strand
CTCAACATAACCCTTTGTAATACGTATCTGAAACTGTATAAAATATGACAACTATGAAGTGGTTATTTACTTGTTTTTTGCTTTGCTTATCATCGGCGGTATTTGCACAGAAACCCGATTGGACCGATTATTACCAAAGAGAGTCGCAATACCCAGAGAATATGTTCTTAACTGGTTTTGCTTCACAAGGAAATGTCGCTCAAAACAATCCAGAGCTTTTTGATGTGCTCACAGAGGTGGCGCGTAAGCAACTGATAGAGTCTATACAAGTTAAAATCAAAAGTATAGCTGAGCTCAATATTCAAAATGTGAATACCAACACAAATGAAGAATTTAAGCTCACAAGTGTTTCTTTGGCTGAGGCGAATATCGTGGGCCTACAGTTTGAGACCTATTATGATAGGAAAAATAAGGAAGCCTACGCTTTTGCATATGCCAGAAGAAATGAGGTGATTACCTACTACGAGAATCTTATCAAATCTAACCTCGATAAAATTGAGCAATATCAAAACGAGGCGGCCCAAGCAATTGATGTAGGAAATAATAGAGAGGCCCTAAAGGCATTATTTTCTTGCAACAATCTTTTTAGAGAGTTAGAGGAATCTCGCTTGATTTTAACGGCCTTGGGCATTACGAGCACATCTTCTTTAAAAACCGCAGAAGCTAACCAGAAAAAGCTAGAAGTTAAAAGCAGTGTAGAAAGCTTATTGTCTAGCAAGCAGCTGACCATGCAGGATGTTGGATACTATTTGGCTTACGGTCTGTCTTTACAAACAGGTAAAATAGAGGGAGGTGTGCAATTACAAGCTGTCACTTACAGAGATACTGAGCTAGTAAGTGACCTTTCCGTTGCTTTTACGCCAGTTCTTGAAAACAACTTAGTAAATGTGGCTTCTTATAAAGTTGCTGAAAATACCGGTGAATTAGAACTGAAAGGAACTTATTGGGAAGAAAACGACGGCCTAAAAATCATTTACAATCTAAATGAATCGGGCAAGACAACAGCGAGTATGGAGGCGAATTTACCTTATGAATGGGTCGAGGCAAATAATCTAGAATACATCCCCAAAAACATTAAAAAAGCAAATTTGCTTGATATGCTTGAGTTAAAAGCGGTCAACCCTAATATATCTGCAAAGGTGAATCAAGATCTAGATGAGCCCCTAAATATACGGGTGGATTTCTTGGGCAATAGTGATGAAAACGTAATTGCCAATCTCCCGATTAAATTTTCTTTTTTGGGTGAGAATAGCAAAGTTATAGGTACCTTTAAGTCAGATCGATTTGGCGTGGTAAAAGCTTTTATTGGTAAAATCACCTCTGATAAAAAGAGACAAATCATAAAAGCTGAAATAGACATAGCAGCTTTTGTAGGTGTGGATGAAAGCTCTGCTTATTACCAAAAAATACTACGAGAGCATAAGGTGCCATCTGCTAGATTCTTTTTAAATGTAAGTGGTTTATCTATGTTTATTACCTCCACAGAAACAAACTTGGGCAAGCAAATGACCATACCATTTATCGAGCCCAGTTTAAAAGAGGCACTTTCTAACAATGGTTTTGCATTTACAAGTGAAATGGGCCAGGCAGATTATGCCATAGACATACAAGCCAACGCTAGGGCGGGAAATTCTTACGAGGGATTGTATTTCTCCTTCGCTGATGCAACTGTGTCTGTAATGGACTTAAAATCGGGTATGGAAGTTTACAAAGGCTCTTTTAAAGATGTAAAAGGAGGAAGTATCAACTACGAGAGGGCAGGTATTGCTGCATTAAAGAAAATAGCCAATCAAGTGAGTGACGAAATGCTTTCAGAGTTAAAAAAATCATAAGATTCATAACCTAATAAATAAGAATTTCGTAACTTGATTAGCAATTCATACAGTTTTGAAGCAATTTTTTAAACTAATAAAAAATTCAGAAATAAGAAAAATAAAATCAAACCTATTTTTTAAATACACCGTATAATCATCCAAGCATTTTAGTATAAGTAATAATAAATTTTATTCATTAGGATTATAATCAAATTTTATAAAAATGAAAAGACAATTCATTCTACTGTTTTCAATTCTCCTTACGTTAAGTTTCGCTAATTTATCATGTGCTCAAAGATCTGGTCTTAAAAAGAGAGATATAAGAGCCATGAAGCAAGCCCGTAAAGAAGCGAGAAAAATGAAAAAAGATGGTTGGGACGTTGCTCCTGGCTCGTTGCCCATAGATAAAGCATTAGAGCGCTCTTGGGCTATGCAATTAGATTTTGACGAAGAAGGTAAAAAGAAATTTTTAGATGCTGACGGTAACGCTGTAGCTGAATCTAAATCTGCTGCCGATCTTCAAGCATTAGAGTTGGCCAAATTAAATTTGGCAGGCCAAATTGAAACACAAGTTGCTGCATTGGTAGAGGCTTCGGTTGCTAACCAGCAGCTTAGTAGAGAAGAGGCTGCCTCTGTAACCAAAGTAGTAGCAGGTTCTAAAAATATGATCAAAAACGTAATCAACGAAGTAGATCCTGTTTACAAAGTTTACAGAGACGTAGGAAGGAAAAATGTAGAGGTTCAGTTAAAGATTTTCTACGATCGTGAAAATGCCATGAACGGTGCTAAAAAAGTACTTAGGAACAAGTTGGCAGAAGAAACCAACATCATTCACGAAAAACTAGACAATATACTAGACCTTAAATAATATCTGATAACTTAACTGTAGGGTTGGGAAATTTTACCATAAATTTTCCAACCCTTTTTTTTGAAAAAAACTTTTATGAACTTGAAAAAAAGCATAAAACCCTTATTAACCGTACTGTTTTTTATCTTCCTGCACAACTGGGCTTTTTGCCAAAAAGCTAGCTTAATAAATGTGAGCGGCAAGGCCGAGATAAGGATGGAAGAAGCAGATTGTATAGGCGAGGCAAGAAAAAGAGTCATTGATGCAGCAAGTGTTGATGCCTTAGAGAATGCTTTTGGAAGAGTGATCGTACAAGGTACCAATACTTACATCGAAAATATACAAACAGGAGACAAGGTAGAGACCAATACACAAATGAATACTATTGGCAACTCTATGGTAAAAGGAGAGATGGTTGAAATCGAGATAGAAAAGCTTGAATGGATTGTAAGGGATAAAGCCAACCCTACAGGTATAGAAAATGAGTTATGGCTTCTTTGCGAGATCAAGGGCAAAGCTCGAGAGATTGCCAGCGTAGAATCTAATTTTGAGGTTGCGACCTTAAATTGTGCAGATGATGAGAAGTGTAAGACAAGCACCTTTAACAATCAAGACCGTATTTATTTTTCTTTTAGATCTCCGGTAGGTGGTTATTTGAGTATTTTTATGGAAGACCGCGAAGAAGACATAGTTTACCGCTTATTTCCATACAGTAAAATGGATGGCGATTTTGAAAATGCGGTACCTGTGCAATCAGACCAAGAATATGTTTTGTTTTCAGAAGAACACCACAAAGATTATTTCCCCCAATTGAGTAGAAGTATGGTAGATCCCATAGTGGCATATACTACAAAAAATCAGTTATTCAATAGAATATTCGTTGTTTTTTCTGAAAATGAGTACAAGAAACCCATTTTAGACGTAAACCAAGCGGCAGGCGGCATAAAAACCATTGCTACCAAAAAGTTTTACGATTGGGTATCTAAAAATAAGAGAAACTCTGACTTTCAGGTCAGCAACTTAGACATTACCATAAGTCAATAATCAGTCTGTAGGAAGCGCAAGACTTACTTCGTTTACTTGGTTTAATGAATTAAACCTTATTTGATAGTGCCTTCCTTCCTTTGTTCCACTGACCTCCTCACATTGGTTGCCCCTTTCTATGTAGTAAATATAAAACTTTTGGCTTCTCTCGAACAGCTGTACTTTGTCTGGAGCGCCCAATAAACTTCTGATTTGGTTTTCGCTCATATTGAGCATTTCGTCTTTTGCTGCTTCAAAATCAGATACCATATCGGCCCGCTCACCTGAACAGCCTTTTTTGTCTGATTTCCACGCTTCACTATCAAGCTCCTCACTACCAATAGCGGTGCTCTGGCAAGCTACTAAAATGAAAGTGGCTAAATACGAGAATAGATTAAAGTAACTTATAAGATTTTTTACTTGAGCCTTTCTTTCCACTTAGATACACGTTTATTTGATACTTTTTCTTCTACACCTTGATTATTAGAAATGTTTTGCTGGCTTAGATGAATCAAAACAGCGGCAGCTTCTTTCTCAATATCATTTAGTGGAGTATCTAATAAGCTTGCCTCAAAAAACTGTTCAACAAATTTGGTAGTAAAGCCGCCACCTCTAAAATTTTCGTGTTTAAGTACGAAACTTCCGAAAGGTAATGTGGTTTTTACTCCCGAGATATTGTACTCTTCTATGGCACGCAACATCCTTTCTATGGCTTCTTCTCTGTCTTTGCCATAAGTAATCAATTTAGAGATCATAGGATCATAGAAGATAGGAATAGGCATGCCCTGTTCGTAGCCATCATCTACTCTTACACCAACGCCTTGTGGTCTTTTGTAGGTGTTTAGAGAACCTGTATCCGGTAAGAAATTGTTTTGCGGGTCTTCGGCATATACCCTGAGCTCAATAGAGTGGCCTCTTTTGCTGATATTTTCTTGTGAAAAGCTGAGCGCTTCTCCTTGCGCTACTTTAATTTGTTCTTTAACTAAATCGAAGCCTGTGATCAACTCGGTAACAGGATGCTCCACTTGCAATCTTGTGTTCATTTCCAAGAAGAAGTAATTGAGTTCTTCATCCACAATAAATTCTACAGTTCCTGCTCCGTAATAATTACAAGATCTAGCCACATCTACAGCGCATTTGCCCATTTCTTCGCGTATCTCATCGGTAAGAACAGCAGAAGGCGCCTCTTCTATTACTTTTTGATGCCTACGCTGTATAGAACATTCTCTTTCAAAAAAATGGACGATATTGCCATGCTGATCACCCATTATCTGAAATTCTATGTGTTTAGGCGAAGTAATGTATTTTTCTATAAAAACGGCACCATTGCCAAAAGCAGATTTGGCTTCACTTATGGCCCTTTCCATTTGGTCTTCGAACTCCTCTTCATTTTCTACAATCCTCATACCTTTACCGCCACCACCAGCACTCGCCTTGATCAATACAGGATAACCCGCTTCGGCTGCTTTTTGCTTAGCCAATGCAACATCTGTTATAGATTCGGCAGTACCCGGTACCAAGGGTATATTGTAGCCCATTACTGCCGCTTTTGCCTCTAGTTTATCGCCCATTACTCTGATAGATTCTGGCGAGGGGCCGATAAATACAATACCAGCATCTGTAGCTTTTTGGGCAAATTCAGCATTTTCAGATAAGAAACCATAGCCGGGATGTATGGCATCGGCTTCTAGTTCTAAGGCTGCTTTAATAATTTTATCAGAATTTAGATAGGACTTTGAGGAGGGAGCTTCGCCTATGTAATAGGCAAAGTCTGCCATTTTTACATGTTGGGCCTCTCTATCAGCATCGCTGTAAACGGCAATGGTTTTTATGCCCATTTCTTTACATGAGCGCATTACTCTCAGAGCAATCTCACCACGGTTAGCAATAAGTATTCTCTTAAATTTCTTAGTTTGTTTCATGGGTTTAGCAAAGTCAAAAAAATCAGACTCAAATAATAGTTTTTATCTATTTCGCTAAATATAAGGAATAAAATAAATTGGGAAAGAAAATATGGAGGGAAAATCTTAAAAAAACACAAGGGTAGAGCTAATCTACCCCTTGTGATTCTTTCAACCAGCTATGAAAAAAGAAATACTTAACACAAAGCATTAAATATTTACTATTGTATTACAAATGTATAAATATATTTGAAAGTGCAAACTAATGGGTGTAAAAAAAGTTTCAAACAAGGAACTTTTTTTATATTGGCGCTTATTCTTATTGATTTTCTTAGATAACATTACAATTTTCTAAGATTATACGGTATAAACCATATCCGAATCAGGAAAAAAGAGATGTAAGTTAGTGAGCCAAAATGAAGAATCTGTCTAGAAAATGTTGAATTTCCGACCAGTTTCCGAATAAGAAATTTATTATAAATAACTGTAGCACTGTAAAAACACCTGTGAGTCCGATGGCCAACGCTGCGGCAGTTCCGTTAATTTCTCCCTCGTCAATAGCCCTTGCGGTACCTATACCGTGCGCAGCGGTACCAAAGGCAAGCCCTCTTGCAAAGGCATTTTCCACTTTTATTAAGTTGAGAAACCAACTACCTACAACTGCCCCGAAAACTCCCACAGCAATAACTATAGCAGCGGTTAAAGAAGCAATGCCACCTGTTTTGTTGGCAATACCAATAGCTATGGGCGTAGTTACAGACTTTGGCGCTAAGGTAGCTATCAAAATCGCATCGGCACCCATAAGATATGCTACGCTCACCACACTAATGATGCCTACCAAACTGGCTGTAGCTATACTCAGTAAAATGGCAAGCAAGTTCTTAGCAATTTCTGCCCATTGTTTATGTAAGAGATAGCCTAAAGCAACCACGGCAGGTCCGAGAAAAAAATTGATTACCCTAGTGTTCTGATTAAAATCTTCAATATCTGCCTTTGTAAGTTTTATAAATAAAATAAGACTTACCACAGACAAAAGTACCGGATTAAAAAAGGGCTTTTTGTAACGATTGTAAATTAGGGTACCACCAAAAAATACCAAAAGAGTAAGGCTAACCCAAAAAACCTCGAGTTTAAAAAGCATCATGTTTTCTTTAAGGCTGTAAATAATTTTGCTACGACCCACATTACAAGCAATGAACTGATCGCAGATGAGACAATAATGACATAGAGGTTTTGAGCCAACAGTTGTTCATAAGCCAAAAGTCCTACACCCGCAGGCACAAAAAATAGATTGAGTAGGCCGACCAGAGGCAATGCAGCTATAGATATACTTTTACTTTCTACCCATTTTGCTTGAAGGGCTGTAAATAACAATACCATGCCCACTACATTGCCCGGTATGGGCAGATCAAGAAGGTTGGTAAAAAGCTCACCAGCAAAGTAGAAAAGCATAATGAGCGAAAAGCTTTTGAGTATAGGATACATGTGTTACAGACTTTTTATATTCTATTTTCTTTTTTATATAAAAACTATCCTTTGTTTGTATAGTAAAATGTGCTACACTTTTTAATTGATGCTTAAAAATAAAAAAACCACTTGGTATAAGTGGTTTTAATTTTAAGTCAATAATAGAAGGGCGATTGACGATCTCCTTCACTAAGAAGCTTCTACTAAGTAATAATTTTTCTTTCCTTTTTGTACAAGTAAGTATTTGCCCTGTAGCAATTCATGGTCAACAACGGCGTCGTATTTCTCAATTTTTTCTTTGTTGATGCTTACTCCACCATTGGCAATCATTTTACGGGCTTCACCTTTAGATTTAAAGATACTCGTCTGTTCAGCCAAAAAAGTTAGCACATCAGGCTTTGCAGTGATCTTGTCTTTATTTATGTTGAATTTATCCACTCCTTCAAACACTTCTAGTAGTAGTTTTTCATCCAATTTTCTTAAAGCATCCGTAACCCCACTTTTCTTAAAAAGTATTTCTGAGGCGCTCAGTGCGTTTTCATAGTCTTTTTCAGAATGCACTCGAATGGTTACCTCTTTGGCGATGATTCTTTTTAGCGCATTCGGGTTCTGTGCATATTCTTGCTCAAAGCCTTCAATTTCTTCTTTGCTAAATAATGTGAAAACCCGTACTACTTTAGAGATTTCTGTATCGGCTATATTGAGCCAAAATTGGTAAAATTTATAGGGCGAGGTCAGGTCTGCATCCAGCCAAACATTGCCTTCTTCGCTTTTGCCAAATTTACTGCCGTCTGCTTTGGTAAGTAGAGGTGTTGTTAAGGCAAAAGCTTCGCCGCTGTCGATTCTTCTGATCAGTTCAGTGCCTGAGGTAATATTACCCCACTGATCAGAACCGCCCATTTGTAGGGTAACTCCTTTTTCATTAAATAGATGCCTAAAATCGTAAGCTTGAAGCAGTTGGTAAGAAAACTCTGTAAAAGAAATTCCTGTTTCTAATCTGGTTTTAACAGAGTCTTTGGCCATCATGTAATTGACAGAAAGGTGTTTGCCCACATTTCTAAGAAATTGCAAAAAGCCGATTTCTTTGAACCAGTCGTAATTGTTGACCATAACTGCCGAGTTTTCGCCACAATTAAAATCAAGAAACTTTTCGAGTTGTGCTTTTACGCCATCTTGATTTTTACGTAGGGTTTCTTCATCTAGCAAATTTCTTTCTTTTGACTTTCCAGAAGGGTCACCAATCATGCCTGTAGCGCCACCTACAAGTGCATAAGGTTTATGTCCTGCGAGTTGTAATTGCTTGAGCAACATAACTGTGGCCAAATTGCCAATATGTAAAGAAGAGGCGGTGGGATCAAAGCCAATGTATCCACTGACCATGCCTTTTTCTAGGTGTTCTTTTAACCCGGGTGTGGTGTCGTGCACCATACCACGCCACGTAAGTTCATCCAACAGATTTTCCATGCCTGCAAAGGTAGAAATTGTTTCAATTTTGGCTAACAATAAAAATTAAAAAAATAGGAAAGGTCGGTATGCCTTTTTCGAGTTATGGAACAGTCGAAAAAATTCTTTTAGAAAAAAATGAAGATATTTTAATTAGTTTTCTCCTACAATTATAGGGGTGGTTTCTACTACATTGCTCAGGTTTTTGTTCCTGTCTACAATCTGTACTTCGAACCTTACCAAATCTCCTCTGCTTAACGGAGAGCCCGTAAAATCATAAAGCATAATAAAAGTATAGGATATTTCGCCTTCTATGGCTTTTTCTTTATCAGAATCGCTTAATCTAGGAAAAAAGCCATCGAACCTTTGGCTCTCGGGATATTCTACCAACTGATAAGCCCCATCAACTTGGCGGTAAACCTCTAAGAAAAAATTATTCCTGAATCTGTTGAGTGTACGCTCGCCGTTTTCGTCAAGAATGGGCTCGCCGTTTTCATCTACTTCAAATTCTTCGAAATCGGGGTTGTTGGCATCTGCTTCGCCTTCCCCTTTATTCAGTCCTAAGTCGCCATCGCCATCTTTAAATGAAATTGTGATTTCCACGGAGTCTTCGACACTGTTAATGGTTCTAGCCCTTATGGAAACAAACTCTACATCAGGTTCTACAGCATACTCGGGTTCTTGAAAGCAACCAAATAGAGTAAATAATGCTAAAATGGGCAAATAATGGCGGATAGGCATAATACTTTAAAAAATTTTGTTCTGTTAAGCGATTCGGTTCTATAACAATCGAATCTCCAAAAAATATCCCTTTTAAAAAAATCCTATTAATTAAACTTCTTTATAGGCATTTTTGTATGTATTGTTTTACTGACACATTACCAATAAAATTAGTTGCATAAAACTTTGGTTTTACCTTATGAGTAAAGAATTGAAAGAAGCTGTGCTAAGTTTACAAAATGCAGATCAATTTAAAGCATTGGCATTAGAAGTCTTTCAATATCAAGCCAAGGAAAACCCCGTTTATGCATTGTACTTAAAAGCCCTCAATACCAATACGAAGGAGGTAAAGGAATTGTGGCAAATTCCCTTTTTGCCGATTAGCTTTTTTAAATCGCACAAGGTACTTTGTAAACATGCCAAACCTAAATTGGTATTTGAAAGCAGCGGAACTACAGGGATGCAAACCAGTAAGCATTACGTGGCAGACCCAGATTTTTACAAGGTGGTATCGAAAAAGATTTTCGAAGATGTTTACGGCAAACTACAAGATTACACTATTTTGGCCTTGTTGCCCTCTTACTTAGAGCGGGAAAATTCCTCTTTAATTTTTATGGTGCAGCATTTTATAAACCATGCCCAGTCTACATCGGGTTTTTATCTGCATGATGTAGAAAGCCTTGTCAAAAAAATAGAGGCAGCATTGCTTGAAAAGAAAAAACTTTTATTGGTAGGGGTTACGTTTGCACTGTTAGATTTAGCCGAAAAATACGAAATCGACCTTTCGTCAGTTATAGTGATGGAAACAGGAGGTATGAAGGGAAGAAGGAGAGAAATGATACGAGAAGAAGTGCATGCTTTGCTTAAATCGGCATTTGATCTCAAAAAAGTACATTCTGAATATGGCATGACGGAATTACTTTCCCAGTTTTATTCTAAAGGAGATGGCCTGTTTTCTGGGCCAATTTGGGCGAAAATTTTAAGTAGAGAGGTAAATGATCCCTTTTCAAAGGGTACAAATAGAGAAACTGGAATAATTAATGTTATAGATTTAGCAAATATCGATTCTTGTTGTTTTATTGAGACCCGAGACCTGGGGAAAATAAATGTTAATAATCGGTGTTTTGAGGTAAAAGGCAGATTAGATCATTCAGATGTAAGAGGCTGCAATCTTTTAATTGCCTGATTTTTACGACTATTAGCGTTAAAAACAAAAAAAAGATAATAACTTTATATTAGCTAACTTTTTTAAGCTATCAATCCCGACTTCAAATATAAACCTATATTAATCAGAAAAATAATTAGTCATGAAACTTAAATTCTTATTATTCTCATTTGTTTTGGCAGCTGCTCTATCGTCTTGTGCCTATAAAACTTGCCCGACTTACGCAAAGAAAGATATTAAGAAAATGCAGCAGAAAGAGGTAAAAGAGACTAAGGCTAGGGTATAAAAGCCTAATATTACTTCAAAAAAAAACCTTTCGATTACATACAACCGAAAGGTTTTTTTGCTTTATGTTCCTTTTTTATTCTACTTTCTTTAGCCATTTACCATTTACGTTGAGATAGCCAATTTTTCCTGCGCTTTCCATTCTGATGATTTTATCAGAAACTGCTCTAATTACTTCGTATTTGCGCTCAGCTATTATATTTCCTTCTAAATTGGCGAGACCCAATTTATTTTCAACGTTTACTACAAAGGTGCCATCATTGTTGATGGCGACCTCTTTAAAAAGAATATCGGATAAGAAATTCCCGTCTGCATCGATCATTTTCCAAGTGCCGTTTGCCACAAGTTTCCACCCAAAATCTTCTAATAAGGTACCGTCTTGTAATCTTTCTTTTCTCCTTTCTCCATAAGCCTTTAAGTAGCTGTTCTTATTGGCACGGCTAAATCTTAGTTTATTGGTATAGTCACCTGTTTTTCTGCTGAGCTCCCAGATTTCTCCTCGCTTAACAAAAGCGATTTTGCCTACAAAAGGCGTTACCTCGTCGTACTTGGCATAGTAGGCAGGTAAACCCTTTGGTGTAATGTGGTAAGCACCGCTCAAGCTCTGCACAATTGCTCTTTCGTTTTGAAAGCCATCTGTAATCTCACCCGCCAATAAAAATTCACCTGTTAGGTTACCGTTCTTGTCATAGATTTGGTTTCCATTAATTATGGCATACCCTCCAGAAAATTCCCCAGGCTCTTTAAATTTAGGATCAATGACCATTTTGCCCTCTTTGTTTATAAAGCCCCAAGTAGCTCTATCTAATATAGCAGCATGGCCTCCGCCAAAGCTTTTGGCCAATTTAAATTGAGGTGCTATAATCTCTTCGCCTTTTTGGTTGATGTAACCGTACAATTGGTCTTTTCTGTCTTTGGCATCCAATCTCACAAGCGCCAAGCCTTCAGAAAAAGATTCGATTTCTTTGTATTTGTATTTGGTGAGTAGGTCACCGTTGCTGTTTACCAAGGCCAATTTTCCTTTTCGCTCTACAATGGCGAAACCATTTTGGTCAAAATCACCCTTGTACTCGTATTTAGAGGATTTATCGAAATTGGCGGCTACCTTTTCTTTTGGCATCTCTTCCACTTCTCTCAAAAATATCCCATTAGAGTCTACTTCAAAGTAAGCGTCTTCTTGCTTGAGTAGTTCTAGTAGCCTATTGTCGGTCCCGTCTAAAAACCTTGTGCCATCAAAAGTAAGATCCAGCACTTTGTTGTTGAGGGTGTCTATGGCTCCCCAGAGCCCTTTCATTTTTACAGGAATAATACCATTTTGTGCTATAGCCGCCGCTTCGTATTGCGCAGGAATCACTTCTTTACCCTGATAATTTACAAAGCCATATTTTCCATCTTTTTTTACTTTGGCTACACCTAAGCTATCTTCTCCCACTTGCATAAAATCTGCAGAGATTTCTTGGTAAACACAAGGTATAATTTCGTTGCCATTATGATCTATATAACCGTATTTACCCTCTTTTTTTACAGGGCTGATGCCGATATTGTTTCTCCATACTGTATCAAAGCGGTAAGTTTCGTCGTAGACAGCTTCTAGTTCTATGATGCCCTTGTAATTTACATAACCTACTTTTCCATTTTTATAAATTCTGGCGATGCCCTCTTCTTTTTGCCAAATTTCTTCAAAGCCTTCAATTTTGTCATATACAGGTTCTAGTAGATAAGTGCCATCTTTTTTAATGTAGCCTTGTTTTTTATAGCGCACTACAGGGCCGGTGGGGGTATCCTCAACCCAGCGTTCCATGCCTACCATGGCGATGCCTTTTTCAAAATCGCCCAAAAAATCACAAGAGATAGAAGGTGGAATAATGGTTTTGCCTTGATCGCTGATGAGTCCCCAATTTCGACCTTGTCGCATTCTAGCTACTCCATCTTTAAATGGGTAGATCAAGCTGTATTCAAAAGGGATTATGGTTTTATTTTGCAAATTAACGGCACCCCATCTTCCTTGGCGGCCTTTTCCTTTTTTTACCCTACAGATGCCGTTAGTGGGTATGTCTATTCCATCGTAAACAAAAGGGATTATAGCATCGCCTTTGGTATTGATACACCCAAACAAACCCTCTTTTCTTGCAACGGCATAACCATTTTCAAAATCGCTCACAATTTGGAAA
>Ga0207419_1002286_pt1 | contig 12836 bp, 7 predicted proteins | sample ElkSloMetagenome_4_FD_184723 | JGI IMG/M metagenome (GOLD analysis project Ga0207419, IMG submission 184723) | Hot spring microbial communities from Elkhorn Slough, Monterey Bay, USA - MD2A (version 2) | ecosystem: Environmental > Aquatic > Marine > Intertidal zone > Estuary: Microbial mat ... | reverse complement strand
CTGATGATTTGAGTGGTGGAATTAACTTTCGGGTGATGTAAAGAAGCCCCTTTACATTTGTGTCAAGCATCCCTTCCCAATCTTCTATATCTCCATTTTCGATGGTAGATTTACCCAGAGCTAAACCTGCATTATTTACAAGAATATCAATTTTCTGCCATTTTGAATCAAGTGAATCAATGGCAGACTCAACTGCCGACTTATCGCGAATATCAAAGCTGAGGTATGTAGCTTCAGATATTCCACTATCGTTAATCTCTGTGCATATTTCTGATAATCTTTTTTCGCGTCTACCTGTCAGAATTAATCTGCAACCTTTTTGAGCGAGTTTGAAGGCTATTGCTTTGCCAAATCCGGCTGTGGCGCCGGTAATTACTACTGTTTTCATAATTTCCGAAGGAATTTTCTCAATAGGGGAATTCTTCTTTGAAGCCGAATATGGTCAGTTAATCCGAAGATTAGAACAAAGAGGAAAATCAAAGATGGTAATTTATAACGCACCACGGCTCCTAACACGGGAACAACTTCCCCGGTGATGACCCCCAAAACAAGCATAAAACTTCCGGCAAAGGCAAGGATAGGAATATTTAGCCCGTAAGGTTTTCTATAATTCCAAATCATAATAAGAAGAGCCAATATAAGAACTGTATTTTCTAAGGCAGCCGGAATGTACACTGCCTTTTCCCATTCCCAGGGCCAGGGTCTAAAATAAGTGGTAATCAAGGCATGTGGAGCATTAATGAGAACAGAAACTGGGCCCCGAATTTCAGGTAGATTCATTATCGAGCCTGAATTGCTCGTAGCAGCCACATTGTAAAAAGCTTCCTGCTTGAGCTGCATGAGTTCTGAGACTTTCAGTCCATCGCCAATATACGGACCCAGAAATAGAAGAACTACTGCCAGAAAATGTGGAATACCAAACCAAAGCCAAAATCTTCTGCCCTTTGCTGCCCTTACAAGGATAAGTCCTAAGATTGCAGGCAACATGCAGATGAGCACATAACCTTTCGTAAAAATCAAAAGAATGAAGCCAAAAATCCCACTTGCTATATCTGCTTTTTCATGTTCTCCGTAGATGTACTTGAAAAAGCCGGCTAAAAAAAGACCAAGGCCGAGAATTAAAATGGGTTCTTTTAAAACTCCTGAACCCCAGAATAGTGTGGTAGGCAATAGATATATTGAGAAAAACAGGGCCCATATTTTGCGCGGAAAATATTGAATTAAAAACTTCAAAAGGGCGGTCAACCCAATCATTGAGAAAAAGCACCAAAACACTATATGAACGAGATAATATCCTCCCGAAAAATTCATTACTAAAGCATTGACTCGAATAATAGTTGCATTATCGTTCGGGAAACCGGTATAGTATTTTCTTTCCATATGGGTCATACGCCTGTAGTAGACCTGAGCACTTTCATTTTCTTCCAGTCCAATTCCGGTCAAAAGCGCAAAATAGGTCCTTATTCCGTCTTCCTTGCTTGAATTCAGGATTTTAGCATCGTCAAAAAATCTGTAAGTATCTCCCGTCCTTCGGTCGGTGTAGTGATTAGAATAGATGTAAGAAAGAGTTACTCCGAATACCAATTTCAGAATAAAAACGGTCATCAGGTATCTAACTTTTACTCCTTTTACTTCAAAAAATCGCCACCAAAAGATGATAGCCAGCGCTATAAGAGCATAAACCGAAAACAGGATATAGGCCATCGCAATGATTTGGTCAAAAATAAAGCTTATTGCGATCTTTAAAATTGATGGTAAGAAAACCTGAGATCTATGGCCCATTTAGCTATAAATCGTACTTTTGGCCCACCTAAATCACTTCATTAATGGACGTTGCAACTAACCAGGAATCAACCCTGGAACAAGCGCAGGATCTGGGACTGCTCCCGGAAGAATTTGACAGAATAAAAGAAATCCTGGGTCGCGTGCCCAACTTTACGGAGCTCAGTATATTCTCAATTATGTGGTCAGAGCACTGCTCCTACAAAAATTCAATCAAATGGCTTAAAACCCTTCCAAAAGATGGTCCGCATCTATTAGTGAAAGCTGGTGAAGAGAACGCAGGTCTTGTAGATATTGGCAATGGCCTGGGATGTGCTTTTAAAATTGAATCGCATAACCATCCATCTGCCATTGAGCCTTATCAAGGAGCTGCCACCGGTGTTGGTGGAATAAATCGCGATATATTCACTATGGGAGCACGCCCCATTGCGCAGCTCAACTCTCTGAGATTTGGTTCATTAGATTCAGATCACACCAAGTGGTTACTCAGAGGAGTGGTGAAAGGAATTGGCGATTACGGAAATGCCTTTGGTATTCCCGTACTTGGCGGAGAAGTATTCTTCGATGAATCCTATCAGACAAACCCACTCGTTAACGCTATGAGCGTTGGAATTATGAAATCTGGTGAGATGATTTCCGCAACTTCTTATGGAGTGGGTAATCCGGTTTATATTGTGGGTTCTTCAACTGGAAAAGATGGAATAAACGGAGCTTCTTTTGCATCAAAAGATATTACTGAAGAATCTACAGAAGATTTGCCTTCAGTGCAGGTAGGCGATCCCTTCCAGGAAAAACTTCTTCTGGAAGCAACGCTGGAACTCGCAAAGACCGATGCCATTGTAGGAATGCAGGACATGGGAGCTGCTGGAATTACCTGCTCTACCAGTGAGATGAGCGCTACCAAAGGTTATGGAATGAAAATAAACCTGGATCTGGTGCCTACCCGCCAGGATGGAATGCTCCCTTTTGAAATACTTCTCTCAGAGTCGCAGGAGCGAATGCTCGTTGTGGTGCGCAAAGGGAAAGAAAATATTGTTGAGGAGATTTTTGAGAAATGGGATTTAAACGCTGTTCAAATTGGCGAAGTTACTGAAGGAGGCCAACTCGAGTATTACATGCATGGTGAGCTAGTGGCCCACGTACCCGCTCACGATCTGGTTCTTGGCGGTGGAGCCCCTGTTTACGACAGGGAGTATAAAGAGCCTGCATATTATGCCGATTTTCAGAAGTTTAATATTGACGACGTAGATATCCCCATTAATCTTCCCAAGGTGGGAATGGAGTTATTGGCCAACCCCAATATTGCATCTAAAAGATGGGTAACTGATCAATACGACACAATGGTTGGAACCCGAACAATGACCACCAACAGGCCATCAGATGCAGGTATCGTAAATATCAAAGGAATTAATTCAGCACTTGCCATGACGGTAGATTGTAATGCGCGTTATGTAAATAATGATCCCAGGATAGGTACTGCCATCGCAGTTGCCGAAGCGGCGCGAAATATTTCCTGTGCCGGGGGCGAACCATCTGCTATTACGAACTGCCTGAATTTTGGAAATCCTTACAATCCTGAAGTTTACTGGCAATTCGTCAATGCCATAAAGGGTATGGGTGAAGCCTGTGAGAAGTTTCAGACTCCCGTTACAGGCGGAAATGTTTCATTTTACAACCAAACGGTAAATAAAGGCAAGGATGCTGATCCTGTATTCCCTACACCTACCATTGGTATGATCGGTGTTATTCGAGATAAGGAGCGCTTGATGACTATGGATTTCAAAGAAAAGGGAGATTTGATTTTCCTTTTGGGCGAATCAAAAGATGATATTTCATCTTCTGAATACCTGGCAAGTATTCATGGGATAAAAGGATCACCGGCACCGCATTTCGACATTGATCGTGAATTTAATGTTCAGAAGGCCGTCCGCTCTCTTATAAACCAAGGTGTAATTAATGCTGCCCACGATGTATCAGACGGTGGTCTGTACACCTGCCTGGTAGAAATGGGATTGAACAGAGGGCTTGGATTTGACATTACCAGTGATGCAGATGTCAGACTTGATTCTTTCTTGTTTGGCGAAGCGCAGAGCAGAATCGCAATTACGATTGATGGAAATAGCGAAGAAGCACTGGTTGATGAACTTCGAAACCACGAAGTTCCCTTTACGCTATTAGGGCACGTAACTCGTGGAAAGATGGTGGTAGATGATGAACATTTTGGTTTTGTAGCCGATGCGAAGGAGATTTATAACACAGCGATTGAACGAAAAATGGATTCAGCTGTTTCAGAGTTATCAATAGACTAAATAGAAATCATGAACCAAACGAATTTTAAAGGAAGTCCGGTTAAACTGGCAGGAGATGTACTTGAAGTAGGAGATACAGCTCCTGATTTTACTTATGTAAAACAAGATTTGAGTGAAGGAACACTCTATGAACATAGCGATTCTAAAAAGGTAATTATTGCTGTACCCAGCCTTGATACAGGAATTTGCCAGATGGAAACCCGCAGATTTAATCAAGATCTGGCAGACAAAAATGGTGTTAAGGGAATTGTTATTTCCAAAGACCTGCCCATGGCCATGAAACGATTCTGTGCTGCAGAAGGAATTGAAGACGTTGAAATTGCATCAGATTTCCGCGGTAACTTTGCAGAGTCTTATAAAACCTTGATGACTGATGGCCCGCTAAAGGGTTTAAGCGCCAGGGTGGTTTTTGTAGTCGATGGAGAAAATAAAATCACCTATCGGGAAGTAGTAGATGATATTACTCATGAACCCAATTACGATGCAGTGCTTGAGGCATTGTCATAGCAATTAAAACTATTCATTCAGATTTAATCCCGGTCAATGCGCCGGGATTTTTTTTACACTGACTCAGCTCTTCTTTTCTCCATGGTGTTGCGAATAGTTTTTTCCAGCTCTACAAGTCCGTAAAGTATGGAGCTTATTGCAAGTATCGCTATCCAGGATATTTCACCTATTGGATGTGTATTGAATACACGATTCATTACAGGTGTGTAAGTAAAGATCATCTGCAAAGCAACCATGATTAAAGTTCCACCAACCAAAATCTTATTTGAGAAAAAGCCTATGGTAAATTGTGAGTGTTTTAGAGACCTTGAACTATAGAGATAAAATAGTTCGGCGAAAACGATGACATTTACAGCCACGGTTTGAGCATACTCATTTGAGAAACCTCGCTCAATGGCTAAATAATAAGACGCATAAACCCCAATAACAATGATTGCGCTCACCCAAAGTATTCTGAAGATTAGCTCTCTTGACAGAATAGGTTTGTTGGGATCTCGGGGTGGCTGCTCCATAATATCGGGTTCATTGTTTTCAAAAGCCAAAGTTGAGCCCAGAAAAATTGCCGTGGTCATGTTAATCCATAAAATTTGCAAAGGGGAAATAGGGAGTGTAATCCCAGCAAAGGAAGCTATAAGTATGACCATACCCTCACTCAGGTTGGTTGGCAGAGTCCATGTGATAAATTTGGTGAGGTTATTAAAGACTCCCCTTCCTTCTTCCACTGCCGCTTCTATGCTGGCAAAATTATCATCAGTCAGGATCATGTCAGCAGTTTCTTTGGCAACTTCCGTCCCCGAAACTCCCATGGCTATTCCAATGTTGGCTTGTCTTAGGGCGGGAGCATCGTTAACGCCATCGCCTGTCATAGCTACGATATGGCCCTGGTTTTGTAAAGATTTTACGAGTTCTAGTTTCTGAGAAGGGCTCACCCTTGCAAAAACTGACTTTCGAAGCGCCGCTTCGTTAAATGCTGGGGGAGAAAGTTTTTTCATTTCAGCCCCTGTTATTCCGTGTTCTCTGCTTAGTTTGTCTTCCAGAATAAGTTTTCGCGCAATTGCTGTTGCTGTAGCTACGTGATCGCCGGTGATCATTTTAACCTTTATTCCAGCTTTCCTGCTATGGTAAACAGCATCTATTGCTTCAGATCTGGGTGGATCTATCATGGCCTGTATTCCCAAAAACTTCAATCCTTGTTCGAGATCATTATGGGCAATACTTTGAACATCCTTGCTTAGTTCTTTCTTAGCAAAAGCGAGCACCCTGAGTCCATCATGTGCATAATTATCTACTTCCCTGAAAATATCATCCTTTTGCGAATCAGTCAGCTCGTCGCACCTGGCGGAGACTTTTTCAACAGAGCCCTTGAGATAAACCACATTATGCGAAGAGTTCTGGTGCAGCGTAGCCATATATTGGTATTCAGACTCAAAAGGTATTGTGTCTAACCGGGGCAGCTTTTCTTTTTCTCTTTCTAATTCTAATCCGTATTTCCATGCTGAAGAGAGCAGTGCTCCTTCTGTGGGATCGCCTTCGGTTTTAACATCTCCGTCACGCTCTACTAATTCAGAGTCGTTGCATAGCAAACCGCAGCGTAATATCTCTGAAAGATCGCCTTCAAGTCGCTTCTCAATCATCGTTCCTTCAGAAAAGAAATCGCCTTCCGGTTCGTAGCCAGTACCGGTAAGTTCGTAATGATTCTTGCCTGCCCATATGCGTTGAACGGTCATTTCATTTTGAGTAAGAGTACCTGTTTTGTCTGAACAAATAACTGTGGTGCTTCCCAGTGTTTCCACAGCCGGAAGCTTGCGAACGATGGCCCTTCTCTTTGCCATCCTTGAAACACCAATTGCCAGGGTAATAGTTACAACCGCTGGAAGCCCTTCCGGTATGGCTCCCACGGCCAGAGCTACACCCTCTAGCAATACATCTTCTAAAGAGAAGCCTCTGAGCAACCCCGCGGTAATGGTCAGGCCAGCCAGAATGAGAATAACCCAAAGAAGTATACGGCTGAACTCAGAGATTTTTTTTGTTAGGGGAGTGGAGAGAATATCAGCCGAGGCAATCATTCGGTTAATTTTTCCTATTTCCGTGCTGTCGCCAGTTGCAACGACTACCCCTGTTGCTGTGCCATAGGTAATGAGTGTAGATGAGTAAGCCATGTTGGTTCGGTCACCAATCATGGTATCTATTTCGAGTATTCCGGATTTCTTTTTCACCGGAACAGATTCACCCGTAAGTGCCGACTCGTCTATTTGTAATTCTCTAAATTGAATGATTCGCAAATCTGCAGGTACCTTGTCGCCGCTGTGCAATGCTACCAGGTCGCCTTTTACCAAATCTAAAGCTGAGATTTGCATTCTTTTACCTTCTCTGAAAACGGTAGCCTGTGCATCCATATTTCTAGATAGCGCATCTATTGCTTTTAAAGCCTTAAGCTCTTGTATGAAACCAATTACAGCATTGATAATTACAACGCCCATAATTACCCACATTTCAACCCACTCTCCAAGAAACGCCACCCCAATAGCAGCAACAATAAGAATGTATACAAGTGGTTGGTGAAACTGACGAAGCAGAATTTTTAGGGGACTATCACCTTTTTTTTGTGATAGTTTATTTAGTCCATCACTTTCCAGCCTTTTCTTCGCTTCTTCACTACTCAGACCCTTATTTGATGTGCCGAGCATTTGAACAACCTCGTCAGAACCCAGATGGTGCCAGTGATTCAGAGCTTTCATTCTTTTAAAAACTTTGATGACAATATAAATAGTCTGAAAATCTTCTTATAGCTTCCTTTAATAATTTAACACTAAGGAAATATAGAAGGAGAAGGAGGCCCGGAGGAGGTTTCCGAAAAAACAATCATCATTAAAAAACCCCTTCGGTTAGGAAGGGGTCTGATCTATTTAACGATAAATCTTTTTGCTGCGATTGCCTGTCCATCTTCATAAACTATCAAATGGAATAGCCCACTGGTAAAGGACGAAGTAGATATGACATTCCTGCCTTGAAATGCCTGTCCCTGAATTATCTTTCGGCCAGTGATATCAATGATTTCGTAGGTACCAGATGCAATAGGCTCTCCGATGAATAACTGAGCTTCAAAACCACTTGCTCCAATGTTTGGATACAGCTTTATATTTCTATCTATGGAATTTTCTACAAGTGCGAGGGAGCATACCGCTTCACACAATTCCCAGCAAGCTTCTACTGTGAAAGGTTCTTCACTCACAACCAGTTGTCTTTTTCCGTCAACAGCACATTCGCCAGTTACAAATTCACTATCAAAAAGATCTTCGCCATTGAAAAAGTTGTATTCGTAAGTACCCTGCCCTATTTCAGTTGTGATTTCCCAGAATCCATCACCTATGTTATTTAAAGGGAGTGCCGCCGGATCCCAGCTCTGAAAATTTCCACCCAGGTGAATACCCTCTGAACTCACTTCAAGGTCACTCGCATCAAGAATAAAACTAACTTCCGTTGGCGGGCATGGAACTGGAGACTGACCTATGATACCTGTGCTTCCTTCGCAGCCCGTTGCTGTAAATGTATACTCTAGATTGATATCGTTTCCCGTAGCTTCGAGGTTGAGGTCAATCGTATAAGAATTTATTCCATCAATGAGCTGAATTTCTTCGTCTCCGATATTAATAAAGCCACCAGGAGATGCATCCAGATCTAATTGAACTTCAATTTCAAACTGGTTGGTGCTGGGTTGACAAGTGCCAATATTCAGAACAGTGAATTCTGGATTAATGGGTACTTCTGTGCACACTCCAAAATCGCAAAATGCAACATTGCAGGGATCTTCAGAAGAACAATCAGCATCATCGCTGCATTCAGGCGAGAAAACTGCGATTGAACCACCCGGATTGGGGCTTTCGCCTCCTGAGAAGCTGTATATTAAATCGAATCCGTCTTCTTCGTTAAATTTAAAACATGTGCCAAAGCTGTTTACACCTCCTTGTCTACAAACCCCGTAAATATTGCCCGAACTTTCCACCAGGCCATCACTGGGTAAGCTGCCATCAATTCCCGCATTGAGTGCGTGTAATAATTCAAAGCCCTCAGCTGTAGAATATCTGAAAAGAGCACCGCCACCGTTAAGGCCCTGGCTGGTGGTACCATATAAGTTACCATCGCTATGAAGGAGAAGTTTTCCCAGTGGACGGCTTCCATCGGTGGCACTATTAAAGTTGTGCAAAACTGAAAGGCCGTTGGTTTGCGGATCAAATTGAAAAAGGCTTCCGCCATTCATGCTGCCACCTTCAGAGCAGAGGCCGTAAATCAAGCCATCATCAGTTTCTACCAATTGACTTTCTGGTGCAGCACCATCGAAAAACCCAAAAAAGTTAAATAACACGCTGTAATTTCCTTCAGCATCCAGACTATATAATACTCCATCACCAAAGGTTCCTCCGGCAATTGTGGTACCGTAAAAATTGCCATTGCTGTGTAAAATAGGGCTGGCGTAAGGAAATTCTCCCTGACCTTCTCCTTCAAAGAAATGAAGGGTAGTCAGGTTCCCGTCTTCACTAAGGGCATATAAACTCCCTGATTCCATTAATCCGCCAAATTTTGTGGAACCGTAAAACAGTTCGTTCTCTTCCGACCAGAATAAATCACTATTGGGATTTTGTCCTTCCATTTCGGGGTCAAAATCATGTAGTTTTATTTTCTCACCATCAAGTGATATCTGGTAAAATACTCCTGTATTAAAGGCTCCACCTGTAGAGGTAATTCCGTAAAATTTATTGTCGATATTCTTTAAACCTTCCGGTGAAGAACCATTTAAGGGGAGGCTAAAATCGTGTAGCTTTTGCAAGGTTTCTTCCGGATTAAAAGAGAAAAGCGTTCCGAAATTATTGGCACCTCCAGCAGCAGCACTTCCGAATAGAGTTGAATTGTAGACTGTTAATGCTGATTGAGCATTTCCACCATCCTGGTCGTAATTAAAATTATGTAGTACCTCGAATGTGCCATTCTCATCTATGGAGTAAACCGTCCCAAATCCATCGGGACCCCCAAATTCAGTAGCGCCGTAATGTTTTCCATCAATACCTTCACTCAAGCCTGCTTTTGGAAAGCCACCATCTACTGGACTTTGTAAAGACTTCAGTACTTCGAATTCACCGTCTGAAGTCACTTTAAAGATACTTCCAGCTCCCGAAGTTCCACCTTCTGCACAAAGCCCTATAAAAACACCAGGGCTGGATTCTACCAATTTGCCAATTGGGTATCGCCCGTCAGATGTGACACCATTTAAGCTATATAATATTTGAAATCCAGAACCATCTAATTCTATATTAAATACTGAACCTTCATTGAATTCGCCGCCGAATTGAGTGCTTCCGTAAAGAGAACCGTCACTACCTAAAATAAGACCACTTCTGGGGTAAGCACCAGGGTCTCCACCTTCAAAACTGTGCAATACACTCAAGCTGGAATTGGAAAATTTCCATACAGATCCAAATCCAAATTGTCCTCCATTGTTGCAGGTTCCATAAATATCACCGTCGTCATAAACAATTCCACCGGTAGGATTAGAGCCCGCATTGTTAGCATCGAAGTGGTATAGTGCATTGAAGCCCCCAGATAGGGAGTACTCAAATAGTACACCTCCACCATTTTCACCACCATTGAAGGTGGCTCCAATAAAAGTCTCATTGTCTGTTTGTACGAAATCGGCGCTTGCGTTATTTCCGTCTGTTGCTGCTATGAGTTCATGAAGAACCTGAAACTCGCCATTGTCGTAATTAAAAATCGTGCCTGAGTTACTGGCTCCTCCTTGAGAAGAAATGCCGTAAATAATTCCATTTTCGTCTACCGCTAGGGAAGATTTAGGGTTCGCTCCATCCTGAGCGTTCACAAAGTCAAATTGAGAGGTGTATTCGCTACCGTCTTCAAACAAGGAATAAATGGATCCAATATTATCATCACCACCTGTTTGGCTAGTTCCCCAGATTTGTACCTGAGAGAACGATGGAATTGATATAATTAAAAAGAATAGGCAAAAAGCTCTTGTAAGCTGTGTAAAAGGGGGGTAGGGCATTGTTTTTTTCTTGATTCTGACTGTTATACTCAAAAGACAAGAATAAGTTACGTGGACTTAAAGCCCTATGAATCCACCTATTCTGATGATGAAATCGTCGGCGTACGGCGTGTATGTATCCTGAATTACATCGTAGTAAATTCCCACAAAAAACCCCGAACGGCCAGAACGCTGCATGTAGCCACCGCCCACCCACCAAATAGGTACATTTACACGCCTGTTCAGTATGTCGTCGTTTGAAAAGTCAATCGCCTCAACATTAAGAAACTCGAATTCAGTGTGAAGAAACAGAAAGTCAAGTGGAAAGAATCTTCCAAAAAGACTACCCCCGTACATTGACTGTCCAGAATTGGGAATGCGATTATTTTCCCAATATTGGTAAGATGGCCCACCGCCAACTGATAAATCTGGTGTGATAGCATATCCCATCACTGGAGCAATCCTTATATAAGTTATTGTTCCGAAACTCAGTCCCAGGTCTCCGCCAAAAAACACTCTTTCTTTAAAAGGGCGTCCCGCAAGTGGATTCTTTTTTTCGTTGCTTTGTGCAAGAAGTCCTGAGGCTAAAAACGTCAGAGCCAAAAAAGGAAGTATTCTGCGCATTTTTTATCTTTTTAACTGTATCAAAAGTAATGAATAAGGAATATAGAAATAAAAGTATTTGTGTTACCGGAGCTAGTCGTGGTTTGGGGCGTGCTATTTGCGAAGTTTTTTTGGAAGACTCTAATTTTCGGGTTTATGCTGTTACCCGAAACCCGGAAGCATTAAAAGATCTGAGTGATAGAAATGCAGAGCGCTTTAAAGTCATTTCGGCTGATATTTCAACATCAGAAGGAAGGGATTTAATACTTCAATCAATAGAAGAGCAATTGGATATTCTGATTCACAATGCCGGTAAGCTGGTGTTTAAAGACTTTGAATCTATTACAGAAGAAGAGTTAAAGGCCGTATATAATGTAAATGTGTTTGCACCTTTTCTACTCACTCAAAAACTCTTACCACGATTTAATAAGACCCATGTCATTAACATAAGTAGCATTGGTGGTGTAGAAGGAACCTTAAAGTTTGCCGGGCTATCTGCATACTCATCCAGCAAAGCCGCTTTAAATTGTTTGACAGAAATGCTAAGCGAAGAGTTTAAAGACACCGAAAACTCATTCAACTGCCTGGCATTAGGCAGTGTAGGCACTGAAATGTTCCAATCGGCTTTTGAAGGTGTTGATGCAGCCAGTACACCTGCGGAGATGGCCAGATACATTTATTCATTTGCATTGGATGCTCCTAAAGTGATGCGCGGAAAAATAATTTCGGTTTCGAAGTCTAATCCATAGAGCGGGTAATCAGCGGTTTAAGATATCTGGCTTAAATTATTCCGAAAAAAAATAAGCAAGGTGCTTGTCTAATCGAAAATAGCACATACATTTGCAGCCGCTTTGAACGCAAGGCATGATTCAAAAAGGCTACAACAGCCAAAATGAATTAACATTTTATCAACATCCTTTTGGGAATTCAGAATAGGTTTTAATTTTGCCTTCCCTTTCCGAAGAAGTCTTCTGAAAAATATTTTCAAAAAAGATTTGCGGAATTAAAAAAGTGATTATCTTTGCGCCCCCGTTTTACGGGAAGCATTAGAAATAAAGAAAAAGTTCTTTGAAAAGATTGTAATAGCAGCAAGCCAAGATCCTTGTTAATTATCAGGACAAACACTCATAAATTTTGTTCTTCGGAACATGAAGATTTATTACAACGGAGAGTTTGATCCTGGCTCAGGATGAACGCTAGCGGCAGGCCTAACACATGCAAGTCGAACGGTAACATGAGAGCTTGCTCTTGATGACGAGTGGCGCACGGGTGCGTAACACGTATGCAACCTACCTTTAACTGGGGAATAGCCCGAAGAAATTCGGATTAATACCCCATAATAACAGAAATTCGCATGTTTTTCTGTTTAAAACTCCGGTGGTTAAAGATGGGCATGCGTCCTATTAGTTAGTTGGTGAGGTAACGGCTCACCAAGACTCCGATAGGTAGGGGTTCTGAGAGGAAGATCCCCCACACTGGTACTGAGACACGGACCAGACTCCTACGGGAGGCAGCAGTGAGGAATATTGGACAATGGACGAAAGTCTGATCCAGCCATGCCGCGTGTAGGAAGACTGCCCTCTGGGTTGTAAACTACTTTTATA
>Ga0207419_1002285_pt1 | contig 12839 bp, 9 predicted proteins | sample ElkSloMetagenome_4_FD_184723 | JGI IMG/M metagenome (GOLD analysis project Ga0207419, IMG submission 184723) | Hot spring microbial communities from Elkhorn Slough, Monterey Bay, USA - MD2A (version 2) | ecosystem: Environmental > Aquatic > Marine > Intertidal zone > Estuary: Microbial mat ... | reverse complement strand
CATAAGCAAAGAAAATTGATGCTCTAGATTCATCCTGTTGTCTATTCTTAGCATTAGTTGATCAAGGCCCTCTATGCTGTTTTCTAACTCATTGGATGCCAACAAGGCATTTACAAAGGGCTTTTCTTTAGAAAAAAGCTGGTATTTAATTTTCTTATACCAATTTGTTGAGGCTTCTTTTGCATTGGTTATTTTCTCTTGGGCCTCGGCCAATGCTTTACTTTCTAGCGTAGCTTCTACTCCCTCCTTGCCAAAAGCGTTAAGTGTATTTTTTTTGCGATTGGCCAGCCACAAATAATCGGTCTTATTGTAATTGAGTGTGTGCTTAAAGTACTTAAAAACCCGTTCATCTGCTGTGAGCTCCAACAAGCGCAGAAACTCTTCTTGCCTGTCGTAAATCCATTCGCAATCTTCGTAACCAATGCCAATGCCAATGGTGTTCTCTACTTCTTTTTGTATCTCTGAAAAGTAAGGCACGAGCGCCTGCAAAACCTCTTCTATTTGTTGCTGATCAGCAATGGTAAACTTACTAAAAGAAACGCGCTCATACCACAAGTGCGCCGGCGTATCCAATCGCTGATGAAATGCAATGTAGGTCTCTAACTTTCTGAGCACTTCTGCATGGTTCTCAAAAGTAAAGTGGTTGTACTCGCGCCTTAAATTGATGCCCTCTACATCCATGCTACTGCTGAGGTAGAGCTCTTTTACTGAAATCCCGCACTCTGTGGTATCGTAGAGGGCTTTTTTAAATTCATCTAGCGTTTCTGTCAATTGATCGATCTCCCTACTAAGCTGTAAGAATTTTCTTTCGAGGTAAATGGCATCTAGGCTGTTGTTTTCTTTCTTAAACTTTTCTAAGCTTTCTATCTGCCTGTTAATATTATTATAAATGGTTTTTCTATCATTTTTAAAATCATGAACAAGTGCTGCAAAATCGTCAAAAGATTTTTCTGCTAAGCGCTGATGTACCACATCCAAGGCTGCTTTTTTTTGGCAGACCAATAGCACGTTTTTACCTCTAGAGATGTAATCTACTATAAGATTGCAAATCATTTGGGACTTACCACTACCCGGGGGACCCTGAACCACAAGCGAGGCACCACTTTTAATAGTTTTTATGGCTTGTTCTTGCGAAGCATCTAACGTGTAAGGCGTAAAAAGCTCTTCTTCAGATATGTGTTTGCTATTGTAAGCGCCGGTATCATAGCCTTCAATTTTGTTAGAGAGGAAAAAAGCCTCAAGATCTTTTGCCGTTTCGCTTTCTAACAAATAATCGTAATCGGGAATCAAGTAAGACCCTGCCTGCGGAAAAATCCCTAAAACAGCTTCTTGGGTCATTTTAAGTTTTCCCGTTTCTGTTGCTGCAGCAAACTCAGACTTTTTATATTCTTGAAAATCCTGTAAAAGATCTTCGAATGTACTTTGGTTAAAGTGCAGTTCTAGTGGAGAGTTTTTCAGCAACTGGTACAACTCAGTCCTAAATTCTTGGCTGTCTATGGAGTAGGTGCTAAAATCATGTTCGAGAAAACTTTCATCGAAGGTAATTTGATTGTAGTGCGAAAAAGCAAGCAACAGGCTTTTGTTAAAACTAATTCCTGCATCTTGGCGCAGATTCAGTGTCCATTGATTTTGCTCTAGAGTAAGCCTAACAGGAAAAAATAAAAGCGGGCATCTTACCAAGCTATCGTCTTGCAACTTGCCTTGTACGAAAGGATAGCCTACATACAAATCTTTGGCGCCGCGTTCTTCAAAAACCATTTTCTCTGTTCGGGCAATTTTTTTCAAAACCGCGCTTACCGCATTGGTATATTTGTCCCTACTGTCGAGCAGGCTACAAATAGGTATGTTCTTCTTATGCGCAATCAGCGACTCAATTACATGAAAAGAAGGTTGGTTGTTTAAGTATTGAAAGCGATTTATATCGATAAACTGCCGTTCGTTTAGGCGAAGCAGCAGCAAAGACCTATTTTTGGTAGTCAGATTGGTCAGCCTTTTTTTATATATCTTTAGTGCCTTTTGCAAGTTGAAAAAATTAGGTTGGCCATTATTTTGAAGGTTTAATATACAATCAATTTCTCTTTTCTGATAGTTAGGCAAGAAATTATGTATCAAAAAGCCAAGATTTGGGCTTGAGCGCTAACAGAAACCGCAACACAAACAACTGTAAACATCTTCCATAGCACAAAAAAATTGCTCCAACTATCAATAAAGAAAGCCAAAGGTAAATCTTAAAAAATCATGAAATTTTACTGAGTATTGAGCCGTATCTGTAGTGGCCTGTGATCAGATATCACATTGCTGTATCTATCATCACACTTATCTAAAACTAAGGTTTCAGTTCCGGCCACTTTGTCAAAAAGTTCGTTGGTAATGAGTATGTGGTCTATATGGCTTGGCCAAGAGGGATAAGACCAAGCATCTGCCTGGTTGAGCGCAATTTCCATATCTGCAAATCTGTAATCAAGCGAGTCTGAAATAAAGTTGGCAAAAACATTATCAACCTCATTTTCTTCAACAATTAAATCATTAAAATCGCCCAGTACAATTACAGGCTCGTTTGGCAAATTGGTATCTACATATGTTTTTAACAGCTGGGAAGCTTCCCGTCTTCTTGCTTCATTTTCGGCACCGCCACAACATTTTAAGTGTATATTGATCAGCTTCAATTCCATACCCGAAGTATGCCTTACAGTAACCATTACCGGCGCCCTTGGGAACGGCGAAAATCTATCTTCATAGAATGGTATAAGTGGGCCTATTATGGCTGCTTCATTTTTTTTGTAAATAAAACCAAGGTCTAGATTGCCCTCATCAAATAAGGCTCCATCCCAACCTTCTAAATAATTGAGCAATTGCTCTAAATCTGATGTCTTGTCCAATTCTTGCAAAGCAATCACATCTGCATTTTGCTTTTTAATTATATCTGCTAGGGCCTTAATGGTATTATCTTCCCGCAGGGGAAATTCCTTTACATTCCATGTAATGATGTCGAACGTAGTATTACTAACAGGAACAAGACATTGGCTTATTTCTAAAGCTACTAAGTCGTCGGTTATGGGTCTTGGCCTTTCATTTTCACAAGAAAACAAAAAGGATAATGCAATCAACAATAGCTTTGGTGATTTCATAGCATTTGTGGTTTTATAGTAAGGCTAAAATAGAAAAGCCTGCCCAAGCTAGAAAATTTTGTTTTAGCTATAAGCAGACTTTTCAATCAGACTTCCCAAATCCCTGTTCTTTGACTCACAGAACAATTTAAAAATCGGCTTATGAGTTACAAATTGGGGGTTTTTATCATTTTTTAAATACGCTTCGCAATCCTGTTATATATTGTACATCCTCAATTCTCACCCTTGCTAAAAAGCTGTTGTGGCAAGGCCTCAATTTGCTCTACAAAAAAATAAGTTTGGCTGTTAAATATGTTGTTTAACAGAGTCTGTTCTCTTATCCCAAAATACAATAATTGCCCGTTTGGCAGCAAATCCATATGCTGCTCGTAAAACATATTCTTTTCTTCAACACTTAAAAAACCATCATTTAAGTAGGTCTCTTGCACTTTAGCATAACGTGTACCTTGCTGCGCCTTCATGGTTCTATAAATGTACTGTTGCTTTTGTATAAAAAATACTTGCCCATCAATCATACTGGCTTCGGTTAGCATAAAAGGTGAAGGTGTTATAAGTTGCTGCTTGGGATAGGTCAGGGTATTGTTCCAAAGTAATCTGCCTTTGGCGTCAAAACAGGTTATAAAAGAATTTAAGTACTCGAAAGAATAGGTTTTATCAGAGTTTTTAATTTTATGAAAGCTACTCCCTGTAAGTAAAATCTTGTTTTCTTTAAGCTCTAGGTCGCTTAGTTCTATCGCGAGCCTTGTTTTTATAGAACGCCCTTTATCTGCAGCCTTGCTAATGCGTTTTTTTAAATTATCTGCTTTTTTGTCTGATAAGTACGCAAAATAATGCTCGACTTTACTTAAATCGTAAAATCTTGTATCTACAATGTCCTTTTCCTGTAGGTTAATAGAAAAGAAACCCACAATATTATCTTTTGCAAATACCGCTTGGCTATAAGTGCCAACCAACATGCTATTTTTTCTATTTAAGACCAAAAGTTTGGCCTCGCAGATTCTATAGTTTATAGGCGTTGGTACTCGGGCATTGTGCAATAAGGTGCCATCTTCATAATATTGATTTATGAGGAAAAATTTAATGGCCATACCTGATACTCCACAGGTCTCCATCAGAAAACTAACCGTATTGGATTTTTTATGATGTTGGAGCGCCCTAAGATTGGAAGACTGATTTAGATGATAGAAAAGCACTTGAAATTTATCTGAATTGAGCGGTAATTTATAAGCTGTTGTTTTTTCCTTTATTTTTCCACCAATAAACAAAGCCTTATTGGTTGCCAATAAGTGAGACACTTGAATAGAAGCAGGTAGGGCTATATTTGGAACCTCAAAATCAGAAGTACGCTTATCTAAAATCAATAGCTCGTGGTCGCTTTTTTCTTTTTTAAGCAAGATATAGATGCTTTTCATATTTTCTTCTGCCAATACTACTTCTGTACTGCTGTCTAAGGGATAAAAACTCTGTTGCTCAACCTCTAAATCTTGACTTAATTGGTAATAACGTAAAATTGGATTTTCGCCGACTTCGTGTTCTTCTTTTACCAATAAACTGTAGCTGCCTTCTTCATAAAAAAACCGATGATATTTTAGGGGATGTTTTAGGGGAATTTGTTTTAACTTTTGGAGTGAAGGCTGTGCTACAAGCGCTATTGGTAGACAGCAAAACAAGAGTGCAAAAAAATGGAGCATAACAGAACAGATTTAATTCATGAAAAGGGCTAGTGGTTATCGCTTTTAAAGGCGGTAAGATTGCTGCAGTGTGGTAGGGTATAGGTCGGCTATGTTTAAGCCTTTAGATTTGTAATTAATTGAATTTAATAAAAATCCATGGCTTAATGCGGTATTTTTTTACGAGCGGATATTTAGTTTATTTAACTCAAATATTCGGAAAGTTCTCACCCCAATTGGGTGATTTGCTCAAAATCGCTCTTACACAATTGAGTGTATGAAAAAGTATAAGCGATAAACTCGGCAGCTTTGTTGACGAACTCTAGCTTATAGGCTTGCACTTTGCCAAAGCATGCCAATTCTATTACACCGAAAACTTGATCGTTAAAAACTAGCGGGGCTAAAACAAGGGTGTCGGGCTTTCTAGAGCCTAGGCCTGAGTCAATGGTGAGATAATCTTTTGGTATTTGAGTAAGGTGAATCGTTTTTTTCTCTACAAAACATTGCCCTACGAGCCCCTCGCCCGCCTCAATTTCTAACAAAAGTGGTACGTTTGCATTTTGAGCGTATCCGGCTACCGCAAGTACAGAGTCTTTTTCTACATCTGCTAACTTAACATACATCATACCCATATTGGCACGTATGCATTTGGCCATTTTGGCCAACAGTTGCCTACAAAGATCTTTTTTAGAAGACTTATTTTCCCTTACCACCTTGCTGATCTCTTGTAAGGCATTGTTGCCCCACAAAGACTCCTGCTCATTTTGGCGAGAGAGCATGATCTTTTCCTTTAAAATCAAAAGTGATTGAAACTCTTCGCTATCGTCAATATCCAATTCATCAAAATTCCCTTCTAGCAAATGGGTAGTATAATGATAAAATTGCTTTGTTCTTTTGAGGGCGCGCTCCAATTTTAGCTTGGTTTTCCTTTCTCTAAAAATTACCATTCTGCCTATCATGTAAGCGGTAAATGATAAAATGATTGGAGCAGAGTCTATAATGAAATGGATGGGATTGGTAAAGTGGATTTTTACGATGTTATTAACAGAAAATGATAAGTCTTTAACCCAAAAATCAATGCCAAGGGCCATAAGCGGAAAGCAAAGCCCAAAGCATATCCCAAATAAAAAAAAGTTTCTAAGCAGAACCTGCTCTTCTTTTACCAAAGAAGCCATCGTAAAAAATTTGTTTTTAAACGATGGCTTCCGATTAATCTTATAGCGTTATTATCCCTCTGTCTTATTTAGACCTAATTGCAATTACAGGATCCATTCTAGATGCAGATACAGCGGGAATCAAACCCGAAAGCACCCCGATCAATACAGAGACCGACATACCGAGCAAAACATTTTCTAGTGATAGAGTAATCACAAAGGTTTCTGTGGAGAAAAAAGACAGTAAGTTGACCAATATCAAGCCTGTAGCACCTCCCAAGAAGCTGAGGAATACTGCTTCAAATAAAAATTGCAATAAAATAAAGTAGTTTTTTGCGCCTAGTGATTTCTGTATGCCAATTAAGTTTGTCCTTTCTTTTACAGAAACAAACATAATATTGGCTATGCCAAAACCACCTACCAAAATAGAAAAACTACCGATACACCAGCCGGCCACGGTAAGCACGCCAATAATGCTGTCTATAACTGTAGCAAAGGCTTCGGGTCGGTTCATGGCAAAGCTGTCCTCTTCAGTAGGCCTTAAACCTCGGTAATTCCTTAGTAAGCCCCTTACTTCATTCTCAACTTCTATCAATCCCTCATCTTCCTCAATACCCTTTATGGCAATGGTAGGCCTAATGCCTCTACTCTTAGAGGCGAAAGCTTTCATTAAGCTTTTATAAGGCATTATGGCTATGTCATCGTTGCTAGGCGCATCAAGTAAGTTTTCTCCTTTAGGCGCCAAAGTGCCAATTACTCGGTACTTTATACCTTTTATCTTAATAACTTTACCTATAGGTTCAGCCTCTCCAAATAAATCTTTAGCGATGTTTACACCTATTACTACTACATTGCGGCCTTTATCTGCCTCTTGTGGACTAAAGTATCTGCCGTCGCCAATCTCAAAATCAGCTACTTGGCTGTGGCTGTAGCTCGCTCCCATAATATCTGCATCTCCCAAGCTATTGTTCTTGTATTTTAGTACAGCCCCACCTTTAAAGTCATAAATGGAGATGGCTTTTGCCCAGGTTACCGTCTTTTGTAAGTGCTCAAATTCTTCATAAGTAGGATACGGCCTGTTTACGTACTTCCACCAAGGATAACCATTCTGAAAAATCCAAGGCCACTTTTCTACATAAATTACTTCGCTACCTAAAAAAGAAAGGCTGTTTTTGATGCTTTTCTCGAGCGTATCTACCAAGGTCAAAACCGCAATTATGGCAAAAATGCCAACCGTAACCCCAAGTAAAGAAAGTATCGTTCTCAAGAGATTTTCCCTAAGTGCGCTCACTGCAAACAAAAGACTCTCCTTAAACAACCTTATAAATAATACCATTCTAAATTTAATTTTTACTGTATAAGTAAATATAAGCCAAATTTATAATTATGTTTGACAAATTATTATCTTTGCAGCCTATTTTATATAAACGGTCATATTCCGTTACACTTCGTTCATAAAGCTTATCAGCCAAACTTATTTTATGAAACTTTCAGCGTTCAGATTTGAGCTCCCAAAAGAATTAATTGCGAAATACCCAACCGAAAACCGAGACGACTCGAGGTTAATGGTATTGGACAGAAAGAAGAAAACCATAGAACACAAGGTGTTTAAGGATGTAGTCGATTACTTTGAAGAAGGCGATATCCTTACTGTAAACGACACGATGGTTTTTCCTGCAAGATTGTACGGTAATAAAGAAAAAACCGGGGCTAAAATAGAAGTATTTCTTTTGAGGGAACTCAATGTAGAGTCGCATCTTTGGGATGTTTTGGTAGACCCTGCGAGAAAAATAAGAGTTGGTAATAAACTGTATTTTGGCGAGGGAGAATTGGTGGCTGAAGTTATAGACAATACTACTTCTAGAGGCCGTACCATCCGTTTTTTGTTTGAAGGAGAGGATGAGGAATTCTACAGATTGATAGATACCCTTGGCGATACACCTCTACCAAAAGACCTAGAAAGAGAAGCGGAACCCGATGACAGAGAACGTTTCCAAACAATATTTGCTAAGCATGTTGGTGCTGTAGCTGCTCCTACTGCAGGTCTGCACTTTACACCACAAATTACCAAAAGATTAGAGATAAAAGGAGTAGACATATCGCCCATTACTTTGCACGTGGGTTTGGGTACTTTTAGAGAAGTAGACGTTGAGGACCTTACCAAGCACAAAATGGATTCGGAAAATTTTCAGGTGCCACCCGAGACTGTACAACTCGTAAACAATGCACTAAAGAATAAAAAGCGGGTAACTGCTGTAGGCACTACTGTAATGCGAGCTTTGGAGGCTTCTGTGTCTGCCGCTGAGTTTTTGAAAGAAAATGAAGGTTGGACTGATAAATTCATTTTCCCGCCATATGATTTTAAAATTTGCAGTGGCTTGATTACCAATTTCCACAAGCCGATGTCTACATTGCTTATGATGGCCGCTGCTTTTGGTGGGTACGATTTTGTAATGGAAGCCTACGAAACCGCTATTAAAGAAAAATATCGCTTCTTAGATTATGGCGATGCTATGATCATTATTTAAGATATTCTATATATCGATACAAGAAGCAGTGTCTAATACGGACACTGCTTTTTTTGTGAGCTGTTTTTTATGTGAATTAAACTGGATACATTTAAGAAAAAGGCCGCTATTTATGTTTATAGAGCGCATACAACTACTAAACTTTAAAAATTACGAGGAAATAGACTTTGCCTTTTCTAAAGATATCAACTGCATTGTTGGACCAAACGGAATCGGCAAAACCAATCTTTTAGATGCTGTATACTACCTATGCATGACAAAAAGTGCATTTAATAGCGTAGAGTCGCTCAATATTAAACACGATGCCTACTTTTTTTTAAATAAAGGCAGCTTTTCGGATACTGCTTCGGCAACCTCATCTACTAAGGTGCAATGCGCTTATAAAAAGGGCGAAAAGAAATCGATAAAGCTCGACCAAAAGGAATATGAAAAACTGAGTAGCCACATCGGTAAATTCCCCTGTGTGCTCATGACCCCGTATGATACCGATCTAGTAAGAGAAGGCAGTGAAACGAGGAGAAAGTTCTTCGACAATACCCTATCTCAAACCAATAGTGCTTACCTAGAGCAGCTTATTCATTACAATCATTACTTAAAACAGCGCAATAATTTGCTTAAGCAGTTTGCAGAACGCAAAAACAGCGATTTGGCCCTGCTAGAAACTTACAATATACAAATGGCACCTTTGGCCAAAGCCATCTACGAAACAAGGAAAGACTTTATAGCAGATTTTACTCCGCATTTCATCAACTATTATAAAAAACTAAGTAATGATCAAGAACCTATGAGCATTACTTATGCTTCCGGCCTAGAAAAAACAAGCTTTAGTACACTCCTAAAGCAAAACCTTCAAAAAGATATGGTTTTACAGAGAACCACTCAAGGTATACATAGAGACGATTATGTTTTTGAAATGGCCGACTTTCCTCTAAAAAAAACGGGCTCTCAAGGCCAACAAAAATCTTATGTAATCGCACTTAAACTGGCACAGTACAAATGGATCTCCAAACAAAAAGCACTCAAACCTATTTTGTTATTGGATGATATCTTTGATAAATTAGATGACTACCGCATAAACCAACTCTTGAAGATTTTAGCCGATGGGAATTTTGGTCAGATTTTTATAAGCGATGCCCGACCTGAACGCTCTGAATCCTTACTGAAGGGTATAAATAGAGATGTTAAGTTTTTCCGCTTAAATGAAATTCTAAATAAATAATAACTAGGACTTATAACTCATTTAATTTTATTAGTATTGAATGATTTTTTATACTCCTTCCAAAAAAAAAGACTCGATCATGGCCCAGAAATACAGGTTTTCACCTTATGGTAAAGTAAGTAAGAAATCTGAAGCGAAACCTATCAAAGTAGCCATACAATCCTTGCTTAAGTCTTACCAAATAGACCGAAAGTATAATTATGCCAACATCATAAACAATTGGGAAAAACTCATGGGCAAGACCGTGGCCAGCCGTACAGGAAAACTATTTATTAAAGAACAAAAACTATTTGTAGAAATACAGTCTGCTTCTTTAAAAAGTGATATGTACTATTCTAGGAAAGAAATTATAGAAATTGTTAATGAGTTTGTAGGGCAAAAAGTAATTAAGGAAGTTATTCTACTTTGAAATTTATTAAATGTACACTCCAAAATACACAACAATAAATTATTATAAATATGCAAAATAACTATGTAATCATCATGGCAGGTGGTATAGGAAGCCGTTTTTGGCCTTTTAGCCGCAAAAAACATCCTAAACAGTTTCAAGATATTTTGGGTGTTGGCAAAACCCTTTTACAACAAACCGCCGAAAGATTCAAAGGAATCTGCCCTGATGAAAACATCTATATTGTTACGAATGAAGATTATTACGACCTAGTAAAAGAGCAGCTGCCTTTTATGACAGATGACCAAATTTTGCTAGAACCCGTAATGCGCAATACAGCACCTTGCATTGCTTATGCGAGCTACAAAATCGCTAAGAAAAATCCAGATGCCAACCTTATCATTTCTCCAGCAGACCACCTCATCTTAAAAGAAGAGCAGTTCAAGGTAAACATTAATAAAGCCTTAAAAGCAACTGCTAACTCGGATGTTTTGGCTACCTTGGGCATACAACCTAGTAGACCTGATACAGGCTACGGATACATTCAAGTGCGAGAAGATGATAAAATTGATGAGTTGCGCCGGGTAAAAACCTTTACCGAAAAACCAGACCTACAACTGGCGCAAGAGTTTTTAGAAAGCGGCGACTTTGTATGGAACTCCGGTATCTTTATATGGAGCGCAAAAACCATCATTGATAACTTCCATAAGTACCAGCCCGAAATCGCGCAGCTTTTTACCGATATGGGCGATAAATACTATACCGATGAGGAGAAAGAAGCCATTAAGCTCACTTACTATCAATGCAAGAACATATCTATAGATTACGGCATAATGGAACACGCAGAAAAGGTATATGTCTTAAAAAGTGATTTTGGTTGGTCTGACCTAGGCACTTGGAAATCGCTCTACGAAGTATCTGAAAAAAATGAGGACGAGAATGTTTTGCACGGCAACATTATGACTTATGAAACCAAGAACACGCTTGTTAAGATGGGTTCTGATAGGCTTGCACTGGTACAAGGTTTAGATAATTTTATCGTGGCTGAAAACGACAATGTACTTTTGATTTGCCATAAAGATCAAGAGCAACGCATTAAACAGTTTTTGTCAGATGTAAAAGAAGGAAAAGGAGAAGGCTACGATTGATAAAAACATGCTTAAAAGTTAAAACCCGAAACCGCTTTAAGGATATTAAAGCGGTTTTTTATTTATTGATGTTGTAAATGAATATTGCCAAAAGAAGTAGTAGTACAAATACATTTATTGCTGTTTTTATTCCACTTGGTGTAAAATCATAAGCCAATCTCTGATTGTTAGCTACATCAGTAATATCTCGCCTTTCAGTTTGCAAAGTATCGGTTTTAAGTTTATCGATAGGCACCTTGTTTACTGTAGTTTGCCGTTCCGTTCTTGCAGAATCCTCTTCCAAAATTTCTTTTGGTTGGGCAATCTCTACTTTAAGCGAATCAAGCTGTAGATTTATTGGTGGGTACAAACTAATTTCTTGCCCTACATAGATTTTATCTGCGCTTTCTAATGCATTCCACTTAACTAAGTCTTCAGTATCGAGTTGATGCTTGGCAGCCACTATGGAAAGTACATCACCTTTTTTTACTGTATACAAGCTGTCTTGGTAACTTTGCACGGTGTCTTTAACTTCCACTTCTTCAAAAAGTGGTATTGGCAACATAAGCTTTTGCCCTACTTCTATATGGCTGTCTTTTAACTGGTTGGCATTTTTTAGGTCACTTACCTTAATACCATATTTAGATGCAATGGCGTATAAAGTCTCCCCTTTCGCTACTAAGTGCACAGAATCTTGCTGTAAAGACAGCGAATCGCTTAAATGTAAGTTATTTTGCAAAGCCAAATTAGGCAAGCCCATTAAGTGACTACTGGCAAATAAAAATAAAATAAGCAGTAACATAGTTGAAAAGTTTTGCCGCTAAACGCATTTAATAATATATACGCAAATTAATGACAAATGTCAACATAATTTACTGATTTTAAGATAAATAGTGTTTGAAAGGTAAATTTTTGCTTCAAGTGCAGAAATCAAGTAATTTCCGTTGTTATTCATTTGCCTTAAATACCAAACCATTGCCTTTGTCAAAATTGGCGTTTTCAACAGGATATAAAAAGCCATTTACTACGGCTGCCTTTACCTTGCCATTTTCTTCTAAATAAAAATTGGCAGAGGCGCCCAACCTTACTTTAAATTCAGGTGCTTCTCCCGTATAAAAATTAATAGGAAATTGCGTGAAACTCCTCTCGTAATCTACAGGTTTGGGCATGGCTATAATCCCTTTTTTATGAAGCGATTTGATAGAAGCCTCTTTTAACTTTTCTGGCTTTTGGGCAATTTTTCCTGGTTGTGCCGTCATGCCACTAGCATCAAATTCATCGTAACCGTAAAAGGTAGACATGTCTCCAAATTCGGCAATGTAACCACTGTATTGCGTATCCTTATTATCTCCTTCATGTTGCCTTCTTCTATTAATACCGATATCCATCGTATACATTTTATCATAAAATTCAATCTGTGCATTTCTTATGATCAAATCGAATAAGTAGCGCTTGTTATCGGGTATGGCGTAGTAGTCATCTATATTTTCATTTTGGTAAGATTTCTCTGCAATACTTTTAAGTGAAGTGATGATGCCAATAAAATTCATCTTTCTTAAAAACTGCTTCTCTACATCATTGGGATACCCGCCTGTCTCAATTAAAATGGTACTAGTCCCCCATTT
>Ga0207419_1002284_pt1 | contig 12840 bp, 9 predicted proteins | sample ElkSloMetagenome_4_FD_184723 | JGI IMG/M metagenome (GOLD analysis project Ga0207419, IMG submission 184723) | Hot spring microbial communities from Elkhorn Slough, Monterey Bay, USA - MD2A (version 2) | ecosystem: Environmental > Aquatic > Marine > Intertidal zone > Estuary: Microbial mat ... | reverse complement strand
TTTGACATTTCGATTTTAAAAAGTAAACTTTCTAAAATCTCATTTACAAAAAAAGCCAAACACTTTCGTATTTGGCTCGTTGTAGCGGGAACTGGACTCGAACCAGTGACCTTCGGGTTATGAGCCCGACGAGCTACCTACTGCTCTATCCCGCGATATTGGATGGCAAAGTTACAACATTTTATGATTTCACAAAATACTTTGGCATAAAAAAAGCGCTTTATTTCTAAAGCGCTACGTTTCAACTAAATCAATAATTATGGTTAATCTTCTATATCTAATGTAGCCAAGGAACCTTTTAAATTGGCTTGGTCTAAATCAAAATTTTCAATGTTAGGTAATTGCGCTTTTAAAGCCGCATAGTTGCCCTTAAAACCATTATTGCTAAGCATAAGCGTCTTTAAATTACTGAGCTCTGCCAAACTGCTGGGCAAACGGCCATAAAAGGCATTGTTTGAGAGGACCAACTCTTCTAATTTGGCTAACTTACCAATGCTGGATGGTAAGGTACCAAACAGTTGATTATCAAATACACTGAGTACTTTAAGCTCTTGAAGCTGTGCCATACTTTTTGGTAATGGACCAGACAACTGGTTGCTACTTAACAGCAAGGTTTCTAACTGCGGTAAATTACCAATAGATGCTGGTATTTCACCAGTAAAGTTATTATTGTACAATTCAATGATTTTTAAATTCTGAAGTTGATCGATGTGATCTGGAAGGGTTCCGCAAATCTGGTTAGAAAACAATTGCAATACCTCTAACTGCTGCAACTGCAATAAACCTTTGGGAAGCTCTCCACTAATTTGGTTAAACGCTAAATTTAACGACCGTAAAGACTGTAACTGGCCTATGGCTTCTGGTAATTTTCCCTTAAGATTATTAAAATTTAAGTTTAACGCTACGACCTCACCACCTTCTATTGTCACACCATACCATTCGGCTACCGGTGTGTTAAGATCCCAGGAATGGTGCCATTCTGAACCTTCAGTCGCATTATATAATTCTATGAGTGCTGATTTTTGGCTCTCAGGAACTGCTGCAAAGCCTAAGGTCATACTCAAAACACAAAGTAGGATGGTCTGTAGAAATTTCATAATAGCAGATATTTTAAGGGACTAAATCGAGTCAAACATAAGGTTTTAAGATATGAAATGCAAATTTATTCGATGAAATGCACAGTTGGCTCTAATTATAAACTCGAAAAACGTATAGAAACCACCTATTGTTCTATAGAATGGGCTTCAAACATAACGATGTCTTGGGCTTCTATCTGTACATTGATTTCAATAGGATTACAACATACTTCACAATCTTCAATATAAGATTGCTGCCGTTGCGACATATCGATGAGCATGGAAATGGTATCCCAACAATACGGACATTGGAAAAAGTGTTCGTGCATTACCATGATTATAGAGGGTTATTTAACAGTTCACCACAGATTTGTAATACGTTAATTTCAGCCAGCTTGGCGTCGTATTTGGCCTGATTTCGATTAAGCTCTGAGGTTAGTAAGTTAAGTTGGGCTTGCCTAAATTCGATAGACGTCACCTGCCCTAGCTTAAACTTTTCTTGCGTACGCTCAAAATTGTTTTTAGCGGTTTTAATATTGTCTTGCTGAACTTGATAAATACGTAGTTTATTCTGATAATCGTCCCAGGCATTATTAAAATCCCGCTGCACTTCAGCCAGAATTTGAGCTTTTTGTAGCTGTTGGTTTTCCAGATCAATTTGAGCGTTTTTTACGCGGGTGATGGTGGTACCTCCATCAAATAAATTCCAGGTTAAGTTAAGGGCACCAGAAAATCCCGAATTGGTGTTTTGAAGCACAAAAGCCAACGGACTGTTGTTATTGGCTTCGCTCCAACCGTAGGATCCCTGCAAACCAATGGTGGGCAAATATCCCGATTTGCTAGATTTTATGGTAAAATCACTAATCTTAATATTTTGCTCTATTTGCTGTAAACGCACGTTGTTTTGCAGCAGTTTTTTGTACAAAGCTTCTTTTAAATATAAATTAGGAAAGGTAACAATGGTATCTACCTCGTAGGTGGTTTCAATTTTATTGCCCATAACCACACTAAGATCGCGCTTGGTATTTTTAAGTTGTTGATAGGCATTAATGAGATTAATACTGTCATTATTAATGTCTACTTCGGCATTAAGTACGTCTAATTTGGTATTTTGCCCATACTCAAAAGCATATTCCGAACGGGTTAAACGGTCTTTAGAAATGGCTAAGGTTTTTTCTAAGGCTTCGGTGTTTTCAGACAATTGCGCCACGTTGTAATATATGGTGAATAGCTCTACCATTATAGTTTCTATGGTGAGTCGCGCTTCAAGCTGCGATAACTGGTACTCTTCTTTTAATTGCTTGTAATTGTAATACCTCCCTAAACCATCAAACAAAGTATAATTTAAATTTACTGAAGCGTTATAACGCCGTGTTTCTGCCCCTTCTGCAACCCTGGTTTCGCCATTGGCTAGCTGACCTTCGGTATTTTGAACATCTAAAGAAGCCCCGGCATTACCTGTAACTGTTGGTAAATACCCTGAGTTAAGAACATTAGAATTGTTCTCTGCTACTTTTACCGCATTGTTTGCGATTTTAATACCATAATTATGTTCTAAGGCGAGCTCCACCGCCTCATCTGTGGTGATTAACTCTTGCGCCACAACCAACTGAAAAGTAGCGACACACCATGCAAAAAGACTGTATAATTTAATATTCTGCTTCTTCATCTTGCTCTTTTATAGCGCGTTCAACTTCTTCTTTTGTAACATCTTTCCCCGAGGCCAACCACTTGGCACCTACTTTTATATTATTACTAATAGAGAGTAACAATGGCAAGGCTAATAAAGTTAAGATGGTAGCATACCCAATGCCAAAGGTTATAGATATGGCCATGGGTTTTAAAAACTGTGCTTGCCTACTTTTCTCTAATAGCAAGGGTGCTAAACCAGCTATGGTGGTTAATGAGGTTAAAAAGATGGCTCTAAAGCGCGATTTACCAGCTTCGGAAAGGGCGTCATTAAAAGACAACCCAGCCTTGAGATTGGTATTAAATTTACCTATGAGCACCAACCCATCGTTCACCATAATGCCAATTAAAGCAATAATACCAAGTAAGGATAAAATATTAAGCGGAAATCCTAATAATAAATGCCCCCAAGCGACGGCCGTTAAACTAAACGGTATAAGAATAATGAGTAATAACGGCTGACTATAGCTTCTAAATGTGAAGGCAATAGTAACGTAAATTAAAATAAGGATTACAGTTCCTGCGGAAGCCAATGATGAACTGAGCTTTTCGCGTTCGCGATTTTGACCTTCAAAGGAAGCCGAAATGGTAGCGTATTTAGACTTTAATTTAGGAATTACATTATTCTCTAAATTGGCCATTACATCGGTATTACTAGCGTTAGGATCTTTCATATCTGCGGAAATCTGAATTTCGCGCTGGCCTTCCAGATGATTAATAAGCACATCACCACGCTTAATAGAATAGCGGGCAATATCTCTAAGATTCACCCGATCACCCGATGGTGTAATCACGCGCATATCGTCTAAATCACTTATAGATTCACGATTAGAGCGGTCGTACCTAACCCAAACCCGTATTTCGTCTTCACCGCGCTGAAAGCGCTGGGCTTGAACCCCAAAAAATCCAGCCCGAACTTGATCCATAACCGTTCTTAGGTCTAAGCCTAATAAAAAAGCACTGGGTTTAAGTTCTAACCGAATTTCTTTAATCCCTGCCGGATCATTATCCTCAACATCCTTAAGAACAGGATTAGAATTCATAATCTCTTTCAACTCAACTTTAGCTGCCTTGAGTTCTTCAATATTATTCCCTAAGAGAGATACTGAAATAGGGCTGCCACCAAAATTACTTCCAGAACCAAAAGTTAAGCGCTCTACACCAACCACGGTTCCTACGAGTTCCCTCAAACGATTGGCTACTTTTAGCGAAGTCACCTCATCTGGCCGTTCTTCACCGGGCAACATATTAATATCTAAAACAGCGCTAGAACTACTGTTGATGCGTCTTATGGTATTTTCAACTAAGGACTTATCGGTTCCTTCTAAGTATTCTTCTGTAAATTCTTTGTTGACAATATCGACTTTATCTTCAATCATTGAGATAATAGAATCGGTTATCCTCACATTAGTGCCGTTGGGCATGTCTAAATTAACCGCTACCTGATCGCTGGCAATCCTAGGGAAAAGGGTCACACTAATAATGCCACCACCTATAGATCCGAAAGTGAAAATGAGCAGAGAGATAAAAATGGATAATGATAATAATTTATAGTTCAGTACAAACCTTAAAACCGGTGCGTAGATACGATCTCGGAGGTAATTCATTAATCGGTCCCCAAACTGATTGACCACTCTCATTTTGGCAAAAAATGCTTTAAGGCCTTTAGCTTCGTCCTTTTTATCTTCTTTAGGTCTTAATGCTTTAGAATGCGCCAAGTGCGCGGGCAGAATAATCAGAGCCTCGACTAACGATACTGTTAGGGTGAGAATAACAATCACGGATACCTCACCAAAAAACTCACCAATTCTACTGTCTAGAAATAAAAAGGTTGAGAAGGCTAATAAGGTAGTTATTATTGCCGAAACCACCGGTGGTATCACTTCCATGACACCATCTATAGCAGCGTCGAGCGGTTTTTTACCACGTTCGTAATGCTGGTAGATGTTTTCTGCAATAACGATACCGTCATCTACCAAAATACCGATAACGATAATCATTCCAAAAAGCGACAGAACATTGATGGTGACGTTGAATTGGTTGGCAAACATAAACATACCTAGAAACGAAATTGGTAAGCCAAAGGCCACCCACAATGCCAGACGCGTATTTAAAAATAAGGATAAGAATAATAATACTAATAAGATACCTATAATCGCATTTTCAAACAAGAGTTTGGTACGTTGCTCTAAAGTAATAGAACGGTCGCGAACCACATCTAAGCGCACGTTATTATATTTCTGGTTGTATTCTTCAATGTAATCTTTAACCTTTTGGGCTGAACTTACAAGGTCTTCATTATTAGTACTGGTTATGGAAACGTTAACTGACAGATCTCTATTAAAATAAGTGGCATTGGGCGTCTCTGAAAAACGGTCTCTAATGATGGCCACATCTTTTAACCGCACGGTTTTACCATCGGGTGATGACTTCACCACAATATGAGATAATTCGTCCCCGTAATAAGATCTGTTATTAGCTCTAATGAGATACTCTTCTCTGTCGGTCTTAATATTACCACCTGTAACCAATATATTGGCTTGGCCAACCGCAATAGCAACTTCAGAAAAAGATAAATTATAGGCGAGCAAATCGGTTTCATTGACGGCGATCTCGATTTCTTCATCTGGAAATCCTGAAATCTCAACCTGCGAAATACCCTGTATACCTCTTAAGTCATTTTCGATATCTCGAGCAATTTGTTTTAGCGTTGCTAAAGGAATCGCCTCACCACTCACGGCAAAACTAATGGTTTCTCTTACGGCTTCCTGCTTTGCCACAACCAAAGGCTCCATACCGGTGGGGTAACTAGGCACACGATCTACAGCATTTTTTACCTCGAGCAACATGAAATCGATATTCTCGCCTTTTTCAATCTCAACGGTAATGGTTCCACTATTTTCTCGAGATACGGAAGTTACGCGGTCTATACCCTTTAATCCTTTTAAATTGTCTTCAATCTTTAGTACCACACCTTCCTCAATCTCCTGTGGTGAAGCCCCAGGATAAGTGATGTTGACATTAATGATTTTAGAATCTACTAAGGGAAAAAAGCTAGATTTTAAACTAAAAAATCCTATGAGACCGAGCACGATAAATGCGCTAATAACGACATTGACCGCAACGTGATAGCGAATAAAATAAGCAATTAGTTTTCTCATTTTACTCGGATTTAGAATCGGTATATGGGGTCACCAACATGCCCGAATAGGCACCTGGTACAGGTTTACTTACCATAATAGTGCCGTCTGGGACGTCTTTTAAAACCACCTTATCATTCGTATAATAAACCGGTTTGACTTTTAAGGCATCTAATACAGAATCGCGCAACACAAAAATGGTATTCTTATCAGAAATAAGCGAACGGTCTATTTCTATAGCATTGGGTTCTGTTCTAGCATCTAACTCAGCTTCGAGATAAACTCCTTCTTTTAAGCTAGGGTTATTAACTTCAATAAATGCTGTAATGGTTTGCGTGGTTAAATCTACCTGACCATTTATTCGGGCTACTGTACCCTTATACTGCTGCGTATCGTCTAAGGTTTTTAGAGTAACCGCCTCACCTACTTTTAAAAATGGCGCAAAGGTTTTAGAAATTGGTACTTCAATTTCATAAACATCGGTATTAATGAACTCCCCTAATTTTTGGCCATTTCTTATTAATGCTCCTTCGGTAACCAAAGCTTCTGTAAGTATGCCATTAAACGGTGCGTTGATGTAATATTTGGTGAGTCGCTGTTCTAGGTTCTTTACATCGTAATAATTAGAAATAATCCCACGACCAGTTATAAAATAATTTTCCTTTTCGGAGGTGGTTTTAGGCAGCTTAGGTGTGGTTTTATCTAAGTTATAACTTCGCAGGTAATTTAGCCATTTGTCGTACACCTCTGGGAAGTCTAACCGCAAATCGGGTAAAATAGCAGCAATATCATTGTACAGGCTGCTTTTGGCCGCCTGTACGGAAGCATAAAATTCTGAAGCATTTATACGAATAAGGGGTTCTCCTTTTTTATAGCGCTGTCCCGGTCGAAATAATTTGTTGGTGCCATTAAATATGCCTTGCACTTCTGCAAATAATTCAATACGACGTTTCGCTCGTGTGTTTCCACTAGCTTCAATAACAATGGGTATATCTTTATTCTGAACCGTATCTGTAAAAACCACTTTAACGACCTTTTGAGGTGCCGGTTTGGGTTTATTTTTATTAGCTATAAGGTATTTGGCTAACATAAACGCCCCAACAATAAGGGCGAGTCCTAAAATAGACAATACGACTTTTCTCAACATCAATACAAGGCTTAGTAATTAAAGCAAAGTTATTTATATCCTTGTCTGTGCCCGTTAAAATAATCTTAATTGTTTAACTCATCCACTTGAGTCTGCACATCTTCCCACTGCTGCATGAATTGTGATAATTTGGTCTTATTAGCTTCATAAGCCTTGAAGAAGCTTTCATCCTTCATAAGACTTTCGTAATCCTCAGCTAATTTTAAATCGTCTTTTTTAATCTGATCTTCCAGTTCACCTATTTTAGCCTCAATATTACTGAGCTTATTTTGAAGCGATTTCAATTGTTTCTGGTCTTGATACGATGTATTTTTCTGTTGTTTTGGTGCAGTGTCCTCTACGGTTCGCTTTTCGGCGTCGCGCAGGCTTTCGATATTGCGTTGTTCTAAATAGAAATTAATATCACCCAAGTAAGGTTTAATGTGATGGTCTTTAAATTCATAGGTTACAGAAGTAAGACCTTGCAGGAAGTCCCGATCATGAGATACCAGTATTAACGTTCCTTCGAACGCTTTTAAGGCTTCTTTTAACACTTGCTTGGATTGAATATCGAGGTGGTTGGTAGGCTCATCCATAATGAGCACGTTTAAAGGTTGTAGCAGTAGTTTGGCCAGAGCTAAGCGGTTGCGCTCACCACCTGATAGTACTTTTACATATTTATCTACCTCTTCCCCTCGAAATAAAAAGGCTCCTAAGATATCTCTAACTTTACTTCTGTTGGTCTCATTAGCGGCATCAATCATTGTGTCTAGCACCGTTTTATTACCATCGAGGTACTCTGCCTGATTTTGAGCAAAGTAACCAATCTGCACGTTATGCCCTAAAATCACCTCCCCTTCGTAACTTATCTCACCAACCATTATTTTTGCCAAGGTAGATTTGCCTTGACCATTCTGACCTATAAAAGCGGTTTTTGTACCGCGATCTATCTTTAGATTGACATGTTTTAAAACCGAAAGGTCCCCATAGCTTTTAGAAACATCTTCTAGATGCAGTACTACTTTTCCTGGCTGAATTGAAACTGGGAAATTTACCGTCATCACTTGACGGTCGTCCTCATCGACTTCAATACGATCCATGCGGTCTAGTTTTTTTATAAGCGATTGCGCCATTGAGGCTTTACTGGCTTTTGCCCTAAACTTTTCTATAAGCTTTTCGGTCTGTTGTATTTGCTTATCCTGATTTTTCTGTGCGGCCAACTGCTGTTCCTTAATCTCATGTCTTAGCTCTAAAAACTCTGAATAGGGCTTTTTATAATCGTAAATACGTCCTAATGATATTTCAATGGTTCGGTTGGTGACCTGATCTAAAAACATGGTATCGTGAGAAACAATAATTACAGCACCATTATAATTGTTTAAAAAGGACTCTAACCAAATTATAGATTCAATATCGAGGTGGTTGGTCGGCTCATCTAAAAGTAATAAATCGTTGTTCTGAAGTAGCAATTTAGCAAGTTCTATACGCATACGCCAGCCACCAGAAAAGGTATCTGTTAATTTATTGAAATCAGAACGCTTAAAACCTAAGCCTTGAAGAATTTTTTCAGTGTCTCCTTCGTAATTGTAGCCTCCTAATATTTCATACTGATGTTGCACATCATTTAAATCTACCATCAGCTGGTGATAAGCATCGCTTTCATAATCGGTACGTTCGGCCAGGGCGGTATTAATCTTCGCAAGCTGTTTCTCGCAAGTCTTTATGTCTGTAAATGCCTCATAGGCTTCCTCTAAAACGGTACGGCCCGCTTCAAAATCAATATCCTGTTTTAAGAAGCCAATTTTAATATTTTTATCTGTGGCCATTTGGCCGTTATCATACTCCTGCTCCTTTGCTAAAATCCGTAACATGGTAGATTTTCCAGCGCCATTTTTACCTATGAGGCCTATGCGGTCTCCCACACCTACTTTAAAGGTAATATCTTCAAACAGGTAAACTCCCTGAAACGAAACACTAAGGTTATGTACATTTAACATATGTAACTTGTATTACGCAGCAAAGATTTAAAAACTTGTATCTTTGCAACGCGAATTAATGCTGCAAAAGTAAAGTAATATCAATGATAAAAAAAGGTTATAAATTATACAGTATTTTATTTGGTGTATGCCCTAAGTGCCATGAGGAGTCGATGTACAAAACTAAAAACCCTTATGTCTTGACCGAGACCTTAAATATGCACGAACGTTGTTCGCATTGTAAAACCAAATATAAAATAGAACCGTCTTTTTTCTATGGTTCTATGTATGTAAGTTATGGGGTTGGTGTAGCTTTTGCCGTGGCAACTTTTATTATTAGCTATGTATTTTTAAGCAGCTCGTTAATGACCGCTTTTTACGCCATTATCGCAACCCTTGTCCTTCTCATGCCAGTCATTATGCGTTTATCTAGAAATATTTGGATTAACCTTTTTATGAATTACGATAAATCAAAGGCCAAATCTAAAAACGATTAATGTCTATAACCGGATCTAACGGTTTAGACTGATGAATAAAATCATATAATTGCTGTGCCACATAGGGCGCTATCAAAACTCCTCTAGATCCCAATCCGTTTAACACATAATAGTTCTTGTACTCGGGGTGTCGCCCAACTAAAGGCCTTCGGTCGGTGACGGTGGGTCGGATGCCGGCTTGGTGGTCTACAACTTCGTAAGGACAGGTTAAAAACCGCTCTAGTTTATTACAGAGTTCTTCTTTTGCTGCAGTCGTAGGCGTATTCGTTTTGTCCTTCCATTTATAAGTGGCTCCTACTTTATAGAGGTCATTGCCTAAAGGGATTAAAAAAACTGCTGATTTTATAGCCACATCTAACGCCAAATCAGGAATTTTCACGGTGAGAACCTCTCCTTTGGTACCATTTAGTGGGAGATAGTCAAAAAAGGGATTGGATTTGAGGCCATATCCTTCGGTAAAAACAATCTGCTGCGCTGTAATAACTTTGTATTGAACTTGATGCGGTTGATGCTTTAGTGCTTCGTGACTAAAGGTCTCACTTATTAATTGGTTGTTTTGCTTGAGATAGGTCCTGTAAGCCGATATAAGCGTTTTCGTGTTTAACCGTCCTGCCTGAAGCACTTCACCAAAGTGAAACGGCGCATCAATACCTCTTATTGGTTTCGTTATTAATTGGGTCTTCATAAAAGGTGCCAGTGTAGGTTGGTCTGTTGCTGTAAACCATTGGTTTTGTTCTTCCACCGAAGCCAAACGCCTTAAAATATGCAGTTTATAATCAATGGTGATATCCAGTTTGTCTTCAATGTGCTTATACATGGGCAAAGCCAATGCTAGCTGTTCTTTGGCCTTCCACACTTCTGTAAAGCGTTTTAGAACGACTGGATTATATAATCCGGCAGCCACTAAAGAAGACTGTTGGGAGTTGTTATCGAAAACGACGAAAGATTTTTGATTCTGAATTAAGCGCTCGCACAGGGCAATGCCTGCTAACCCTAAACCTACTATAATATAATCAACCTGCTGTTGCATCTTCAAAAAAAGTATTCATAAAAAAAGCGCCCGAAACAAATCGGGCGCTTTACAAATGTCGTGTTTTTATCTAATACGACCACATGTCTTGTTCAAAATTTCGAATCTGATCTTTGATGCGGTCCGACTCTAATAATTGCATTAAGGCATTGTCTGCGATGTATTCCTTGACTTCACGATCACCATAAACATTTTCGTCTTTGTAAATAAGTCCGTGATAACGTCTACTATTTAGTAAATGATCAAAGGATATAGGAACCGCACTATTGCTATTATTAAAGGCTTTAGCGTTGTGTAAAATATCCCGTATTTCTGGCACAAATACCCAAAATAGACCAATGGGCTCTTTATTAGCCTCGTCTTCCGAGTCAATAAAGTTAACGTCTGGTGCCGCTGGCGCTATGCCTAATATACGGTATTTAAGCTCGCCTTGGCGCTTATCAAAATACCACAATCCTTTAATTAAATACGCTTTAATATCAAAGGCTTCGATATTTCTTTTGATAATGTATTCTTCACTTACAGTTCCAAAGGCATTGAATTCGTCATATCCAATATCTGTAGTATCTACTTTACGCATAGAAGCTTTTAAGTCATCTAAGGTACGCTCTGTAGTAAAGTAAGAATCTGCATAGACCTTAGGGATCATTCCATTATTAATATTCTCCATTAATACATGAAATAATGATCTTCTGTCATTTCCTATGTTCATAGTGTCAACTGGAAAATACAATGGAAAATTAACGCGCTCGTCTAATACGACTTTTTCCCAAACCATTTTTGAATATAAGATATCTCTATCATCCACATATCCGTATTCTAGTGGTTCGTCATTGTCCAAAAGCAATTGAGCTTCGGTCTTCATACCAATTTCCTCTGGTATTTTTGCATTGAGAATATTAGCCTGGCCAAAAACCATACTTACGGCTAAACATCCGACACATGTTGCTAGAATTTGTTTAAATTTCATCTTATTCATCTTTTATTAGTTTGGGACAAAAATTGCAATATCTTAATTGGTTAACTCAATAAATACTGGAGATACCGTTGGTAACTTGTAACTTGAATTATTTGTAATTTTTGCTTTAATATCAAATATTTGTATACCATCACCACGCTTGGCTCTTCTCAATGCGTTCTTAGCCTGAGAGTTTAAGCGCGAACCATTACATCTTACCGATGGTTGTCCAGGTACTTTAATTTTAAATTCGGTGACTTGAATTGGCAACTCAAAATCAAAATCCTCTAACACAGCGCCAATTCTACCTATTTCTACGTTATTACGTGGCAGTTTTACTGCACCGTCTTGTCCATTTATGGTTCCTGTTGGTTTAGGTATATTTTTAATTCTAAAAGTTTTTCTATCGCTAACAGTAGAACCGTCATCTAAGGTTGCTGTAACATTTATGGTAACTTCTCTACCAGACTTTGGTCTCATTTCGTAATTTCCATTACCAATTTTAGTTAGACCAGCACCAGAAGCAGTGACTTTATTATCAGGAACACCTGCAAAAGAAATAGTCATTGGGTTAACCACTCCACGATAAACCACATTCATTTTATCTGCCGAAATAGTGGCGGTTTTTGGTCGAGGTACTACCACATAGTTACCAACAAATTCTATAGGTAACTCTTCACCTTTTTCCATGAACGTAAAGGTTCCTTTAACTTCGTTTTCACCCACATTACCTGTTGTGAAATCTAAGCGGGCATTTCCTAAGGAGTCAATGGCACCTTCTTTAGATAATTCTACCTCATTACCGTTAACTACCAGCTCTACTGGCGTAACGTTTGCGTATTTACCTAAGACCACTTTACCCTGAAATTTTTCTCCTGCGAAAAAGGCATTTTTATCAGGAATTACAATAGCTTGATAATTTTTTAAGGTGACAGCTTCGTCTAAAGTATTACCTAAAAATACATTGTAAAGATTGGCTTCTGTAGTTCTAACATCGTTTTGAATGGCAGTTAATTTAGCGTGTGACGCAATCGCCGGAAATCCTTTAAAGTTGTAATCAAGATAACTCAATTTGGCGCCTTCTTCTGGTTTTACATCACTTAAATCAAAACGACTTTCAAAATTTTCAAGGGCTGAGGTATACACCACATCATCCCCAAGAACTTCTTTGATTTCGCTCTTATAAGCCCTAAAAGCATCCATAACTTTTTGACCTTCTTTTGTAAGACGGTCACCGGTGAACCACTTTTCGTCAAGATAATCACCTTTATCCATCTCTTCTGCGGGTAAAGAACCATCTGGTTCTAATTCGTAACCACCACCTTCAATGATGTCTTGTTTAAGTGTT
>Ga0207419_1002283_pt1 | contig 12841 bp, 10 predicted proteins | sample ElkSloMetagenome_4_FD_184723 | JGI IMG/M metagenome (GOLD analysis project Ga0207419, IMG submission 184723) | Hot spring microbial communities from Elkhorn Slough, Monterey Bay, USA - MD2A (version 2) | ecosystem: Environmental > Aquatic > Marine > Intertidal zone > Estuary: Microbial mat ... | reverse complement strand
GCCTGCCCCGATAAACGGGGTTGCTTTTCACCGAATAGGTGAGGTGAAAAGCTTACCTTTACTTAAACGATTGAGCGTAATCGCTCAATTTGGGTAATAATGTTTATTAATTCCTGAATTTGTTTTGCATGGAAATCACCCAGCCTGCGGCTTTCCTCCTCACTACAATACGGCGGCCACATTGTGATGATGATTGTATTTATGGGATGTCTCAGTGACGAATCTCTTTTTTTGTTAGTACCAGACCCTTTCTGCCACATTTTTATTACTTTTGGTATCAAATTTCGAGACGGAAATATGATTGCAGAAAACCTAGAGCGAATTCGAAAAGAGATACCGGAACATGTGACCCTGGTGGCGGTATCTAAAACCAAGCCCATCAGTGATATTCAGGAAGCCATGGCCGCCAGTCAGTTAATTTTTGGTGAGAACAAGGCGCAGGAACTGATCACTAAAGCCGGGGAATTACCGGAAAAAGTAAAATGGCATATGATTGGCCACTTACAGACCAATAAAGTAAAATACATTGCACCATTTGTAGACCTTATTCATTCTGCAGACAGTCTGAAGGTATTGAAGGTGATTAATAAGGAAGCAGGTAAAAATGACCGGGTTATACCGTGCCTGCTGCAATTTCATATTGCTCAGGAAGAATCTAAATATGGTTTCACACCGGACGAAGTACATGAAATTCTTGATGGCGAACAGCGGCAGGCCCTTGAAAATATTGAGTTCTTCGGCGTAATGGGAATGGCTACCTTTACAGATGATGAAAATGTGGTGCGGAAGGAATTTACCTTTTTACGGGAAACATTTGAAGAATTAAAAAAGGCCTATTTTAGCCACCAACCCTCTTTCCGGGAAATATCAATGGGAATGTCAAACGACTACAAAATAGCCATAGAGGAGGGGAGTACCATGGTACGCATTGGCAGCGACATATTTGGCGAACGAAATTATCATTGAAACTAATACTATAAAAATGGCAAATCTTGCAACCACTTATCTTAATTTATCTCTAAAAAATCCCTTAATTGTAAGTTCATCAGGACTTACCGACAGCGCTGAAAAAATTGAAAAACTGGCTGAAGCCGGAGCCGGAGCTGTTGTGCTTAAGTCGCTTTTTGAGGAGCAAATTAATCATGAGGCCGGTCATTTGTCTTCCTTTGAAAACAGTAACTATCCCGAAGCACAGGACTATATTAGTAATTATGCAAAATCCAATTCCCTGGATCATTATCTCAACCTCATAGAGCAGGCAAAAAAGGCCGTGGAAATACCTGTAATAGCAAGTATCAATTGCGTATCAGCAAAAGAGTGGATAAGCTTTGCAAAACAAATTGAGTCTGCCGGCGCCGATGCCCTGGAACTTAACCTGTTTTTTGTGCCAAATGAACTGAATACCAAACCGTCGGTTTATGAAGAACTTTATCTGAACCTGATACGAAGTGTAAATGAGCAGGTAAATATTCCAGTATCGGTAAAAATAGGCTATCAGTTTACAAATTTGCCCTACCTGGTTAATCAGATGTATTATACCGGTGCCAAAGGTGTGGTGCTGTTCAATAAGTTTTACGAACCAGATATTGATCTGGAAAAAATGAAATTTAAATCTTCGGAGGTGTTCAGTAAGCCTTCAGACCTAAGTCGACCTTTACGCTGGACAGGTATTGTTTCAAGTCTGGTAAATGAAATAGATATTGCTGCCAGTACCGGCGTGCATTCCGGAGAGGCGATGGCCAAAATGATATTGGCTGGTGCAACAGCGGTGCAACTCAGCTCTGCTATTTACAAAGATGGCCCCTCTGTTATAGGCGATTTTTTAAGTGTTCTGAACGAGTTCATGAACAAAAAGAACTACAAAACCATTGAGGACTTTAAAGGATTGATGAATTATAGAAGAATAGATGACCCGGCTATTTACGAGCGAAGCCAGTTTATGAAATATTTTTCAAACCTGAGCTAATACCCCCTTAATTACCGGGAAAAGTTTTTATTTAGGGCCATTTTAGAAGGATTAATGATTGCAGTTCTCCTGCAATTCACGAAGCGCCTCCTTGTAACCTCTTTTAAAGGCTTTCTCAAAATCGTTGCAGGCACCCTCAGCATCTGCGGTATGTTGCCGGGCAAGGCCTTTCAGATACCAGGTTTCTCCGTTTTGCGGATTAAGGTCTAGTGCCATACTAAAATCTTTGTAGGCATATTCATACATACCTGTCTGCAGGTAGGCACGGCCTCTACCGGAAAAATATTCAGGTTCGGCTTTACTTATTTTAAGTGCCTGATTATAATAAGCGAGGGCTTTCAGGTAATTCTTGTCTTTTAATGAAATAGCACCTGCCAGATCAATAGCATCAGCATCATCAGGAAAGTAGGCGAGGTACGAATCGATATCGGAAAGGGCCCTGGAATTTTCTCCAAGTGCAGCCTTTGCTTTGGCCCTGATTACATATGCATCAAATACCGATTGATCGAGCCTGAGGGCGTTGCCTGCATCTGTTTCTGCCTTTTCAAATTCTTCCATTTTTAGGGCTACATTGGCGCTTAACAGGTAATATTCAGGTTTCCTTTCCCCGCCAAGGGCTTTTTGAAGATCCTGATAAGCAGCTGTATAGTTTTTAAGGCTGTCATAAACCTGTGCCCTTAGCTGATATAAAGCATGGTGATCGTATTTTTGGATACTGTCGTTCAGGAATTTGAGGGTAGCCGTGATGTTGCCGGAATTCAGCAGGTAACGGGCACGGCTGATGGTTTTTTCCACGGGGGTATAGTAATCTTTTGACCATAGTGTTCGCCATCCGCGGGAGCGTTCCAGTCCTGCAAATGCCGGATCAAGTTGTATCTCGCTTTCCGCTTTACGGTATTCAGAAGTAAGGTGTTTCTCCAGCCATACCAGTGCGCTGTCGTATTGAGCATTGCCGGCGTATGCCCGGGCCAGGGGATAAGCAAATGTTTCGGGCGCCAGGGTTGCGCCCTTTTGGTATGCCAGCAAGGCTGAGGCATATTCTTTTTTACCCATGTACAAATCACCTTCCAGAAGGAAGGCAGGAAAATTTTTTTCTGTATTGTCAAGTTTTGAAAGCATGTACAGGGCTGTATCGTATTGCTTTAACCCGCACAGGGCTTTTGCTTTTAAATAGGGTTCAGCAGGCGCTGAAACCTGGGCATTGCCTTTAGGGGAAAATGCTAAAAAGATGATTACTAAAGCATAAAAGGATATCTTCATAATGTTGTTCATTCTCTTTTACTATTCAGAAGGTGGTGGAGGGTTGCCTTTTCCATCCGTAAATAAATAAACAAAACCTACCAGGTTTCTTACTTCCAGGCCGGTTAGTCTTCTCTCATATACATCGCAGATATAGAAATAAACTCCAGGTGAAGCGAGCTTATTGGTGGCCATGATTTTCCCATCCCACATAATGTCAGGGTCATTGGTTTCATAAATAAGATTACCCCACCTGTTGAATATTTTCATGTCAACATATTCCACATAGGTATACGGACCTGGCCTGAAATAATCATTTTGGTTGTCGCCGTTGGGTGTAAAATAATTGGGCAGTTCGTAATCGGTGCATACATCAACACAAACACTCTCCGATGGTAGGCTTTCATTGCCAAAGGAATCTACCGCGGTAACATAATAGCAGGCGGCGAGGGTAGAGTCAGGAAAATGCCTGTAAGTGGTATCCGTATCGGGGTCAAAAGTCTGCAAAAGTACAGGGGGTGCGTCAATGAGGGAGGAATAATACAGATTGTAACCTACCACATCATCAGCACAGGTATTGTTCGGGTTTGTCCAGATAAGATCGTTGTAAAGGCTGTCGCAATAGGAAGTAACACTAAGGGCTGGTGGGCATGGTGGGAAGGTGTCTACGGGTGTAAAACATACTTCGTGGCTCCAGTTTTGTGTATTGTACTGAACCGAATCGAGGTTGCGGTACCCAATGGCTTTTGTACGGTAACAATATTCCACGTTGTTTTGTAGGCCTTCCAGGATAAATGTATCGCGGTAACTTATCGCAACGGAGTCATAGGTGCCGCCATTGGTTTTCTGGTAAATCACGTATGCGCTGTCAATCCACGGTACATTCTTACGGAAATATAAAATACCACCATTATCATTTACCTCAACCTGTGGAAAAGTGGTAGAAGCAACTTCAGGACTTCCGATCAGAAAGCGGTTTTCCTCTGCATCATTATATAATTCAACACGGTATGAATAGGGAAACACATTGGTATTGATATTCTCATCGGTAAAGGTGGTGTCATTCAAATCAGCAGTTTTAAAGCGGTTGATTTCATTATAAGTACCTCCCCATAGCTGGTTGGAGCGGGAAATGACATATTCATAGGGTCCGGTGGCGGGAATGCTGTCCAGACCGGTGGGTTTGGCCCATGAAACAAATACTGAACCATTGGTTTCATCTATTTGGGTTACACTCGCCGAAAGCAATAAAGGAGAACCGGCTACCAGGCTTTGGCATACTTCTGCTGAGGCCATGCTGCGGGCGCCATTTTCAAAAACGGCAATAATGATATAGCAATAGTCAAATCCCTGCTGTAAGCCTCTGCCGCCATTGTTATCCATAAATGTGGTGTCGTTGTAGGCATTGGTTTCGCCAATCTTTATGTAGCCTGTTTCCTCAGGTACGCCTGTGGTGCAGCTGTCGGGTTCGTATCCGGTAAAGAACTGACTGCGGTAAATCTCATAGCTCGAAACTTGCGGGCACTGTTGTGGGGTCCATGAAAGGTTGATGGAATTATTTGTGGAAGTAGCGCCCATGCCTGTAACTGGTGGAGCAATTACCCTTATTTTAAACTGGTCAATGTCTACCAGCTTCAATTCAAAATTATCGTCTTCAGCCTTTACCAGGATGTTATATGGGTCCGGCCTTACGTGAGCACATGTTGTACGCCATTTAACATAGGATACAGTGCGTCCTGTATCCTGAATGGTAGATTCTATATATGCGCTGTCCCCATTCTCAAAAATAAATGGTCCACCGGTAATGGTATGGGTTATAAAATCTCTTTCATCGTCATATGATTCAATTCTAATGAGAATGGAGTCTCCAGCGATAACACAATAATCTTTAAGGGGTTCATTTATTGGCGGTTTGTTGTTAACATTGTAAACTTCAATTTGCATATCACGGGTGATGTTGCCAATTTTAATGCCATTCCGCCATTCGGTAACATTCATGGCAATGTTAAAAATACCACTGTCTACCGGGCTGTCCCACACCAGGTCTCCGGTTATCGGATCTACATAAAGGGTATCACTTGCTTCCGGAAATTCATAATCTTCAATGGGTTCGCCATCTTCTGCAGTACAAACTGTTAAACTATAGGAAATGCTGTCGCCGTCATAATCAAATGCGCCGGGATTATGGATAAAGGGATATCCGCGAACAGCCCTGTCTATTGGGGCATTTAAAAGTACGGGGGTACTGTTACTGCCAATCAGGGGATTGATAATGAGGGTAGTTTTGATAGAAAATATTACATTTACGGAATTGGGGATATTTTCAACGCCAAAATTCCGGTTGGGATCCTGCACCACAATCTCGTAGGCTCCTGGCCCAGGGTAAGTATGTTTGGCGGTGTAAACATTTTTGTAGTAAAAATTCGGCAGTGACAGTTTTTGTATCCTTTGGGCCTCGCTTTCCTGACTTCCATCGCCCCAGATTACAGGCAAAACATTTCTGTCAGCGTTACTCAACTGGTAGGTGAAGGTGGTGATGGTAATTTCATAGGTGAGGCCTGAAATTTGCCGGTAGGTAATTTCGCCTGCGCGGTTGTGGGTTGCATTCAATCTAAAAGGCAACAGGTAAATAATTAATAAAAGGAGAAATATTTTTTTCACTAAGGGCGTCAAATTAGAATTTTACAGTAGTGGATTTGTTTTTGGTATTAAAACGAAATCCCCGTACACCTTTTGGTGTGGTGAGTATTAAAAGATTTGTCTGATCGTTAAATAAATCCATCATCAGGCTGTTTTTAATTGTGGCCATTGCGGGAATGTCTTTTCCTTCATATGAAAGACTAAAATATATCCAGATTGAATCATCGTTTATTTTTACGTTATCCGGCTTGCTAACCAGAAGCGGATTGTCTTTAACAGTAAGCATGAAATGTTTGCTAACATATTCTCCTATCTCCTCTGAAACCTCCATGGCCTGCTGTTCAGCGTCGTTGGCAAAAAGATCGATACTTGTATCATAGGTGCTGTTTATAATGTACTGAAAATCATCCTTAAATAGTTTAAAAGAAACAGTAAATTTGCTTTCACCCTGCACCCATTCCAGATTTGCAACAGAAACATGAACTGGATGAAGGTTATGCCCCGCAAAAATCGTACTAAACAGGATAAGGTATAAAAAATTCATTCCGATTTGATTAGGTAACAAATTTACAACAATAAAATTTTCCGTATACACCAAAAATGGTTTAATTCCTCCGTATTCGCAATTTTTGTTAAGTGTATCGTGTGTGTGATTATCTCTAAACCTGATTATCTTTACAACGGAATTTTTTAACAATAAGTATTTAAATCACTTCAACATGTCAGTCTTTTCCTTGTATCTGCAATTGGGTATCGAACACATCGCTGATGTAAACGGCTATGATCATATTCTTTTTATTCTGGTGCTTTGCATCGGATATACCTGGCACCAGTGGCGCCAGATACTTATTTTGGTTACGGCATTTACCATTGGGCACAGCCTTACCCTGGCACTGGCCACCCTGCAGGTGCTTTCTGTTTCAACTGAATGGATTGAATTTTTAATACCGGTAACCATTGTGCTCACTGCATTGGGAAATATTTTGCAAAACAGATTTGGAAAATCTTCAGCTACTCATGCAGTAAGATATGGAATGGCCTTATTTTTTGGTCTTATTCACGGACTGGGTTTTTCGAATTACCTGCAACAATTGCTCGGGATGGAAGAAAGCATTGTAATGCCATTGCTCGCTTTCAATGTGGGCATTGAGTTAGGGCAGTTGATCATCGTGGCCATCATTACATTATTAACCCTGCTGGCGGTTGATATTTTAAAGTCTCCACGCAGGGAATGGAACCTGGTTTTCTCAGGAGCAGCCCTGGGAATAAGCTTTATAATGGCGCTTGAAAGATTGCCCTTTTAAGCCGATTGTGAGCTTATGGTTTAACAAATATCAATATATCGAATACTTTATCTGAAATTTATATCTTTGCACATTCAAAAATCAGGTTCCTTTTTGGATTTGCCGAATAAATATATGTTATGAAAAAATATTACACCAATCACCTGCGTGAACTCGAAGCCGAGTCAATTTATGTTATGCGTGAGGTAGCTGCACAATTTGAAAAGCCTGTACTCCTTTTTTCAGGCGGTAAAGATTCAATTGTTATGTTTTACCTGGCACGAAAGGCCTTTTATCCTGCCAAAGTTCCTTTTCCGCTGATGCATATAGATACCGGGCACAATTTTCCTGAAACCATAGAATATCGTGATAACCTGATGGATGAAACCGGTGCAAACTGCATTGTAAGGTATGTACAGGATACCATCAATTCGGGAAAGGTAAGTGAGGAAACCGGCATAAATGCCAGCCGAAACATGTTACAAACCACCACTTTACTTGATGCAATTGAGGAATTAAAATTTGATTGTGCCATGGGTGGCGGGCGCAGAGATGAAGAAAAAGCGCGTGCAAAAGAGCGGTTCTTTTCTCATAGAGATGAATTCGGGCAGTGGGATCCAAAAAATCAGCGACCTGAGCTATGGAACATATTTAATGGCAAGAAAAAAATGGGCGAACATTTCAGGGTGTTTCCTTTAAGCAACTGGACAGAAATGGATGTATGGCAATACATTTATCATGAAGATATTCCTATCCCAAATTTATATTTTACCCACAAGCGGGAAGTGTTTAACCGTGATGGTATGTGGCTTGCCACAGCTCCTTTCATGGAAATGAAAGAAAATGAAAAAGTGGAAGTCCGGGACGTACGTTGCCGCACCATTGGCGATATCACCTGCACCGGAGTTACCCTTTCCAAAGCAAATTCCCTGGAGGATATTATACAGGAAGTTGCTGCCACAAGGGTTACAGAGCGAGGCGGACGATATGATGACAAACGATCAGAATCAGCTATGGAAGACCGCAAAAAAGAAGGATATTTTTAAATCAGAAAAAAGTTAACAGAATACCCCGTTTACAATGTCAGAAAAAACAGTAGATACAACCAATACATACCTTGATATGGAATTGCTGCGGTTCACCACTGCAGGAAGTGTTGATGATGGTAAAAGCACCCTTATTGGCCGGTTGCTTTTTGATAGCAAAGCAATTTTTGAAGACCAGATGGAAGCCATTGAACTGGCCAGCAAAAGAAAAGGCGAGGAGCATGTAAATCTAGCCCTGCTTACTGATGGATTGCGTTCTGAACGCGAGCAGGGAATTACCATAGATGTGGCTTACCGCTATTTTGCCACTCCCAAGCGCAAATTTATCATTGCAGATACCCCGGGGCATATTCAGTATACCCGCAACATGGTTACCGGCGCCTCTACAGCAAATGTGGCACTGATACTGGTGGATGCACGAAACGGAGTACTGGAACAAACTATCCGGCATGCATTTATTGCTTCCCTGTTGCAAATACCACACGTAATTGTGTGCATCAATAAAATGGATTTGATGGAATATAGTGAAGCCAGATATGAGGAGATCCGTGAAGCTTTTATGGCCTTTTCTTCCAAACTAAATATTAAAGATGTGCGTTTTGTGCCCATTAGCGCCTTAAAAGGAGATAATGTGGTTACCCGCTCAGAGAAAATGGATTGGTATGAAGGGCCTACCCTAATGTACCTGTTGGAGAGCATTCATATTGGTAGTGATTATAACCACACCGATGGCAGATTTCCGGTGCAGTATGTGATAAGGCCACAATCTGATGAGTTTCATGATTTCCGTGGCTATGGAGGTAGGGTAGCAGGCGGTGTGTTTAAAGCCGGCGAGAAAGTGAAGGTGTTGCCTTCTGGTTTCACCTCAAAGATTAAAACCGTTGAACTATTTGGGAAACAAATTGAAGAAGCTTTTGCACCACAATCTGTAACCATTACGCTTGAAGACGATATTGACATCAGCAGGGGAGACATGATCGTTCCTGAAAATAACAGCCCCGAAATAGGACAGGACATTGATATTATGCTTTGCTGGCTGAATGAAAAACCCATGAATCTCGGCGGAAAATATATGTTAAAACATACCACCAATGATGTGCGCTGCATGATTAAAGAAGTTGTGTATAAAATTGACATCAACACACTTGATCATAATGAAAGTGACAAAGCCATAGGATTAAATGAAATTGCACGTGTGCGTTTGCGTACCACCAAACCACTTTTCTTCGATTCATACCGGGATAATCGCATTACAGGTTCTGTTACAATTATTGATGAAGGTACAAATAATACCGTTGGTGCCGGAATGATTGTATAAAACCTTAGTGCTTCAGCAATTTTTCCACGCTGCTTATTTCAATATAGGATGCACCGTGTGATCTGCCCAGGTTACCTGCAATTACCACCACTAAATCAGTAGTTTTCAGGTGGTTCATTTCAATGAGCGATTCTAATGCGTTATGGATGAAGTCGTGCGTGGAGTCGATACGTTCCGTATATTCCGGAAAAGCACCAAAAGTCAGCTGTAGCTCACGCATAACGCGTTTGTTGCCACATTGCGCAAAAATTGGGCGTTTTCCTCTGTAGGATGCCATATTGCGAATGGTGCGGCCTGACATGGTATCGGCGATAATAGCTTTTGCTTTAAGTTGCGAGGCGGCGTTTACTGCCGATTTTGAGAGAAATGCAGAAATGGGGGTGCTTAATACTTTTGAGGGTATATCATGATAATCGCTGCGGCTTTTTTCAGTTTCTGCAGCTACTTTGGCCATGGTATCCACAGCCTCTACCGGGTAATCGCCATAGGCCGTTTCTCCGCTTAGCATAATAGCATCTGTTTTTGAATATATGGCGTTTGCGATGTCACTCACTTCGGCCCTGGTAGGGCGGGGAGAATGAATCATGGTGTGCAGCATCTGTGTGGCAATAATAACAGGCTTTCTGCGGGTTATGCATTTTTCAATCAGCATTTTTTGTATACTGGGAATTTTTTCATAGGGAATTTCAATTGCCAGATCTCCGCGTGCTACCATAATACCATAGGAGTGGTTAAGGATTTCTTCAATGTTGTCCACACCCTCCTGGTTTTCAATTTTTGATATGATTTTTATTTTGCTTTTGTGCTCATCAAGTATTTCCTGAATAGCAAGGATGTCCTCTTTTTTTCTTACAAAAGAGTGGGCTATAAAATCTATGTCGTGTTCAATGGCAAAATGAATATACCGGCGGTCTTTTTCACTGAGTGAAGGTAAATCAAAAGTACATTTGGGTACATTCACACTTTTCCTGCTTTCTATTACGCCATCGTTTAATGCTTTGCAGTGCAAAACATCATCTTTAATCTGTATGACTTCAATCTCTACATAGCCGTCGTCAATCAGTATTTTTCGGCCTTCTTTCAGTTCATTCACAAAATTAGCATATGAAACAAAAAGATGCTTCCGTGAAGATTTTTTTCCGGGGCCTCCGGAGATAAGGATTTCATCACCTTTGCTGAGTTTGATATCTTCGTCCGTTTCAGTGGTTCTGATTTCAGGGCCTTTGGTATCCAACAGCAATGCTATCTTATCGGATACAGCGCGTACATTATTTATTACTTTTAAAGTATCTTCCTCATTCTGGTGAGCTGTGTTCAGCCTTACCACATTCATACCAGCTAGATGAAGTTTCTTGATAAAATCAGTGTCGCATTTTCTGTCAGAAATGGTAGCAACTATTTTTGTATTCTTTTTCACAACTCAACCTTTAGGTTATTCAGCATATTATTTCAAACTGCAAATTAAGCAAACTTGAAGGTGAAATTTATGTTTTATTTCCTTTTTTTTTGCTTTTTAGAAATCTTAAAAAAACATATGGTTGTTATGAATGTTGACTAAATAAAAAATTTAGGTGAATTTTCGCAAATTAAATATTGCCGAAGCCTTCTCGTTTATTCGCATTATAACTTTTCCGGTTGTGCTATTGTTTATATTTTTAAATCAGCGGGATATTGTTGCATGGATGTATATCATCTTTTTTTCAACTGATTTTATTGATGGCATTTTTGCACATTTTTTTGGCAAAGAAAGTAGCAGAAGGATGAAACTGGATTCCTACGGCGATATTTTTTTTCTCATTGTTGGCGTAATCGGTCTTTATGTATTTGAAAGGGATTTTTTTGTGGAATATCTCTCACTCATACTGCTTGTTTTAGGCGGGTTTACCCTGCAGTTGCTCATTAGCCTGCTTAAGTTTAACCAACCTACGAATTTTCATACCATTCTGGCAAGAATAGCTACCATTTTCCAGGTATTGTTTCTTACCTGGATGTTCTTTTTGGCCCCGGTGCCCCTATTGTTTTACCTCACCGTTATTTTTAGTTTGCTGGAAGTTGTGGAAGAAATATTGATAACCTTCATCCTGAAAGAACCAAAAGATAACATTTACGGAATCTGGCACTGGAAAAGAATAAGGGATTGAGAAAGGTTCTGTTTTATATCAATATAAAAATCCCGGGAGAAACTCACCCCCGGGATATCAAACTATTTTTTTATAATCTTCCTTACGTAAATCCTTTGGTTTTTAAGATCAATAAATTTTAAAATATACTCCCCACTTTGCAGCGTTTGTAAATTCAGGGTAAGTTCACCTACATGCTGCCTGTATGCCTGTACCATTTTTCCACTAGCATCATACAGTAGTAGATGATCCCAGTGCTTATCAGAAACTATATGAATATAATCATCGGCAGGGTTGGGATAGAGCGATATGGCCTGTTGGGAAACCGGATTTCCGATGGTTAGTGAATTGTCAATTTCAACCGGTATTGTCTTCATGTTATGGCCGGACTCATTCTCCTTGTCATCATATTCAAGCAGACAGAAAATAAGGTAGTAATTACCAGCAGTGGTTCCTGCTGGCACCTGGATAGAACCTGCTATATCAACTGAGTCATAGGCCGTCATCATGTAGGTGCTTATTGTATCAAGGATCAGATCAGATTCATCGAGTTGTTCGTCAGAAGATAAATAAATTCCCATAGAGAGTGCTTCTATCATATTGACACTTTCATTTACAATCATGCCCTGGTAATTCACATAAGAATTATCCATTACCGAAGTATTTTCAAGGGTAATGCTGATTCCTACAAAATTTTCAAGGACTTCCGCAACATGTATCTGTGAAACAGATATATTATCAGCCTCGTTTGATTCAGGAATTCTTTCCTGAAAATCAGCTTTTGTGATGATATAATAATAACCGGTATCTATGGTTTGAGGAATGATAAAAGATTTTACACCATAACCGATATCACCTGGATATAGTTTTGAAAATTTATAATCTTCCAGAAAGATATCATCGTTTGAAATCAGGTTGTCTGAAGAGAGATATATACCAACATCCGGCTGATTTATACTATGCATACCAGAATTTTCAATGCCAAAATTCAGGGTACATAAACCTCCTGGAGAGGTACTTGTGTTGTTAAGGGTTGCATAATTCAGAGTCAAATTACTTTCGGGTACATTATCTTCATAATGCTGAGGCATTATTACTACCTGGTTGTTTGAGAAGCTTGAGTCAGGAGTTACAATTTTAAGAGTAAGTTGTGATTTCACTTTATCCTTTTCTACCAGTACATTGATGTAGCGGTATGATTCGTAACCATCCCAATGGGCAATAGAATC
>Ga0207419_1002282_pt1 | contig 12842 bp, 14 predicted proteins | sample ElkSloMetagenome_4_FD_184723 | JGI IMG/M metagenome (GOLD analysis project Ga0207419, IMG submission 184723) | Hot spring microbial communities from Elkhorn Slough, Monterey Bay, USA - MD2A (version 2) | ecosystem: Environmental > Aquatic > Marine > Intertidal zone > Estuary: Microbial mat ... | reverse complement strand
TTCCCATCCTTGCCTTAATTGCAGCAAGTGGCCTAGCGGTGCAAATGTTATTGGGGTTTATATTGAGGATAAGCATAAGGGACGGCCTTTTGCAGTCGTCTCCTTCACTACTATTTATGATGCTGAATGCGTATTTGGCTGTTGAAATAGCCAAGACTCACTTTCTATAGCCAAATAGTAAGCAAGGCCAATACTAAAAAGCTAAATGCCGGAAACGAACGTTTCAAGGGATCAGCAATCTTAAAGTGCATGCCAATAGCACCTGCCATTAAGACGGCAATACCGACTGCTCCGTATAGCTCGAGCTCCGGCTTCCAAATAGAGGCAAAAAGCAAGATGGCAGATCCCACTTTCAATACTCCGGTCACGTACATGAACCAGTTGGGTAGTCCATAGCGCTCAAATTCCCCCTTAAGACTGTCGGCTCCTCCACCCCGCCAAGGGGTAGCTTTTCCGGAACGTAAGAACCACACATTTAAGATGCTAAATAGGATTAACGCTTTAATTGCGATTTCGAGGTAGGGCATAACAATTGATTTGGTAACATAAATATAACCGAAAAAAGCGCCATGAGTTCAAAAAGCAGTTTGTTCCTTACTTTTACAATTAACCAATCCTTTTTTCAATGAACAACTTACTTACCACCTTAGACCTTGTCAATCAGGAACATAGCCAAAGCCTGATTCGGCATACTATTGAACTCGCGAAAGCCCATTCTGCCAAATCCTGGCTGATCCACATCGCAGAACCCGATCCGGAATTTGTAGGTGGCGATAGCGGACCACAATATATTCGCGACGAGATCGCTGAGGAACTTCGCGGAGAACGGCGACAAGTCCAACGCATCGCAGAAAAGATCAGAAACGAAGGGGTAGATTGTGAAGGTCTTATTATACAGGGGCCAACTGAAAAGATGATCATGGAAGTGATCAATAAGCAAAAGATCGACCTCCTGGTGATCGGCAACAAAAAACGAGGTTTTTTCCAGGAGCTCTTCGTGGGCAGCGTTACCGGCGATATCATCAAAGATGCCCGCATCCCGATCTTCTTGGTTCCTTTAGAAAGCAAGTGATGGTATTAAACTTTTCCACCATTGGCTTGTCTCTTCTGTCGGAGCAATGAAACACATTCACTTCATCTTTCTACTTTTTTTCCTTGGGGCGCCTCAATTGAAATCTCAATCGATCGACAAGCACAAACTGTCTTCGGTGGTGGTCGACGAAAATGGGAATGCAGTGCCCTTTGCCAACGTAATCGTATTTGATCAACAAGACAGTAGTTTAGTAAAAGGGGGAGCAACCAATATGGATGGCAAGTTCTCATTTCAATTGGTAAACGGCACGTATTATCTGCAAATCTCTTTTCTATCCTACCAAAGCAAACAAATGAGTGGACTCGAGATCGAGGGACGCGACCTTGCGCTTGAACCCATTTCTCTTAAACCAAATACCAAAATCCTAGAAGAAGTTGAAGTGGTGGCAGAGAGAAGTCAGATGGAGCTTAAGCTTGACAAACGTGTATTCAACGTAGATAAGAATTTAGCCAATGCCGGGGCCAATGCGGCCGAGATTCTTGATAATCTCCCTTCCGTTCAAGTGGATGTGGAAGGAAATGTTTCCTTGAGGGGAAGTCAAAACGTAAGGGTGTTGATCGATGGCAAACCTTCTTCCATCACGGGTAGCAGCACCTCCGATGTACTTCGTCAATTTCAAGGGAATATGATCGAACGGGTTGAGGTGATCACCAATCCCTCGGCGCGTTATGATGCGGAAGGTGAAGTAGGAATCATCAACATCATCTTAAAAAAGGAAAAGCAAAAAGGGCTGAACGGTTCCGTAGAAGCTGTTGCAGGTTATCCCGATAATTATCGCGCTTCTTTTAATCTAAATTATCGAAGCAAAAAGACCAATTTTTTTACTTCCTACGGCGGTGCATACCGCAGATCCCCGGGTGGTGGAGAAAGCTTTCAAAGATTTGAAAACGCCGACACTTCCTATTTATTTCGAAGTGAAAATGAAAGAGAACGCGGAGGGCTTTCACAAAATTTCAGACTGGGGGCGGACTATTTTATCGATGATAAGAATACCATAACCGTTGCGGGTCTCTATCGTTATTCAGATGAGTTGAATCTCTCTACCTACGAGTATCGCGATCTGTTTTCAAATAATGAATTGTATCGACTGGTAGTCAGAGAAGATGAGGAAGAAGAAACCGGTCAAAATTTAGAGGGATCCATCAACTATACCAGGACTTACGACGATGAAGACAAAAAGCTAACCTTCGATTTTCAGTGGAGCGAAAGTGATGATTTAGAGGAATCTGACATCGAAGAAACCAGTACCTTAAGTGATGAGATCCTGGAACAGCAAACAAGCAATCTAGAGGCGAATCGAACCATTTTGATACAATCCGACTTCATTCAGCCGGTGAGAGAGAATGGACTTTTTGAAACCGGATTTCGAACCACTCTGAGAACCATACAAAATGAATATTTTGTGAAGCAGCGGTTATCTCCCAGTGACCCTTTTGAGATCCTTGGTGATTTCAACAATGACTTTCTTTACACCGAGAACATTTATGCCGCCTATCTAATGTTCGGTAACGAGATCGATCGCTTTTCCTATCAATTGGGGTTAAGAGGAGAACTTTCAGATATTGCTACAGAATTAAGATTGACCGACGAAGGCAATTCGTGGGAGTATTTCAACCTCTTCCCCTCTGCTCACTTTACGTATCAGTTAGAGAACGGTGACGACTTTCAATTGAGCTACAGCAGAAGGATCAATCGTCCCAGGTACAGACTACTAATGCCTTTTCAAACCTTTAGCGATGCCAGGAATCTTTGGGGAGGGAATCCAAATTTGCAACCGGAATTTACCGACTCCTACGAATTGGGTTACCTCAAGTATTTTTCCAAAGGATCCCTGTTTTCTTCGGTCTATTACCGTTATCGTACCGGTGTAATTGAGAGGATCACCGTAGCAGATGATCAGGGCTTCTTAAGACGATTCCCAGTCAACCTCTCAACTGAAAATAATTTCGGCTTCGAATTTAACGGTAGTTATGATTTTTCAGAAAAGTTCAACATGAATGCCTCGATGAATATCTTCAGGGCGATCACGGAAGGTGCCTTCGAAGATCAAGTGCTTGAAAATGATGTGGTGACCATGAGCACCCGCCTGATTGCCATGATGGAAATTATGCCAAAGACCAATCTGCAATTCAATGCTCGGTACGAAGCTCCTCAAAGCACCACTCAGGGAAGACGAAAATCACTCTACACCTTCGACCTGTCACTTTCAAAAGAAGTCATGCAGGGAAAAGGCACTTTGGTGGCCAGTGTAAGGGACCTGTTAAACTCAAGAGTTCGAAGATCAGTGGTTGAAACCGAAGAGATCTTCACAGAAACTGAATTCCAGTGGAGAGCCCGCCAATTCTTACTCAGCTTCACCTACCGTATTAATGAAAAAAAGCGAGGTGGTAGGGGTCGATCTCAAATGGGCAGTGATGACTTCTAGTAAGACTCACTCTTCAGTGATCACTGGAAGAACCTAATCCATTGACTTTTAGTAATAAAATGCTTAGTTTCGCGCACTTATATGCGCCACAGCAGTACCATTTCTTTTTACACTTTAGGTTGCAAGCTTAATTTCTCTGAAACTTCGGGAATTGCCAAACTCTTTCAAGAAAAGGGATACGCTCGGATCGATTTCCAGGATGGAGCTGATATTGTGGTGATCAACACCTGCTCGGTGACTGATCAGGCCGATAAGAAGTGCCGTAATATTGTAAAGCAAGCCAGAAGGTTAAATGAAAATGCCTTCATTGCTGTAATTGGTTGTTACGCGCAACTGAAACCCAATGAGATTCTGAATATCAAGGGTGTGAATATCGTGCTGGGCGCTTCAGAAAAATTCAATCTAGTAGAAAAGGTCGAGGCTTGGGAGAAAGATCAGTTTGAACCCAAGATCGAAGTTGGCCACATCAAGGATGCCAAGACCTTCTATCCCACTTATTCATTAGGCGATCGCACTCGCTCCTTCCTAAAGGTGCAAGACGGTTGCGATTATTTCTGTTCATTTTGTACCATTCCATTGGCTAGAGGTCGAAGCAGGTCGAATTCCATTGCTGCTACTGTGGCACAGGCCAGAGAAATAGCCGCCACTGATGTGAAAGAAGTGGTATTAACCGGAGTGAATATCGGAGATTTCGGCAGAGATAGTGGCGAAGACTTCTTGGGCTTGATCAAGGCCCTTGACCAAGTAGAAGGAATCGCACGTTTCCGAATTTCTTCGATTGAGCCCAATCTGCTGAGTAATGAAATCATTGATTTTGTGGCCCGGTCTAAGCGATTTGTTCCTCATTTCCACATTCCCTTGCAGTCTGGAGACGATGAGATCCTTAAAGGCATGCGAAGAAAATACCTCACTTCACTTTACACTGACCGCATATCCCATATTCGCAAGGCAATGCCTGATGCGGCCATTGGAGTAGATGTGATCTGTGGATATCCGGGCGAGGACGAAGCAAGCTTCCTTCGGACGTATAACTACTTAAATCAGTTAGACATTTCCTACCTACACGTATTCACCTACTCCGAACGTCCTAATACGGTGGCCTATCGTAGAGATGATCACATTCCAATGGAAGTGAGAAGAGCGCGCAGCAAGCAGTTGCACATTCTCTCAGAAAAGAAAAAAAGACATTTTTACCACAGTCAAGTGGGAAAGAAATTCACCGTACTTTTTGAAAGTGGTGATGAAGCAGGTGGAATGAAAGGTTTCACCGATAATTATCTTAAAATCCAAACCGATTACCATCCGGAATGGCTGAACAGCCTCAAACAAGTTGAAGCTTTGACGGTTACACCAGATGGAGAAATGAAGGTGAGCATACTCAGTGAAGAGTTAGAGATCGCCTAGATGAAGAATAAACATATACTATGGGAAGACCATCCACAAAACCAAAGAAATTAAAAGACGGTTTCTATTTGGAAGTAAAGAACCAAGGAGCCAAATCAGGAATTAAAATTCGCAGAGACACATACGACGAGATGATGCTTGCGAAAAAGAACTTTGAGCGCACCAAAGAAGTCAAAGTGCTCGGCGAAGTGGTCGACGATACTTTTGTCGACGATAAAAAAGCAAAAAGAAAGAAGAAAAAGAAGAGTACAAAGAAGTGATTCCACTTCTTTAATTACAAATTGGAATTAAGATTTACGAATTGAATCGTAATAGAAATTTGATTCCAGCATCGCTTAATGATAGGCCTTTAACGGACTTATAACTCAAGGATAGTTTTCTTCAAAAACTATCCTTGATCCCAATCTATCTTAGTACCCGCTGCTTCCGGGTAACCGATGCAGGTGAGCACAAAGCCTTCATCTTCTTCGTCTTGCCCTAAACCGAAGTTGTTTTCCATTCTTACTTTCCCGGAGATCAGTTTAGCCTTGCAGGTAGTACAAACTCCTGAATGACAAGAGAAAGGGGGATCTATGCCTATCCTTTCCGCACCTTCTAATATGCTTTCGCCTTCCTGCAATTCGATCTGATGATCTTGGTCATCTAATCTGACCACTACCTTGTTGATTTCTTGACTCATATTCACTTGTATTGTTTCGTTGGCTGATTCTTCAGCCTCCGGATTATTAAAATATTCTGTAAACACTCTGGCTCCTTTAGAAGCCTGATATTCCAAAGCAGCCAGCACTGCTTTCATCATACCTTTCGGACCACAAACATAATAATCTGCTTTATCCGAGATCTGATTTTCTACTAAACTTTTTACCCGCAATTGATCAAGTCGTTCTCCGTCACCACTTAGATAATGCTGAACCAATACCCTGCCTTGATATTGTTCCTTTAATTCATTTAGCTCATCCCAAAAAATTACCTCTTCCCTACTGGTGTTCCCATAAAATAAATAGGCTTGAAGGGCACTTTCTTTTAGAAAAGCCTTCAAAATCGATATAATCGGGCTAATTCCGCTTCCTCCCGCAAAAAGCACCAACTCCTTGTTTACATCCCTCAGGGTGAAAGACCCTTGCGGAGGCTTAACATCTAGTTCCTCTCCAACGGCTAGTTCATGGAGGAAGTAAGTGGATAATTTACTCCCTTTGATCCGCTTACTCGTGATCTTTAATTCATTCTCATGTGGAGCAGCCGAAATGGAATAGGCTCGGCGAAGGGTATTTCCGCCTACCTCTTTCACAATGGTTAGGTACTGCCCTGCCTTAAATTCAAAGAGATCCTTCAGTTGGTCGGGCACTTCCAGCCTGATCGAGATCGCCTCTTTGGTTTCACGACTTAAGCTAGACACTTTTAGTTTATAGAAAGGCTGAACCATAGCGCACTGAAAAGTTGAACACTAAACACCAAATGTGGCCGCAGGTTCTCATGTGAATTTTAAAGATAGTTCAGCACCGCCTGCTCTATCTGAGCCTCTATTTTCTCGTACGCTCTCTTTTTGAATTTTTGAGCGGTGATCTTCTCAAAAAGCTCAATGTAGCGCTGCGACACTTTTTCGACAAAAGCATCTGGCATAGCTGGAATTGTCTGATCCTCTAGGCCCTGGAACCCATTTTCAATTAACCATTCTCTTACGAACTCCTTACTCAATTGCCGTTGCTTCTCCCCTTTCGCCTGCAGTTCTGCGTAGGTATCTTGGTAAAAATAACGCGATGAATCCGGAGTGTGGATTTCGTCGATCAAGGTGATCTCTCCCGCCCTCTTACCAAACTCGTACTTGGTATCCACCAGAATCAGCCCTCTTTTTTCAGCGATCTCTGTCCCTCTTTGAAATAGCTTTCGACTGTATTTTTCCAACTCCAGGTATTCAGCCTCACTGACAAAGCCTTGAGCAATGATCGCTTCGCGACTGATGTCTTCATCATGCCCTTCGGCAGCTTTGGTGGTCGGGGTCAAAATGGGTTCAGGAAATGGATCATTCTCCTTCATTTCTTCCGGCATGGCTACTCCGCAGATCAGGCGTTTACCTTCTCTGTATTCTCTCCAGGCATGTCCGCTTAAATAACCGCGTACTACCATTTCCACTTTATAAGGTTCACAGGCTTTGCCAATGGCAATGTGGGGATCCGGTGCAGCTTCTAACCAGGTAGGCAGAATATCTGAGACCGCATCCAGGAAAAAGGCGGCGATCTGATTCAATACTTGTCCTTTGTAGGGTATCGCTCTCGGTAAGACGTGATCGAAGGCAGAGATCCGATCGGTTGCCACCATCAATAATTTGTCGTTTGGCAGCTTATACACGTCTCTCACCTTTCCATGATACACTTCGGTCTGGCCGGGAAAATTGAAATCAGTCGACTCCAAGGCAACTACACTCATTCGCTTTCTTCTTTTGCTTTGTTCTTTTCGGTCATGTCGTAAGCGTCAATGATCTTCTTCACCAATGGATGGCGAATCACATCGCGACCGTCGAAATGAATAAAGTCGATTCCCTTGGTTTGCTGAAGGATCTTCATGGCCTGCAACAAGCCTGAAGGCTGATTGCGGGGCAGATCCACCTGAGAGGCATCTCCGGTAACCAAGAATTTCGCATGCTTTCCCATTCGGGTAAGAAACATTTTAAATTGAGAGCGAGATGCATTCTGGGCTTCATCTAGGATTACGAAGGCATTGTCTAATGTTCTTCCACGCATGTAAGCCAAAGGCGCGATCTGCACCACCCCACTCTCAAGGTATTCATTCAATTTTTCTGCAGGAAACATATCGTGTAAGGCATCGTAGAGCGGCTGCAAATAAGGATCGAGCTTTTCCTTCACATCACCCGGTAAAAAACCAAGGCTTTCCCCTGCTTCTACTGCCGGCCGACAAAGGATGATCTTCCGCACTTCTTTATTCTTTAGTGCTTTAGCAGCAAGTGCTACAGCAGTATAGGTCTTTCCGGTACCGGCGGGGCCTAGCGCAAAGACCATATCGTGCTTTTCGACCGACTTGACGAGCTTGCGTTGGTTGAAGGTGCGGGCTTTGATCAGCAGACCATGGTTGCCAAAAAATAGCACCTCATCCTTGCCTTGCATCTGTGCCTTTAGATCTTCCGTCGTTTTATCCGCTTCCAACAGCCGCTCAATATTATTCTCTGATAGCTCCTTGAATTTGGAAAGGTGCTGGATAAGCAGATTGAGCTTACTTTCAAAGATCTTAATATCTTGATCTTCTCCGATGGCTTTGATCTTCCCTCCCCTACTCACTAACTTCAATTCGGGAAATCGCGAACGAATCAATTTGAGTTTGTTATCATTTACACCAAACAGGTCCAGCGGATCAACTTTGGATATTTCAATCGTTTTTTCTGACAAATTCCTTGATATTCTGCGCTTTTCAGCGATTTAGCCCTACGAAATTATTACTATTTTTGACGACATCAAACAATTGTTCATCATTCCCCAAAATCGCTGATGGCCATCATTACTTTAACTACTGATCTCGGATTAAAGGATCATTATGTGGGTGTGGTTAAAGGCAGCATTTTAAAACTTTGTCCCGCAGCGCAGATCATCGACATCTCTCACATGATCCCGCCTTATGACATCATGGAAGCGGCGTTCACCTTGCGGAATGCCTATCGTGAATTTCCCAAGGATACCATTCACATCATTGGCGTGAATCCTGAAATTCAGGCAGATTCAGATCATTTATTGGTAAAATATCAAGGGCAATACTTTATCGGCGCGGACAACGGGGTTTTCTCCTTAGTGATGGATGAAGAAGCTGAAGAGGTGTATGAACTGAACATCTCGCCCACCGAAGAAGATCTCACCTTTCCCACCAAAGACGTATTTTCCAAAGCGGCCTGTCATTTGGCCAATGGAGGTACGGCGCCCTTGATCGGTAAGCAGATCGATGGATTTAAAAAGCGCATGCCTTTTCAGGCCGTGACTCAGGATCAGGTCATAAAGGGCATGGTGATCCATATCGACCACTATGGTAATGTGATCAGTAATATCGAAGAGACCTTGTTCAAAGCCTTTGGTAATGGAAGAGCGTTTACCATCGAATTTAGAGGAGGTGATTATGACATAAAAGAGATCAGCGAGGCCTACAGTGAAGTGCCCGAAGGTGAAAAGTTGGCTATTTTCGGTTCATCTTCCCTGCTCGAAATTGCCATCCACAAAGGCAATGCTGCCCAATTGCTAGGCTTGAGAAAATCAGACACCATTAGAATTGTTTTTCATGATCGTTAGAATCGTTAAAATGCACTTTAGAGCGGAAGAGGTAGATAATTTCAAACTGCTCTTTGAAGATATCAAACATAAGATCAGAAGATTTGATGGCGTCACTCATCTCGAATGCTTACAGGACGTGAACAACCCCCAACTTTTCTTTACCTATTCTCATTGGGAAAAACCGACTGATCTCGAAAACTATCGAAATTCAGCGCTTTTCAAAGACACCTGGACCAAAACCAAGCGCATGTTTGCCGAAAAGGCAGAAGCCTGGAGCACAGAAACCATTTTCCGTGCGGAATGAGCGAGCTGATCTCGATCGTGATGCCGGTGAAGAATGCCGCACCGTATCTAAAAGATTGCTTAGAATCGATACAAGCCCAGAGCTATCCGAATTGGGAATTGTTGGCTGTCGACGATCATTCCATCGATGAATCTGCTGAACTATTAAAAAGCTATTCTCAAGACGACCCCCGGATCCACTACCGTGAAAACTCAGGTGAGGGAATTATCCACGCCTTAAGAACTGCGTATGGATTCACCAAGGGCAATTACATTCATCGCATGGATGCGGATGATCTCATGGCCCCCAAAAAATTGAAGCTGCTTTATCAATTGATCCAAAAATTTGGGAGGTCTACCATTACTACTGGACTGGTACAGTACTTTGCAGAAGGTGGGGTGAGTGACGGGTACTTGAAATATGAAAAGTGGCTGAACGATCTTAGTAAAAGCAATAGTCATTGGGAGGAGGTGTATCAAGAGTGCGTGATCGCTTCGCCTTGTTGGTTGATCCATCGAGATGATCTTGATGCGGTAGGTGCCTTTGATCATGATCGATATCCGGAAGATTATGATCTGGTATTTCGATTCTATGAGAAAGGAATGAAGGTGAAATCAGTAAAAGAGGTCCTGCATTATTGGCGCGATCATGCTGAACGTAGCAGTCGCAATCATGCACATTATCAGGCCAATTCATTCTTTGCTTTGAAGCTGCATTACTTTTTGAAATTGGAAAGGGATCCCAAGCGTTCGCTGGTAATTTGGGGAGCCGGTCCCAAGGGCAAAAGACTAGCTAAAATGTTGAACCGACAAGGAACCGACTTTGAATGGGTAAGCAACAACCCCAATAAACACGGTAAGGAAATCTATGAACAGATCATGCGCTCCTTTAAGAAGATCCTGGAGTTTAACCGTCCGCAAGTGATCGTTACCGTAGCCCAACGCAAAGCCAGGCAAGAGATCGTGGATTTTCTAGAGTCGAATGGATTGGAGGTGAAGGAGGATTATTGGTTTTTTAGGTGATTTTGCCGTAAGCAAAATGGAGGCCAGATGCCAGAGACCAGAGACCGGACTAATGAGTCAACTAGAATCGATCAATAAAGTAGCAAACGCATTGATCATAGGTAATGAACACCTTATGCATTCTTAAAGAAATCTTAGCGTTAACTATTTTAGATTGCCGAACACACTCCTACCAAACAGTTTTGAGCGATTGAATGTTGACTTAGGAGAATACTTTTTAAGAATTGATTTTAGGTCGTTGAAAATATGATTAGGCATGTCTGGATGAGCACAAAAATCAATAATTGTGTTATCGGGTAACCGCGCATAAATACCTGTAGTGTTCTCAATGGTTTCTTCGGTAGCTAATACGTACCTATACTCTCTTTCATGTTCGTAGGATTTATCTTTAGTAAAAAACCGCGTTTTTGAATCGCTTTCTTTTGCAAAAAATTCCGTCGAAAAAATATCCTCATAATTTGCTCGCCCGTAATATCCTTGAGCAATAAATTCTGGGTAAGTAATTCGTTTTCTAAGTAAGTTGTCCAAATAAAGAGCTGGAATATACATTACCACACCAATTGGGTTTGAATATAGATTCCACATTATTCGAGATTCAGAAATTCCATTTTCGTTATAGTATAGGCAAAGACCATAACCATTGCTTTGAGCAATCTCAAGTTCTTCCTTTGCTTTTTCTAGTGAAGATTTAGCATTCTTGATATAACCTTCAATGATCTCTAATGCTATGTTCTGATTGTATTCTTCGACATTAAAAGACTGGTCCTTAAATGTAACAATGTCTTGAATATTTACTTGTGTGCCACCTTCGATAGGATCATCAAACATGTCAAATCGAGAGAATCTCAAATGATTATTCACAATAAGATTAATGAATTTTTCAATTGAAAGGTATCTAGAGAAATACCCCGTGTCAACCACTTCATCCTCATTATCCTTATTTTTTATCCAATCTAATTGGTCTTTTGTTTGGCTCAACTTTAATAGATTGTTTGTAAATAGCCCCTTCAAATGGAAGGGCTAGCTGTCAGTTGTAAGGGTGGACGTCAATCATCAATTTCTAACTTTCCTTCCTCTTTCATCTTTTCAAGCTCTTTTAGCTCCTTCAATCTCTTCTCCTTTTCTCTTCTCTCAACCTTCGGTCCATTTTTTAATCCTCTATCATAGACAAGTAAAACAATAATCAAGATGCCAAACCCAAAGAAAAATAATGGAGTATAGTCGTTTCTATGTATCCATGCCCACAAACCTCTAGATTTTACTGGATAATCTATTCTTGCCCAACCGTACTTATGAGTGATTCTTGTTTTCTCTTCATCATAATAACTATACTCTGGTACATGAGTATTAAAAAAAGCCTTAACATTTATATTATAGCCGGGAGCAAGGTCTCCAATTATTATTCTGTCTTTAAACTTGCCATTATTGTAATACCCCTTTTGTTTTTTCAATTCATAAAAGCCACTGAAAGGTAACTCTAAAGTTAATTCCTCTAGAGGATTTGATCCTACATTGGTGATAGTAAAGCTCCATAGTTGGTTTATTTTCTCATTCTCATAATTAAGTTTTGCTGATGTGTCTGCCTTTCTTATTATGCTTTTGATTTTTGGATTGAGTCTCCTAATCCTACCGTAATCCCTAAGAATATCGAATTGGTGTGGAGCAATTGAATAATTGTTGTGATCGCCTTTGGCTTCTATACCATATTCGCTAGGTTTAGCAAAAACAGTTACAATTTGAATAAGCACCCATAAACCTGTAAGGAGAGCCCCAATCTGACCAAGGGTTTTCCAAATACTTCGGTTTTCACTTTTTTCAGTCATTCGAATTTAAGATTGATTAGATACTAATCACACTCTTACTGATAGTTCAAAAATGATAAATAAGTCTACTATCTTAAGCTGCTCCTAAATATACAAATTGTCTCTTTTATTCTCTTGTTGTCCGATAACGAAAAAACCCAGTAAATACTGGGCTATTTGTGGAACCGGAGAAAGTGGTTTTATAATTTTAAAAGAAAAAGCACGAATCAAAAGATCTGCACACCGTACTCTTACCATTTGTACTCTTCCCCCGCTACCGCGTGATTGCATCGCGTGGTATGCATGGCACATATAAAATAAGCCTTTTGTTTATTTCACTCTTAGAATCTCAAACTAGTAAAACTTAGCATACAAACATTGAATTATTTTGCCATGCGATGCAATCGCGCGGCAGCTGAGCCTTTGGCAGGGAGGCCAGAGACCAGAAGCCAGAGGCCAGATTCTTATCTCAACCATTCGAAATTCAAAATTCGCAATTCATTCTTCTATCTTTGTCAGATGGCTTTTTTTGAGTCGCTAAGAATCTA
>Ga0207419_1002277_pt1 | contig 12864 bp, 10 predicted proteins | sample ElkSloMetagenome_4_FD_184723 | JGI IMG/M metagenome (GOLD analysis project Ga0207419, IMG submission 184723) | Hot spring microbial communities from Elkhorn Slough, Monterey Bay, USA - MD2A (version 2) | ecosystem: Environmental > Aquatic > Marine > Intertidal zone > Estuary: Microbial mat ... | reverse complement strand
ATCCAGTTCCAAATTTCCACTTCACCGCCAGTAATCGTCCCGACTGCGCCTTTGTAATCGGAATTGCTGTAGCCAACCCAACCGCCAACGGTTGCTTGGGGTACAACGCGCCATTCTACACTTGCGCCCAGGGCGTTCGTCAGTAGCGGCGCACGACCCCCCACCGGAATCGCCGCGATATAGTCACCGACCCCGGAACTTAAAAACCCAGTAGGAGAGTAGGAGTTGATATATTGCAAGGCGATATCAAATTTGGGAGAAGGAGAAACTACTAATTGCGCCCCTGCCGCCGTGGTGTTGCTCGTACCGCCGAAAATACCCCCGGTTTCGGGGTTATTGGCATCGCTGGCATTGTAAAACGCTTGAGCGCTGGCAAACGGCGCAATTTGCCAATCTAAGCCGATTCCTCCACCACTGCCGCCTGTGGCAATAATCGGGTTGCGTTGGGCAAAGCGAGACAAGGGCCCGAAACCCGCACTTTCGACGCGGTTTGACCCCCGGAAGACGTTAACCGCCCCCACACCCACAGGCCCGACAATCACAGCCACGCGGTTGTTGATAAGGTGACGATAGCTCAAGTCGCTGATTTCGACATCATTATCGTTGTCGCCTTCATAGCTCAAACCCACATAACCATCCCGAAAAGCGTTTTGACTGCGGGTGTTGCCGTCTCCGGCTCGTAAGCCTGTCAGCAAGATACTGTTAGGGCTGAATTGGGTGATGAGGCTGAGTTGGACGTTAGTAATTAGGTTGATGTTGTCGCTGTTGTCCGGTTGCGGAAAGCCCCCAATCAGAAAGGTTTCACTACTGCGACCTTGCAAACCTGCTACCACTTGACCGAATAATTTAGTCGTTGTTGAGAATTGGTTATCTTCGAGGAAGCCGATACGTTGGTCGAGGGTGTCAACCCGTTCCCCTAGGGCGACCAATTCGGTCTCAAATTCCATCATCAACCGCCGCAGGGTTTCGAGGTCGTCGCGGGTGACAAAATCGGCGGTACTGGCGGCTAGAAGTCGCTCGATTTGCTGCATACAGGAGTTTAAGCCTGCGGCAAATTCGTAACGGGTGAGGGGACGGTTGCCGCGAAATGTGCCGTCAGGATAACCCACAAGGCAGTTATAGCGGGAAATCAGGTCGCTGAGGGCTTGAAAAGCCCAATCTCCCGGCGAGACATCCCGAAAGCGATTTGCCCCCTGGATTTGGGACATGGGGTCTTCGGGGTCGAGGCCGTCGAGGGGCAGAATCATTGGCCCGTCGCTCATTTCGCCCTCGACTTCGGTTTCTTCAGCTACCTCCATTTCGGCAACTTCGGCGGGTTGGTCGCTTAGGCTTTGCGCGAGGGGAACGGTGGTTTCGAGTGCGGGGTTGACGAGGGTATCAAGTCCCGAATCTAGTTCGGCGGAGTCGAGTTCCCATTCGATTTCAAAGGTGTCGCTGGTGCTGCTGTTGGCGACGGTGAGGTTGGGTGTGGGGGTTGTTGCTGTGCTGTTGGGGTCTAAGGAAGTCTCTGGGTTGGGTAATGTTTGGGCGCTGCTGGCATTGGCATCAAATAAGCCTAAAACCGTTAAAACGACTGTGGATGATAATAATTTGAAACTGAACGAATTTTTCACAGAATTTAGCTCCTCAAAACACCAAAAAAAAATGAAGAATATTTTACGGATAACTGCCAAAAGAGGCAACACGAGAATATCGGAAACTTTCGCATCGGGCTTGTCGTCACCAACAGAAGATGCACAATTAAACTATTTCGTCAATGGGTGAACGGCTGAATTTAAGACCTCTGAACGCGAAAAATTAAGATTGTGGCTTGTCTGATTTAGACGTATTTTTATACAGACAAGTTTCTTGTATTTCGCAGCTTTTCAGAAAAAAATAGAATTACACCTGGTTTCTTTTTATTTGTGCCGAAATTATATAACTACTTGTGATTTTGGTTGTCATTCTAGTGTTATCCCAATTCTGGCATTTCGGCAAGAGGGGGGGTCTTCAGTTATCAGTCATCAGTCATCAGTTATCAGTTTTTTTGGGCAGTAGGTCTTGGGCATTGGGCAGTGGGCAGTGGGTAGTGACCAGTTATAGCAGCAAGCATAATGGTTAGGACATTTGAGGTGGGGTTTACCCTCACCCCAAACCCCTCTCCCAAATTGAGAGAGGGGCTTATTTTTTAAGAATTGATGGCGGTGTCCTAACTACTTTGACGGTTGCTATACCAGTTACCAATAACAAAAAAACTCGCGATCGCGCACTTTATAAGATAACGCTACAGTGCGATCGCGGGACTTGGATTTTTACGCCTTACTCAGAAGACGCGATCGTAGAGTTAACTTCAGTTAATCTGGAAATGCCCATGAGTGCGATCTACGAAGATGTAGTCTTGGCTGTAGATGAATAATTTACTGGCGTTGTTCGCAGACGCGATCGCCGATAAACTGTACAAAAGGCCGGAAAACCGGAACTAAATCGGGCTGACTCGCCACTAAACTCGGAAACGAGCGTTTTCCGTAATCTTCTCCGATTTTTAACGGAAAAACCGGGTCGGGTTCTAAAGGCACAAAAGCGCCTCCTGCGGCTTGAACAATGACCCAAACAGCAGCAATATCCCAAATTTTCGGCGTGGCTTCTACACCCCCCAAAGCTGCACCAAACGCCACCAACAAGCAATTATAACTCGCAACCCCAATCGAGCGAATCTTGCAGGGGAAATCCGCTTGCTGGGCTACATCCATGCTACGCGCACAGAGGTTAAATAAATGGCTGCGACTGGTACGATCTGGGCTAGTTTGAATCTTAACATCATTCAGATATGCCCCGGTTGGCCCGGTTAAGTCGCTATCTCCGTACCAATAGCCGTGGAAAAATTGCTGAATCGGAGGTAAATATACTGCCCCAAACACGGGTGTACCGCGATACAACAATCCCATCGAAATACCCCAGATTGGGACACCCCGCGTAAAATTCGTTGTCCCGTCAATGGGGTCAATAATCCAACACCAATCGGTATCTGGGAGGGTGTGGAGTGTTTCTTCGGTGAGGATACCATGGTCGGGAAATCTCTGGGCGATCGCGTCTCGAATTGCTTGATCTGACCAGCGATCGGCTTCAGTCACGAGGGAGCCATCATCCTTTTTTGTTGCCTGTATTTTACCAAAATCTTGCAACAGGCGATCGCCAATTTCTTGGGTCAGGTTTTTACTAAATTCGAGAACTTCCAACCAATAGGAATTCATGTTTAAGATTCTTCTGCGTTTTGAGTCGAAAAAATAACGTCTTCGTATAACATTTCCAGAGGACATTGATAGTCAACACTGGTAAAGTTAATATTCACTATCCTATCGCTATTTGGCGTTTCATCGAAGTTATAAGGCGTGAGTTCCCATTTATTTTTCTCATTCATTCGATAACACTCGACATTCATTTTTTCGGCATCAATTAAGACATATTCTTGTAACGTGTTGATTTGACGATAATTCCTAAATTTATAACCGCGATCGCGGGCTTCTGTATTGGGGGAAAGAACTTCTACAATAAGGCAAGGATGATAGATGATTTTACGGGCATTTTGGTCAGTATGGTCGCAAGTCACCATAATATCAGGATAGAAAAATGGGCCATTGGTAGAAATACCGACTTTTGCATCAGCCATAAACACTTTACAGCCCTTTCCCCGCAGATGAGTTTTTAAGGCAGAAGCAATATTTAAAGCAATGGAATTATGACCTAGAGTTCCCCCGGTCATTGCCAATACTTCCCCGTTAATATATTCGTATTTGACGGGTTGTTGAGACTCCCAATCGAGATATTCTGGGGGAGATATGACAGGGGAATTTGATTGAGCAATCATGAGGAACGAGGTTAGAGAGTGAGGATTAAGAACCCCGGTTTCTGGGGTCAAAGTTTAATTTTATCGGGTAAGCGAACAAGAAACTGGGGTTCTAGAACAGTGTTTATTTTTCCAGATTTGAAATAAACTCACGCTTACGATATTCTCGGTAATATTTGATATTGAATTGAAGCATAGCCTCATTTTTACGTCCCTTGGTAGAACCAAGTAACGAATCAGAAATTATAGTCATTCCAATTAAGTTATAGACATTAACTTAATGGATTCAGTCCGTGAAAGCGGACTTTGTTCTGTTGGTTCCCCAGATTTTAATCTGCGGGCGGGCTGTCGGTTTTCATTTAACATGACTTATTACTCCATCCCGTCTTCCATGACCATTTTAATGGCGCTGCGAGTATTCTTTTTAAACTCCATCACATTAACATGATTTAAAATCGCGATCGCGCAAATCATACCAATCGCTTGTAAGCCAAAAACTAAACCATAAGCCATCACGGGAGCATTAAATAAAGCATTACCAATATCTAAAACAATTCCCCCGGTTACGGTTGCTAAAGCCCGCGCGATCGCTTGTGCTAAACCCCAAGCCCCGATAAAGGTTCCGGCGGTTTCGGCGGCGGTTAAATCCAGCATTAAACTAATCGCGCCAGTGGTAGTAATTCCGGTGGCTAAACCGAACATAAATAATGCTGATTTAAACACATTCGCGTTGTGAGTAAAGCCGGATAAGATAATTAAAACAAAGCAAATTGCGACGAGAGTACAACCTAGACGAGTCGTGTTACGTTTACCTAGTTTGGGAACAATTAAAAACCCGGTGCTGCTTACACCAATTAACGTCCCCATTCCCCAAAACGCATTCAGTTGAGTGGTTTCGGGGATCGACATATTAAACACATCACCGCCATAAGGTTCGAGGACGGCTTCTTGCATAAATAAACTCAGGGTCATTACTAACAAGAAACCAAAAAAGATCGCCGTTTGACGACTCGCCGTTAAGACTCGTAAAGCGCGTTTTAACGTAATGCTATCTTCCCGGTCTTTTACTGATGAGCGTTCCCCATAACGAGAATACTTTTTCTCGATGCCTAAAGTCGCCGCGATCGCCAACCCCAAGACAATCAAAGGTACAATCAAAAATAAACTATTAATCGGCGGTTTAATGTTATTTAGGGAAGTCGCGATCGCATCCTCTCCCGTCAAAAAACGACTGCTAACATTCAATCCCAAAGTAACGCCACTTTGCTGTACTTGTTGAAGCAAAACGCCGCCACTAATCCCCCCAATCACAATCCCCACCATCAACAAAGACCAAGCCGTCCCGACAATTTTTGAGCGATTATCTTCGTCGGAAACATCCACTAATAACGCCGCAAAAGGAGTTGAACTGGCACTCAAAGCCAAGCCATACAACACAAAAACCGCGCCCAAAAGTGCTGTCCAACCTATCGTTTGGGTTGTCCAAGCCCAACTCCCCATTTCGCGCACGACACCCCCCAATTGCCACATCACTTGCACCGCACAAAACACAATCAAACCGAATAAAGCCGTCCCCAACCAAACGTAACCGGTGCGATGTAAACCGAAAATGGGTTTTGCGTCGGACATTTGCCCAAACCAAACTCTAGCTGGGGCTACAAATTGATGTAATGCTAAAGTTCCTGCGGCAATGGTAGCCGGAATCCCCAACTCGCTAATCATCACCCGATTGAGTACCCCCAGCGTCAGGACAGACATAATCCCCAATCCCATCTGAAATAAGCCCAAACGAAACATCACCGGGAGTTTCACCCTGGGTAATGTCGTTTCTGGAGAAGTCTTTTCTGTAAAGTCGTTGGTTAAATTGCTACTAGCCATAATGTTTGCAATGCGATCGCGATTTCTCAATGTATCTTAAAAGCTATTATCTTATCCCGGAAACCCCCCACTCTCCCGCCTTTCTCGCTAACCTAGAAGTATTGTAAAGAACTATTAAGAAACAAATATGCAAACCACACAACTCGGCAATACCAACGTCACCGTGAATACCCTCGGAATTGGTACATGGTCGTGGGGAGATAAGCTATTTTGGGGATATGGCGACAAATACGGCCCCGAACAAGTCAAAGCGGCATTTAACGCCACTCTTGATGCAGGTGTTACCTTCTTCGATACGGCTGAAGTCTACGGTTTAGGGGAATCAGAAACCCTACTGGGACAATTTATCAAAGAACGCGGTCAACCCGTTGATATTGCCACCAAATACGGCCCAGCCCCCTGGCGTTTTGGAGGGGATGCAGTCAAGGAAGCGGTTGCAGGTAGCCTCAAACGCCTGCAAATGGGTCATATTGCCCTGTACCAAGTCCATTGGCCGTTTACCTTCTTTATGGGTCAAGAAACCCTGCTGAATGCCCTTGCAGACGAGGTACAAGCCGGACGCATCGGTGCAATTGGGATCAGTAATTACGACGCAAAGCAAATGCGAGAAGCCCACGATATCCTAGCCAAACGGGACATCCCCCTCGCGGTGAATCAAATGCAATATTCCCTACTGCACCGCAACATTGAAAGTAATAATGTCCTCAAAACGGCTCGCGAGTTAAATATTACCATCCTTGCCTACAGTCCCCTCGCTCAAGGCTTGCTCACCGGGAAGTATAACCCAGAAAACCCCCCAAAACCGGAAGGTGCGCGGGCCCTCGACTCCCGTTTTAGTTCCCAAGGTTTACAGAAAATTGCCCCGGTGTTGAATTTATTAACTCAATTAGGGGAAAAATACGGTAAAACTCAAGCTCAAGTTGCCTTAAATTGGCTGATTGCTCAAGGTAATGTAATTCCGATTCCTGGGGCTAAAAATGCTCAACAAGCGGCCCAAAATGCCGGGGCTTTGAATTGGAGTTTAACGCCAGAAGAAGTGCAACAGTTAGATAATGCAACACAAGCTTGGCTGTAGTTTCAGTTATCAGTTATCAGTTATCAGTGTCTAGGGAGAAAGTTGGTTAGAGGATTAACGGGTCGCGTGTTGCTTGTTGTTGGTTGTTTGTTGTTTGGTCTAGCATGATAGTGGGAAGTATGGTTCCCCAGTAATAAAAAGATGAGCTTTAGATAAAATATTAGACTAAGTTAAGTATTGATTTGGGGAATTATCTTTGTCTGCTAGAGACCGTTTCCATAATATTGTCAAAATAGCACTTACAAAAGAACAGTGGGTTATTACCCAAGACCCCTTGACTTTTAAATACGGAAAAGTTGATTTTCAAGTTGATTTGGGTGCAGAAAAATTACTGGCTGCTGAACGAGAAAATGAAAAAATTGCTATTGAAATTAAAAGCTTTCTCAATCCTTCTGCGATTACAGATTTTTAGGCAGCACTAGGACAATTTCTCAGCTACCGTTTGGCATTAGAAAGCATTGACCCAGATCGTACTCTATATTTAGCTATTCCTTTAGAAAGTTATCAAACATTCTTTCAACTAGATTTTACTCAAATAGCGATTCAAAAATATCAAGTACTTTTAATTGTTTACGATCCAGTCAAGGAGATCATTACAAAATGGATAAAGTAGAACAGTATCGAAGCGCGATCCAAAATCTTCTTACTCGCTATGCCAAACAAAACTATTATCCGTCAACTTCTGAAATTGAAACGCAACTGATTTTTGATACCCAACGGGATCATTATCAATGGATGGACGTAGGCTGGCAAGAGCTAAATCGAATTTATCGATCGATTGTTCATTTTGATATTAAAGACGGGAAAATTTGGTTACAACAAAATCTTACAGATTGGAATCCTGCCGAAGAATTAGTGGCAATGGGAATTCCTCGCGAGGATATTGTTCTGGGTTTACATCCTCCCTATAAGCGTCCTTATACAGATTATGGTGTAGCTTAGATAGAGCGATCGCGCTATCAAATTGTAATTTCTAAGGTGAAGATTGGGCAAGGAAACCTTACCCCGACAAGCGAATTTATTATCACAAAATAACCAATAACCAACAACCAATAACTAAAGACAATAACTAAAGACAAACCCCTAAATTACTGCCTGTATCGGGAAAACCATTACTCATCCAACCGACAACGGGGGAATTTAATTTTACCCATTCGCGACCCATTGCGTCTAACCGCGTTTGAGAAGGATTGATGCGGACAATTTCACCAAATAGTACACCCCCGACTCGTTCGGAATTAAGATTAGGATTAGCGCGGACGGCTACACCTTCGCCTTCATCGTAAATAACGCGACGACATAACCCCGAATTGGCTTGCATGGTTTGAGGAGAGGGGGGTTTGGAGGGACGAGGGGAAGGGGGTGTAGAGGCTGTAGGGGGATTGTTGCAGGATGTGAGGTCTTGGGTACGGACAAATCCGGTTTGATTGGTGGTGAGCGATCGCACTGCAATCCAACCATCATTTTTGTTTTCTTCTTGTAAGGCTACTCTACCATTGGCGGCGATCGATTCAATGGGATTGGCTTCAGAACGATTGCTGAAAAGAAAGGTAGAACGATTGACAGCCCGACATTGACCTCTTATGCTTTGGGCAATTTGAGGTGGAGTAATCTGGGCGATCGCGTCTCCTGATACCATTAAAATTAAGGTAATTCCCAGAAAAAACGGGAATTTAGCCAGTTTATTCTTCATATTTTCAACTCCTCTTGGTAATACACCGATTGTTTAGTTTTAGCGAATCAAGATTAATCTGAAAAAGGCCGTCCGGGGTTATGTTAAGAAAGTTAGCTAAATCTAAAGCTTGATTGCAATTCTATCCTTTTGGCTTCAGTTTCTAAAAATCGGGTGGTAACTTACAAAAGCACGCAGTTTTTACCTTTCCCGATTTTGTTTTATGTATAATCGCAATTCTCACAAAGATTTACTCGGTGCAGGCTTAACGGCTGCTTTGAGTGCTGGAGTTGTTACATCTTTTGCAGTAAGCCAAGGTCAACATCCCTTAGTCGCGATCGCAATTACCTCAATTGTCACGGGTTTCGCAATTTTGTGCCGAATTGCAGGTATTGCCTAATAATTTAACTCTCAGAGTAGACAAAATCGCTGCGAATCTTTAAACTTGTAGGCAAAAAGATCGCGCATTGCTGGGATAATCGGCGTAAAGTCGCGACGATCGCGCTAGAACTTACAAATAACATGAAACGCATCGCCTCAAATCCTTTGTCTACTCGTCTTAAAATGCGGTTCTCGACGCGAAACAACCGCCCAACCGAACCCATAGCGCGATCGCGATTGAGTTGGCTGTGGCGGGTATTCTGGGGCTGTTTGGGGGCGATCGCCATAGTGGGAACAGTCCACGCACAACAACTGGGCGATCGCGGGGACGAAGTGACTCGCTTGCAAATGCGTTTACAGGTTTTGGGTTACTCCCAAGTCGCACCCACTGGAGTTTACGATCCGGTGACTCAGCAAGCCGTTCGCGAGTTTCAACTCAGTCACGGTTTAGCGGTAGATGGTGTTGTGGGGTCGCAGACGCGATCGCTTTTGTTTGATGATGTAAATCCCGGTTTTGTCCCCACCGCGAATCAAAACTCGGTTTCTTCAAGGGCTGTGTTTCCCCCAGAAGGAAATGTGAATCCTGCCAATAACGCTAATAACGCGATCGCGCAAAACTTTTTTGATCCATTTTTGAATCAAAATCGCTTTTTTAATAATCGCCCGACTTTACGATTTGGAGACGAAGGATCGACGGTACGTTATTTACAAAGCTTATTGAGAAATCAAGGTTATTTCATTGATGTAGATGGCGTTTTTGGTTCTCAAACTCAAGATAGGGTTAGAAGGTTTCAGACTTCGAGAGGATTAAGAGCAGATGGAGTAGTGGGATCGCAAACCTGGGCTGCTTTAGAAGGTGGCACATCACCATCCCCCCGTCCACCGCAAGCCTCAAACCTTCGTTATGTTGTCGTTGTTCCAGGTGATAATAGAGTGCTACAACGACTACAGCAACGATATTTTAATGATGCCCGCCTTAGAAGTGATTTTAGTTTGATGCGAAATCGACTAGGACTGTATATAGAAGCAGGGAGGTTTGGTAGTCGCGAAGTGGCCGAAAGCCGTTCCTATCTATTGCGATCGCAAGGTTTTGATGCCAGAGTGATCTATGATTAGATAAAATCTTGCTTGGTAATCGGCCACCTTGAGCAAGCTTTGGTAAAATTGCGGCATTAGTCAGCTATTTAAACCTCTAAATCGAACTATCGAGACATTGATATGGAAACATTAGCCTATTCTCAAATCGCCCTCTCTTACGAGGAAGCACAAGAGGGCTATGAAGAAGTCATCGAACTTCCCGCAGTCAGCGTCAAAACTTGGTGGAAGCGAGGTCAGTGTTGTGCTTTGGCTTTGGGGACGGTGGCTGTCGGATTAGTGGGAACCACTACCAATGCCTTAGCGTTACTGAAACAAGGCGATCGCGGCACAGAAGTTACGCGAGTTCAACAACGGTTGCAACGGTTGGATTATTTTGAAGAACAACCTACGGGCTATTTTGGGGATATTACAGAAAATGCCCTGAAACGCTTTCAACGCGATCGCGGCCTCAAACCCGATGGTATTTTGGGCCCAAACACAGAAGCGGCGTTATTTGGCGAAAGTCAGCCTAATAGCGATTCTCCCTTCAACAATAGCGGCTTTTTAAGTGGCGATCGCGAAAGTTCTGCCCCCGTTGCGACGGCTGAACCCCAAGCAACAGCAACCGCAGAAGTTGAAGTAGATTCTCAAGCAACTGCCCGTTTATTGAAACTGCGGGACAAGGGCGATCGCGTCAGACAACTGCAAATCCGCCTGGAAAAAGCGGGTTTCTCCCCAGGGGAAGCGGATGGTATTTTCGGGGAACAAACCCGTGAAGCGGTCTTAGGGTTCCAGCGATCGCGAGGTTTGACGGTAGATGGTATTGCCGGCCGCGAAACTTTATCGGCGTTAGCAACCGAAGTGTCCGATTCTAATACCGAATCCCAACGCCTCTACACCGTTACGGTCAAAAGTTCTTAACCCCTCTATTTTGAAAACGGTAAGCCCCTCGCCCGTTAATAAAAAGTCGATCCTCTCTCATCCCCCCTCAACGTAGGGGGGAACGAGGGGGGTGGAGAGGGGTTTGGGGTGAGGGCAAAAGCTGGATTGCGGTTATAGATTATTCTCCCAACGACTGAGGCAGAACTAAATTCAGCAAAACCCCCACAATGCCGCACAAGCCAATCCCTTCTAAGGCAAACTCTCCGGCTTCGAGGGCTAATCCCCCCACACCGAAAATTAAAATCACCGCCACAATAATTAAATTGCGCGGCTGCATCAAATCCCGTCCCGACTGCACCAAACTATTAATCCCCACGACGACAATTGTGCCGAACAAAATCACCAAAATGCCGCCCATTGCCGGACTCGGAATCGTGCGGATAAATGCGCCTAACTTGCTCACAAACGCCAAAATAACCGCAATAATCGCCGCCCAGGTCATAATTGCGCCGTTAAAGCTTTTAGTCAGCGCCACCGCCCCGGTTACTTCCGAATAAGTCGTATTAGGCGGCCCTCCTAGAAAAGCAGCGAGGGAGGTCGCCAAACCATCCCCAAGGAGGGTACGATGAATCCCCGGATCGCGCAAGTAATCCTTTTTGGCCACTGAACCGATCGCGATAACATCACCAAAATGCTCAATGGCTGGCGCGATCGCCACCGGTAAAATATACAAAATAGCAGGGGCGTGAAATACAGGGAAAGTAAAACTGGGAATGGCAAACCAAGGGGCATCCGCCATCGGGGAAAAATCGACCAAACCCAACACTAAACCCGCGACATAGCCCACCACAATCCCTATTAAAATCGGCAATAACCGCAACATTCCCCTGGCTAAAAGGGCAGTAAGAATCGTCGCCAATAAAGCCGCCCCCGCCACAATCAAAGCTTGACCTTTGGTATAGGTATCCCCCTCACTCGAAGCCATACCAATCGCAATGGGGGCTAAAGCCAACCCGATGACCATAATGACGGGCCCGGTGACAATCGGCGGTAGCAAGCGCACTAAAAAGCCCGAACCAAAAAAGAAAATCAGCAAACTCAGCAGTAAATAAAACGCCCCCGCGGCCACTAAGCCCGACAGGGTTTCAGCGAGGCCGTATTCTGCCACCCCAAACTGAATCGGCGCAATAAAGGCAAAGGAAGAAGCCAGAAATACCGGAACTTTGCCCCCCGTGACCAGTTGAAACACCAACGTCCCAACCCCCGCCGTAAACAAAGCCACATTGGGGTCGAGTCCGGCTAAAATCGGCACTAAGACCAACGCCCCAAAGGCCACAAACAGCATTTGTGCGCCGAAGATAATATCTCTACCGCGAAATTTATAAGCGGTGGGGTCAACTTCTGTCGCTGTCGGTTCAACCTCTGTCGTTGGTTTTGAGTCCTCCATGGGGGGCTTCTCCTACATACAAATAACAACTTGCTTTTAGGATGGAGCAAGTTTGAGCTTTGTACTGTATACCACAAAACGAAGGCGGTAATGGTTATGGACTCAAAGCCAGTTGCGATCGCGCCCTCACTGCCATTTCAGCGTCTTTTTGGGCTAACTGCTGCAAACGGTTCTCAATGCGCGATCGATATTCCTCGGCATTCTGCCCTAAAGCTTCTAACCCCACAATCGCCGCATAGCGCACTACCCATTCTGGGTCTTCGCACACTTGCATCAACACCTCAAAAATTTGCTTTTGAGCCGTGTTAATCTCATCTTCGCTTAATTTTGACCAATCTAGGCTTCCCAAGCCCTTAGCCGCCGCCCGACGGACGCTGAGAGCAAAATCACTCCTGGCAGCTTCGAGTAAAGTATTCAAAGCGCGAGGATCGCCAATGCGAGCCAGGGCGCGATTGGCCCAAGCCCTCGCTCCGTAGTTGTATCCGTCGATTTGTTCGAGTAACTTCGGCACTGCGACTTCCCCCAGTTGCACCAAACCTTCGACCGCAGCAACGGCAGCACCGGGGTTGTTGTACCCCAATACCTGAATCAATGTAGGAATGGCATCGGCATCTTTGGCGGCCGCTAAC
>Ga0207419_1002276_pt1 | contig 12864 bp, 20 predicted proteins | sample ElkSloMetagenome_4_FD_184723 | JGI IMG/M metagenome (GOLD analysis project Ga0207419, IMG submission 184723) | Hot spring microbial communities from Elkhorn Slough, Monterey Bay, USA - MD2A (version 2) | ecosystem: Environmental > Aquatic > Marine > Intertidal zone > Estuary: Microbial mat ... | reverse complement strand
TGTGGTGCAGCAGGATATGGTCCCGGAGCGGATCATTGCACGGTTGGAAACGTACAGGCGGCGATCATGACGTTAGCGGCGGCGATCACGCAATTTGAGACATGGACGCCTAGCGGCTTTACCACCGTGACCAGTCAGGATACGCTTGGTGCTGGGCCGTTGCTGGCCGAACAATTACCTATGGCTCTAGTGCGTGTGGAGGGGATCGGTGGGCAGGGTTACGCACCGTATGAATTCGGCGGTGATTTTCGCTGGACGGTGGCATGTAATATCTGGCTCATTGAAAGGGGCCTGGGGGCTGGTGTGGCTGACCCGGTGCAGTCTGAGTTGATCACGATGTTTGATAATTTTGCGGCGGCGGTGGAACTAGATCCCCGGTTGAATGGCAATTTACAGAGGCCGATGAGTGTTGAACTCGTCAGCACGGCACCGATGGATTACGCGGGTTTTCGGTACCGTGCTTGGCAGTTACGATCAGTCTGGATCGTCAAATACTGAATCAATTTCTAAACTTTGATAGGCGTTGCGTAGTCTTTCATGCTCCGTGTCCAGCGGATTATCTGTCTTATTGATGAAGGCGCGTAGGCGTGCGATGTGGATCGGCGCGGCGGTGCAGATGTCTTTGAGGCGACCATTGGCGGCGTATTGCAGCAGCCATAGGCGCATAGATTGGTGTTTGTCGTGTTCATCTGCTAGGATGGCGCGGCGCACCTTATTTATGTCCATCGTGCTATTATCTCCTTATTTCGTAACGTTATAGGTCTTCTATGATCTTGTCTGTGTCCCAATCTTCCCAGTGGTATCCGCAATCTTCACATGCCATCTGGTAGGTTGATGAGTACAAGATATACCGATGATCATCTCTGAGTTCGTGTTTTTCGTCATGTTCGACACTTAGGGTCAAGGTGCGTTCACTCGAGCATTGTGGACAGCGTACTATGCTCATTCGTTGTCTCCGTGTGTGTCGATGATGATTGTTGCCTGTTCTGCGTTTTGGACTGGCAGCCATACCCACCCTTCATAGTCGATGTAGTATACCCTGCCGCATGTCCCTGAGAGGCAGTAGTCAAGATATTCTTTTTCGATTGGATGTGGATCATGTGCTGTTTTCGCCATTTCCAGATTTTGGGCTATGCCTAATAGTATTTCGTTTGCCTTGTCCATGAGTGCGCGTTTTTCTTCGTTGTTCATTCTGTTTGTTGCTCCGGTAGTTGGTTGCTGCGGTACATATCAATTAGGATGAACATTGTTGCATCAAGATATGCTGCTTCGATGGTGCGTCCTTTCTCTTGTTGCTGCTCGATGTAGGCTGAATGTGTATGGGCTGCGATGTCGTTGGTGTTGAGATGTGCTGATGCTACCTGGGCACCTTTGCGAGTTGGACGCAGGCCGTAGCGTTGGTGTGGCTCAAGGTATCCAGCCCGGATTAGCTTTATTGTGATCTCGGTGAAGTAGTCTAATTTCATGATGATTGCTCCTTTTAATCGGTTTGTTGCTGTCGCTGGTCGTCGTCTGCTGCGTCTATGCCCGGCCCCCATTCAGCGCCGCAACTTAGGCAGATATAAATCGGTAAACGCTCGAACTGCTGGCCTGTAAACCGCTCGTAACCATCCTCTGCGACCAGGTATGAATTGCACGCTATGCACGCCATCTTGGGTGGTGATGAGTTTTCCCATTTGTTACGCATTTTACTCTCCATTCAATTCTTCTTTTATTCTTCGTCGGTATGCCCGTTGCCGTTCGGCGTTGGTTGAGTATTTACGGGTGCGGCCTGTGCGTGGCGATAGCTGCCAAAAGGGACTTCGGGGCGGTGTTCCCGTTCCTCCGTGCGGGGTGGCGGCGTGGTGGGCATGTGTTCCAGGTCGGTCCACAGGTCGCGCTCCATCTCACGCTGCACCGCTGTTATTTTAAAGCGTGCGTTAGCGTCGGCAAACTCTTTGTTCGCCTTGAGTGATACCAATTTCTCCCAAATTTGATTCATCAATAATTTGCTGTAGTCGGGATGGGTAGTGGCGTCTTCGGTGGCCTGCTCCCATGTGGCGAGTGCTGCAAGGTAGCGGTCAGTCACGTCGCGGCGGCGGCGAATTTGCTGTACTAGCAGACGTTCCAGGTGGAAGCCGATACCTAGTGTGAAGATTGGAGGCATGAGGCTTTCCAGGATGCCCGTACCTGATGACAGGTTGGCGACGACTACGAAGGTGGCTGCCACCAGTGCTATCGCAACGAAGGTGTAACGACGCCATCCACGCCGCTCGATGGCAAATAGCACCATGAATAGCAGCATGGATGCCTCCGCGAGAAATATATATCCCCATTGGTGGATTGCTACCCATAAATCTCGCCCGATGCGGGTGCCTGCTACCTGATCTGCCGGGTGGCTGGCGGTGGCTAGGTAACCTGCGTGTGCGATGATGTGTGCGCTTGATACGACTAGCGCGGCGGCGAAGACGACCAGCGCGAGTGCATCGAGGACGGTCCAGGATGCACCAAACTCCCGCATGAACTGTGTGCGGGTGGGTCGATCACCGATTGACTTTTTGACCAGTTTAAGTGCTTGCGCTTTGCAGGTTTCATACTGAGCGGTTGTGAGTGGTTTAAGATCAGATAGTTGCATTGATGTTCTCCAAGATTTGATCAATGATGCCTACAAAATTTAGGATCTTGTGTTCGTCTATGGCGTCGTAGGTGTAGCACAATGCTCGGAAGCGTGGTACTGGACTGTTGATGTCTATGATCTCAAAGATTTGGCGGTTGTCGCCTGGGTCTTTGAGTGCGGCGGCGTGGGCTGCTGCTTCATCGGCTGCTTGGTATTCCTCTGGATCTACGGTGTATCCGTAGGCTGGACCATAAAGATCAGTCACGATTAGCAATTGCATGTACTGCCTCCTGTGCGATGGCTGCTGGGTAGATGATGACTGGACGGGATGGGGTGACCAGATAGGTGGGCGGCTGTGGTGTGATGGGTTTGGTCCACTGGTGGATTTCAAACTGCTGGATTTTGGGCAGCCAAGCGTGAATGACGATGGGCACCAATTTAAAGGGCATGGTGGGCACCTGCTCGGTGGTGAGTGGGGGCACGGTGATATAGATACGGTTGGTCACGCAGTCGATGGTGTCATAGGCGTGCCTGATCGTGGTGACGGCCGGCATGGGGTCTGCACGCTGGTGCATCATCCAGGCGCGGATATAGGGTACGTTAATCATTGGTTGCCTCCTGTGAACTGTTCGATAATTTGTAACGGTTGGCTCGACGGCGGACCAAGTAAATTTGGTGGCCGTTGGCGAGTGCCCACAGTGCCGCAGGACGTGTAGCAGGTATGCGGCGGGTGGGCTGGCGGTTGACGATCTGCGATAGGCTGCCGATTTCGAGCCACATGGGTCGATGGTCGGTGGCAGCTTCCGGTAGTTGGTCGGGTTTTATGCGCGATACTTCATAGGTCTCCTTAATCTCTGGCTTTAGGATGTCGTGATAGCGGCGCAGCGTGCGGGGACTGATGCCCAAACGACTGGCCATAAATGCCTGGGACGCCTGATACCACACGCTGCCTTCTAGCGAGTTGCGGCGTAGAAACTCGGCGTGCAGTTCTAGGCGATAGTTTTTGATTGAACTAAACGCGCTCTCTGGTAGAGGGTCGATGCGGGGGATGGGTGCGCCAATTTTGCGAGGCGCCCCTGCCCACCAGATTGTTAGCTGGTCGATGGTCTTTGGCTTGTATTCCATCGTCGGGCGGCCACGCTTCCCCGTTTTGATGGGCCGTGACATGATCATGGCTGCTTCGTTAAGTGCCTGCCTGACCAGGGTCTCACTGGTCTCCTGGAGGATGCCGCACACGTCCGCGACAGTGAGCCATCTGTCTTCGACACCGTGGAAGTAGAGCGCATCCAGGATGAACGCGCCTTTGATGAGGCCGCCACTGATGAGATTTTCGCGGATGTCGTTGGGTAAAAAAGAATTGTTTTGCGGAATGTCCTCCGGCACTTTTACCCCTACTTGGGATGGGGACAAACTGCCAAATAAATCCGTAGGACCAGAAAATTCGGATAATACCTTATTTCTCTGGTATAATGAGTTCGATGGATCGTCCGCGTAACTACGCGGATTGTGGGCGGTGTTTTGCATAGAATTCGCTGCCTTTTTTGAACGGGCTACCTCGGCAGGTAGCCCGTTTTGCTTATCAGATGATCATAGTCTATGCGATTTTTAGTCGCTGGTCAAATTCTGCTGAGAGTCATATAGAAGCGGAAAAATTCCACTTCTCCCGGTTGGTCTGGAACTGCTAAACCCTGGTTGGGTGTGACTTCATGCTCTATTAGTCTGCTGTTGGGTATAGGGATGTCCGTTTGTTCCTCGTAGAATGACACAAAATAATATGTGTCTTGGTCGGCCCATTGTGTTGATTGGTAGCCCTGCGTTCTTTTCACGATGTTCATAAATTCGATTTGTGCGCGTTCTTGTTCAGTCATTTGAGATATACTTTCCATCTTCGCTGATCGTGAATTCATATGAGTGTTTATGTTCTGTGCCGATGACGTAGTTCGTCACCCGATAAAGCCCTGGGGAGAGCCATAGCTGCTGGCTACCATGCCCATAGAGCGAAACAATTTTCGGTGTGATGATGTCGCCGTTGTCGTCTACCTGGTTGATCTCCTGGTTGATCTCTTGGCCGGACGGCATGGAAGTAAACCGCTCAAACCAGAACTCGTATTGCTTGTTCATGTGATGTTCTCCTGTTTTTGATAATTATACCCTAGATCGGCGGGTATTCCGCCGATCTGGTTTACCGTGCGATTAAAAAAGTGCTTCCTGGCTGGCGCGGTGGCGGTTGATGTAAACCTGTGCCCCACGTAGCAGGCGCGCAATTGTGGCGCGTGCGGGTGAGTCATCTGGTAGCGTGTCCAGTGCGGCGCGTGCCTGGTCGATTTCCTCAATGGTGATTTGGTCCATGACCTCTTTCACGCTCGCCGCCTCCGCTGCTGGGTTCGATGGCTGGCGCGGTGGCGTGTGGTTGGCTGGCTTGATCTGGCGCACGCTGATGGTTTCGAGCGGTGTTGATGGCTGCTCCTTCATCTCGATTTTGAGTGCTTCGCGGCGTTTGGTTTGTTCTGCTGCGCGTGCGGCGCGTGCTTGTGCAAGTGCTGTCAATGACATTAGTCTACCTTTTCGGTACTGGTAATCCGTATGAGGGACGCTGGGAAACATGCCGTCCTGTTCAATTCCAGTAGGGCACGTTCTTGGGCGTGTTCTTTATCTCGTGCCCAAACTTCGATGTAACTCTTATAGTAGGTGATCCCCGGTGATGGGGTTGTGTGGTATTCAACCCGGTATAGTTTTACAGTTGGTTCGTTCATGTCATTTTCTCCAGGTGTGGGCGATGATGGTCGCCTGATTCAAAAGTGTGATGGTGATGGGTGCCAGGTGGGGCGGTGGCTCACCCTGGCATGGTATGAGCGTTGCGCCTAGACTGGTGCCTGGCTCGTCTGCGTCTGGTAGTAGAAGCCACCAGTGCGGCGGGGGGCCTTCTAAAACAAACCCTGCCGCCCTGATGACGCCAAACCCTGCGTGGAACTTAGCTCGAATTACGATCATTTTCGCGGTAGTATTCCGCTGCTTCGTCGTAATTTTCCCCGATGTGTGTCCAGTCAACTTCTCCAAGCGCGGCCATGAGAATGTCACGTAACATCCCATCATTCTCGGTGATGGTGATGGCGCGTTCTTCGATGAATTCCTTGATTGCGTCCCCGGTTTTCATTGGGCTGTCTAGTGTGACAGCAAGCTCTGTGCAGCGCGTGTCGGTGCCCTGGTCATTAGAGAGCCATAGCATTACTGCCCATGTTTCGTAGTTGCGGTATCCGTTGTAAGTCATGGTGCCTCCTAAAGGCTATTAAGGGTAAGGGTGCCCGAAGCCGTTTTTAGAACAGGCCGGACACCGCAGGTGGGCACCTTAGCCGCCGGATTGTCAAGGGGCGCGTAGCGATACCGCGCTTGCGCGGGATGCTCCCCCTTGGACAACTTGGGCGAGCGAAGGTGCTATAATTGAGAGATACCGGCTTTCAAAAAAGTTTTTAATCTTTGCGTTCGATTATGGGTGGGTGTGTGGTGTGACAGACGGCGTTTGTAGTTTTCCGGCACGTCTAGCGAGACCTAGACGTGAGACGTGCCAGCACACGAGGAAAGCAGCACTTGTCGTTAAGGTGAGATGTAATATTGCGTTTGATGCTGATCGAAGTGTGCGCCTGCACACGAGCGGATAGCGGAGCGCGTAACCGTGTTCATGACCTGCGCACACCTTGCCGATTACATGCCTAGACGCAGCGTTTTACGAAGTAATTTTGTGTCTTTGTGACCTCTGGTGACCCTTCCATCATCCCACGAAAACAAACACCGCGACGGCGCGGAACCCCTGAGTAATTACTAAGAGAAAACTACAGAACTGAAATAAGACTTAACAGTGTGCAAATTTTTGATTAACTCTTTTCAAATTGTATAGATGTTCAAAAAGACATAGGCTGATTTTAATAGTTGATACGCCTGGGATGTCGGGCGCGGCTATCGCTCGGTAAAGAGCGATAAAGCGCACGGCTTGGAAGGCGCGACGGATGGAGATCAGCATGTCTTTCTTCAGCACCATACAAACCACCACTACAACCAAGCGTCTACAGGGTAGCGCGATATTTGCCCAGTTGACATCGCCGCAGACTGTTCAGGCATTTGTCGTTGTGGTGCTGGTGAGTGTGATGGCATACCTCGTTGTCACCGGGCAGAACGTCCCGGAATTTGTCGCCACCTTCGTTGGTGTGGTGATGGGCTATTACTTCCGTGGCAGCGATAATACCGTTATCGACAACGACACTGAGGGGGACACGCGGCCTGTTGATGTCGGCGAGTTACGGCGTGAGCATCAGCGATTTCTTGATAGTCGGCGCGTTTCCCCTACTGATACCGATCAGGGTTCCTCGGCGAAGCCGGGCGGCGACGTTTGAGCGGAGCCGATAGGGGTGGTGGTCGGGGGCCGCGCGAAGCGCGGCGTGGTGGTTTTGAGCGTAAGCGGCACGGACGCCGCAGCGCAGGCGGGCGTAGCCGCGCCTGTGATCGGCGCACCGCAATGCGAACGAAGCTGGGCGTCAGGCGGGGTGAGGGGCTGCGTCCCAGCGAGTGAGCATGGCCTGAACATGGGACATTTGCGATCAGGGCACGGGGGCAGTGTAACGAAGGCGGGTGCCCTGGCGCGTGAAGTGGCCTGCGTAGCGGCCACGAACGTCAACGGTGCGGGTCACCGCACCGATAACCCGGCCCAATGTGAAGGCCATTATCTGCACGGCATACGAGTTTAGAAGGGAGGTACGGACAAATGCTAAGCTTTTCCCACTATCCGGCATCTACAGACACCTTGTCCGTGCCTGCCTCCTGGAATGGTTTGGCATGTACGATACGCTAGTTGCATATACCTACGTGCGGCATCTGGACGCATCGTTATTTGATGGTGGTGCTGTGTATGAGGATTTCGGGAGTGGTCGCCAATCTGGACGGTATTGGATCAACTCGGATGATCAGCAGGACTATCAACCCCAGTTTACCTACTTTCCCACGCAATGCCTGCTCCGTGTGCAGGTCTCACTTGAGAAGTTGATCAACGCATACAGGATCATCCACACAAAGACGGTGGACGATGCGTTGAACGCGCTAGATGCGGTCATTGCTGAGACGTTCTCTTTGAATTTACCATCAGTGCGTGAGTGGCATTGCACGCGCATTGACTACGCTTGGACGTGGTTGGTTCATCCAGACGTGGCGACTTATATTGCTGCGGTTAAGGATGTGCATCTTGCACGGATGAACCGGGCGGATTTCGATACATCTGGCGTGGTGTGGAAGAATGCGAGTCGGTGGGTGAAGATCTACGATAAGAGCAAAGAGGCTGCGCTCGATGGGCAATGGCTGCGCTTCGAGGTGAGCAACTATAAGAACGCAGTTAAGTACATGTGTGAACACTGGTTTGATTGTGAGAACACGGTTGATGAGTTGCTGCGTCCAGGGCGTGCGTTGTATGTGTTGGCGCGATACCTTGAATTAGTGGGTCTGCACAAAGATGCTATCGACATGCGTGTACCTGAGATGGTGCGATTGCGTGATGTGTTCGGGCGTGGTGCTGCTGCGGCGTACTGGCATTTGTGTATCATTCGTGAGCATGGGCGTAATGCGAACAACACGTCGCTCACGAGCAGTGCGAGTATGAGCGCGTGGTCAAAGAAGCTGCGTGATGCGGGGTTCATCATTGATGTTGATGATAAGCAAGCACCGCTCACACATCTCAAAGGATTGCGTCTACCAACAGAAGATGTGACGAAGATCATTTCTCAGAATGTTGGAACGCAGAACGGAGTGAGTGAAGATTATGGCTTGGAAAAATTCTGGAAAAATTTTGGTGTGGTTGTCGAGCTTCCTGATTTTATCCAGCGTCGGATCAGGTTGGAGGTCGATCATGTCTGAAACGTATCGCGTTGTCGTGGATAGTGACCTGGACGGATGGGCGCACTTGTGGAGTGATCCTACGGCTTACACGACTCCGAACCTGATCACTAATCGGCGTTTGACGATTGGCGCGACCAGTGGTGCGGCTGCCACGGTTCAAGGTGCTAATACACGATATGGTCTTGAGCGCTGGTTTGTTAACTTACCTTCTTCTGGTACGTGGGTTGAATTGGACACAGGTTTTGTTCCTGGTTCCACTGGTTTCTTGAAGTTCACGTATTGGGATGAGTTGTTGTCTGGTTCGTATAATTTTCAGATTTATCAAGGTGCCACATTTAGGGGTGCATTATCTGTTCTTAGTGGTACTGGTGTGACAAGGCGGACGCTGAGAGTGAACGTCGCCGCTGGCACTGAAATTACTTTCCGTATTCGGCGCGCCCTTTCTAATGGTGGTGCCTTTCTTGAAGGTTTCATGATTACAGATGATGCTTTTGCTTATCCTGATGAATTTTGGGTGCATGATCCGAACGACGACATTATTACGGATGATGTCGTGAGCATTGAATGGAACCGTGGCTTTGAGGGCACAGCGCAACCCGTGGCCGTTGTTGGCACTGGTGAGTTGGTTCTTGATGGATGGAATAGTTATATGCCTGGATGGGCGAATAACTCACCAATTACGATTGGCGCGTCATTGATCACGGCGCGGCAAAACATGAGTGATTGGGACGTTATCTCGAAACTCGAAGTCCTGGGCATTGATCATCAGAAGGGTGATTTACACTCAGACCGCGTGCGCGTGCGGCTGACTGATGCCGCTCGGTTGTGGTACGAAGCCCCGTACTATGACGCATTGTTACTTGACGCAGATCAGCATGATTTACTTCGTGAGATTGCGGACCAGATCGGCAATCCCCCTGCACCGTTTTATGAGCGCGTGTTTTACGATCAGTCTAGCACTATTGACAGTGACAGTGGTTCCACGAAGGTGGCTTACCTGAGTGACAACGTCGATGATGGTGACTTTATTGCCCCGATTTTGCGTGAGCTTGGCTGGATGACTATTCAGCGGTGCTGGATTACCCGTGAGGGGTTGATGTCCGGTTGGGCGCATCCCAAGACTGTGACGAGTACGGCGACCATCGACGACAGTACCGATATTGTTGATGGCTCCTGGTCACATGCGAACGAGATGTTCAACTATGTTAATTTGCCGCTGCAAGTGCGGAGACAGGACACGAACACGCGGGTTGTTGACAATGCCGCTGAAGAATTTTTGATGAGTGGCCCGAACGGTTCGCAGTTTGTTTTTAACGTCCGCTATCGCGTTTCTCAGGATTGGCTCCAGGTGTATGGCGTCACGGCGATTGATGGACCTGATGGCGTTGGCCTCGGCCAAAATTATTGGGGCTTTGAGTTTCGTAATAACGCTGGCATTAACTATACTGCCAATTTGTCAGTGAGTTGGGTTAATAGAGGCACGATGTTAGAGGTCATCGTTAATAAGAATACTGCTGCGGATGTGTACTTGCGTTTGCAGGTCGATGGCACCGCTTTGGTGCGTGGGCAGCCGTTCAACATCGTTGAGACTGACAATGTCAGCATCCAGCAGTATGGCGTTCGTGCGTTGCATCGACAGATACCGTATTTTGACGATTTACGCGATGTTGAGACGGCTTCTAATTGGTTGATTAGTACATACGGTGTTCCGCGTTCAGGTTATGACATGATCGCTTTTGACCAGACAAAAAATCTGTCATACGCATGGGAGTGGGACATTTACACGCGGATTGCCATTCAGAACAATCTTGCTTCCAGCCCGGCTGATGCGTCGTTGGATTACATCATCACGAGTGAGTATCAGCGGATTGATATGGGCAGTGGGCGGCACCGTGTCGAGTACGGTTTAGAGCGATATTTCGAGGCGACGTAATGGGAAAAATCCTGGGAATTGATGTCAATCAGCAGCCTAATCCGGGGTGGGAGAGTTCACGCCAAATTTTGCACAGTGCGGATTTCCTGGAATTTATGAAGATTGCGCTGGTGCAGGTGGCGATGTTCGGGAACAGCGATAGCGCACGCATCCGGGCTATCGAGATGTTGATGCAGAGTGGCGGTAATGAGGTTCAAACACCGCTTACTGATGTGCCGACAGACGTTTTATTGATTGCGAAGGCAAGGGCTAATGTCTGGTTACAGAAGACAGCAGACGACGCCATTTCGTCAAATAGACGAGAAGGCGACAGAAGCACAGATCAACCAAGTAGCGACGTTCTTTTTTAAGCAATCGCTTGATGAGGAATTGGCACGGCGCAGGATGATTGATTTCTGCGACTTTGTGCGGCCTGACTGGATTACCGCTGGTCATCATGAGTTGATTGGTGAAAAGCTGGATGGTGTTCTTGCTGGTGAGATTACGCGGCTACAGATTAGTATGCCGCCGCGTCACGGTAAAAGCCTGATGGCGTCGGTGTTGTTTGCGGCGTTCTGGTTGGCGAACAACCCGGATAAGCAGATCATCCACATCAGTTATGCTTCATCGCTCAGTAATGAATTTTCGCGGCAGATACGGGCGATTATTCGTGATGATTCTATGTATCGGCGACTGTTTCCGCATATGGCATTAGACCCTGACCGCAGTCGCCTGGACGACTGGAAGACACCCCAAGGCGGCGGGTTTAAATCGGTTGGCGTCCAGGGTGGTATCACCGGGCATGGTGCCGACTTGATGCTGATCGACGACCCGGTTAAAGAGGGTGATGAGCAATCGCCCACGGTGCTGGAAAACATTTACACATGGTATCTCAGTGCGGCGCGAACGCGGCTGCACCCAGGCGCAGCAGTGGTTATCATTATGACGCGCTGGCATCCGCTCGATCTGGCGGGACGGCTGCTCGACCTTGCGAAGAAAGACGCGCAAGCGGACCAGTGGGAGACCTTGGTTTTGTCTGCACTGGCTGAGGAAGATGATCCGCTTGGCCGCGAGGAAGGCGAAGCCTTGTGGGCTGAACGGGTAAGCCGTAATGAGTTGCTGGCGGTGCAGCGATTGAGCGAACGCTATTTTGCAGCGTTGTACCAACAGCGGCCAACCATCAGTGAAGTGCCGATGTTCGTTGAGGGTGATTTCGTTCGGTTTGACCCGCAACGGTACAAGCCTGCTGCTGGTGATAGTAAACCAACTTGGACCATTGATCTAGCGATGACTGACGATGATCGTAGTGATTACAACGTCTTCGCCCGGTGGGTTAAGCGCGGTGACTCATTGCGGTTGTACCAGTTGCACCGTTTTCGTGCCGAATGGCCAGAGGCTAAGGCGAAGCTGCTGGAACTGATGGACGAGTACCCGGATGACGATTACGCGCTGCCAAAGCAATTGTTGGAACTGTTGGCGGTGCAGACGGTGAAGGCTGAAAAGCCTGCGATGATGGGCCAATTGCATGAGGTCAGTATGCCTAAAGACAAGGTAAGCCGCGCTCAGGTGCATGCGGATTTAGTGCGGCGGCGGGGGCTGCTGGTGTGTGAAGGCGAGACCGGGGATTACTTTATTGAGGAACACGTTGGGTTCCCGGATGTTGCTCAACATGATGACTGTATTGATGTGGCCAGCGTTGCAACGCATCATTTCGGATTTAAGCGGACGGTGGACATTATCACGGCGGACCCTGCGGACCAGACGCGGCGTGATGTCATCAGCGAAACTATAGAGAGGTTGTCATGAGCTTGGATCATAAAGCTATTGGTCGATGGGGGCCGCGTGTGCCTGTTCCTACTAATTCAGTGACGGCCTATCGGGGGCGACCTGGACAAAACCATGAGGGGCGGCTGCTCTTTGGTGGTAGCACGCCCAATGTTCAGCGGCACATCGCACCGTATGCACTATCACCCTGGGTGTATACGGCGGTTAACCGGATTGCTGAGGCGTGCAGGGCTGCTGAGTTAAAGGTAGTGCGTAGAGATGACGCCACAGCACGGATGGATAATCACGGCCTCTTGGAGATGCTTGGGCCGTATGGGTCGCCTAACAGCTACACATCTACGCGGGAATTTTGGCATCAGCATTTCACGTATTACGAGCTGGCCGGGAATGTGTTTTGGTACTGGTCACGGGCTGGATCGGGCATGGGACCACCGGATGAGGTTCATCTGCTGCACCCGGCAAACATTCGGATTGTGCCTGGAACTACGCGACGTGTGGAATATTACGAGTACCGCGTGTTGGGTCATTACTACAAGCTGTCGCCTGAGAGCATCGTCCACTTCAAAAAGCCGAACCCGTTCAACGAATATTGGGGGCTGCCTGCACTAGAGGCGTTGATGGTCTCAGTCATTGCGGATCATAGTGCGATTGAGTGGAACCGTGAATTTTTCGGTGATGGCGTGGGCGTGCCTGTGGG
>Ga0207419_1002273_pt1 | contig 12888 bp, 15 predicted proteins | sample ElkSloMetagenome_4_FD_184723 | JGI IMG/M metagenome (GOLD analysis project Ga0207419, IMG submission 184723) | Hot spring microbial communities from Elkhorn Slough, Monterey Bay, USA - MD2A (version 2) | ecosystem: Environmental > Aquatic > Marine > Intertidal zone > Estuary: Microbial mat ... | reverse complement strand
TCGGATTCTTCAGTTTCTTCAATTACTACAACTTTTCCATCGGCCGGGCAATACACTATGCCTTCGTTTTCGATAAGCGGTCTATTCGGTACTCGGAAGAACTGTAGAACCAGGATCAGTATAATTAGAGAAACAGGAAGAGAGAATAACAAAAAGCCTGTTCCGAGAAAATAGGTTTCTAAAAGATTTATTCCAACGAGGAAAATAATCGTGTTCAGGATAATCTTTCGGCCTTCTTTGTGAAATTTCATTTTTCGACAATTAATGTACAAAAACAGTCAGGTAAGTAAAGACCATAGGGCTGGCAATTAAAACCCCATCAAATCTGTCAAGAATACCACCGTGGCCAGGTAAGATATTGCTGGAGTCTTTGATATTTAGGCTTCTTTTGAGCAGAGATTCTACCATGTCGCCCATGGAACCGAAGATCACAATGATCAGGCTTAGGGCAATCCAATGATAAAGACCAACATGAGAAAACTGTGTAGCGATTATAATTCCTCCTGCAATAGAGGCAAGAGCACCACCAATGGAACCTTCCCATGTTTTTTTTGGTGATATTCTCGGGAAAATTTTATGCTTTCCGAAGAGCTTTCCAAATACATAAGCTCCAGTATCGTTAAGCCAAAGAAGGATGAAAAAACCCAAAACCACGTCTCTGTTGTCTACATATACCAATTGGTCAAAACTAAATACATTCAATAAGGCAAGAGGTGCAACAATGTAGATAATACCTAAAATAGTATGTGCAATATTGGTAAAGGGGTCAGGTCTTTTTCTGAAAAGTTCGTAGATAAATATCGCGAGAAATAAGGGTATGGAGATAGCAACGCCCACAACCGGAATAGCCTCGAGTTTTACCAGTTCAATGGATATATAGAGAGTTGTAGCTGTTATTACTCCCAAAGTACCTTGCGGATGAACACCACCAATCTTGCAGAGTGAATAATACTCAAGCAACCCGAGAATGGCAATGATATAAAATATTGTTGCCAAAGTAATGGGGTTGATCATAATCGCTCCGATTACGATTACCAGGAATATTATGCCGGTAAGAATTCTCTGTGGTAGTTCCTTCACAACTCTGATTCAGCAATAATTCTTTTGGCGAGCATTACATCATCTCTTCTAACCAATAGTCTGATTTCTCCTATGGTCTTGTAAAATGAGTCTTGCTGATTGAGAGTCACGGCTTCAATATCGCGTTGCGAGAGCAGGTGTTTTAACAGTTCTACGTTGTGTAGAGCTGTTGAGCTGTAAACTGTAACCCAATCTTTGCCCATGCAGCGAATCTAGGCATTTTCTTTCTCGTCTGGTTTTGTTTCTGACGGCTTTTCTTCACTTACATCGTCATTGCCCTCAACAGATTTTTCAGAATTCGGCTCCTTTTTTACAGATTCAGCATCCGCCTTTTCCTTATTTTCACCTTCTGATACTTTTTTAGAATCTTCATCAGAAGCCTTTCCGTTATTGTGCGGAATGAGCATTTCTTCCTTATCGTAAGGTCTTTTACCAAAAATCGTAACCAGGTCTTCTTTGAAAATAACTTCCTTTTCCAGAAGCTGTTTTGCAAGTTGAGTCAGTTTGTCTTTATTATCTCTCAAGAGTTTTTTAGCTCTTTCATACTCCGCTTCTATTATGCCCTTTACTTCATGATCTATAAGCTCAGCAGTTTTTTCGCTGTAAGGCTTAGTGAAGTTATAATCTCCTGAACCGGTAGAATCGTAAAATGAAATATTACCAACATTCTGGTTAAGTCCGTAAACTTTTACCATGGCATAGGCTTGCTTGGTCACTTTTTCCAGATCGCTCAGCGCTCCGGTAGAAATTTCATTAAAAATTACCTGCTCAGCAGCTCTCCCACCAAGGGCAGCGCACATTTCATCCAGAATTTGATTAACCGTGTTTAGCTGACGCTCTTCAGGCAGATACCAGGCGGCTCCAAGAGATTGGCCCCGTGGAACAATCGTAACTTTAACAAGGGGTGAAGCATGCTCAAGTAGCCAGGAAACCGTGGCGTGGCCAGCTTCGTGGTAGGCAATAACTTCTTTTTCTTTTTTTGTTATGATTTTATTCTTTTTCTCCAGACCACCAATGATTCTATCTACCGCATCGAGAAAATCCTGCTTGCTTACTTTCTTTTGTTTCTTTCGGGCAGCAATAAGCGCTGCCTCGTTGCAAATATTTGCAATGTCAGCACCAGAAAATCCTGGAGTTTGCTTGGCTAGGAAGTCAATATCTATGTTATCATCAATTTTGATGGGCCCCAGGTGAACTTTGAAAATTTCTTTTCTTTCATTTAGGTCGGGCATATCTACGTAGATTTGCCTATCAAACCGCCCCGCTCTCATTAACGCTCTATCCAACACATCAGCCCGGTTTGTAGCTGCCAGTATAATTACTCCAGAGTTGGTTCCAAACCCATCCATTTCTGTTAGCAGCTGATTTAAGGTATTCTCCCTTTCATCGTTGGCACCCATGCTGGCGCTTTTTCCGCGTGCTCTACCTATTGCATCTATTTCATCAATGAAGATAATGGCCGGAGCTTTTTCTTTGGCTTGTTTGAATAGGTCTCTTACTCTAGAAGCACCTACACCTACAAACATTTCAACGAAATCTGAACCTGATAATGAGAAGAAAGGAACTTGCGCTTCTCCTGCCACAGCTTTCGCCAGGAGAGTTTTACCTGTACCCGGAGGGCCAACCAGTAATGCTCCCTTAGGTATTTTTGCTCCCAGAGCCGTATATCTTTTCGGATTTTTCAGAAAGTCAACTATTTCCTGAACTTCTTCCTTAGCACCTTCTAATCCGGCCACATCATTAAATGTAACGTTGGTTCCTTTGCTCTTATCAAATAGCTGGGCCTTAGATTTACCTATGTTAAATATCTGGCCTCCGGCACCCCCCCCGCCGCTGATTCTTCGCATCACGAACATCCAAACAGCGATCATTATTCCAATGAATATGATCCAGGTAAATATCTCTTTCCCGAATTCGCTTCTGGTTTTATAATCATAATCCAGGCCGTATTCTTTGTGCCATTTATCGAGTTTTTGGCCAAAATTATCAGCAGGTCCGATATCGAATTTATAATGTGGTCCAGTGTTTTTAGCACCTGAAATAAGCGGCGTTTCAACCTTATCCTTGTGCTTTTCTAACTTCACAGCTTCTTCAGTTAAGTACACTTCGGCCATTTGCTTATTGTATATGATGACCTTGTTCACCTCTCCGGCTTCAACCATCTCTTCGAAGTTGGTAACATTAATATCGGTCATGTTACCATTCCAGTTGAATAAGTTCAATGAAATCAGGATAACACCGATAATGGCATAGATCCAATAAAAATTAAAGGGCTTTTTACCCCCTCCACCACCTGAGCCAGATGGTACCTTGTTTTTTAACTTCTTATATTTATTTGAGTCTTTTTTATCTGACATCTGAGTTTATCTAGAATTGGTGTTCAATTTGTTTAACATCTGCATCTGCCCAAAGTTTTTCTAAGTCGTAGTATTCACGTGTTTTGGGCTGGAAAATATGAGCTACAACGTTGAAGTAGTCTAGTAAAATCCACTCTGCCGTTTCTGTTCCTTCTTTGTGAACCGGTTTTTCGTTCAGCTCAGATTCAACTGTATCTACAACAGATCTGGCTATTGCTTCAACCTGTGTGTCAGAAGTACCGTGGCAGATCACAAAAAAGTCACTGACAGAGTTGGGAATATTCCGTAGATCTACGGTAAGGATTTCATGACCTTTGACTTCTTGGATTCCTTTTACAATTTTGTCAACGAGTTTCTCAGAAGCAGAGGAAGATCTTTTTACCATTAATTGCATTTAGCTTATTCAACAAAATTAAGCAATTTAGGTCGTTGAAGTCTAGTTTATAAATATGACCCAAAAGGTAATTAAGTTTGAAATTCTCGATAGCACGAACAATTATGTTGCCAAAGCCCTTGAAACAGGTCAATACAGAGAGAATGATGTAATTCTGGCAGGTTTTCAGACAGAAGGAAGGGGGCAAAGGGGGAACATTTGGCAGAGTGAATTCAATAAAAATTTAACATTCAGCTTTGCTTTTCTCTTTGATTACTTAAAACTGGATCATCAATTTGTCATTTCAAAAGCCGTATCTGTGGCGATAGCCAAATATCTGGAAGACAGAATAGGCAAAACAATAACTTTAAAATGGCCAAACGATATTCTTCTTGGAAATAAAAAACTTTGCGGTATTCTCCTTGAATCCGTTTTGGCAGGTAGAAAGAGATTCATGATCGTAGGTATTGGGTTAAATGTAAACCAAGCTTCATTCAATACCGAGTACGAAGTCACTAGTTTAAGCCTTGAACTGGAACGCATGCTGGATCTCGATTCAGAGCTAAACTTGCTTCTACCGTACTTAAGCGCAAGTATTGAAAAAGTTAAGAATGCTAAAACGCACGAATTAGAAGCTTTCTATTTAGCCCGACTCACAGGACACAATGAACTTGTAGAGTTCACAGATCGGGAAAGGACATTCCGCGGAAATATTATCTCCGTTGAGAATTCTGGAGAAATTACAGTCAGGCCTGAAGACGGAGAAATGAAAACTTACCGAATGGGTGAAGTGAAAATTACTTATTGAATTGATCTACAAGCCTATCTGCTATGTAATCAAAGAGATTGGCTAATGGTTTTTCAACCATCATTTTCAAAAACGGATTGATCTGAGCTTCCATTATCTGGTAAGCCTTGGTGCCATTTTCCATTTCTGACAGAAAAACTGTTAATTTAATTGGAAAGGGTGCCTTTTCGCCACTTTCAAGGTAGAGCTCCGAAAACTTTTTTGAAGATTTCAGTCGCAGATCAATAGTAGCTGTTCCTTGAACCTTGAAGCTACAATAATCTTCTTTGCTCTCCCAGTCCGATATTCTATCCTGAGGAAGAAGATTTTTAAAGTTATTTAGATCTGAGATGTAATTAAAAACATCCTCAGGCTCAGCCGGAATGGATACTGTTTTACTTTCTATTTTCATATGTTTCCTATCCCCATTTACTCGGGGCTTCTCTCCACTTTTTTAATGATTCAGTCTCTTTTTCGTCAATATACTCAGACTTAAGTGCCTGCTCTACAAGCGTATCGTAGTCAGAAAGGGTATGGAGAATGACTTTCTCTTTCTTAAAATTAGAAAGAGATAGATCGAAGCCATAGGTGAAAATAGCTACCATTCCTTTTACTTCAGCTCCGGCTTCTCGCAATGCTTCTACAGCTGAAAGACTACTCATTCCTGTTGAAATCAGATCTTCAATTACTACAACGGATTGTCCTGATTCCAGGAATCCTTCTACACGATTTTGCATGCCATGGCCCTTTGACGATGACCTGACGTACACAAAGGGTATTCCAAGTTCTTGTGCAACAAGTGCTCCTTGAGCAATGCCTCCGGTGGCGACACCGGCTATCGCGTCCGGCTTGCCAAATTCATCGAGAATGGTTCGTGTATATTCTTGTCTAATGTATGTTCTGATTTGCGGATAAGACAGAGTAACTCTGTTGTCGCAATAGATTGGCGATTTCCAGCCGCTGGCCCAAGTAAAGGGTTTTTGTGGTTGTAATTTTACGGCTTTGATTTGTAGGAGAAATTCAGCTACTTTTAATGCCGAATCACGGTTAGATTGCATGCCCGCAAATGTATAAAGTTTTCTTCAACAACAAGTTCGTTTTACTCACTGAAGAATTCAATATTTCTCTTTACACGGATAAAATGCTCTATATCCAGTACGGTGATTTTGATGAGCTTCATTTTATCATAGACCTTCTGGAAAACTCAAACCATCTTATGGCAGTGATGATTTCGCATGATGACCTGAATGAACTTTGGGCAGACTTCAGATCGTGTTTCAAAGAAATTGAAGCAGCGGGAGGATTTGTGCAAAATAAACAGGGGGATGTTCTGCTCATTCATAGAAATAACCTGTGGGACTTACCCAAAGGTAAATTGGAAAATGATGAAAAACCTGATTCAGGTGCGCTGAGAGAAGTAAAGGAAGAATGCGGAATTTCAAATCTTGAACTAGGGGGGCATTTACTTGACACATATCACACCTATCATATGGGTGGTTTTAGAATACTTAAACGAACCTTTTGGTATAAAATGAAATCTGATGAAACTCAATTTATCCCGCAGCTTGAAGAAGGGATAGACCGGGTAAGCTGGGTACCTGCTAAAGATTTAGACTGGTCTGAGTATGTTACTTATCCGAGTATTAAACTTGTCATTGAATCAGGTCTTACTGTCCAATCTTGATTTTCTCTTTCTGATTTTTTTCAGCCTTTAACTTATACAATAGCTCTTCAAGGCCTTCACTCGGTTTTGAAATAGGGTTAAACTCCAGTTGATTGGAGCTATTGAACCACATGAAATGCGGAATGGAGTAAATCTGAAATTCGCTGAGGTATTCGTAATTCTTGTTTAGCATTACCATGGGCCAGACTCTTGATCTCGAACTAGTATTAATTCCAACATGTAATTCAATTACTTTGAATAAATCCGGGTAGCGGGAGAGTAAATCTTCAATAACAGCGATTTCTTTTAAGAGCTGCGGCCCACCTGAAAGACTCGTAATCAGCAGTGTTGGAATTGAATCAGAATACATCTTTAACCGCTGAGCATATTGCTCTTTGATGTAGCTCAGATTAGGTTTTTGATCCAATGTTTCCCATTTTTCCTGAAGGTTTTTAGCAAAGATGCCTATCTGCTCAGATTCGGGTTCTTGAATAATACTGCGCAGTATCTTTTGAAGGGGTTCGCGCTTAAATTTATTACCACCGTGAGCCTCTGCAATGCCCTTGAGAATGACCAACTGCATGAGTGCGGGCCGCTCTAAGTACTCATCTCTTTGCAGCAGAGCTTGAAGACTATCAACGGAAATACCTGAATTTAACTGATTGTAAATTGCGGCACCACCAAACCTGTTGTCATGTTCGTTAAAATAGTCCGCATAAAAACTGTCAAAAAAAGACATCCAGGCAGGATTGAAAGGATATATTTCGTTTTTTGATAAGTACTCGTCGTAAATTTTACTTCTATTGAATCCGTTGCTGAGTTTCATCTCGGCAACCGAGTAGTAGGTATAAACTTGAACAAATGGATGCGCACTGTTTTGATTGGCAAACTGAGATTCAAATTCTTCGATTTTTCCTTTGATCGCATTAGTGCCTAAGAGTTGTGCATTTAAAGCGAAGAAGGTATAATAAGCCCCATCAAACCTGCTAATTTCTCTGTTTACTCCTTCATTATCTGACCGTGTGAAAGTGTATTCTATATTTCCCTTAAGCCAGCTATCAGCCAGTCTATATTTAGGCTCCGAACTAAACTCTAGTGCCAGGGTGTCTCCAGGGCCCACATAAACTGGGGCTTTGTAGCGATTTACAGAAACGATCAAAGATTTATATTGCTCAATTTTCGTTTTCAGTTCAAATTGACCTTGTGCATCAATCGTATCCATATCCAGAACTTTTTCTGTCTTGGATATTGGGTCAAGCTGAGCAATTAGTCTGACTTCTCTTCCGGGTAGGAGAGAAATGCTTCCCTGAATAAGGGAATTCTGAGCATGAAGTGTTTGGCCTGCGAAAAGAAGAAAAAGAAGTATTTTAAAATTCATCTTTGAGCTGAATGGTGTTAGGTATAAACTTCGTTACATCACCATTATTGCGTATAATATCGCGGACAATTGTAGAGCTAAAAGCTGAATATTCAGGGCTCGTAACCATAAAGATGGTTTCAACACCCGGTGCTAGTTCCTTATTCATTTGTGCAATGGAGCTTTCAAATTGAAAATCTTCCGCATTTCTAAGTCCGCGTATAATATGGGTAGCTCCTGCTTCCCGGCAAAACCCTACAGTAAGCCCTGTATAGTCGGCCACTTCAACTTTATCTTCAAAAGCAAAGGTTTGTTTAATCCAGTTTTTTCGCTCTTCCAGGCTAAACATGTATTTCTTTTCGGCATTGATTCCGATAGCCACTATGATTTTATCAAATAAGTTTAGATTTCTTTTGATAATATCTTCGTGTCCTTTTGTAATGGGGTCAAAGGATCCTGGAAATACGGCTATTTTTTCCATGTTTTTATTGTTTAAGGGCACTTCTGACTTTCATGCATTTTTTAAGGATAGGCTCTAATTTATCCAATTGAAGCATCGTGTATGGGTCGCTTTTCGCCTTGTGCGGTTCGGGGTGTACTTCCATAAAAAAACCATCTGCACCTGTTGCAATAGCAGAAAGTGCAATAGTTTCTATCAATTCAGGGTCACCTCCTGTCACACCTGAGGTTTGATTGGGTTTCTGAACGCTGTGGGTGCAGTCCATTACGACAGGCACGCCTATCTTAGCCATTCGCGAAATAGAAGTAGCATCTACCACAAGATCGTTGTAGCCGAATGTAGTACCTCTTTCGCAGACCCAAACTTTATTGTTACCGGTAGATTTAACTTTATCTACGGCAAATTTCATTGCTTCGGGACTCAAGAATTGACCTTTTTTAATGTTTACGGTGCACCCGCTTTTTCCCGCTGCCAGCAGAAGTTTAGTCTGTCTGCATAGAAATGCAGGAATTTGCAAATGGGTAACGTAACTTGATACCTCTTCAGGCTCATAGCTCTCGTGAACATCGGTGATATTTTCAATTTTCAACTCATCGCGAATATCTGCGTGTATTTGAAGAGCTTCTTCTTTACCTATGCCGGTAAAGCTGTCTAACTTACTGCGATTGGCCTTCTCGTAGCTACCCTTAAAGATGTAGTGAATGTCTAGATCATCACAAATTCGCTTGACTTCTTTAGCTATTTCAAAGGAAAGCGCTCTATCTTCTATGGCACAAGGACCGGCTATTAAAAAGAACTTACTCATCTCCTCGTGCTTTTTGGCCCAGATAACCACTGTGGTGTCGTTTGGCGTATTCTTCTTTTGTAAATCCAATTTTCTCCATGAGCATAACCACAAGAACATCTCCTGCTACAGTCATTACTGTAGTGGAAGCCGTAGGTGTTAAACCCAATGGGCATAACTCTTCAGGCCCTCCTGTGTACAAAGCCACATCAGCTTTCCGAGCTAGTTCAGATTCGGATTTTCCGGTGAGAACAATCATCTTCATTTCCGGATAAAGCCTGCGTACCAGGAACTCCAGCTCAATTACTTCACGGGTTTTCCCGCTATTGGATATCGTAAATAGTATATCGTTCTTTTGAATAAGCCCGAGGTCGCCGTGTTGAGCCTCTGCAGGATGCATGAATACAGCAGGCGTTCCAGTAGAACTAAGGGTGGTTGAGATATTGATTCCTATCTGACCGGCTTTTCCCATTCCGCTAACAACCACTTTTCCGCCCTTTTGGTGAACCTGTTCAAATATCAGGTCAACAGCCTTGAATATTTCTCCATCTACCGGGATATTCCGAATGGCCGCGATTTCTTTATCAATTAATTCTTTGATCTTTTCTTTTTCCAAGTCTTGAATTTCTGGCTCAAAATTAGCCAATTGAATGGATTCTTTGAGAAGCTTAATATTAATGGAAAAATGTAAAGTTTACATTTCCAAAATTTCGGTGATCGACAAATCTTTGATTCGTGCTAAAATCAAACTCTGAACTATGCTCCAGTATAAAGAGACCACCTTTCTTTAGCCACCCAGAATTGAGTATAATATTTGGAATTTCACTGAATTTTTTATGGCCGTAAGGAGGATCGGCAAAAACGATATCAAATTCTTGATTTGCCTTTTTCGCCAGACTCAAAACGTCAGCTCTGACTATTTTTAAATTGTTCAGCCCCCAATCTTTTTTTATTCTTTCCAGGTGTTTCTTTGATGTAAAATCAATGTCTATAGCCGTAATGTGATCCGCACCGCGACTGAGAAATTCCAGGCTAATGGCTCCCGTTCCCGCAAAAAGATCCAGAATAGATTTTCCAGATAAATCAATTCTCTGATTCAACACATTGAAAAGGCCTTCTCTGGCCATATCTGTTGTTGGACGGGCTTTAATATTAGAAGGGGCCTGAAACCTTCGGCCTTTGAATTTTCCGCTTACAATGCGCATATCGAGGCGTGTACACCTAACCAATTTTCAGTTGCTTCTTCGCTACTCAATGGAAGGTTGGTTGAAATCGGGATTTTTAGATTTACATTAGGCAAATAGCCCGATAATGCCGAAATGAGCTTTTCTTCACTCTGAAAATTACCCAGTAAATAAAGCGGGAGTGTTAAAGATTCATTCAGAGTTTTAAGTGTATACAGCAAGAAGTAAACAACATCTTCATGATGTTGGGCATCTATGGTGTTTACGTATTTTGACTGACTATCTTCTACAATCATTATGGTGTACTGATCGCTGTTCTTTAATAGAATTGCACAGGACTTGGTGCTTTTTATATTTCTGCAAAATAATATTAAAGCGAGTATACCATGCTTCAATTGTAGCCCGGGAAGAGTCTTGTCTAAGTATTGTTCTGCAAGAATATCTCTTTCAAAGATAATTTTGGCACGATTTACCGGATCGCTATTCCAGTCAACATTAGGCGAACTGGACTGGGTACTGAATGCCAGCACATCTTGAGCATTTTCTTCATTGAATAAGGCATTAGGCAAAAGGGTGTAATGCGCATTGAAGGTAAGGGCATACAGCGGGTAAAGCTTAGAGATTTCTTTTAATTCAGGCTCCGCACCATAATTTACTTTTTCAGTCCCTAAAAGATTATGGGCATCGCGATCAGCGTAATAATACAATCTAAAAAAATTGGGCTCGAAAACGAGCCCAACCGAATGAATATTTTCCTTATTTGAATTACCGAATAATTGCATTTAAGCTCATTATTCTTTCCAGTTTCCACTGGTAGATGCTTCCGTTAACGATCCCAAAATAAACTGTTCATCAAACGGGTCGGGATCTAAAACTCTAAAAACTGCCTGCTCAACTCCACCGCTTTCTATGAAGTCGGCATCCATTTCAAACTTGTGATCAGCATACGGAACGTAAGGAAGTGAGTCCAGGTAAAATTTCGTTTTTCTACTTTCTCTGTCATCCTCATTGAAAACATATTCCAGCACGTCCACTTCAATTGTATCTCTTACGATCAAGCCTTCATTGAGAACATCTTCGTCTGTCATACCATCAGGCATAGTTTGAATCAACCCCAATTCTATGGCCATTTCTTCTGTGGGCACTGAGTCAGGAAGAGACCCTAATTTCTTTACGAGCGAGAGCTTCCCGTTTTTCATGAAATAAATCAATGAATCAAACGAGTCTGCATATTTATCGTGTTCTTTTAGATAAGCCGTTTGGGCTTTTCTTATATCCTTTAAACGCTGAACTACATGCATTTTAACCTTCTCACGTTCGCGCTCATAAGCCATTTGTTCTGCAATAGATTGGTAATCTAAAACGGCATAAGCTATAGCTCCTGCGAAAAAAACAATAGAAAGAACGAGTTGAGCCGTCTTTGTAATTATCCCTTTTACCTGTAGGAAGCTTATTACACCTACTAAGAAAATTCCCAAGCCACCCATAATGAACAATTTGGTTTGTTCATTTACAGATCCGCTGATTACAATACCTAATCCAACGATTGTTAATAAGAGCGGAAAAAGATACTTTCCGATAATGCGCCCTAGTTCTTGCATTTCATTTTTTTTGATGAATGGCAACAAATCTACAATTTTTTTTATTCGATAAAGTCTTGTTTCTTGCCATTTAAGAAAAGGTTAAAACTCCTTTGTTTTCGGAGCATATGAGCCATGAAAAAGCGCCGCAAGGCAGCCTTGAAAAGTTAGAGAAAGTTCTCCTGGATAATTTTGGGTTTGATCCCACTGAATCTCAGGAAACTGTTATTCATGCTCTGCCCCGCTTTTTGCTCAGCTCAAAGAAGAACTGTCTTTTTATTCTTCGCGGGTATGCAGGAACGGGCAAAACCAGTATTGTAAACGCGCTCGTTAAGAGTTTACCCTTACTTAACTCCTACGCCATTTTGCTGGCACCTACAGGAAGAGCTGCTAAAGTATTGAGCTCATACAGCAACCAAAGTGCATCTACCATACATCGAAAGATATATTTCCAGCAAAGGACGGCAGGTGGTGGAGTATTTTTCGTTCCCGCCCATAATCCCCATAAAAATGTATTGTTTATTATTGATGAAGCATCAATGATTGGATGGGAGAACTATAGCTTCGGAAGTGCTGGAAATCTTTTAGAAGATCTTTTGCAGTACACCTTTTCAGGAAGAAAATGCAAAGTGCTACTGATCGGAGACTCAGCTCAGCTTCCACCGGTAGGAAGCTCTCTAAGCCCGGCTCTTGACCTTGAGTTTTTAAAAAGCCACTTTGAAATTACAGCAGCAAGTTTCGAGTTGACGGACGTTATGCGTCAAAAACAAAACTCCGGTATACTGAATCTCGCTACACTTTTGCGCGATTATATATTTGGAAAGACAGAGAACCTACCCATTAATTTATCACCATCTCCGGATTGCAAGCTTATTTCCGGTTATGAACTCCAGGAAGAATTGGAGAGTAGCTTTTCTGAATACGGCGAAGAAGGAACTGTAATTATCTGCCGATCTAACAAGAGAAGTTATGCCTTCAATATGCAGGTACGAGCTCGTGTGTATTTCAGAGAAGAGATAATTGATGCCGGCGATTACATTATGGCGGTGAAGAATAATTATAAATGGCTTGACAAGGAAAGTGCGGCTGGATTTATTGCCAATGGCGATATTATGGAAGTGCTCAGCGTTTCAAAGTTTGAAGAGCGCTATGGCTTTAGATTTGCTCGTGCAACCGTACGTCTGGTAGATTATCCCAAGGAGCCTGAATTAGATATTGTACTTTGGTTAGACGCGCTTGATGTTGAATCGGCAGCCCTTTCCA
>Ga0207419_1002272_pt1 | contig 12890 bp, 9 predicted proteins | sample ElkSloMetagenome_4_FD_184723 | JGI IMG/M metagenome (GOLD analysis project Ga0207419, IMG submission 184723) | Hot spring microbial communities from Elkhorn Slough, Monterey Bay, USA - MD2A (version 2) | ecosystem: Environmental > Aquatic > Marine > Intertidal zone > Estuary: Microbial mat ... | reverse complement strand
TTAATTGCGTTGGTCACGGAACGGAAAACGAAGCCTTTGGGGTTGTTGTTGTTGGTGGCGACGATTTTGTTGGTTATCGATCCGTTGTGGGTTTGGGATTTGGGGTTTCAGTTGAGTTTTTTGGCGACTCTGGGCTTAATTGTGACGGTGGGGGCGATCGCGAAACGCTTGGATTGGCTACCACCGACGATTGCTACGTTGATTGCGGTTCCGTTGGCGGCTTCGTTGTGGACGCTACCGTTATTGATTTACAAATTTAATGTGGTGGCGGTGTACAGTTTGGCGATTAATGTTGTGGTTACGCCGTTGGTGACTTTAATCAGTTTAGGGGGAATGGTTGCAAGTGCGATCGCCCTCCTGTTGCCAGATGCAGGCGGCGCGATCGCGTTCCTACTATATTATCCGGCTCAAATACTAATCGCTATCGTGACGTTTTTTACCGATCTTCCGGCAAGTTCGTGGGCGGTGGGCAAGATTTCGACGATCCAGTTATTGTTAATCTACGCGGGGATTTTGGCGGTTTGGCTGATTCCGGGGTTCAAGATGGGTTGGCGTTGGTTGGGGATGCTAGGGGCGATCGCGATTTTGATCATTGTTCCTTTGGGGTATCAGCAGGGAACCCTGGTACAAGTGACGGTTTTGGCGACGGATGCTGAACCTGTGGTGGCGATTCAGGATCGGGGGAAGGTGACGCTGATTAATTGTGGGGATGGGGATACGGTGAGTTATACGGTTTTGCCGTTTTTGCGATCGCAAGGGGCAAACCAAATTAATCTCGCGATCGCGGCTCAGAATCCGGTAGAGAGTGCTTGGTCTGCTATTTTTGAGAATTTAAAGATAAAAACGTTTCTAACAGCTTCTACGGTGCAAGAGGCGCTATTTTCGGCAGAAAATGAGGTTAAACCTCAAGTAATTACCTCAAATCAAACAGTGCAGTTGGGGGATGTTACGGTGTCGGCAATTCATCTCGATCCGGTGGTGTTACAAATCCAACTGGGCGATCGCTTCTGGATTGTGGCGGATGAAACAACGTTACCGCAACTTCAACAGCAACTCAGCATCGCTCAAAACTGGGTTTGGATTGCAACTAAACCGCCTAAATCCCTTGATATTTTAAAACAATTGCCGATTGATGTCGCGATCGCGCCTTCTGTACCATCCCAGCAACAGATCGAGTCTTCCCCAGTTCAACTTTACCTGACTGAAGAATTGGGGGCGATTCAATGGACACCAGAAACAGGCTTTCAGGCTACGGTTGTGGATGCAGAAGCCGACGCAGAGTTATTTTAATTTCGCCTAAAGACTGGTCAACCGTACCCAAAATCATTAATATAGATAAGCGCCCTCTGGAGAGGTGGCAGAGCGGTTGAATGCGGCGGTCTCGAAAACCGCTAAGGTGTCAAAGCCTTCGAGGGTTCGAATCCCTCCCTCTCCGTTTTAATCTAATTTCAACTTACATCCCCTTTTCTGGGCTAGATAGAGGGGTGTTTTTGCAAGAAATTTTTGCGCCTTTCTTGAGTACAAAACCCGTCAACAAAGGAACGGGTTTAGAATCATCAATTAGTTATCAAATTGTCGTCGAAAATTATGGCGATCGGTTCCGGTGCGAAAATATGCTGCAAGGGGGAACTGAATTTATGATCGAGCTTCCCATTACCCAAATAGAGAAGAAGAATAACCCCCAAATATTAGCTTGGATTAAGTGTTACGAGGAACAAAGGTTTTATCTTTAGCCACATACTCCCAAGCAATATCATCGGGGTCTAATTCTTGACTCCACTGCGGGAAATCTTTATTGGATTTTCGCCGACTAATTGTATAGTCTTTGACGTTTAAGCGCTTGGCTAAGTCGGTTTGAATGAGCGTTGATACTTCAGTTAAAACGTGGGTTTGTGTGGTGCTAGGAGTATGGGTTTCTGTGACTATAGCCGCAGATTCCCCAGGAGAATCAGAAGGTTCGAGTTCTCCTTCTTCGAGTTCCCAAACGGGTTCGCTGTCATCAAGAATTGTCCCCAAAGCACTCGCAGTTAGGAAGTAGTAAACTGTACCTGAATCTTGGTAAGTTTTGCGTTGTGCGCCATATTCTTCGGACTTTTTTTCGAGGAAACGTTTGGCTTGTTTTGCGGTTAAACCCGCCTTTATGGTTAAATCCAACGGTGTGACTTTTCCCTGATTCTCTTTGACTAAAGCATTGAAGTCAGGATTGATTTTTGCGCTCCATTTTTGCCATTGATATTGTTGCCAAACTCGAAATAAGCCAATGAGTACAACCAATACTAATAGCAACGGCCAAGCCGTGTATAAAACGACCAGCGCAAAAGCAATGGGTAGAATGAGAATCAGAATGCTAGTAGCGCCGCCTTCGATTACGTTATCGGACATAGCTTCTGGTTAACGGTGTAAATTTAAGAAAACTGCACGAAAATGGGAGTTGCAAAAATAGCATACAACAAACTTTTGCTGTTTTTGCAGTAACCGACTACTCCATCAGTTTAAAGGGTAGTGGCAAGACTCGTTAAGTTTAAGCGATTAAACATAGCTTGGCGAGCTTGCAAAGCCAGAGAATCGTCGAGTTTTCTCAAAGTCATCTTATCTTGATATTTTTGCATCAGAGCAGTTTGGAGCAGCCAATCAGCGATCGCGGGATTTTTGGGCAATAATGGGCCGTGGGCATAAGTCGCGATCGCGTTGTGATAAAAAGCCCCTTCTGTGCCATCTTCACCGTTATTGCCATAACCTTTGATAACTTTCCCTAGGGCTTCAGTTTTACCCAAATAAGTGCGCCCCCCGTGATTCTCAAAGCCAATCACAATCGGGGTTTGCCCGGTCATGGCTTTAAGTTCTGTGGCGAGTTTAGAGGCAGTAACCTCAAACACGACATTCCCAATGCAGCGTGACGCTTCGGGGCCAGGGTGTTTGCTAACTAAATCCAAAATCCCTAAACCTTCGATGCGTTTGCCTAAAGCGGGTTCATAATAATGTCCCAGAAGTTGAGGCGATCCGCAAGTGAAAACTCCTGGCATTCCCGCTTCAATTTTTTGGCGAATTATCTCGGCTTTTGCACCCTGCAAGTCGCGCATCACAATCTCTTGCTGGCGGTCTTGTGCGCCCCCACCGACTAAAATATCGATATTCTCGAAGGCGGTGGCATCCACTTGGCGATCGAGTTCGATAAGATTAACCGCAATCCCCCGCCAAACCGCCCTTTGCTGCAAGCAGATGGCATTGCCGCGATCGCCATAGGTACTCATGAGTTTAGGATAAAGCCAACCGATCTTTAATTCCATTGATTTAGATTGTTATAACGTTTTTGCGATGGTTTGCTGGTTATTGGTTATTGGTTACTGGTTATTTGTTGTTTGTTATTCGTGATGATATTTTGGTCGATTTACTTGTAGGGGCTGGGTTTCCCTGCCCAATCACGTTTGGATAGACTCATCCATAATTTGTCCAAGAATGGCATAAAATCTGAGTACCTAATGATTGGGATTGGATGAGGAAACCTCACCCCTACACACCTACTGTCCACTGCCTACTACCTCTCAATTGCCAATCCGTACATGAAAGTGTTAATCATCGTTTCCCATCCCGTACCGTATATCATTCCGCAGTTTCGCTTAATGACGCAGCATAAGCAAGTGGAAATTTGCGTGGCTTATTGCAGCATGAAAGGGGCGCAATCTTACGATGACCCAGAGTTTGGGACGAAGGTGAGTTGGGAAGATGTGCCAATTTTAGAGGGTTATCCTTGGGTTGAGTTAAAAAATCAGGCACAAAAACCCGGATTAGGCAAGTTTTGGGGCTTGATCAATTGGGAATTGTGGGACATGATAACCAGCGATCGCGTTGATGTTGTCGCAGTTTATGCAGGTTATGCTTATGCCAGCTTTTGGATCGCTTTGGCTGCGGCGAAATTAAAGAAAAAAGGCTTTATTTTCGTGACGGATGCGAGTACGGTAAAACCGAGAAGCGATCGCGCCCAAACCTTGAAATCTCGCCTCAAACCCTGGCTTTTGCCTTGGATTTTTAAACTCGGTGATGCGATTCTCGTTTCCTCTCGTTTGGGACAGGAAATGGTGTGTTCTTTGGGAATGCCGAAAGAAAGAGTAATTTTGACCCCTTCGACAGTGGATAATGATTGGTGGTTGGCGCGATCGCAAGAAGTGGATGTTAACGCCACGCGCAATTCCCTCGGTCTGCCCCAAAATGCCCCTGTATTGCTATTCTGTGCCAAGCTACAGCCTTGGAAACGCCCCCAGGATGTTTTACAAGGTTTTGCCCAAGCAGGCGTTGAGGGGTCTTATTTGGTCTTTGCCGGGGACGGGCCAATGCGAGCAGAATTAGAAACAGAAGCGGAAAAATTAGGGATTCGCGATCGCGTCCTTTTCCTCGGTTTCCTCAATCAATCAGAACTCCCCGCAATTTACACCCTGGCCGATTTATTTATTTTACCCTCGGAATACGAACCCTTCGGCGTGGTGGTGAATGAAGCCATGTTGTGCGGTTGTCCGGCGATTGTAAGCGATCGCGTGGGGGCCCGCTCAGAACTGATTGAAAATGGTAAAACAGGCTATATCTACCCTTGTGGCGATGTTGCAGCGTTAGGGCAATTGTTAAAGTCTGTGTTGAGCGATCGCTCGCAACTTTCTGAACTTAGTATAGCCGCGCGCGATCGCCTCAGTAGTTGGTCGCCCCGCGAAAACGTCGCCGCCCAAATTCACGCCTTAAAACTCGCTTGCGAGCGAAATAACCGTTAACCCGTGACAAGGCTATGGCAAAATTTGAATACACTGGGGTTATACTAACAACCCCTGTCCTCATAATTAATTCTTTGGCATAACCCAAACATAAAAACTCAATCTTCTGGTTTCCCGCAGAGGTACTGATAACTGATAACTGGTGACTGATAACTGAAATGACGGCTTCAACCATTCCCCCTTTAGCAACCCAATACGACCCCTTTGCCACCGAAGAAAAGTGGCAAAACGCTTGGCGAGATCATGACGTTTTCCAAGCTGACCCCAACGCCGCAGGACAGCCCTACAGCATTGTTATTCCACCCCCGAATGTTACGGGCAGTCTCCACATGGGTCACGCCTTCAACACGACCTTAATGGACGTTTTGGTGCGTTACAAGCGGATGCGGGGCTACAATACCCTATGCTTGCCCGGAACCGATCACGCCAGTATTGCGGTTCAAACCATTCTCGAAAAGCAACTCAAAGCCGAAGGTAAAACCCGCGAAGATGTGGGCCGCGAGGAATTTTTAAAGCGGGCTTGGCAATGGAAAGCCGAATCCGGTGGTAAAATCATCAACCAACTGAAACGCCTAGGATTATCGGCGGATTGGTCGCGAGAACGTTTTACCCTCGATGAGGGCTTGTCTAAAGCTGTGATTGAAGCCTTTGTCCATCTCTACGAAGCGGGCTTGATTTATCGCGGCAACTACATGGTGAATTGGTGTCCTGCCTCTCAATCGGCAGTTTCAGATATTGAAGCCGAAAATGTAGATGTCCAGGGACATTTATGGTACTTCCGTTACCCGTTGACCGAGGGGGAAGGGTGTGTAGAAGTCGCCACAACGCGCCCAGAAACCATGTTAGGAGATACGGGAGTCGCGGTAAATCCCAATGATGAGCGTTATAAAGATTTAATTGGTAAAACTGTTACCCTGCCGATTGTGCATCGCGAGATTCCCATTTTTGCCGATGAATTGGTCGATCCTGAATTTGGGACGGGTTGCGTCAAAGTTACTCCGGCCCACGACCCCAACGACTTCGAGATGGGGAAACGCCACGATTTGCCGTTTATCAACATTATGAACAAGGACGGCACGTTGAATGAGAATGCAGGCGAATTTGCCGGACAAGACCGCTTCGTGGCGCGTAAAGGGGTGGTTGAGCGCTTAAAAGCTGAAGGGGTGCTATTCAAAACCGAGGACTACGAGCATTCGGTTCCCTATAGCGATCGCGGCAAAGTCCCCGTCGAACCCCTCTTGTCCACCCAATGGTTTGTCAAAATTGAGCCATTAGGAACAAAAGCCTTAGAATGTCTCAATGGGACGAACTCCCCTACCTTTGTTCCGGATAAATGGTCAAAAGTTTACCGGGATTGGCTAGTAAGGCTCAAAGATTGGTGTATTTCCCGGCAATTGTGGTGGGGACATCAAATTCCGGCTTGGTACGTTGTTAGCGCCACGGAAGGGGAAATTACCGACGATACGCCTTTTATTGTCGCCCACGATGAAACCGAGGCTTGGGAAAAGGCCAAAGCCCAGTTTGGTGAAGATATCCAACTCGAACGCGATCCAGATGTGTTGGATACTTGGTTTTCTTCGGGGTTGTGGCCGTTTTCGACGATGGGATGGCCGGAAAATACGCCGGAATTGCAGAAATATTATCCCACTTCAACTCTCGTTACAGGCTTTGACATTATCTTTTTCTGGGTAGCCCGGATGACCATGATGGCGGGTTATTTCACCGAAGAAATGCCTTTCCAAGATGTGTATATTCACGGCTTGGTGCGGGATGAAAATGGCAAGAAAATGTCAAAATCTGCCGGAAATGGCATCGATCCGTTATTACTCATCAATAAATACGGTACAGATGCCTTACGCTACACTTTAATCCGCGAAGTTGCCGGGGCGGGTCAAGATATTAGCTTACAGTACAACCGCAAAACCGATGAATCGGAGTCCGTGGAAGCTTCCCGGAACTTTGCTAATAAAATGTGGAATGCAGCCCGGTTTGTCTTGATGAACCTCGACGGTAAAACCCCCGAACAATTGGGTTATCCTGATGTAGAAAATCTGGAATTTTGCGATCGCTGGATTTTGTCCCGTTTTTACCAAACTGTCGCCCAAACCCGCGAAGATATCAGCACTTACGCCCTCGGAGAAGCCGCCAAGGGACTTTACGAATTTATTTGGGGGGACTTCTGCGACTGGTATATTGAACTTGTCAAACCCCGACTGCGGCAAGATGCGACTTCAAACTCTCGTTTAGTCGCCCAGCAAACGCTGGCTTATGTGCTAGAGGGCATTCTCAAGCTGTTACATCCATTTATGCCCCATATCACCGAAGAAATCTGGCACAATCTTACCCAGAAAACCGGGGAATTTTTGGCGGTTCAGGCTTATCCCGAAGTGGATGAAATTTTAAAAGCTTCTGAGCTTTCTGAACCGACACCCACCCCCGAACCTGTCGTTGCTAAGGAGACTGAACCTGTGTCTGATACCGAACAACCTACACCCCCCCAAACCGCCATTGAACCGACTGAAACCTCTGGAGATGTGGCTGTGATGCCGTCATCAGAAGAAGCACCTTCCCAAGTTTCCCAAGTATTTAATCAAATTGCGCGATTTTTAGACCGCCTCCCCGATGAAGTCAGTAACTTTTTCGGAGCTTATCGCCGTCCTTTAACCGTATTAGGCATCATTCTCGCGGCGTTGGTGACTTTGGTGGTGTTAAATGCTACTTTAGACGCAATTCACAATATCCCTTTACTTTCTCCCACTTTCCAGTTAGTGGGTTTAGGTTATGTAATTTGGTTTGTGTGGCGTTATTTGCTGCAATCCCAAAATCGCGAAGAATTGGGACAAATTAGCAATCGTCTCAAAAAACAAGTCTTTGGGAAACGGACTTCGACCAACGTAGGCGAATAAATCAACGGTTTTGGAGTGGTGAATGCCGATCGTTCATCACTCATTTATTGCTTAATTTGATGCTGCCGCAAAACTATGACCATTCAAACCTTAATTGATCCTGAAATTGAAAAGGAATTTGCGTTAATTATTGGCGTGATGCGGGTTCTACGCAATCTCCGCGCCGAAGCCGAAATCAAACCCGGAGCGCAAGTAACTGCCATTTTACAAACGGAAAAAGAGCCAGAGCGCCAGATTTTAGAGAAAGGACGTAAATATATCGAAGATTTAGCCAAAGTTGAATCTTTGAGTATTGTTCCCACCCTCGAACAAGAATACAAACAGTCTTTTGCTGGCGTAGAAGGAACGGTTCAAGTATTACTATTACTTTCGGGTTTAGTTGACATTGAAGCGTTACGTGGCAAGCTAGAGAAAAAGTTAAGCAAAGTCGAAGGAGAGGTAAAATCCCTCACAGGCCGTCTGAGTAATGAGGGTTTTGTGAATAAAGCACCGAAAGAAGTCGTCCAAGGTGCGCGGGAAGCTTTAGCTGAAGCCGAAAAACAAGTTGCGATTCTGCGCGATCGCGCCCAAGCTTTGAATCCTCAATAAAACCCATTCCCTCAAATAGTCTGGGGTGCAGTAAGTCCGCGATCGCCTTCACACTTTCCCTTTGTTTCTCAGCCCATTTCACGCTCGATAACCGAAGATGCTACACCTGGCCCAAGTGCAACAAGATGCTGATAATAGCGGCATTATCCTCCACCTCCTCGCTGCCCAAACCGATGACGAAGTTTGGTCAGTCAAAGACAGTGACTCCCTCGCGATTGAAGCCGAAAAAGTGGCCAACACTGCCTTATTAAGTGCTGGCCGCTTAGTCCTCGTCGATCTCGATGAAAGTCAGCAAATTTTGAGCTTACAAGACGCAACGAGTTGGGTACTATCTCTCCTGAAAAAGCTTTCGACCGAAACGCCTTCTGAATCATTAGGGGAGGAACAAGCTGCCATCGAACAATGGCGACAAGAATTAACTCTGCAAAGTCAAGACATGACTCGCCGTAACCTCGAAATTGAAACCCGCCGCGAACAAATCCAAGACCTAGAAAACAGCATCAAAGAAGAAAAAGAACAAATCGAGCTGCGTTTGCAAGAGCTAGAAGCCCGCGAAGCCACTTTAAATAACAACAACTAAGCTTTAGGTTTAATTTGACCTAAAATCCCTTAAAGATAGGTTGTAGACGCTTTCAGCATATGATAAGCAATCAACAACTGCGTTAACGCCAAAGGATAACTTTGGATCGTTTCCCCCGTTGTCCCGACTACCTTGCCAATCTCGACGTTATTATCTAAACGGCAACTTTCTAAAAACGGTACATCCGCACACATCAACTTTTCGACTTCTCGCACTTGTTGGTCTGTCGCGTGACCGTCAATTTCCAACACATCCACGGGTTTTCCCATATCCCGGTCTAGTCCCAAACGTACCCCCGAATCGGGATGAGGTTGGGTAGGGTCAAACATTTTCACCAACTCTGGATGAGGAATCGTAGGCCGCAACACCAAGCGCACATTCAAATCCCCTTCGTTTCCGTCTGAGGTCGGATAAAACGTGACGACCATATCAGACCCTTTCCGTTGCGGACGAATAAAGGCTTCAGAATCCGGTTCTCGCTTACTGAGGGCAGCAAGGACTTGTTCTTCGGTGTAGCCCCGTTTGCGGGTGTCTCGCTTCACTTTCCACTGGGCCCGCAGGGACTCTGGCGGCGCAAGATACACTTTAACATCATAAGCATCGCGGGCGGCGCGGGTCGCATAGCCGAGTAAACCTTCCACAATCACATATTGCTTGGGTTTGATGTATTCAGGCGGGTCAAAAAACCCGGTATCGTGATTATAAATCGGCTTGAGAATCGGCTGGCCGCTGCGTAACAGGGTGAGGTGCTGTTGAATAATATCGAGATAATTGCAATCAGGATGAAGGGCTGTAATGCCTAATTCTGCTCGTTGTTTGCGGTCAAAGCGGTGATAATCGTCCGTACAAATAATTGTAACGTTGTCTTCTCCTAAGACTTGAGCAATTCCTCGCGTGAGGGTGGTTTTCCCCGCAGCACTATCCCCAACAATGCCTAAAATGATACGACGTTGAGCCATTCTTTCTCCTGAATCTTTCCTTTGCGTTTGCTGACATTTCTTCACTCAATTAAACGCTTAAAGAGATTGGCAACGGTAGCGCATTATACTAACTGTTACATTAGTTTACATTTTGCAACTTTATAATAAGTTCAGGCAGCCTGAAGTTTACTCTATCAAATCGGAGCGCGATCCCGCAGGGATCCGCGTAGCGGCACGCGATGACCACAACAACCCAAAAACTCACATTTGCCGAATATTAGAGCTTTTGGAAGGATATGACAAAAATCAAGATATTGTAGAAACAAGATGGAATCAAATTCTTGCAGATTCTCCTTCAGAGACAACTGAATATCTACATTGGATATATGAATCTCATCAAGGGAGTAGAGCTAAGAAAAATGCTTTATTTGATATGTTTTTGGCTGATTTCTTTCCTCAACATACTAATCCTGATGTACATTTATCAGATGCCGATCAAATTTGTGCAACAGTTGATTCTTTGCATAAAGATATCCTAAATTGTAGAAAATTGGTAACAGGTCAATGGCTATATCATCCGATACAACAGCCAATAAATGGCTGGGATATTAGTCGTTTAAGTATTTTATCGGTAGAATTGGGACATACTTTATCAATTCCCTTGTTATTAGCTGCTCATCAGCTTAATCAAAAGAAATTTTCTGATATTGTTCAAACAATAGAAAGAATTTTCTTTAGATATAAAATTGTTTGTAATCAACACGTTACTCCTCTTAAAAAGATATACCATGAAGAATCTAAAGCTATCAGAGAAAATCCTCAAGATTACAATACAATCAGCTTGAAAACTAAATTAGAAAAACTCATTAATTCAAAAGCGTCAGATACTAATTTTCGTAATAACTTAAATTTATTTGAATATAAAGATGTAGGAGGTAGTAATAAACCTCTAAAATATTTCTTAATGACAATTGAACACTATTATCAGTGGTATAGAAATGGTGCTACAGGTAAACCAGAGTGTATTGATAAAAGCAGAGTTTACGATTTCGCTGGTACATCGATAGAACATATATATCCTCGCAATGCTGCCAGTAATGTGAAAGATGAAAATATAGAACAGTTGAAAAATACAATTGGAAATTTAACTATTATGGATCCTTCGCAGAATGGAATTGGAAGTAACAAAAGTTTTCTTGAAAAGCAATATTTATATCAGCGATCTTCAGTTCTATTAACTAAAGAAGTTGGCTCAAAAACAGCTTGGACTAAAGCGGATGTAGAACAACACCGAGATTTGTTGATTAATGCTGCGCTGGCAATTTTTCGCCCTTGATTTTTATATTTGAAGATAACTATATTTTGAGAATTGTTTGACCTGTAACGTTAAACTACCAGAGATCGCGCCCCTCTCCCCACGCTCGTCAACTCCTGCAATACAATAAAATATGCACGAACTCGTAACCCAGTAGGAGTAAATTTGTCGTGGAGTCCCGATATAATCCCGCAGCGATTGAACAAAAATGGCAACAGCAATGGGCTGAACTTGGCTTAGACACAACGCCGGAGGATAGCAACAAGCCCAAATTTTATGCGCTGTCGATGTTCCCCTATCCGTCGGGTAAGCTACACATGGGTCACGTTCGCAACTATACTATTACTGACGCGATCGCGCGCCTGAAACGAATGCAAGGGTATCGCGTTTTGCACCCGATGGGCTGGGATGCCTTTGGCTTACCCGCCGAAAACGCCGCCATTGACCGAGGTGTTCCCCCCCAAGAATGGACATATCAAAATATTGCTCAAATGAAAGAGCAATTGCAAAAACTCGGTTTATCCCTCGATTGGAACCGAGAAGTAGCCACCTGTTCCCCAGATTATTACAAATGGACGCAGTGGTTATTTTTACAGTTTTACGCCTCCGGTTTAGCCTATCAAAGAGAAGCGGCGGTTAATTGGGACCCCATCGACCAAACCGTACTTGCCAACGAACAAGTAGACAGCGAGGGCAATTCCTGGCGGTCTGGGGCAAAAGTTGAGCGAAAATTGCTGAATCAGTGGTTTTTCAAAATCACCGATTACGCCGAACAACTCCTCCAAGATTTAGACCAACTCGAAGGTTGGCCCGAACGAGTTAAATCCATGCAGGCTAACTGGATTGGCAAATCCGTGGGGGCTTATTTAGAGTTTCCGATTGTGGGGATGGACGAGAAAATCGCCGTCTTTACCACCCGTCCCGATACCGTCTACGGCGTGAGTTATGTGGTTTTGGCCCCGGAACACCCCTTAACCCCCCAAGTCACCACCCCCGACCGCAAGGAAGCGGTAGAAGCCTTTATTCAAGAGGTAGCCGCAGAAAGCGAAATCGAACGAACTGCCGAAGATAAGCCCAAGCGCGGCATTCCCACAGGAGGAAAAGTCATTAACCCCTTCAACGGGGAAGAAGTGCCGATTTGGATTGCCGATTATGTGTTGTACGAATACGGAACCGGGGCGGTGATGGGGGTTCCAGCCCACGATACTCGCGATTTCGTCTTTGCCACTCAAAATGACCTGCCCATCATAACAGTTATTATGCCGGACATAACAACTGTTATGGAACCCCTAAAAGCCGCTTACACCGAACCCGGAGTCATGGTTAATTCCGGCGACTTTGACGGCAGGGATTCCGTCGAAGGCAAACAAGCCATTATTGAATATGCCGAAGAAAAGGGTTATGGCAAAGCCAGAATCCAATATCGCTTGCGGGATTGGTTGATTTCTCGTCAGCGTTATTGGGGCTGTCCGATTCCGATTATCCACTGTCCCAGTTGTGGGGCTGTTCCCGTTCCCGATGCCGATTTGCCCGTAAAACTGCCGGAAAACGTCGAATTTAGCGGTCGCGGCCCCTCTCCCTTGGCGAAAATGGCCGATTGGGTGGATGTGAAATGCCCTAGTTGTGGGGAAGCGGCAAAACGGGAAACGGACACGATGGATACTTTTATGGATTCGTCGTGGTATTTCTTGCGCTACACCGATGCGAATAATGAAGGGGAAGTCTTCGAGAAAGCCAAAGTAGACGATTGGATGGCGGTAGACCAATATGTAGGGGGAATTGAACACGCCATTCTGCACTTATTGTACTCTCGTTTCTTTACCA
>Ga0207419_1002269_pt1 | contig 12892 bp, 8 predicted proteins | sample ElkSloMetagenome_4_FD_184723 | JGI IMG/M metagenome (GOLD analysis project Ga0207419, IMG submission 184723) | Hot spring microbial communities from Elkhorn Slough, Monterey Bay, USA - MD2A (version 2) | ecosystem: Environmental > Aquatic > Marine > Intertidal zone > Estuary: Microbial mat ... | reverse complement strand
ATCAATACATGGTGTTTTTCCATTTTTTCATATTGGTTTATTGCCGCATCTAGATATCGCTGTTCACCGGTAAGAAAGTACAAGAACAAGGGTATTTTTATGTTTTCTGATACAGTGACCCCATGACCTCTGGGAATGGTATCGGACATCATTCGTTCCAATGGGATTTGCCCAATATGACGGTCTGCCTCTTTATGGGTTCTGATAGCAAGGTCTTTCATAGATTGATCGCCGGTTTGCTCGTACAGCCACCACATTATTTCAATATTCATGTTGTTCCTGAAAAACTCTGAGTAGTCGTCTTCGGTTGCTTTGTAGTGTTTTATCATGGCATCTAATACCGACTTATCTTTGGTTGCCATATAATAGGCCATTACACCTCTGAAAAATACAACATGAGGCCATTTGCTGTCACTGTAATGTTTCGGTCCAAGCACACCTTCTTTGCTCGCGTTGTTAAAAACATATTCAATCTGTTCGCCCGCTTTATTTATAAGCTCTTCATTGTTGGTTAAATATCCGCAACGCAACCCACCGTCAATCCAATAAGCTGTTTGTTCATAGGGCCACCAAGAAGGATTTCCTTCCGGTTTTACTTCAATTTCTGATTTCCACATCCCAGTATTAAAAGGATAACCTACACTATCGATATAGCCGGTAATACCATCTGTTTGGATTTGCAACCAGTTTTCCAACCACCCACCAGGGGAAATTTGGTTGATATTAACCTCGCTGTAAATGGTATGGTTTTCAGGCGTTTTTTCTTGTGCCTGGATTTTCCCTATGGAAATCCCAATTGTTACAATAATTGTTAATACTAATGTTCCACTTCTCATGATTTTTTTATTAATGGCATTTCTGATTATTATTGTTTTGCTTTATAAAACACCACCATAGCATCCAATGCATCTAAATTTATTTCGCCATTCAAGGCATTCCCCTTCAGATCAATGTATTCATATTTGGGATTTAAAGAGAACCGTTTGGTATCACTTTCTTGATTGATATAAATATCAGAATTCGGGTACTTTTCTCCATCCCTTTCAGGAACAAAATGGGTTGAATTTTGATCTACTCCTGATTCATCCTGCCATCCCTTAAGCGTGTACATATATTCAGTTTTACGTTCATCGTCCACGATTATTTTTTTGATATGGAATTTTTCATTGGGGCTTACATAAATATTTTTAGTAGAATGAACTTCTCCGGTTTTTACTCCCCGGTGATTCGCCTTTTCAAGGGTTGCCCCCCGATTTTTCAGGCATACAATCCTATTATTAATAATAGTGTGAGGTTCGTTAGCCGTTTTGTTAGAGTAATTCAGTATTAATCCGCTTTCACAACCATAAATGAGGTTGTTTTTAAATACATTTTCTACCGAACCTGTATTTGTCATAATTCCACCTCGTGTTTTTACAATAATGTTGTTATCAATTGTTGTTTTATTTATGGAACCGTCCAAATAAATTCCTAAACGTATTTTATGTGCTCCAGGCTCGTTTTGTAAATCACTAATAAGCAGGTTATTTCGAATCGTATTGTTAAATGTGTATTTAAAATTACCCGATCTGGCCCAGCAATAAATCAATCCACCATCAAACATGGTAAGCAAAGCATTTTTCACAACATTGTTTTCAATAACCGAGTTATATCCCTCAAATCGAATTCCATTATATCCAATTTCTTCAATATAATTGTTCCTGATCATATTATTGTGACATAACTTGGTGCTGTCTTCATAAATGCCTTCTTTATTTACCACGCAGATACCTGTTGCACCGTTTAGACCATTTATCCCATATCCTGCAACAATCCCAATACGTTCTAACCGGTTTCCTTCAAATAATGAATTTTGCGCGTGCATTGTTCTGATACCGTTTCCGGTAATATCGTGGATATGGTTATTCAAAATAGAAAGATTTGATCCGGTCTTTTCGAAATAAACACCATATTTACCAATCATTGACAAATCATTGTTTTGCACCAAAATATTTTTGTTATTGCCCAATCCGATTATTGCATTTTTAGTCTGTCCTGATATTGCTAGGTTTTCTATTATGATATTTGTAACACCTTCCGATATTACAATACCATTCTCATTAAATGTTCCTTGAAAAATACTATTTGCTGTTACCGGTTTTTCGGAGTATATATATATCTTTTTCTCATCTTCATCGTAAAACCATTCACCTTCTGCATCTAAAAATTCTTTTTTATTATCTAAATAATAATTTGCCCCTGTTTCTAAAGACAATACGCTACCACTGGATGAATAATAAGCAAGCGGCGATTCAAATACTATTTTATTATTAGAATTGCTTTTAACCTTTGATTTTTTCATAACCCATACCCGTGGATAAGCATAGGCAGTAACGCCATTCAACTGATTTTCTGAAAAATGGAGGTCGGCATCAATTATATATTCGGCAGTAGCACCATCCACTTGTAGAAATCCCTTATTGGGATAGCGTGCAATGGTCTTTATCCTTCCATTTTCATAAAGGTGCTTAACCGATTTTTCACACGGTGCTGCATATATGTTGCTTTCAACTTTTTCAAAACCTGTTATCATAACAGAACCAGATATTACAGGTTTATTGCCTTCTCCATATGATGAAATGGTTATGGGTTTTGTCTCATTTCCTGAATTACTTATTTGCCATGTTCCATAAAACACATCGCCGGCTTTTAAATAGATATTGTCTCCGGGCTTTAAATTTAACCCTTTTAGCTTTTTAAAGGTTTTGAAAGCTTTTTCAGGACTTGTACCTTTTGCATTGTCGCTACCGTTATTCGAGAGATAATAATCTTTTGCATGAAGGTCTGTAATACAAGATAAAGCTAGTATAATTAAATAAAGTAGTGATAAACCTGGTTTGCTCATTGTTGTAATTGTTTATTAATTTATCGGATTTTAAAACTCACTACAAATATAAATATAATTTTAAATCGTAGAAATTTGTATTTCAATACAAATTATGCTTTAAAGGCGAATGCGCCCTGCCGAAAGATGTCGCCAGTAACATTACAGCGAGTCTGCAAACAGAAGAATTAAACACGGTTACCTTGGTAATTTAAATTACACAAATGAACCCTCCCTCTTCCCCATTGTTTGAACACATAAAAATGCCGAGCAGACGAACTCTTCTTAAATCACTAGCCCTTGCGCTGCCTTTTTCATTCACAGGCCACTCCCAAATGGCAAAAGCCGCTGAAAAAAAATCGCGGGCTACTCCCCTGCTCCGTTTCACCATTGCATCCGACGGGCATCTGGGACAGAAAAATACTCCCTCAGAAATGTATTTTGCCAACTTAATTAAATGGATCAACCAGGAAAATGAAGATGATGGGCTGGATTTCCTCATTTTTAATGGCGACCTTATTCATGACGATGCCAAATACCTGCCGGAAGTAAAGAACTATTTTAAACAATTGAAAATTCCGGTTTATCCCGTGCAGGGTAACCATGATATGGTTTCGCATACAGAATGGAAGGAGTTTTGGGACCAACCGGTCAATAACAGTTTTATGTGGGGAAATAACGCCTTCCTGGTAATGACTACCTCTGATGAAACAGGCGAATTTCAATGTGGAAACAAGGAATGGCTGGCGGCTGAATTGCAACGTTACGCAGATGTGGAAAATATTTTTCTTTTCCTGCATATTTCGCAAAACAGCTGGACAAAGCATGGCGTCGACTGCCCGGAAGTTATGAATATGATTACCGAGGCCCCTAATGTAAAAGCCATTTTCCACGGGCACGATCACCAGGAAGATGGTGTAAAATATTACAAAGACAAACCTTTTTTCTGGAGCGGACATACCGGAGGAAACTGGGGCCAGGAATACAAAGGATACCGGGTTGTAGAATTATATTCTGAGAAAATGGAAACCTACATGGTCAATCCTTTGGGGAAAAGAAAAATTAATCATCAAAAATCCTGGAAACAGCAGATTGACAATAATTAATTTGCCTCCCCAGCACCAAAGGTGCGCAATCATTTCCTGAGGTCTTTCACATAAAATACGCCGGTCTGGTATTGATTTATTTTTATCTATTGTTGGCACAAGTCGAAAAGACTTGCGCCATGCCAGTGGTGCGCAATAGTTTTACAAAATGAACCGGAAGTGTTGATTCATTCAATGATCTTAATTCGTGCATTCGTGGTTAACGATCTTTATGCATCAACCATAATATCAAAACAAGTTTTAGGGTTATTTCTGGTATTGATTTGATTTTTATCTGGTTATTGTTGGCACAAGTCGAAAAGACTTGCGTCATGCCATTGGTGCGCAATTATTTTACAAGATGAACCGGAAGTGTTGATTCGATCATTGATCTTCATTCGTGCATTCGTGGTAAACGATCTTTATGCATCAACCATAATAACCGAAGATGTTTTACGGTTATTTCTGGTATTGATTTATTTTCATCTATTGTTGGCACAAGTCGAAAAGACTTGCGCCATGCCAGTCGAGCTTTACAGGCGGACAATAATTACCTTACTTTTTGGCTTTCAGTAATTCCTGGTATCCATACATTTCATCGCGAAAGCGGGCTGCTTCAACAAAATCGAGGTCGGCTGCGGCTTTTTCCATCGCTTTCCTTGATTTTGCAATGGCCTTTTCAAGTGCATCGGCCGACATATACTGTACAACCGGATCTGCGGCAACATTGGCCGTATCACCTTCACGGTATGGTGTGGGTTGTCTATGATCAGGAGAGGTCCTTTGAATAATTGATGTAAGGCTTTTTACAATCTGTTTTGGGGTGATGTTGTGCTCCTGGTTATATTTCAATTGCTTTTCGCGTCTGCGCTCGGTTTCCTGAATGGTACGCTCCATAGAACCTGTCATTTTATCAGCATACATGATTACCCTTCCCTCAAGGTTTCGGGCAGCACGCCCTGCTGTTTGAGTGAGTGATCGTTCAGAGCGTAAAAAACCTTCTTTGTCAGCATCCAGAATAGCTACGAGGCTTACTTCGGGTAAATCCAATCCTTCCCGCAAAAGATTTACCCCTATCAACACATCAAAATCACCACGCCTGAGGCCTTCCATCAGCTTTACCCTGTCAAGGGTATCCACATCACTGTGAATGTAGCGGCATCGCACGCCCATACGCGACAAATACGTGGTGAGTTCCTCGGCCATTCGTTTGGTTAACGTAGTTACCAGTACCCGTTCGCTTTTTTCTGCCCTTATATTTATCTCATTCATCAAATCATCAACCTGATTCAGGCTTGGCCGCACTTCAATTACCGGATCCAAAAGCCCTGTAGGCCTGATAACCTGCTCGGTGATAACGCCTTCGCATTTTTCAAGTTCATAGTCAGCAGGGGTTGCACTTACATAAATAATCTGCCCCACCATGGTTTCAAACTCTTCAAATTTCAGGGGCCGGTTGTCTATGGCTGCAGGCAGGCGAAAGCCATATTCTACAAGGTTTTGCTTCCGCGAATGATCACCCCCATACATGGCCCGTATCTGAGGGAGGCTAACATGGCTTTCATCAATAATGGTAATAAAATCATCAGGAAAATAGTCGAGCAGGCAAAAAGGACGGCTACCCGGGGCACGACCATCAAAGTAACGGGAGTAATTTTCAATACCGGAACAATACCCTAGTTCCCGGATCATTTCTAAGTCATAATTAACCCTGTCATCCAGACGTTTTGCTTCAATGTGCTTTCCTATCTCTTTAAAATACTCAACCTGCTTTACCAAATCATCCTGAATTTCGTGAATGGCCCGTTGCATACGGCTTTTTGTGGTAACAAAGATGTTTGCCGGAAAAATCAAAACTGAATCATGACTTTCAATTTTATGGCCGGATACCGGATCAAAAGAGGTAATTTCTTCAATTTCATCGCCCCAGAAAATGATTCGGTAAGCAAAATCGCTATAGGCAAGGAATACATCCACGGTATCTCCTTTTACACGAAAAGTACCATGGTTGAATTCCACTTCATTCCGGGAATACAGACCTTCTACAAGCTTGCGCAAAAAAACATTTCTGCCAATACTGCTGCCCACCGTAACCTGAAGGGTTTGGGCATGAAAATCTTCAGGGTTACCAATGCCGTATAAACAGGAAACAGAGCTTACCACTACCACATCACGCCGGCCCGAGAGCAGTGCTGAAGTTGTACTTAACCTTAGTTTTTCAATTTCCTGATTAATAGAAAGATCTTTCTCAATATAAGTATCTGAAACCGGTATGTAGGCCTCCGGTTGGTAATAATCGTAGTAGGATACAAAATATTCCACTTTATTTTCAGGGAAAAATTGCCTGAACTCACCATACAATTGAGCTGCCAGGGTTTTGTTGTGGCTAAGCACAAGGGCCGGTCTTTGCACTTCCTGCAAAACATTGGCCATGGTGAAGGTTTTACCGCTTCCGGTAACACCAAGTAATGTCTGGTATTTATTGTCCTGTCGCAGCCCTTCACTTAAATTGATAATGGCCCCAGGCTGATCTCCGGTAGGCTTAAAATCTGATGAAATATTAAATTGCATAAAGTGATTTACTTTCTTTTTAAAACAACATATACTGGTAAATGATCACTAATACCACCAAAATAGTTGTTTCCGCCATACGTACGGTTGGGAACCTTTTCGCCAATTTTAGTATTATCATACATCATCCAATCTTTGCGCAGAATTTTCCCAGAATCGCAATGAACATATAACTCTCCTTTTTCCTGCTGCAGCATTCCTGCTGACACAATAATATTATCAATCATGTTCCATTCTCCGCGGTAATTATAGGTCCCCACTCCCTGCTTATCAAGGGACAGAAAAAGACTGTAGAGCCCGGAAGAAGATACGGTGGCGCAATCATTTGATGCTTCAAGAATCTCAGATATGCTCTTGTTATGGGGTTCATCATTAAAATCTCCCGCTATAAGAATGTCTGCTTCAGGGTTCTTCCTAAGAATACTGTCTGTTCTAATGCGCAGAACACTGGCTGCCAGCAGGCGGTTAGGTTCGCTTTTCTCCTGCCCACCATATCTTGAGGGCCAGTGGTTTATAAAAATATGCAGGGTATCTTTTTTATCAATAAGGCCCTTAACATATAATATATCGCGGGTTTTAAATCGTCGGTCGTAATCCTTTGTAACCTCAAAAGCATGATGATAGAGGTAAGTAAAAACATCAGGATTATATAGCAATGCCACATCGATACCACGCCTGTCCGGGCTTTCTTTATGAGCAATCCGGAATTTTCCATCCTTCAGAAAATCAGACTCTGCAAGAGCTTCCAACACTTCCCGGTTTTCAATTTCAGCCAGGCCGATAAACGCAGGCAGGGCCTCCTCATTTACGGCAGCAATAACCCTGGAAAGATCATTTATCTTCTTTTGGTAACGGGCTGTATTCCAAGCTTTTCCTGATTCTGGCGTAAATTCCTGGTCATTTTTATCCGGGGTATCTATTGTATCAAAAAGATTTTCAACATTATAAAAGATAAAAGCAGTCTCCTGAACCCGCTGGTTTCTGGTTAAATTACAGGAAAACATGCCAATGAGTAAAGGAAGTAATAGAGCCAGATAAATACGCCTGGGCTTTACGCGTTTATTTTTGTGCAAATGAAAGGAATTAATGTTCATCATTTTAATCAACAATAAGAAATTAACAAAAAAGAAAAACAGTCAAAAATACCGGCAAATTTTTATAAATTAAGCACCATCGGTATTGGGGTTAGCAATGTCACCGTTGCTGGTATGTCTTTGTGGAATCTTTAAGAAAAGGCATGGGTTGTTCTTTAAAGGTTGGATCTGAAGCCGGCAAATAATCTACAGGCCTTACTTCAAAATCCGGGGTATATTCAATAATGGTAATGGCTTGATTTTCAAATCCACTTCTTTCATCAACTTTAAAAAACTTATATTTTGAAAGCAATAAATCACCCTCTAAAAACTCAGCACATTTTGTAAAATTACTTCCATAGGTATGTAATGCTTTTCCAAAAAAGTACATGATATCGTATCCCAGAAAAGCCAGGTTATAGCCTGATGAAGCAATTTTGTATGGTTCAAATTCAAATGCACTTTTAAATTCCCTTAAGAAAGAGATCACCTCTTCGTCTTCATAATCAATAAAATAAGGGGTGTAATAGTGATAATCCAGCGCGTGCAGGTATTCAATTTCAATATTCCTGTATCGGTGCCAGGCAGGATGCCCCACCAGCCGGATATCATATTTACTTCTTTGCATATATATTTGCCTGATGGCATCGGTAACATATACTTCCTCATCTGAAGCGATGATGATCACGTTTTCTTTTTCTGTTGAAAGTGCGTGCCGCAAGGACTGGATCCCATTCTCATTTAAAACCACCTCCCGGATAACTGCATCATCAAAAACATTATTCATAGAAATCTGACGCAAGAGCCTCGTTTTTACCGATTGAATAAAATCGTAACGAATAGAATCTCCCGAATGTACAAGGATAATGTTTTCCTGATGAAAGTTGCTCACATATTCAAGCGCATAATCCATTTGTGTGCCGGATGAAGGTGTTACCTGAAAGAGATATGGATTGGCATTCAACACATCTGTTTGTGTAGAAAGCGGCGATACAAGCGGAATTCGGTTAAACCTTGAAAAATCAGACGTTTGCTTTAGCAAGTCCGTGTAAAAGGGGCCGATAATTAAATCCACCCTTTTTGTACGCATATCTGAGAGAATATTTGCTACTTTTTTTGGATTATTTCCTGTATCATACACATGCATATCAATGGAAAGACCCAATGCCTTAAGTCGTCCCAGCGCAAGTAAAACGCCCTCATAAAATTCATATAAACCCTGGTCATGCAAGTCGCTGTTGTTATCCATATCGATATCATGATCAATATACAGAGGTAGCAACAAAGCCACACGGTACGTCCGGTCTTCATCTGTAATCTGGAGCGAGTCACAGTATTCCTTGATTCTTCTTTTCATCATCAACAGACTATCGTTATAATGCCAGGATGTATCAAGCCTTAAGGTGTCGTTGGTAGGTGGCATTACCTGCATGGCTTTCTTTTCCGGCTTGGGAATTTTTATTACCTGCCCTGCTTTCGGATCTGCGGCATACCGAAGCGATTCATTAATAGCTCTGATGCCTTCTACAGTGATATCATATCTTTTAGCCAGACTATAAAGTGTTTCACCCTGTTTTACCCTGTAGAAAAAATAATCATATGCCTCAGCTGGTTGTTTAATGGTATCCCTTGCCTGTGTTATGGGGATTTTTATTACCTGGTCTATCTGAATGTTGCTGTACTGAATTTCCGGGTTATGTTCAAATAGCGCTTCCAGTGGTACATCATAAAGTTTAGAAAGATAATAAAGGGTTTGGCCTTCTTTGAAAATATGATACTCGTATTCATCGGACTTTATCATATTATCCTGGATAATTTCATCTTTGAATGGAATTTTCAGGGTTTCTCCCTCTTTGAGGCCCATCATCACGCCTGGGTTCTCCTCAGCTACTTCTTTTTGCGATACGTTATAAGCCTGACTGATAGAAAATAATGTCTGTCCCTTTTTAACAACATGCAGGTAATACTGCTTGCCATTAAGCAGTACCTTATTTTTTGATCGGGTTACTTCCACCGGTTCTTGTGATAACCCTGCGGTAAAATAAAAGAGAAGAAGTAAAAGGACGCCTGATAAACGATGCCATTTTAAAGGTAAGATAGATATATTTCTATTCATTTGTTTCTTTATAAATTATTATCTTCTCAAAAAAGAACTACCTGACGATTTATTTATTACAGTTTTTGTAAAAAATCACCTATATTTTTTTGCAAACGGGCGTTGATATTTTCAGTGGATTCTTTCTGAAAATCCTCACCAGTTATTTTCTCATACAGCTCTATGTATCTTTCAGAAACCAGATGAACATAGGCATCATCCATTTCCGGTACCTGTTGCCCTGTTTTTCCCTGGAATCCGTTTTCAATCAACCATTGCCTTACAAATTCTTTGGAAAGCTGGCGTTGTGTTTTATTCTTGTTAAACAATTCCTGGTATGTATCTTTATAAAAATACCTTGAAGAATCAGGCGTATGAATTTCATCAATAAGACAGATTTTCCCATTTCGTTTTCCGAATTCATATTTGGTATCCACAAGGATTAACCCTTTTTTGTCCGCCATTTCTGTGCCACGCTGAAAAAGACTATGGGTGTATGCTTCCAGTTGCTTATACTCAACTTCACCTATAATATTTTTCTCCAGTATCTCCTCCCGTGAAATATCTTCGTCATGACCTTCATGAGCTTTGGTAGTAGGAGTAATAATGGGTTTATCGAATTTTTGATTTTCCCGCATTCCCTCCTTCAGTGTTACACCACAAAGCACTCTTTTACCGTCACGATATTCGCGCCAGGCATGTCCGGTAAGGTAGCCGCGAATTACCATTTCCACAGGAAAAGTTTCTGCTTTATAGCCCACAGTAACCATAGGATCAGGGGAGCCGAGCTTCCAGTTCGGCACGATGTCGGCGGTAGCGTCTAAAAATTTACCGGCAATTTGATTTAAAACCTGCCCTTTGTATGGAATTCCCCTGGGCAAAACAACATCAAAAGCAGAAATTCTGTCGGTAGCAACCATTATTAAAATGCCGTTATCCATGTGGTAAACATCCCTTACCTTTCCGCGATAAACCTCTTTTATTCCCGGTAGGGAAAGACTTGATTTTACTACAGCCTGGTTCATAAAGAATTTTTTGATTTATTTTTTTTCAATGGTCTGTTCAAGCTTACCTGGCTCCTGCTTTTTCAATTCATCATAAGCTTTTACAATTTTTTTCACCAGGGGATGCCGCACAATGTCTTTCACGTTAAAATGAACAAATGAAATACCATGGATGTTATTAAGAATTTTTAATGCCTGGACCAGACCACTTGAACGTTTATCGGGCAAATCTATCTGTGTTACATCTCCGTTTACTATAAAGCGGGAATTATTTCCCATGCGGGTCAAGAACATTTTTAGCTGATTGATTGTAGCGTTTTGCGCCTCATCCAGTATCACAAAGCTATTTTCCAGTGTACGTCCACGCATAAATGCCAGGGGTGCTATCTGCACTGTACCATCTTCAAGATAACCGTTCAGCTTTTTTACAGGTATCATGTCATTAAGGGCATCGTAAAGAGGTTGAAGGTACGGATCGAGTTTTTCTTTTAAATCGCCGGGTAGAAAGCCCAGGTGCTCTCCAGCTTCTACAGCGGGTCGGGTAAGGACAATACGCTTTACCTCTTTCATACGCAAAGATCTTACTGCCAACGCTATAGCCGTGTAAGTTTTACCACTTCCGGCAGGTCCTACTGCAAAGATAAGATCGTTCTTGCTATAAGCATCCACCAATTTTTGCTGATTGGGAGAACGCGCTTTGATGATTTTGCCATAATTACCATATACAATCACATCATCATTTTGCAATGCGGTTGAAAGCTCTGGCTTACGCGTTTCAAGAATAGCCATAATATCTTCAGGCATTAGCCTGTTGTAAGTGTTATAATGGTGAATAATGGCATGCATTTTTTCTTCAAAATCCGCGATAGCACCTTTATCTCCAAATACTTTTATTTCATTGCCACGTGCAATAATCTTCATTTTGGGATATTGTTTTTTCAATATCTCAAAATTTTCATTATTTACACCATAAAAATTCAAAGGATCAATACCTTCCAGATAGATGATTTTTTCAATCATAAATTATTGCACAATATTTTTTACTTTTGGTACTGCAAAGTAACCTATTTTTTTTGATTTGTCAACGCAGATGTTTCATTCATATCAACCCATTGCATACGGTTTTGTTATTTTTATTTCCCGGACATGGAATACCAGCCTTGTATTATTTAATTCAGCCCCTAAATATTTTTAGTTTATGCGGCTGATCACCCTCACAACCGACTGGTACAAAAATGATTATTATAACGCTGCCATCCAGGGGTATATCCTTGGAAAATGCCCGGATGTGAAAATCGTAGAAATTACCAACAGCATTAACACCTTTAATACTTCCCAAACAGCTTTTGTTATCCGCAACAGCTACAGGTTTTACCCGGCCGGCACCATACATATTATCTCGGTTGGCAGCGATAATTCAACATCAGGGGCACATCTGGTGGCCAATTGTGAAAACCAGTACTTTATTTGTGCTGATAATGGCATTTTAAGCCTTGCACTGCAATCGGCGCCTGTAAAGGTGATAAAACTAGCTGATGATAAGGTTTCCAGCTTCCCGGAACTGAACAATATGGCTGCAGCTGCTTGCGCAATTCATGCCGGCTCTGAACTCGATGAGCTCGGCCAGCCCGTGCAGGAAATGGCTACCTTTACACCCTTAAGGCCACTGGTTGATAAAAATGTGATTACGGGTAATGTGATTTACATCGATTCCTTTGACAATGTGATTACCAATATTTCGAAGAAACTGTTCGAGAAAACGGGAAATGGAAAAAAATATGCCATTTATGTAAACAGCAATCACTATAAAATTGAAAAACTAAACAGTGGCTATAATGAAACAACACCAGGTGAATTGCTTGCCTTATTTAATGCCGCAAACTTACTTGAGATAGCAATTAACAAAGGCAGGGTTGCCAGCCTGCTGAGCCTGGATACAAATTCAAAAATACGAATAAAGTTTAAAGAATAATTTCTACCATGAATTTAATGGTAACTTGCAATTTGTTTATATATAGTTGAAATATAGTTTAACGTAGTTTATTTTCCAAACAGAGATAGCTTTTGAATTTGGATACCTAAAGAAGGATGTATTTGAAAATACCTCACATCCGCAGTTGAAAATAATTAAAAATCGGGAAGCCAAGTAAAAATAATGCTTACAAGGCTTGCCCGATTAAACATTTTTCACTTACTTAGGT
>Ga0207419_1002268_pt1 | contig 12892 bp, 8 predicted proteins | sample ElkSloMetagenome_4_FD_184723 | JGI IMG/M metagenome (GOLD analysis project Ga0207419, IMG submission 184723) | Hot spring microbial communities from Elkhorn Slough, Monterey Bay, USA - MD2A (version 2) | ecosystem: Environmental > Aquatic > Marine > Intertidal zone > Estuary: Microbial mat ... | reverse complement strand
ACCAGTTTAAATCGTCAAGGGCCCGATCGCGGCGAACAATATCGCTCGGTTATTTTTTATCATACCCCCGAACAAAAACAACTCGCGATCGCGTCGAAACAAAAACAACAAAATTCCGGGAAATACGACCGCGATATTGTCACAGAAATCAAGCCCGCTTCGGCTTATTATTTGGCTTCCGAGGAACACCAACAATACTTTGAAAAGCGCCAGAAGTCCCGCAAATAAAGCTTAGGGATTGGTCGCTGGGGCGATCGCGTCATAAGCGGGTTTGGGGCGATAATATTGATCGAAGATTAAAAGTGCGCCCGATTGTCCCATAAAACGACTCTATTCATAATTCTAAAAGTTCTTGAGGGAGCGATCGCGGCTTGTAACCCAACCCATAAGCCCTAGAACTATCAAGGGTAACATTAGGGGGACGCGGCGCACTCATTACGACATCTTGCTGCTGACAGGGTTGAATTAAATCTTTCGGAAAATCAAAAACCTCTGCCATAATCAAGCCAAAATCATAGCGAGAAATTGATTCTTTGCCGCCAAGGTGGAGCAAGCCCGAAGTTTGTTCTAGGGCGAGTAATAGCCCCTCAGAGGCAGTTTTAGCGCTGGTTACGGAGCGATACTCATCAGTAAATAAACCCAGGGTTTTGCCTTGTTTAAGTGCTTCTAGAAAGCCTTGTAAGAAACTGCCAGCAGTGGGAGAAGCTGCCCCAAACATCAACGGCATTCGACAGACAACCGCCTTGGGATGGCGTTGTAAAACTTTTTGTTCGGCTAGGGCTTTATGTTCGCCGTAAACGCAAATGGGAGAGACGCGATCGCCCTCGTGATAAGGTGCATTCAGGCCATCAAACACCAAATCCGTCGAAGTAAAAACCAAAGGAATCTCTGCCTCTCCACACCAAGCCGCAATTTCTGCTGAGACGGTAACATTCATCTGGTAAGACTCGTCCGGGTGGGTTTGACAGTAATTCGGCTTGGATGCAGCCGCGAGGTGAATTACTGCGTCGGGTTGAATTTCATTAAAACTTTGTGTGAATTGCTCAACGTTTCGTAAATCGAGTTTTATTGTAGTGATGCCGGGGATTTGAATCGAATTTGTCCAAGTTGTGCCATAAACCTCCCATGCACTTTGGGCGATTTGACACAAATTCCATCCCAGAAAACCACTCGCACCTGTTACCAAAAGTTTAGCCACGATTTTTCCCCTATCTAACCATCGCTAATCTTACTCAGGATAGCGCGAGTCATACAGAACACAGACAACATGAGTTATCCCTCGCTACAATTGCCGTCAACTTCTGCTGAGAAAGAGTTATGAAAACTTTAATTATTCAACATCGCACGAAAATTGTAGCCACCATTGGCCCCGCGAGTAGTTCCGTTGAGGTCATTCGCGAAATGGTGCAAGCCGGAATGAATGTGGCGCGTTTAAACTTCTCTCACGGCAGTTATGAAGACCATGCTCGCATGATTGAGGTTTTACGCTCGGTTTCAGAAGAATTTGACTCGCCGATTACCCTTTTACAAGACTTACAGGGGCCAAAAATCCGAGTCGGGTATTTGCCGAATGATGCGATTCCCCTGGCTGAAAATGAAATTATCACCTTAGTTCCCGTGGAGAAATATCACCAGGAAGCGAACACCGTGGGGATTGATTACCCTTATTTGGCCGAAGAAGCCGAAATAGGGGCGCAAATCCTCTTAGATGATGGTTTATTGGAGTTGCGGATTCATGAGATTGAGGAGGATGCGGTGCATTGCCGCGTGATCGAAGGGGGAATACTCAAAAGCCGTAAGGGGGTGAATCTGCCGAGTTTGGAAGTGCGCTTACCTTCGATGACCGACAAGGACAAAAAGGATTTAGAATTTGGGATTAAGCAGGGGATTGACTGGGTTTCTTTGAGTTTTGTCCGCCAGGCGGAGGATATTCGTAGCCTAAAGCAGTTTCTCAAAGATCGTGGGGCCGAAACAATCCCCGCGATCGCGAAAATCGAAAAACCCCAAGCCATTAACAACTTAGAAGACATTATCGCTGAAAGCGACGGTCTCATGGTGGCTAGGGGGGATTTGGGGGTAGAAATGAGTCCCGAAAAAGTCCCCATGTTGCAAAAACAAATGATTCGCCTGTGCAATCAACGAGGCATTCCTGTGATTACCGCCACCCAAATGCTCGACAGTATGATACACAATCCGCGACCGACGCGGGCCGAAGCGAGTGATGTGGCTAATGCCATTATCGACGGAACCGATGCTGTTATGCTGTCTGGAGAATCGGCGGTGGGTAAGTTTCCGGTCAAAGCGGTGAATATGCTGGCGAAAATTGCGGCGGATATTGAACCCGAAGTGGAGTTTACCAACTATCCCCCCCTAGAAACCAACGAAACCCACGCCCTCAGCGAAGCCCTCAATACCATTGATAAAATTGTCAAACTGCGCTGTATTACCTGTTTTACCACCACGGGTTATACGGCCTTTCTGGCTGCGGCTGAACGTCCTACCGTCCCGGTGATTGCCTTTACCCCCAGTCGCGATGTTTACCACCGCTTAAACCTGGTTTGGGGCGTTAAACCGCTACTGATCGACCATGTAGACCATCCTTTGGAGGATTTGGTTGTCCACATGATGGAGATGCTGCGGGAGCGTCAGTTGGCGGAATTGGGCGATAAGGTGCTGATTTTGGGGGGAAGTCCCATTCAAAAGACCCACGGCACGAATTTTCTGAAAATTCATACGGTTGGGGAGTGATTTCAGCGATCGGTCATCAGTCATCAGTTATCAGTTTTTTGGGCAATCGGCAATGGGCAATGGGCGTGTAGGGGCGCTCTTTTCCCCGCCCAAGAGTAAGCTAGAGAAGCAAGCCCTAAAGGGCTTACTACAAACGCTTACGACGAACGACTCGAGGCCAAGGAATCAGACCAACGGGTGGTTTCGGGTAGGCGGTATTGGGTGAGGCAACCCATGACATAATGTAGGGCGGTGGGTAGGCTGATTTTGTGGCCGGGGGAGATGTAGAGGGGTTTGACGTTGGTGCGCGATCGCAACACGGCTCCAATTATCTCATCTTTATCGCGTAAGGGTTGCCAATTGCCTTTTTCGGTTGCGAGTTCGTCGTGTTCGCCAATCAAGCGGGATTTTGCCACGCCAATCGTGGGCAGATCGAGAATTACGCCTAAATGCGCGGCAATGCCCATGCGTCGCGGGTGAGCAATGCCTTGACCGTCGCAAAGGATTAAATCGGGGATGGTATTCAGTTTGTCGAGGGCTTCTAAGAGTGCTGGAATCTCTCGGAAGGACAGGAAACCGGGAATATAGGGAAAAGTGGTCGGAAGCTCCGCGATCGCGCTTTCGATGCGATTTAAGTCCGGGTAGCTCAACACGGCAACGGCGGCTTTGGTGATTTTATAGTTGTCTTTGAAGCCCACATCCACCCCCGCGACATAGTTTACCGTCTCGAAGCTATCTGTGGTGATAACTTGAGAGCGCAATTCCTCTTGGATGCGTCGGGCTTGGTCAACGGTTTTTACCCAAGGATGGCTGAGGTGGTGTTTGAGCTTGTCTTTCATGGGCTAGAAGCGTGGGTTGGTTCGCTGGCAATGGGAGTTAAGATCGGATAGGGAGAAAATTCAGTATTTGATCGGGTTTGAAATCGTTAGCATCTAGGAATTAGTCGTTATTCTCAACAGGAAAAGCTGCGATCGCGGGGAGTTGTAAACAACAGTATTGACTATGATTTTCCGTTTTACAGACCATTAATGTTCCCCCAGTTAAAACGGCTAGTTTGCGAGCTAGGGTCAAACTCAATCCTAATTCTAAATGAGAAGTCGGATTTTTTGTATAAGCATAGCAATGTGCGCTCGGAAGTGAGGTTAATTCCGCTTCTTTTTTCAAGATATGAAATGTTACAATAAGTATGCCATTCTCTGGGTTATCAGAAGCAGCAAGAGTGGCTAAACCTTCTCGGACAAAATCAATTTCGATGGCAATATCTTGGGCAGATTTAGATTGTAAACAAGAGTTGAGGAGCATTACCAAAATTTGATGAAATTTGGCTTCATCAGTAGAAACTTCTGGGGGGAGATTGGGCGATCGCTGAAACAGAAGATTGCTGTTATAACGACGAGCGCGGCGGCTAAAACTAATCTCTAAATCGTCGAGTAAGCTGTGTAAATCGAAGATGTGGGGATTAAACGGTTTATGACCCGCTTCGATTTTAGAAACTTCTAAAACTTGTTCGACTAAAGTCAGTAAATGTTGATTGTTATTTTGAATAATGGCAACATTTTCTTTTTGTTCTTCCGTTAAATTGGAACTGCGGTGGAGTAGTTGGGAAAACCCAGAAATGGCGTGTAATGGGGTGCGGAGTTCGTGGGTCATGTAAGTTAAAAAGGCGCTGGTGGCACGATGGGAAGCTTCGGCGGTTTCTTTGGCTTCTTCGAGGGCGATTTCGTGGTGTTTTAGCTGAGTAATATCGCGAATACTGGCGATCGCGCCGGAAATGCTCCCATCAGATTCCCACAAGGGGGAATAGGTGATGCTAACATATAAACGCCCGGCGGCTTGGAAGTCTAACCAATTTTCATAAGTTAAAGTTTCTCCAGCCAAACAGCGATCGAGACGGTGTTTCACCATGTTTTGGAAAGTGTTATTTCCGAGGTAATGACTAACCGGAAGCCCTAGAATTTCTGGGAGGGTTTTAGTTCGTTGCAGTTTGAGATAAGCAGGATTGACGGCTTGATAGCGATAGTTGCAATCGACTAGGGCGATCGCGTCAGAAGTTGCGGCGATAATGCGTTTATATTGATATAAATCGTGTTCGGTTTGTTTGAGTGCGGTTACATCAATGGCAGTCCCTAGGATTTGCTGCGGTTGTCCCGTCGCGGTACGTTTAAAAATGGTGTCCCAACTGTGCAACCAGCGCCATTCACCGTTTTTATGACGCAAACGGTATTCAAACTCAATCACCTCCCCTTCTTCGGCTTGTTTAAAGTATTGGCGATTGCTAGGAAGTCGCGCTAAATCATCCGGGTGCATGAGGGTGAGAAATAACAATTCTCCGAGGTCGTAAATTTCGGCTTGAGTGTAGCCGAGAATCTTCGTTAAGGCTTGATTGGCATAAATATTTTGTTGCAGTTCTAAATCGTAAAGATAAAGCAGTGTTGGGCTAGAATCGGCCAGTTTTTGTACCAAGTCAACCGGATTCCAAGTGCTAGAAGTTACGGTGCGATCGCGATAGTCGGGACGCAATTTAGAAAGGGCGATCGCGCCAACTTCTGCCAGCAATTGTAACGGGGCTTTGGTGTCGAGATGGGGATGTTCTAAACAAATCCAGCCCTGAGTTGATTCGCGATCGCGCAGAGGAATCGCCAAACCCTCTTGAGGGGACTGGCGGTGTAGAATCTGGGCGGGGCGATCGCTCAAGGGTAACAAAGGTAATACCGTCACCTCGACCGGATCGCCACAGCTTTGAGCCGCGATCGCCCAATTTTGACTATTTTCAGCAGAAGACAGCAGCAACCACCCTTGCTGGGCTTGAGAATAGCGGATAAAGGCTTCTAACAGGGTTTTTAACAAGGATTCCCACTCGGTTTCGCGGGCGATCGCCAGATTGAAAGACCATAAATCTACCCAATCTGCATCAAGACTCCAGGTTCGATCGGTCATGGATAAGAATCCGCCTGAGAGGAGGCTATAGGTTAAAGAATACCGAGGGGATTGTTATGTTTTTACTGTATCACTGTATCACTCAGCGCTCGTCTCTGGCGAAAAGGGTGGCGGGCGATCGTTTGAGTCAGACGCGATCGCCCCCAACCTTAAATGTTTAAATCGAATTGACAAATTTTTCCAGGCGATTCATCCCCTTTTCAATCGAAGCCAAATCCGTCGCATAAGACAAGCGAATGCAACGATCTTCACCAAAAGCCACCCCTGGAATTGCTGCCACTTTTTCTTGATCCAAGAAGGTTTCGCAAAACTCCAAAGAAGCCATCCCAGTTTCGCTAATATCGACAAACACATAAAATGCCCCTTCAGGAGTCGGACAACTCAAACGGGGAATTTGATTAATGCGGTCTACAATAAATCTGCGACGCTTAGTAAAGGCTTTGAGCATGGTTTCCACCGCTTCTTGAGAGCCTTCGAGGGCTTCAATTGCGCCAAATTGTGCGAAAGTACAGACATTCGAGGTACTATGACCTTGAATCTTGCTCATCGCTTCGATTAACTCCACCGGGCCTGCAATATAGCCCACACGCCACCCCGTCATCGAGTAACTTTTAGCAAACCCACTACTCACAATCGTCCGGGCAAAAATTTCCTCGTTGAACGAGCCAATACTTTGATGCACTGCGCCATCGTATAAAATCTTCTCATAAATTTCATCCGAGACCACCAGAATATCTCGCTCGACCAGAATCGCCGCTAACTGCTGAAGTTCATCGGGGCTATAAACCGATCCGGTGGGATTTGAAGGCGAATTTAAAACAAAAAGCTTAGTTTTCGGTGTAATTGCCTCTTTAAGTTGCTCTGGCGTAATTTTATACTTATTTTCTGCCGTAGTTGATACCAGAATCGGTGTACCCGCCGCGAGTTTCACCATTTCGGGATAACTCAACCAATAAGGAGAAGGAATAATCACCTCGTCCCCTGGCTCAATCAAAGCCATCATCAAGTTAAACAAAGAATGCTTGCCGCCGTTGGTGACAATGATATTTTCTACTTCATAATCAAGATTATTGTCTTTTTGCAGCTTCGTCGCGATCGCCTGTCGCAACTCCGGTTCCCCGGCTGCCGGGCCATAACGGGTTTTGCCTTCGTCTAGGGCTTTCTTGGCCGCCGCTTTGATGGAGTCGGGGGTATCAAAATCTGGCTCTCCGGCACTAAAACTACACACATCCAACCCTTCGGCTTTCATCGCTTTGGCGGTGGCTGAGATGGCGAGTGTAATCGATGCTGGCACTTGCTCGGTTCTGGTTGCCAATCGCATAGTATTGAGATTCCCTCAAAAAATATACTGTAAACTCGGTCACAAATAGTTTAGTGTCTCAGAATATCGTGTTGTCGATCTCGATGTTGTCGTTTTTTAACTTTTGTTATTGGTTATTGGTTATTGGTTATTGGTTATTGGTTATTGGCAAAATCCCTCAATTGGTAATTGCTTCCCCCTCCTCCCCCTCCTCCCACTCCTCCCCCTCTTCCCACTGCCCACTGCCTACTGCCTACTGCCTACTACCCACCACCAACGTCACCGGATTGAGGGGAGACATCCGGGTAAAAGACCCCACCGGGACAGAACGGGCAATATTGAGTTGTACCAAATGATAGGGCCAAGAATGCGATCGCAACCAAGTTAAAGCTTGATTGAGATTTTCGATTGTGGCAAACGCCAACACGACTAAACCTTCGGGTTGTAAGCGCTGGTTGCAGATGTCGAGGATGGCTTCAAGCTGGTTGCTGCTGCCGCCGATAAAGACCCGATGAGGGGCGGGAATGTCGCTCAAGGCATAAGGGGCTGTTCCTTGGATGGGAACGAGGTTAGAGACCCCAAAACGGGCTTGATTTTGCCGAATCAGGTCGTACCCCATCGCCGTTTTTTCGATGGCGTAAACCGTCGCAGTGGGATTGATGCGGGCAATTTCAATCGATACCGATCCGGTTCCGGCTCCAATATCCCAGATAATTTGATCGGGTTGGAGGGCTAATTCCCCTAAAATGGCCGTGCGGATGTCCCGTTTGGTCATTAAGCCGGGGCGATCGCGAAAGCCCAAGAAAGCCGAATCAGGAATGCCGAATAAAGGCAGGTTTTGGGGCGCGATCGCGTTGTCTTGCCGTTGTAATATGACAATATTAAGCGGCTCACTGTCATAATTTTGCAGTTCTGAAGCGGTTAATTGATGCAGGATTTCGTTACTACCGCCGAGGTTTTCACAAATCCAAAAGTGATAATTTGTAGGGAGTTGTAGCGCGAGATAAAGATTCGCGATCGCCCCCGGAGTATGGGTAAAATCAGTCAGAACGGCGATTTTATCTTGACCTTTTTGCAAAGCTTGGATCAGTGCTTCGTTGCTGCGACCATGTAAGCTGATAATAATCGCATCCTGCCAAGGCATTTTCACCCGATTAAAGGCAAGTTGAACGGCGCTAATATGGGGCGTAAAATGCAATTCTTCCGGGGGAAAGGCATTGAGTAACAAGCGACCAATACCAAAGAAAAGCGGATCGCCAGACGCGAGAATCACAATCTTTTCCCCGGCTTGGTGATGCTGTTTTAGGGCTTGAATAGTTGTGGTAAAGTCGCCCCAAGTAATTCGTTTGGCGCTACTTTCGGGGAAGTAATTTAAGTGGCGATCGCTCCCGACTAATATTGTCGCTGTTTCGATAATGTTTTGGCAAGTTGGCGATAATCCTGCTGCACCCTCTAAGCCAATGCCAATAACATTAATAGTTGCCATTTTTTGATAGTATCTAAAATGCTTTTCCGAGAATGGACGAGTTTGGGTTTTTAGTTCTTAGTTATTGGTATTCACTAAAATTTCTTAATTGTAAATTATTAATTAATAATTGTAAATTATTAATTGTACATTGTAAATTATTAATTATTAATTGTAAATTATTAATTGTACATTGTTAATTGTACATTGTAAATTATACATTGTTAATTGTTAAACTGCGTTCAAGATACAATTGAATCACGCGATCTTGAGAATTTTGCTGTTGCAATTCTTGGAAAATCAAACTCGCTTCTCGAAAATTACCATCCTGAAATAGCAGGACAGCTTGTTCAAAAACATCCTTGGTTTCCTGTTTAAAAGTCTTGAGGCGATCGCCATCGGCATCATACACTTCAAAAATGCTCACAGGTTGCCGTTTTCCCTTCACCCGAACGCTCCCCAAAAAGCGAGTATAATATTCTTCGGGATTGGTCAGACTGAGGAGAGTGCGATCGCTAATAATTAAATCGGCTCCGTAAGTTTTTGTCAAGCCTTCCAAACGCGAAGCCAGATTCACCGCATCGGAAATCACGGTACTTTCCATCCGTTGTTCTTCCCCGATTGTCCCTAACATCAAGTTTCCGGTATGAATACCAATCCCAATCGCGATCGCAGGCTGATGATTTTCCCTTGTTTCGGTATTATAACCCCCCACACATTTTTGCATTTCAATTCCCGCTTGTAGCGCATAATCCGCCGTTTCTGGAAACAATGCCATTACCGCATCCCCGATATATTTATCCACAAACCCTTGATGATTGCGAATAATTGGCCCCACACGGCCTAAATAAGAATTGAGAAAGTCAAAATTATCTTTCGGGGACATACTTTCAGACAAGGTAGTAAACGAGCGAATATCGGAAAATAAAACACTCATTTTTTGTTGTACCTGATCCCCTAATTTCACCTCAACAATACTATCCCGGTGTAAGAACTTCAAAAACTCATGGGGAACAAAACGTCCGTAGGCAATATTAACTTTAGCCAAGCGTAAATGCGTCTTCAGACGGGCCAGTAATTCCTTCTTAGAAATAGGTTTCGTTAAATAATCATTAGCCCCAGAATCAAACCCTTCTACCAAGTCCGAAACCTGAATTTTTGCTGTGAGTAAAACAATCGGCAACTCCCCCGAAGAATATTGACTGCGGATGCGCTGACAAGCCTCATAACCCGTCATTTGCGGCATCATAATATCCAGTAAAATTAAGTCGGGACGATAGCCTTGTTCGAGTAGATTAAGGGCTTCCAAACCATCCTCCGCTTGCGTGACAATATAATTCTCTAAAGCCAAGTAATTTAACAATACTTGCCGATTTACTGGGTCATCATCCACAATCAAAATATTAAAACTACCCTGATTTTCCGTAATGGCTGTGGGGGTAGAAATCGGTTGATTTTCGCTAGTTTCTCTAGGGACTAAAACCCGGCTAACTGTTCCGGTACTAGGAATTGCCACTTGACTGTTAGAAATAGGTAAAGTAAAGATAAACTTAGAGCCGCGATTAACTTCAGATTCTACTCGAATTGTGCCTTGATGTAGCTCAATCAACTGTTTACTAATCGCCAACCCTAAACCCATTCCCCCATACTTGCGGGAAATCGAACCATCTCCCTGTTCAAAAACTGCAAAAATGCGCTCAAACTTTTCTGAAGGAATGCCAATTCCGGTATCACTAACGGTAATTTCTAAAAAGCCATCAATAACTCGTCTCGATACTCTGACTTCCCCACTTTCAGTAAACTTAATCCCATTTCCCACCAGGTTACTCAAAATCTGCTGAATACGGTTTTCGTCTGCATCTACTAACGGCGTATTCGGGGGAATATCATTAATGAGTTGAATCGATTTATTGCCCACCAAAGGCTGCGATATTTTCAAAACAATCTCAGTCATTTCTCGCAGTCCCACGGGTTTAAGGCTGAGGGTAATATTTTGGTGTTGTAGTTGCGAAAAGTCTTGTAAATCGTTGACTAATTGCGTCAATCTACGACCACTATATACAATCAAAGAAAGGTTAGAAATAGTTGGGTCGGGTAATTCTCCTGTGACTCCTTCCATGAGAGATTCAGCAATCCCAATAATGCCATTTAAGGGGGTGCGGAGTTCGTGGGAGGTATTGGCTAGAAACTCGTCTTTGAGTTGATTTAATTCTTGGAGTTTTTGGTTCTTTTCTTGCAGTTGAGTTGCATATTGTTTGAGCTGGCGATTGGCTTCTGTAAAGCGCCGTTCAAGCATAATGGCTAAGAAAGTGATAAAAACTAACAAACCCCAATCATAAAAGCTTGTACCGTCGTTATTGGCTGCAAAAACATAATTAATAACATCATAAACCGCGAACAATAAAAACAAGGAAAATCCAATTGTAAATAACTTCGCCTCAAAGCTACCTTGCCGCGCATAGCGAATTGCGATCGCGATTAAAATCAAAGAACCAAAAATACCGAAAAACTGAGTTAAATAAAAGGTTTGGGGAATAGGAACAACTCGACTAAACAATAAAAATAAAGAAATCAAAGCAGACAACAACATAATCTGCCATAGCCGCCGGACAAACTTTGACTTTTGATCGCTAAAAACCTTTTCAAAAAAGTAACCTACCGTAAACGGGGTAAAATAAAAAGAAATGAAATGAATATAATAAATTAAATCTGCATCCCCCAATAATAGCCGCACCGATTCAATTTTCGTAATCGTATAAATACCCACAGTAAAACACAGCAAACCAAAAGCCCGATAAATCTTTTGATTTTGCTTGAACAACGAAAAGATTAACGGAAACAGCCCACATAAAATAAAGAAAAAGCCCAGGGCAACTTTAGAAATATTCTTCAAAATTATCCGTCGCACTAAATCAACTTGCGCCCCAATGATAGGAGGGTCTGCTGCTACTAAATGATAATAATCCTGGTTGCCCACATACACCTGAAAATACAAATAATCGGCATTGACTTCGCGCCAAGGTAAAGCAATAATCGACCAAACATTATGACTCGGAACAATGTCTTTATTCTCGGTCAGTCGATTATCTGTATAGATCTTCTGACTCCCCAAATAAACATCTAATAAATTGGGAATCCCTCGCACATAAAAATACGGCATATCCAGATCGACTTCCGGCAGCAAAACCCGCAGCCACAACATTTCCTGTTCGGGGGGAATAGAAATAATCTCGTTAATTTCGAGGGGTTGCCACAGAGTTTCTGTCGTTGTAGAATTAAACGGATTCTGCCCAGAATATTGCCAATTTTGGGTTAACTGAATCGGGGCTACTTCAGCAGTATTTTGTAAATTAACTTGACCGTAACCGGGTGACAGAAAAAAGTTACATAACACCAGGAAACACATTCCGAAGCCCAGGAAAATTTGGGCATGGAGGGAACGAAATCCAAGCCGCATAATTGAAGTCTCCGAGAAATAAAATAGAGAGCGAATGCCAATGTAAACTAAAGATACCTTGCTTGAGCGCTTCGCGATCGCCCAACACCCTGATTGAAGCTATGCTAACTATACAAGCGATCGCGACGAGAAAAAGCGCGATCGCGTGTCTTATCAAAACCTTAAACGACTTTCTTAAAAATCACCGAAAAATTGTTCGCAGGCATCTCTATCACCTCCTGCAATTCTAACTGCTGGGCTTGCGCCGCCGATACCACCGCTTCGAGATGACGCACCCCCCATTCAGGATTTTGGGCTTGCAACGACGCATCAAAACTGGCATTACTCGGCGCAGTATGCCCATTATGGCGCTGATAGGGGCCGTAGAGATACAAAACCCCGCCAGAGGGTAAAATGCGATTTGCCCCCGCCAGCAAGCCCAAACCTGCCGACCAGGGCGAGATATGAATCATGTTAATATTCACCACAGCAGTAATCTCCAGCGAGTTTAACTTCGCATCCGTCTCCACCGGCCAGGGTTCGGTACTCGCATCCAAAGCAATGGGGGTCAGCAAATTGTCCCCTGGGACTTCCTCCCCCCACGCCGCAATACTTTCCCGTAACATGGGATTCGGGTCACTCGGTAGCCATTGAAGGGGTTGCAAGCGTGGGGCAAAATAAGCCGCGTGTTGTCCCGTCCCACTGGCTATTTCTAACACCGTACCTGTCGGCGGCAAAACCCGCTTCAATACCGCTAAAATCGGGTCGCGGTTGCGTTCGGTTGCTGGCGCAAATTGTCGTTGGTCGTTGGTCATGGGTTATTGGTTGTTGGTTATTGGTTATTGGTTGTTGGTTGTTGGTTATTGGTTATTGGTTATTGGTTGTTGGTTGTTGGTTATTGGTTATTGGTTATTGGTTGTTGGTTGTTGGTTGTTGGTTGTTGGTTGTTGGTTGTTGGTTGTTGGTTGTTGGTTATTGGTCATTGGTCATTGGTCATTGGTAATTTCTCCCCACTCCTCCCCCTCTC